>Ga0335074_10000386_pt1 | contig 64943 bp, 58 predicted proteins | sample Lox_Sample_23_FD_206715 | JGI IMG/M metagenome (GOLD analysis project Ga0335074, IMG submission 206715) | Soil microbial communities from Loxahatchee National Wildlife Refuge, Florida, United States - Lox_Sample_2.3 | ecosystem: Environmental > Terrestrial > Soil > Wetlands | place: USA...
CTCAACTCGGAAGCTTCGCGCTCGGTGTCGAAGAAGCGCGCTTCGGTCTGATCGGCGACGACGATTCTGATACGCATGCTGCATTTTCAACACACCCTGCCCAGCGCTCAATCCGTAGCAATGCGGATGCGAGCGGACTGCAGGCCGGGTATGTATTCCGTGCCTTGAGACGCAGGAGCTGCGATGAAGAAGGTCGGGTCCATCCTCGTTGCGATCGAGCGCGACGGCAACTCGAGGCAGGTGGTCACCAAGGCGGTGGCGCTCGCGCGCCGCTTGGATGCGCGGCTCGAGCTGTTCCTCGGCAACGGGGAGTACGCCTACGTACAGCGCCATCAGTACGATACGGGCGCCCTCGCGAGCGTCCGGGAGGCCTGCGTCGCGGACTCGCGCACCTACCTGCAACAGCTGTGGGGGTCCCTCGCGATCCACGACGTGGACGTCGCGATGGATGCGGCCTGCGAGAGTCCGGGCTACGAAGGCATCGTACACAAGGTGCAGCACAGCTCACCCGACCTCGTCATCCGCGGCATGAGTGAGTGGGGCCGCGACAGCGGCCGCGCGCTCCCGCCTGGCGACTGGGAACTCGTGCGCACCTGTCCTGCGCCGCTTCTGCTCACGCGCGGCAAGCCTTGGAAGAAGCCCCCCGCGTTCGCGGCGGCAATCGACATCGCTGCCGAGGAGTCCCCGCCCCTCACCCGTTCCATCCTGCGTTGCGCAGAGCGTCTTGCGCTCGACTGTGGGGGGACGCTGGATGTGCTCTATGCACATTCGCTCGCGGCGGGGCCGGAGACGATCGCGTCCGATCGGGAGGTGCTCATCGAGCGCGCCCGGGAGGCGGGCGTGAAGGTGCGAGAGTCCTTCGTGGTCGGCGGCGAGGGTGCGGCAGTGATCCCGCGGCTCGTGGCGCGGCATGCCTACGATCTGGTTGCGCTCGGCGCGCTCACGCATCGCAAGGCGCTCACTGCGCTCGTAGGCACCTTGACCGGCCGCCTCATCGAGACGCTCGATTCGGACATTCTCCTCGTCAAGCCGCCGTCGTACCGGTCGCCCGTGCGGTGAAGGGCCCATCAGAGAAGGAGCGGCAATGGCTGCTGCGCCACTGGGCGGGCGAGCACGACAGCGCCGCGCTCTACGCTGCGCTCGCCCGGCTCGACTCCGATGCCGAGCAACGCCGCATCTTCGAGGACCTCGCGGCGGCCGAGCGTCTGCACGCCGCCTTCTGGGAGCGGCGCTTGCGCGCGGCGGGACATCCCGTGCCCCGCCACCGGCCGTCGGTGCGCACGCGGCTCCTCATTCTGCTTGCACGGCGCTTCGGTGCGGGATTCGTGGCGCCCAGCATCACCGTGCGCGAGATGAGGGACCGGGACCACTATGCGAGCCTCGGCGACGCCGAGGCACTCGCGCTCGCCTACGACGAGCAGGGTCACGCCGCTTTGATGCGCACCCGCACGGGTGGCGCCCTCGGTAATAATTTGCGGGCGGCCGTGCTCGGCGCGAACGACGGATTGGCCTCGAACTTCTGTCTCATGATGGGCGTTGCCGGCGGGGGAGCGCACGGCGTGACCATCCTGCTGAGTGGCGTCGCGGGGTTGATCGGCGGAGCGTGTGCGATGGGGCTCGGCGAGTGGCTTTCGGTCACGAATGCACGCGAGCTCGCGATGAGTCAGATGGAGCGCGAGCTCGGACGAGGGGAGTCCGCGGTCGGCGTGCTCGGCGCCGATCAGGACGAGCTGCCGCTCGGCAACGCGCGTAGCGCCGCCGCGCTCTCTTTCTGCCTGTTCGCGCTGGGTGCTGCGGTGCCGCTCGTCTCGTTCTGCGTACTTTCCGGTCGGGCCGCCGCCGTGGGCACCATCAGCGCCTCTCTCGCCGCGCTCTTCGCGCTCGGGCTCGCCACCTCGCTCTTCAACGGTCGCTCGGCGCTCTTCTCGGGCATGAGGCAGATGGTGATCGGCGCGGGCGCCGCCGCGGTCACGTTCGCCGCCGGGCGAGTCTTCGATGCGCTCCATGGCGGGGGGCTCTGAGGGAAGCGCGCAACAGGGCTACGTACATCTCCGCACGGCCGGCGAAGCCCCGTCCGGCTAGGCTTTGAGCCCATGGGTGGGCGGCAGCAGCAATTCGCGTTGTGGTACGTGCTCGGGGCGCTCGCGCTCCTGTTCGGCTTTCAGTGGTACTTCTCCGTTTCGCCCGAGACGACCATCGCCTACAGCGACTTCAAGGGATTGCTGCAGGCTGGCAAGATCCAGGATGTCGTGATCGGCAGCGACACGATCGAGGGCTCACTCGACCTCACCGGGGTGCAGGGCCTGCTGCCTGCGAGCACGGTGGAGGCCATCAAGCAGCAGGAAGCGCTCGGCGCCCTGAGCGGAACCGCCCAGCCCGGCCCGCAGCCGCAGGTTGCCACGAGATCGCGAGTGGCGGCGAAGCCTGCGCCTCATCTCTATCGCGTCGTCGCGCGGCGCGTCGAAGACCCGCAGCTCGTCGCGGAGCTCGATGCAGCAAAGGTGCATTACACGGCCGCCAACGAGAGTCACTGGCTCGCCAACGTGCTCTCCTGGGTGCTGCCTGCGCTGATCTTCGTGCTGTTCTGGAGCTTCCTGCTGCGGCGGAGCGTCGGGGGCGGGGGGCTCGGCTCGATGATGTCGGTCGGGCAGAGCAAGGCCAAGGTCTACGTGCAGTCGGAGACCGGCGTGCACTTCGCGGATGTCGCGGGGATCGACGAAGCGAAGGGGGAGCTCATGGAGATCGTCGAGTTCCTGCGCAACCCCGAGCGCTACCGCCGGCTCGGAGGCAAGATCCCCAAGGGCGTCCTCATCGTCGGGGCGCCAGGGACTGGCAAAACCTTGCTCGCCAAGGCGGTTGCGGGGGAGGCCGGCGTGCCGTTCCTGTCGATCAGCGGCTCCGAGTTCGTCGAAATGTTCGTCGGGGTCGGCGCGGCCCGCGTGCGCGACCTGTTCGCCCAGGCCGAGCAGCGCGCCCCCTGCATCATCTTCATCGACGAGCTCGATGCGCTCGGCAAGGCGCGCGGGATGAGCGGCATCGGCGGTCACGACGAGCGCGAGCAAACGCTCAATCAGCTGCTCGTCCAGATGGACGGCTTCGATACCAAGAACGGCGTCATCATCATGGCCGCGACGAACCGCCCCGAGATCCTGGACCCGGCGCTGCTGCGGCCGGGTCGCTTCGACCGGCACGTCGCGGTGGACCGGCCCGACGTGAAGGGCCGCGAGCAGATCCTCAAGGTGCACACGCGCCACGTGACGCTCGGCCCGGACGTGGATCTCGCGATCGTCGCGGCCAAGACGGCCGGATTCGTCGGCGCCGATCTCGCAAACATCGTCAACGAGGCGGCCCTGCACGCCGCGCGGCTCGACAAGAGCGCGGTGGAGATGCGCGACTTCGACGATGCCATCGACCGGGTGATCGGCGGTCTTGAGAAGCGCAACCGCGTGATGAACCCCATCGAGAAGGAGACGGTCGCTTATCACGAGGCCGGTCACGCGCTCATCGCCGAGTCTCGTCCGCATGCCGATCGGGTGAGCAAGATCTCGATCATCCCACGTGGAATCGCGGCCCTCGGCTTCACCCAGCAGCTCCCGACCGAGGACCGCTACCTCCTGAAGCGCAGCGAGCTCCTCGATCGGCTCGATGTGCTCCTCGGGGGGCGGGTGGCAGAGGAGCTCGTCTATGGCGATACCTCGACCGGCGCGCAGAACGACCTGCAGCGTGCAACGGACATGGCGCGTCACATGGTGGCCCAGTACGGGATGAGCGAGCGTCTCGGCCAGGCGACGTTCGAGTTTCCCCAGCAGACCTATCTCAACCTTCCCGACGGCTCGATGCCGCGGGGCGCCTATAGCGAAAGGACGGCGCGCATCATCGACGAGGAGGTCTCGAAATTGCTCGAGGAGGCGCACGAGCGGGTTCTGCGCACCCTGACCCAGAAACGAGCGGTGCTCGATGAGCTCGCCCATCTGCTGCTCAAGCAGGAAGTGGTCGAGCGGGCGACGCTCGATGAGCTCCTCGCCCGCGCGAGCGGCGCCGCACGGCAGCCGGTGCCGACCCTGCCGGCGAGCGCTGCACGGCCGGCCGCCGCGTAAGTAGTTTCCACGATGCTCGTGCGCGGCCTACGGATGGTGCCGTCGAGCGCATTGCGCAAACTTGCGCGGCGACAACGCGGCGCCGCGCGCAGTGCAACATGACCAGGGATCGAGCGATTCACGTGACTCGGGGGAACGAGGCTGGCGATTGGCGAAACCGCCTGCGCCACGAGCTCGCCTGGATCGTTGCTTTGAAGCTTGCCGCGCTCGGGGTGCTCTGGGCGCTGTTTTTCAGGGGATGACCGCAATGACAGACCTCGTAGTGGTGAATCTCTCGCGCCTGCAGTTCGCACTCACCGCGCTCTATCACTTCCTGTTCGTGCCGTTGACGCTCGGGCTCTCGATGATCCTCGTGATCATGGAGTCCGTGTACGTGATGACGGGACGCGAGATCTGGCGGCGGATGACCAAGTTCTGGGGGCTACTGTTCGGCATCAATTTTGCGATGGGCGTTGCGACGGGCATCACCATGGAGTTCCAGTTCGGCACCAACTGGGCGTACTACTCGCATTACGTCGGCGATGTGTTCGGCGCCCCGCTCGCGATCGAAGGCCTCATGGCCTTCTTCCTGGAGTCCACCTTCGTCGGCTTGTTCTTCTTCGGCTGGGAGCGGCTCTCCAAGGTCGGCCACCTCCTCGTCACGGCACTCGTGGCGCTCGGCTCGAACCTCTCGGCGCTCTGGATCCTCATCGCGAATGCGTGGATGCAGAATCCGGTCGGTGCGCAGTTCAACTTCGAGACCATGCGCATGGAGCTCGCCTCCTTCTCGCAGGTGCTCTTCAATCCGGTCGCCCAGTCGAAGTTCGTCCACACCGTGGCGGCGGGATACGTCGTCGGCTCGGTATTCGTGCTCGCGATCAGCGCCTGGTACTTGCTGCGCGGTCGCAATGTCGATCTCGCGAAGCGCTCCATGGCGGTTGCCGCAAGCTTCGGGCTCGCCTGCTCGCTCTCCGTCGTCGTGCTCGGGGACGAGTCGGGATACCTCGCGAGCGAGAACCAGAAGATGAAGATCGCCGCTATCGAGGCGGAGTGGAGCACCGAGCAAGCCCCGGCATCGTTCACGGTGTTCGGATTTCCGGACGTTGCGGGGCGCACGACACACGCGAAGATCACGGTGCCCTGGATGCTCGGGCTGATTGCCACACGCTCGATCGATCAGCAGGTGCCCGGTATCCTCGATCTGGTCGCGCGAGCCCACGAGCGCATCGCAAGCGGGATCGAGGCCTACCGCGCTCTCGGGGTCCTGCGGCGGGACCCGACCAATGCCACCGAGCGCGCGCGTTTCGACGCGCATCGCGCCGACCTCGGCTACGGTCTGCTGCTGCTCAAGTACACGGGCGACCCCGTCCAGGCGACTCCCGCGCAGATCGATCGGGCCGCGTGGTCCACCGTGCCGAATGTGCCCGTGCTCTTCTTCGCGTTCCGCGCGATGGTTGCGCTCGGACTCTACTTCATCGCGCTCTTTGCCACTGCGTTCTATCTTTCGACGCGACATCGCTTCGAGTCGCATCGGGGCTTCCTGCGGCTCGCCTTCTACAGCTTGCCGTTGCCCTGGATCGCGGCCGAGCTCGGCTGGATCGTCGCCGAATACGGCCGCCAGCCCTGGGCGATCGACGGCGTGCTGCCGACCTTCCTCGGCGCCTCCCCCGTGCCGGTCGCGAACGTGGTGCTGTCACTGCTCGGGTTCGTCGTCTTCTACTCGGCGCTCGCCGTGGTGGATGTGTATCTGATGGTGCGCACGATCCGTCGCGGACCTGACGGGCTCGGCTACTGGCCCCCGCCGGCCGGGCAGCCCAAGGCCGCCGGGGGGAAACGCGAGACCGTCGAGGCCGTGGTGCATTGAGGAGCGATCCGCATGTTGGACTATGCCGCGCTGCGCATCATCTGGTGGCTCATTCTCGGGGCACTCCTCATCGGGTTTGCCATCACGGACGGCTTCGACCTCGGAGTCGGTGCGATCTTTCGCTTCGTGGGACGTACCGACGAGGAGCGCCGCGCCCTGCTCGAGTCGGTCGAGCCGGTGTGGGAGGGCAATCAGGTGTGGTTCATCCTGGGCGGTGGAGCCGTCTTCGCCGCCTGGCCGCTGCTCTACGCCGCCTCGTTCTCCGGGCTCTATCTTGCGATGTTCCTGGTGCTCGTCGCGTTCATTCTCCGTCCCGTCGGGTTCACCTTCCGCAACAAGCTTGCCGATCCGCGCTGGCGCAGCGTTTGGGACGGGGCGTTGCTCATCGGCGGCGCCGTTCCAGCGCTCCTCTTCGGAGTGGCGTTCGGGAATCTCTTCCTCGGGCTGCCGTTCCATTTCGATGCATTGATGCGCCCCGTGTACACGGGAGGCTTCTTCAATCTCCTCGAGCCCTTTGCGCTGCTCGTGGGCCTCGTGAGCCTCTCGATGCTCGTGATGCACGGTGCCACCTACGCGGCGCTCAAGGTCGGCGAGCCCATGTCCGAGCGCGCGGCCGCCGCGGGGCGCGCCGCGGCAGGCCTCTATCTCGTCACCTTCATCGCCGCGGGAGCGTGGCTTGCCACGATGGAAGGCCAGAGGATCGTCTCGGTGATCCACGGCAGCGCACCGTCGAATCCGCTTGCGAAGACTGTCGTGCTCGCACGGGGGGCATGGCTGCAGAACTTCAGCACGCACCCGGGGCTTTGGGTAGTTCCCATCGCGGCACTCCTCGCAGGGCTTGCCACCTGGGTGCTGCTGCGGGCGCGGCGTCCCGGGCTGGGGTTCGTCGCGAGCTCCCTTGCACAGGCCGCGACGATTCTCACCGCCGGCATCGGGCTCTTTCCCTTCCTGATGCCCTCATCCACCCAGCCCGATCACGGCCTGACCGTGTGGGATGCCTCGAGCAGCGCACGCACGCTCACGATCATGCTCGTCGCAGTGATCGTGTTCCTGCCGATCGTCCTGGCCTACACCGCATGGGTGTTCCGCGTGCTCAAGGGCCGCATCACGCTCGAGGAGTTGCGGCGGCACGAGGGCTCGTACTAGCGGGGAGATTCTGAGACGATGTGGTACTTCAGCTGGATTCTGGGGCTTGGCCTTGCCCTCACCTGCGGAATTCTCAACGCGATGTGGTACGAGATGCGCGAGGGCGAGCGCCGCGAGCGCTGACCCTGGGCAGTCGAGCCTGGATGGCTTGCGCCTCGCGCCTCCCGCGCCTTTTGGCCTGGAGGTGCAGACATGAGCCTGAGTCCGCTTGCGGGGGAGCCCGCCCCTGCCTCGCTCCTGGTCAACGTACCGCGCCTCGTCACGGCCTACTTCACGGAGCTGCCCGACCCGGGCGTGCGCGAGCAGCGCATCGCATTCGGCACCTCCGGCCACCGCGGCAGCTCACTCGAGCGCAGCTTCAACGAGCGGCACATCCTCGCCGTGAGCCAGGCCATTTGCGATTACCGGCGGGGGCAGGGGATCGACGGGCCGCTCTACCTCGGCATGGACACGCATGCGCTCTCGGAGCCTGCCTTCGCCAGCGCGCTCGAGGTGCTCGCGGCCAACGGCGTGCACGTGATGATCTCCGAGGGCACCGCTTACACGCCGACCCCCGCCATCTCTCAGGCGATCCTCGTCTACAACCGCGGGCGCGACAGCCATCTTGCCGACGGCATCGTCATCACGCCTTCACATAACCCACCGGACAGCGGCGGCTTCAAGTACAACCCGCCGAACGGTGGACCCGCAGATGTGGCCATCACACAGGGGGTCGAGCGCAGAGCCAACGAGCTGCTCGCGGCCGGGGCAGGGGACGTTGCTAGAGATATAAGGAGAGTCCCCTTCGAGCAGGCCCTGAGGGGTGCAACGACTCATCGCTGGGACTACCTCGGGGCATATGTACGAGACCTTGCCACGGTGCTCGACATGGAGCTCATCAAGCGTTCGGGGATCCGCCTCGGGGTCGATCCGCTCGGGGGTGCCGGCGTTGACTACTGGGGCGCCGTTGCGGAGCGCTACGGCCTGGCGCTCACGGTCACGAACGAGGCAGTGGACCCCACCTTTCGCTTCATGACGGTGGACTGGGACGGCCGCATCCGCATGGATCCCTCATCACCCCACGCCATGCGGCGGCTCGTCGCGCTCAAGGATCGATTCGACATCGCCTTTGCGTGCGATACGGACCATGATCGTCACGGTATCGTCACCCGCAGCGCAGGGCTTCTGCCGCCGAACCAGTATCTAGCGGTCGCAGTCGCGTACCTGTTCCGCAACCGTCCCGAGTGGAGGGCAGACTCCGCGGTCGGCAAGACGCTCGTCACGAGCATGATGCTCGACCGGGTCGCGGCAGCGATCGGGCGCCGGGTGTACGAGACACCCGTGGGATTCAAATGGTTCGTGGATGGGCTGCTCGAGGCCTCGCTCGGCTTTGCCGGAGAGGAGAGCGCCGGGGCATCGCTCCTGCGGCGCGACGGGACGGTCTGGACCACCGACAAGGACGGGATCGCCCTTGCGCTGCTTGCCGCCGAGATCACGGCGCGCGGCGCTGGCGATCCGGCCGAGCGCTATCGCGCTCTGACGCGCGAGCTGGGCGATCCGGCGTACACCCGGGTCGATGCTCCGGCGAGTCCCGAGGAGAAGCAAATTCTCGCGCGGCTCACGGGGGAGCAGATCCTGCGCAAGGAGCTCGCCGGGGAGCGTATCGAGCGCGTGCTCACACGGGCTCCCGGAAACGACGCCCCGATCGGCGGGGTCAAGGTGATCACGGCGAACGGCTGGTTCGCGGCGCGCCCCTCCGGCACCGAGAACGTGTACAAGATCTACGCCGAGAGCTTGCGTGGCACGGACCACCTCGGCGCGATATTGAAGGAAGCGCAGGCACTCGTGAGCGAGGCGCTCGCCTCGGCAGCACCGCACCGCGGGCAACCCTCGTGACGGAGTCCGCGACCGGCGAACCCGGCGCGGCCGACATCCGTGCCGCCGTTCCGCTGCTCGAGGAGCTCGCGCTCGATCTTCGCTGGTCCTGGAGCCACGGGAGCGATGAGCTCTGGAGGCAGCTCGACCCACAGCTGTGGGAGCGCACCCACAACCCCTGGGCCGTCCTGCAGGTGGCCTCCGGCCCGCACCTCGAGCGCATGCTGGCAGATCCCGTCTTGCGCCGCAGAGTCGGCGAGCTCGCAGGCGCTGCACGGGAAGCCGCGCAGCGAACAGCGTGGTTCGAGCAGGTTTACGGCACGGCCGCGCTGCGCCAGATCGCCTACTTCAGCATGGAGTTCATGCTGAGCGAGGCCTTGCCGATCTATGCCGGCGGTCTCGGCAACGTTGCCGGGGACCAGCTCAAGGCGGGGAGCGATCTTGGCGTCCCGGTGGTTGCCGTGGGGCTCCTCTATCAGCGCGGATATTTCCGTCAGGTGATCGACCTCGACGGAGGCCAGCAGGCGCTCTATCCGTACAACGATCCGAGTCAGCTCCCGCTCTCGCCGCTGCGCCATGCGAACGGCGAGTCGCTGCGGCTTGCGCTCGAGTTCCCGGGCGGCCCGCTGTGGCTGCGCGCCTGGCGGGTCAAGGTGGGTCGGCTCCAGTTGTATCTCCTCGATAGCGATGATGTGGCGAACTATCCCGCCTATCGCGGGATCACGAGCGAGCTCTATGGCGGCGGGTCGGAGCTGCGCCTGCAGCAGGAGATCGTGCTCGGTATCGGGGGATGGCGTCTGCTCACCACGCTCGGGCTCGAGCCCGAGGTGTGCCACCTCAACGAAGGGCATGCCGCGCTCGCGATCCTCGAGCGGGCGCGCGCCGCCATGCGACGCACGGGCCTGCCGTTTGCCACGGCATTGACGATGACTCGGCCGGGGAACCTCTTCACGACGCACACCGCTGTCGCCGCCGGGTTCGATCGGTTCGCTGCCCGCCTGATCGAGCAGTACCTGGAGGAGTACGCGCGTGAGCAGCTCCGCTTGACGCTCGATGAGCTGCTCGCGCTCGGTCGCGCAAACCCGCGCGATGCCGAGGAGCCTTTCAACATGGCATACCTTGCGGTGCGCGGAAGCGGTGCGGTGAACGGCGTCAGCCGGCTGCATCGCGAGGTGAGCCGCCAGATCTTCCTGCCGCTCTTTCCCCGGCGGCCGGCGGGCGAGGTGCCGATCGGCTACGTGACGAACGGCGTGCACGCCGCGGGCTGGGACTCACCCGAGGCGGATGCGCTGTGGACACGTGCATGCGGGAAGGACCGCTGGAGAGATGAGCTGGGCGAGGCCGAGGCGCGTATCGACCAGGTACAGGATCCGGAGGTCTGGCAGCTGCGGGCCGCGAGCCGGCGGGCCCTCGTCGAGTATGCCCGCGAGCGCCTCGCGTGGCAGCTCGGAGGCTCGGGCGCCACGCGCTCGCAGATCGAGGTGGCGACGCGCGTGCTGCGCACCGATGCGCTGACACTCGGCTTCGCACGGCGGTTCGCGACCTACAAGCGGCCCAATCTGCTGCTGCACGATCGCGAGCGACTCACCCGGCTGCTGACCGACGAGCGCCGCCCCGTGCAGCTCATCCTTGCCGGAAAGGCACATCCGGCGGATGCGCCGGGCCAGGCGATGATTCGCGAGTGGGTGCAGTTCGTGCGCCAGGAGCACATCCGACCACATGCGATTTTTCTGAGCGACTACGACATGCTGCTCACGGAGCGCCTCGTGCAGGGGGTGGATGTGTGGATCAACACGCCGCGGCGCCCCTGGGAGGCCTGCGGAACGAGCGGGATGAAGGTGCTCGTGAACGGCGGACTCAATCTTTCCGAGCTCGACGGCTGGTGGGCGGAAGCGTACACGGGTGAGGTCGGCTGGGCGCTCGGGGACGGCGCAACGCATGCCGATGAGCCCGCATGGGATGCGGCGGAGGCCGCGCAGCTCTACGAGCTGCTCGAGCGAGACGTGGTGCCGCAGTTCTATGCGCGGGATGCGAGCGGCATCCCACGCAGCTGGGTCGCGCGGGTTCGCCGCAGCATGGCTCGGCTCACTCCGCGTTTCTCGGCCAATCGCACCGTGCGCGAGTACTGCGAGGCGTACTACTTGCCCGCGGCGGCGGCGCAGCGTGCGCGCTCGCAGAACGACGGGGCGCTCGCCGTGCGAATCACCGAGTGGCTGCAGCGCCTCGATCGTGGCTGGCCCTCGCTTGCGTTCGGCCGGGTGAGTATAGAGTCTGCTGCGGGTGAGCATCGGTTCATGGTGGAAGTGCGGCTCGGCCCGCTCGAGCCACAGGCCCTCCGTGTCGAGCTCTTCGCCGAGTCCCCTGGCGGCGGAAAGCCCTTTGCCAAGGAGATGGCGCGCGCCGAGACCTCTGTTCAGGCGCCGGGGTTTGACGTTTATCGCGCGAGCGTGCCGGCCTCGAGGCCCTCCGGGGACTACACGCCGCGAATCGTTCCCGCGCATCCCGATGTGCCCGTGCCCCTGGAGGCTCCCCAGATCCTCTGGCAGCGCTGATAGGTAGAGCTACTCATACGGCCCGTTGCTTTACCGGACTGCGCTGCGCGCGGCGGCCGGGCATCATGCGCGCATGTATCCGATCCATCGAATCCTGCTGGCCATCAAGGACCCACAGGCGCGGTCGCACGCAGCCCTTGCAAAGACCGCGCAGCTCGCACGGGCCCTCGGAGCCGAAGTGCGGCTGTTTCACGGCATCGCGGATCCGATCTACATCGATGCGGCCGGCGCCATGGCGCAGGTGTACCCCGACTTCGAGCGAGACCGCCGCGACTGGTACCTCAATCATCTCGAGCAGCTCGCGAAGCGTCTGCGCCGTCGCGGCATCAAGACATCGACCGCGGTTACGTGGGACTTCCCCGTCTGCGAGACGATCGTGCGCGAGGCGGCGCGATTCGAGGCCGATCTGATCGTCGCCGAATGCCATCCTACCGCGCATCACGCGCCCTGGCTGCTGCGCTTCACGGATTGGGAGCTGCTGCGACTGAGCCCGGTGCCCGTGCTGCTGGTGAAGAGCCATCGCGCCTACCATCATCCCAAGATTCTCGCGGCGCTCGATCCGACCCATGCCTTCGCGAAGCCGGCGGATCTCGACGGGGAGATCCTGCGCTATGCGGCAGTCACCGCAGACGCTCTGCACGGCGTCCTCCATGCCGTGCACGCCTACGAGCCTGCAACACCGGCGATGCAAAAGGCTCGCGCGAGCCGCAAGAGCACGCAGGCTTCCAACGTCGCTTGGCGCGCTCGCTCGGCGCTGCAGGATACGGTGCGCTGGAACGCGATTCCCGATAGTCGGCGACACCTGGTGCCGCTGCACCCGGTCGAGGCGATCGAGGCTACCGCACGCAAGATCGGCAGCGGCATCGTGGTGATGGGAGCCATCTCCCGCTCGGGCTTGAGCCGCCTGCTGGTCGGCAACACAGCCGAGCGGGTGCTCGATCAGCTACGCTGCGACGTGCTGGTCGTCAAGCCGCGCAACTTCCGCAACATCGTCGCCCGTCAGCCGCGTGGCCTGCAGATGATCGCGCTGCCCGCATAACTCATCGCCCTGCCCGCACGGGTTGGCGGGAAAGGCGGGAAACCCCCGATTTGAAGCCGCGCGGCTTGAGGATCAGCACATCGCAACCGAGCCGGTCGAGGACTCGCTCGGCGGTGCTACCGATGAATACGCGCCGTAAGCCGGAGCGCGAGACGGCCCCCATCACGACGACCGCTGCCCGCAAGCGCCGCACCGTCGCCGGGAGCTCGCTTGCCACATCGCCCATCGCGAGATGCCGTCGGGCGGGGGGGATGCCCGCCTTCTCGGCGAGGCGATCGAACACCCTGCGGACCTGCGCGGAGTGGATGTTCTCGATCTCGGCATTCTCCCAGAGCACGGGCTCCCCGAGGGGTCCCTCGACCTGAGCGGGGAGGGGCATGTACGCATGGAAGAGGTGCACGGAGCCTCCGAGGAGGCGCGCAATGTCCTTGCCTCCCGCAAGCAATTGCGCATCGAGCCGCGCGGGCTTCGCGCGCGCATGGAATGGGTCCACGGCCACCAGTATCACGGGTCTTGAATAGGCGCTGCTGGACTTCGCAAGCAGCAGCGGGACCGGGCAATGGCGGATCAGCTCCCAGTCGGTGTTGCGAAGGAACATTCGCGCCGCGCGGCCGTGCTCGCGCGTCGCGGCGACGACGAGGTCCGCTCGGAAGGCGAGTGCGCGCCGCACGATCGCCTCGTGCGCTGGAGCATCTGCAACGAGCGAGCTTTGCACCCGACGGCCTCGCATCGCGGGTGATCGGGCAATGCGTTCGAGCCGTCGCCCGGCACGCTCGAGCCCGTCGGCCGAGGGCTGGTATTGGTCCTCTACAACGTGCAGGAGCTCGATGCGCGCAGCGCTCGCCCCCCCGAGCGCGGCCGCCTTGCGCAACGCCGCCCCCGGGGGGTGCTCGAGGTCGCGAACGGGGACCAGGATTCGGCGAAATTCGAGCGTCATTGGATCCGATTCCTCCGGGGGAGAAGACTGACACGCGGCCGCTCACTTTGCGAGCCGTCTGTCCGTGAGCTGGTCGCAGCACTCGGAAAGTACGCATTTCCTCCCCGACTGGCATTCGGGATGCTTGAGGAAACCGGCGCCGCCCCAGCGGCGTTACATCGGGTAGCCCTGCACTCGGAGGTCTCAACAGGTGCACGATCTGGTGCACGATCTCGAGCCTGCTGAATGAGCGCGCGCCTGCCACCGCAGTTCGCGGCGCTCGCGACGTCACGGGCCTATCCTCATCCTGTCGGGCAGGTGGACCTCATCGAGACCCCGATCTCCTGGGTGCTGCTCGCGGGCGAGTTCGCGTACAAGATCAAGCGGCCGGTGTGCTACCCCTTCGTCGATCTGCGCGAAGCTGCCCGTCGCCAGTACTTCTGCGAGGAGGAGGTGCGGCTCAACCGACGGTTCGCGCCTGAGCTGTATGTCGATGTCTGCGAGATCGTCCGCGGGGACGAGGGTGAGGCGCGGATCGGCGCTCGCGGCCCGCTGCTCGAGCACGCCGTGCGGATGCGCAGGTTCCACCGCGCCGACGAGCTCGACCGGCTGCTCGATGCGCGACGCATCGAGCCTCCCGAGCTCGAGACCTTCGCACGCGAGCTCGCGCTCATTCACGCGCGCCTGCCGGCGGCCGCCGAGACGGCACCCTGGGGCACACCCGCGCACGTCCAGTCGCTCCTCGCGCGCAACCTCACCGAATGCGCCGAGGCCGCCCGTCGCCTGCGCACCGAGGCAGAGATCCTGGACCTGCGTGCCCCGCTCGAGCGCCGTTTGCTCGCTGCCTCGCCGTGGATGGCCGCGCGGCGCGCAGCTGGGCGCATCCGGGAGTGCCACGGTGATCTTCATTGCCGCAACATCGTGCGCCTCGGCGCGCGCCTCGTCGCATTCGATTGCATCGAGTTCGAGGCGGCATTCCGCTGGATCGACGTGGCCGATGAGGTGGCCATGCTCTCGAGCGACCTCGCCGCGCGCGACCGGCCATTGCACGCCTACGCATTCCGCAGCGGCTATCTGGCTCAAAGCGGCGACTATCATGCCTGCCGGGTCCTCAAGCTCTACGAGGTGCACCGTGCGCTGGTACGCGCCAAGGTGGCAGCGCTCTGCGCCGCCGGCACCACCGAGCCGCTCGAGCGCGAATCGCAGCGCGCAGAGCACGTGCGTCTCGTTGCGCAGGCCGCCGCGGCGCTCGAGAGTTCCGCTGCGAGGCCGCCACTCGTCCTGCTGAGCGGACTTTCCGGCTCGGGCAAGACCTGGCTCGCACGCCCGCTCGCCGAGCGGCTGCGCGCCGTGCACCTGCGCTCCGATGTGCAGCGCAAGCGCCGCGCGGGGCTCGATGAGCTTGCCTCTTCCGGCTCGCAGGTCGGGGAAGGTCTTTACACGAGCGATGCGACCGACGCCGTCTACGAGGATCTGGCGCGAGCGGCCGAGGACGTCCTTGCCGGAGGCTACGCGGCCGTCGTGGATGCGACGTTTCTGCGCCGCGCACAGCGCGCGCGCTTCCTCGCGCTTGCGCAGCGTCTGCGGGTGCCCTTGCACCTCATCGTCTGCGAGGCGCTTCCCGCCGTCTTGCGGGTTCGCATCGCCGAGCGGCATCGAGGCGGCCGCGATGCCTCCGAGGCCGACGAGTCGGTGCTCGAGTGGCAGCGGACGCATCGCGAGCCCGTCAGGGCGGAAGAAGGGCTCGATGCGATCGAGGTGAGCACCGCCGACCCGCAGGCGCTCGACCGGGCGCTCCGTCACATCTGGAGCGCCGATCGGGCGTAGGCTCTCCTCTTACATGAGACCGGGTGCGATGTTCACGGGCACGATGCGCGCCCCGCGCGAGGCGCGCCTGACCTGAGTGCGGAAGGCTTTGGGTTTCACCACGAGCAGGTCGCATGCCAAGTCATCGAGCACCTTCTCCGCCGTATTGCCGATGATTAGGCGCTTGAGTCCGGAACGGGAGATTGCGCCCATCACGACGATGCTGCTGCCGATCTCCTCAGCGACCTGCTCGATCGCATCGATCGGGTGACGGCCGACGAGGTGACAGTGGCCGGGTGCAACGCGCGTCGCGCGCAGTGCGCGCTTGAGCTCCGCGCGCGCGCTCGTTGCAATGCGCGCCTGGATCTGCGGGAATGCCTCGGGGGCGCCGAGCTGCGAGGGCGCGATGGCGATCGGCATCGGGTCGAAGGCGTGAATCGCGTGGAGTGTTCCGTGGAGCGAGCGGGCGATCGCCGAGCCATAGCTCAGAATCGAGCTGTCGAGCTTCGCCGGCTTGGCAAAGGCGTGCGAAGGATCGATGGCGGCCAGGATTCTGGGCCGCCGGTACGGGGTGGGCCGCTTCACCAGCAGCACCGGCAGGGCGGCGAGCCGCAGCAGCTCCCAGTCCGTGAAGCGCAGCAGCCACGGCGCTCGATGGGGCCTCGGGTGAGCATCGAGCACGATGAGGTCCGCACTGAAGCGGTGCGCGTTGCGCAGGATCGCCTCGTGCGCCGGGAAATCCCACTCGACCGCCGTGGTGACGGCGATGTGGCGACGGCGCAAGCCCCGTGCGAGATCCTCGAGTGCCTCGCGATACTCCTCGCTCCTCTCCTCCACGAGCCGCTGGAGCTCGACGCCTTGGAGCTCGGCTCCATCGACGTACAGGCGGTCCGCGATAGCATGAAAAAGCTGCACTCGAGCCCCTAATCCCTTGGCGAGCTGCGCCGCTTTTGCGACGGCTGGCTGCGATTTGGCGCGGGGATCCTTGATGGGCACCAGGATGCGACGAATAGCCTTCACGATACCTCCCGAGGACCGGCTGCTCGCCGGTAGAGGCATCTTTCAGTAGGCTCCGTCCGGGCGCCATCGGTAGCTTCCGCGTCCTGCGTGCGGGAACTACCTATCGAGACGTGACGAGGCTCTTGATGAGCGCGAGGAGCTCATCGGCGTTGATGGGCTTGCTCGCAAGACGGGTGCGCTCATCGGGCTTGAGGTCACGGATCATCGAGGAAGTATCGCCCGTCACCAGAATCGCCCTGAGGCCACCGCCCACCACGGCGCGAACGGCGTCCATCACGTCTACACCCGTCTCGTCCTGAGCGAGGTGGTAGTCGGTGATCAGCAGGTCAAGGTCGGGATTTTCTCGCGCGCTTTGCGCGGCCTCCCCGACCGACGCGGCTGCGATCACGCGATACCCCTCCACTTTGAGCAACATCGCGGTGGCGTTGCGCACACCGACATCGTCATCGACCAGGAGAATGCGCGGGGAGCCCGTCGGGGCGTAGCCCGCGGCGGTCGAGGCGGCGGATGCGCGCTCGCTTGCCGCGGGAGCGCTCAATGCCTGCGGGAGCTCGAGCGCGAACACGGACCCGTGGCCCACCTCGGAGTGCACATCGAGCCGCAGCCCGAGGAGTGTCACGAGGCGGTGAACGATGCTCAGTCCGAGCCCGTAGCCCTCGCGTACGGTGTTGCTCGCGACGCCCACCTGAAAGAACTCATCGTAAATGTACGGTATCTGATCGGCCGGTATGCCGACGCCGGTGTCGGCCACCTCGATGCGCACAGCGGGCGGGCGGGCCAGGGCCCGCAGCCGTACCGACCCCTGCCGGGTGTACTTGATGGCGTTCGAGATGAGGTTGCGCAGGATCTGTCCGACGAGGGAGGCATCCGAGTGTACGCGCTGGCCCGCTGACTCGACCTCGAGTGAGAGGCCCTTGCTCGCTGCGAGGCTTGCGAACTCTCCGCGCAGCTCATCGAAGAGCGCGGCCACCGCGAAGTCGCTCGGATCGGGTTGAATCGCACCCGATTCGAGCTTGCTGATGTCGAGGAGTGCATTGAGCAGGCGCGACATCGCATCGACCGCCTGACCTTGCTGTGCCACTGCTTCGGCCGCAGTGGGGTCCCTCACGACCCGACTGAGCGTCCCATTGAGCAACGACAGGGTCTGCAGGGGCTGGCGCAGATCGTGGCTCGCGGTTGCGAGGAAGCGGCTCTTCGCCTGATTGGCGCGGTCGGCCTCCTCCCGCGCGTGCGTGAGCGCCGCTTGTATCCGCTTGCGCTCGCTCACATCGCGGATGGCTGCCGCAACGAGCGTGCGCCCACTGTCCTCGATCGGACTCAAGCTGATCTCGACCGGGAGCTCCGTGCCGTCCTTGCGCAGCGCGTACAGGTCGAGGTCGACCCCCATCGGGCGCATACGCGCGTTGCGCACGTAGCTGCGCCGGTGACCGAGATGCATCTGTCGAAACCGCCGCGGCAACAGACTCTCGATGCTCTCGCCGATGAGCTCGGACGGCTCGTAGCCGAACAGCATCGCGACCTGGCGACTGGCGAAGACGATGCGTCCCTGTGGATCGACGATCACGATCGCATCGGGCGCGGCTTCCAGTACTGTGCTCAGCAGGTCGGACGAAAGCATTGTGGGGCAGTGCGACAGGGCTCCGAGGAAATGATACGCATTAGTGCGAATGGAGCCAATGCGCCTCGAATTGTACCCTTCTCGTTGGGAGCTTATCCATGACTGCGCGAGCGCAGAACATTCCGGGGACCGTGCTGTTCGACAGCACCCAGGCGCAGAAGGGATACGCGCTCAACAGGATGTGCTACTCGTTCAATAGCGCGGCAAACCGGGCTGCCTTTCTCGCCGACGAGGAGGGCTATTGCGCGCAGTTCGGTCTCACCGAGGCGCAGCGCGATGCCGTCAAGCACCGCGACGTGCTCGCGATGATCGAGGCGGGCGGCAACATCTACTATCTCGCGAAGCTCGCGGGCATCTTCGGGCTCAATGTCCAGGACGTCGGCGCCCAGCAGACAGGGATGACCCTCGATGCCTTCAAGGCAAAGCTCTTCGCTGCCGCCGAGGAATGATCGATGGCCGAGCTGCTCGGAGTCGTTTCCACCTCGCATGTCCCGGCCATCGGCGGCGCGATCGCGCGGGGACGGCAGCGCGAGCCCTACTGGAGGCCGCTATTCGATGCATATCCGGCCGTTCATGAATGGCTCGCGCGCATGCGCCCGGATGTGGCTGTCATCGTCTACAACGACCATGGGCTCAACTTCTTTCTGGACAAGCTGCCGACTTTCGCGGTCGGCGCGGCGGCCTCGTACGCGAACGCGGATGAAGGCTGGGGGCTGCCGGTCATGGCGCCGATTCCCGGCGATCCGGCGCTCTCCTGGCATCTCATCGAGTCGCTCGTTGCGGACGAGTTCGACGTCACGATGTGCCAGGAGATGCTGGTGGACCATGCCTTCGTCGTGCCGCTGCAGCTGCTCTGGCCTGAAGGCGCCCCCTGGCCGGTGAGGACCGTTCCCGTCTGCATCAACACCGTGCAGCATCCGCTCCCCTCGGCCGCCCGGTGCTTCAACCTCGGCCGGGCGATCGGACGTGCGATTCGCTCCTTTGAGGCGCAGGCGCGGGTGGTCGTCATCGGGAGCGGTGGCCTGTCTCACCAGCTCGATGGTGCGCGAGCGGGGTTCATCAACCGGTCCTTCGATGAGCTCTGTCTGCGGCAGCTCGTGAACGATCCGCAGGCGCTCACGCGCTATTCCAACGTCGAGCTCGTCGAGCTCGCAGGCACTCAGGGCGTCGAGCTCCTCACGTGGATCACGGCGCGCGCGACGCTAGAGGGGCCGGTGGTCGAGGTGCACAGCAACTATCACATTCCCATCTCGAACACGGCAGCCGGGCTGCTCGTCATGCAGCCGGCAGCCTCGGCGCCCGTAACGAGGTCGAGAAGCTCCGTCGTCACCTCCTCCTGACGCGCCTCGCCGGCCTGCTGCTCGAGCTGGCCGAGCTTTCTCGCGAGGTTGTCCTGCGCCGCTCCCATTGCATTGAAGCGGGCCGCATTCTCGCTCGCGAGGGTCTCGATGGCAGCCTCGCTCAGCAGCGCGAAGACATACTCGGCGACTAGCTTCTCGAGGAGCACTGCAGGCGGCAGATGGTGAAGCGGGGCCGCACGCACTGGCGAAGGACTGGAACGGGCGAGGTCGAGCGGAAACAGAGGACGCCGCTCGATCTTTGCCAGGGTGCCGTGGCCATAGCGCGCGAAGATCACCTGCGCGCTCGTGACCTCGTTGCGTGCGATCGCCCGGTAGAGCTCGCTCGCGAGGCGCGCGACGGCCTCGGTGAGGCTCGCAACGCGCGTTGCCGCGCGATCGCTCCAGGCGAGCTTCCAGCCGCGCCCCTCGGCAAGCGCTCTGCCCCGCGTTCCGAGCACGAATAGCGCCTCCCCACGGAGCTCCCGCGCCGCGGCCTCGAACAGCTGCTCGTTGAAACTGCCGACGAATCCCTGCTCGCTCGTGCAGAGAATGAGCGCGCGGCGGCCGCCCCGGGCGGGCGCGAGCGCAGCGGGCCGTTCGGGCAGGAGCGGCAGCGTGTCCTCGATCGCGGAGGCAATGGCGGCGCCGTACTGCCGCACGCTCGGAATCGTGTGTGCAGCTTGCTGCATGCGCATGCTCGCGAGCGCGCGCAGGGCGCTCACGATCCGGCGCAGCTCCTGCATGCTCGCGATGCGAAGTTGAATCTCGGCGAAGCGCACTACGTGGCTCTCGGTTCGGCCGTGTCCCGCGCGGCGACCGTGCGCGCGAGGGAGGCCAGGGTGTCTTTCAGGCGCCCGCGCAGCTCCTCGGACAAGGGCGGGGAAGCATCGCTCAGGGCGAGCGCCTCCGGGCAGCGCTCCCGGAGCCAAGCTCCGAGCCGGGCTCGGAACGTCTCGACCTGCTCGAGCGTGAGCGGATCGAGCACGCGTTCGCTGATGGAGAGCAGCAGTGCGACCTGCTCTGCGAGTGTGAGAGGGGCGTGTTGAGGCTGCCCGAGAATGACCCGCATGCGCCGTCCGTGCTCGATGACCTTGCGTGTTCGCTCATCGACCATCGTGCCGAAACGCGTGAACACCTCGAGCTCGAGGAACTGCGCGTACTCGAGCCGCAAAGTGTCGGAGAATGCCTTGAGCACCGGGGCCTGTGCCTTGCCGCCCACTCTCGAGACGCTCTTGCCCACGTCGACCGCCGGTTTCTGGTTCTCATAGAACAGGCGCGGATCGAGATAGATCTGCCCGTCGGTGATCGAGATGAGATTCGTCGGGATGTAGGCGCTCAGATTTCCCGCCTGTGTCTCGGCGATCGCGAGTGCGGTGAGCGAGCCCCCACCGCGTTCGGGTGAGAGCTTCGCCGAGCGCTCGAGGAGGCGCGAGTGAATATAGAAGATGTCGCCGGGGTAGGCCTCGCGACCCGGGGGGCGGCGCAGCAGCAGGGAGATCTGGCGGTATATCGCGGCATGCTTGGTAAGATCGTCGATGACGAGCAACACGTCGCGACCCTGCTTCATGAAATGCTCGCCCATGGCGCAGGCGGCGTAAGGCGCGAGCCACTGAAGTCCCGGGGCTTGGTCCGCCTCACCCACGACGAAGATGCAGCGCTCAGGTGCCCCGTGGCGGCGGACCCCGTCGATCACCTGCGCGACCGATGAGGCCTTCTGTCCGACTGCGGCATAGATGCAGATCACATCGCTCGAGCGCTGATTGATGATGCTGTCCACGGCGATCGCCGTCTTGCCGGTCTCGCGGTCGCCGATGATGAGCTCGCGCTGGCCGCGGCCGAGCGGGATCGTGGCATCGATCACGAGGAGTCCCGTCGCGAGCGGCCGAGCGACGAGCGCGCGATCGACTATGACGGGCGCTGGCTGTTCGACGGGTGCGAGCGCCGCTGCGGCGATCTGCGCGCCCCCATCGAGGGGGGCGCCGAGCGCATCGACCACGCGACCGAGCAAGCCATCGCCCACGTGCACGCGAACGACCTGGCCGCTGCCGTGGACCACGCTGCCGGCGGCGACCGAGGTGAGGTCACCGAGCAGCACGCACCCGATCGCCTCCTCCCCGAGATCGACAGCGAGACCACGAGCACCGCCTTCGAACACGAGCAGCTCATCGAGCCGAGCGTCGGGAAGTCCCGAGACGCTGGCTACCCCATCGCCCACGCGCAGGACACGTCCGATCGGGTCGAGTCGGGGTGCGACCGGCGTGCGATCGATGAGCCCCTCGGCCCGTCGCGTCCAATCTCGCAGCTCATCCGCAAGCGTCGGCATGGTGCTCGAGCTCGGCACGCAGCGCTGCAAGCTCGCTCGACAGTGAGAAGCGCAGGATGGCATTGGGGAGGTGGATCTCGGCACCGGCACCGAGGGTAGAGTCCACACTGAAGTCAACGGTACCCCCACCGAGCGCGGTCGCCAGCCGCTCTCGCCAGGTCGCCTTGCTTGCGGCCGAAAGTGCCGCGGCAGTCACGATGGTCACGGACACGGTGGGGGAAAGCTCCCGGGCGAGGGCCGCCCGTTCACTGGGCGAGAGTGCCGCGAGGTGTCGCAGGATTCCATCGAGCCAGGCATCCGTGCGCAGCCTTTCCGGAAGGTCGCCGAGCAGGCGGCGCGCGACCTGTGCGGCGAGATCGAGGGCGCAGCGCTCGGCCTCCTCGAGTGCCGCCGTGCGCTCGGTCGCGAGCGTCTTGCGCGTGTCTACGAGCAGCGCAGCCGCCTCCTGCTCGGCGCTTGCGCGGCGCGCCGCCCGGACCACATCGGCCTCTGCAGCGGCCGCGGCGAGCACCTTCGCACGCTCCGTCGCAATCGAGGCGCGCTGCGCGTCGATGGCCGAGAGGTGTTCGCGGGCTTCGGCTTCCGCGCGATGCGCATCGGCATAGGCCTTGTCGATCTGCGCGCGCCGTAGATCGACTGTGCGCAGAACCGGGCGGTAAAGGAAGCGCTGCAGCAGCCACACGAGAACGGCGAAGTTCACCGTCTGCAGTGCGAGCGTGTACCAGTCGATGCGCATCGCGTCACGCGTACGGATTGGCGAAGAGCAGGAGCAGCGCGACGACGAGACAGTAGATCGCCATGGTCTCGATCATCGCGAGCCCGACGAAGAGGGTGCGCGAGATGGTGCCGGCCGCTTCGGGCTGGCGAGCGATCGCGTCCATGGCGGCCGCGACGGAGCGGCCTTCACCGAGCGCCGGGCCGATCGAGCCGATCGAGACGGCGAGCGCTGCGCCGATGATGCTGATGGTCTTGGGGTCCATGATGATTCCTTAGGCCGGTTCGATACTGCCCGCGGCGGCGCCGATGAAGACGGTCGCGAGAACGGAAAAGATGTATGCCTGCACGACCCCCACGAGGAGCTCGAGCGCCATGAGCGGAACGGGCACGAACAGGCCCGCAAGCGCGAGTACGAGTCCGATGAGAAACTCGCCGCTCATCACGTTGCCGAACAGGCGCACCATGAGCGAGAACGTGCGCGTGATCTCCGAGAGGATGTTGAGAGGCAGCATGACGAGCTTCGGTTGCGCGAAGCTCGCTAGATATCCGATGATTCCCTGAGTCCTGATGCCGAAGTAGTGGACCGCAAAAAACACGATGAGCGCGAGTGCCGCGGGAGTCTCCACCCGCCCCGTCGGCGCCTGCACTCCCGGGAGCAGTCCAGAGAGGTTCGCGCACAGGAGATAGATGAAAAGTGTGCCGAGCAGTGGCAGTAGCGGCCGTGCGCTCTTGCGAGTCACCGCCTCGATCTGGGACTCGATCCCGGTCACGAGGAGCTCGAGGATCGCCTGGTACCGCTTGGGAGTCGTCGCGAGCCGGCGCGTGAGCAGCGCGGACCCCGCTGCGAGCACCGCCATGATCGCCCACGTCGTCACGACGGGACGGGTGACCGGCACCGGGCCGGCATGAAAGACGATGACGCTCGAGAGGGGCGATGCGGGTGTCACGAGGGCTCTCGCGCGCTGCGCAGCGCCCACGCGCGCGCTGCGATGAAGCCCAGAAATGCGACGAGAAGCGCGAGCGCCCCGAGGCGCGCGGCGAGGCCGAGGAGGGCCGCGGCGCAAGCAAGGCGCGCGAGCGCAAGCACCACTCCTTGTGCCATGCTCAAGCGACCGGCGGCGTAGCGCGCGACCGCCCAGCGCAGCGCTGCGAAATAGCAGCGCCCGGCGAGCACGCCGCTCGCCGCGAGCGCAGCGACGAGCACGAGTGCGGCGGGGGAGGGATGGGCGCTCATCCGCGCCGCAACCTCTGCCACGCAAGCGCGCAGCCGAAGGATACTCCGGCGACGAGCAGGCCGAGTGTCCAGAAAATGCCGCTGTGGAACCTGCGGTCGAGCCAGCGCCCGGTGAAGATTCCAAGCAGCGTGGGGGTGACGACGGTCCACCCGAGAACGCCGGCGAGGGCGAGATCCGCGCCGATCGAGCGGCGGCCCTCACGCTCGCCGCGCGCGCGCCGCTCGCGCCGTGTTCGCACCGCTTGCCCGAGGCGCTCGCCGCTCGGGTGACCGTTCGGGTGCTCTTCGGCAGGCGAGACTGTCACGGCGTTCGCTCCGTGAAGCCACTGCGCGGTCCGACCGGAACGCTCCCACGCAGTGCGGCTGCACGCTCGGGCCTGAGCAGCGCGATGATCTGGCGAATCGCGGCGATATGGAGCCGCTCGGCATCGACGCGCGCCGCGCGCTCGGCGTCGAGCCGCTCGCGGAAGCATCTGAGCACCTCCGACTCCAGTACTTGCAGATCATCACCCGCGACCGCCTCGGGAGTGGCAACCACGACCAGGCGGCCGCCGCGCGCCTCGAGCATGCCGCCGCGCACGGCGATGTGATGCTCGGTTCCCGTCGCCTCGCGCCAGCTCAGCACCGAGACGCTGAGCGCGGTGAGGAAATCGGCGTGATGCTCGAGCAGTCCGAATGCGCCGGTCGCGTCCTCCGCGCGCACGTGCACCACGCCTTGCGTCTCGACGAGCGTCGCGAGTGGCGTCGCAACGATGAGCTTCATGATGCACCCGCCTGCGCCTGCTTTTCCCGTGCACGCGCCTCCTCGAGATCGCCCACCATGTAAAGCGAGCTCTCGGCCCAGCTGTCGGCAACGCCCTCGAGAATCCCGCGGCATCCCGCGAGAGTCGCTTCGAGCTCGACCGTTCGACCGGGCTTGCCGGTGAACGGCACCGTCACCATGAAGGGCTGCGTGAGAAAGCGCATGAGCAGTCGCGCACGCTTGACTGCCGTTCGATCCGGCGCCGAGAGCTCCTCGATGCCGAGCAGGGCGATGACCTCCTGCAGCTCCCGATAGTGCGCGATCGTCTTGCGCACCTCCTCGGCGATCTCGAAGTGCACGCGCCCGACGAGACTCGGATCGAGCAGGCTCGAGGAGGAGCCGAGCGGGTCGACCGCAGGGTACATTCCCTCGCTCGCCATCTCGCGCGAGAGCACGATCGAGGAATCGAGGTGGCTGAAGATCTCGGCGACCGCCGGATCGGTGAAGTCATCCGCTGGAACGTAGACGGCCTGGATCGAGGTGATCGCGGCGCCCGCGACCGAGGTGATGCGCTCTTCGAGCTCCGCGATCTCGCTCGCAAGGGTCGGCTGATAGCCGACGCGGGAGGGCAGTCGCCCGAGCAGCCCCGAGACCTCCGCGCCGGCCTGAACCAGCCGATAGACGTTGTCGATGAGGAGAAGCACGTTCTCGCGCGCCGCGTCGCGAAAGTGCTCGGCGATGGCCAGTGCGGTGAGACCGGCGCGCCAGCGCGCACCGGGCGGCTCGTTCATCTGCCCGAAGACGAGCGCGGTGCGGCGCAGCACACCCGACTCGCGAAGCTCGAGGAGCAACTCGTGGCCCTCGCGCGAGCGCTCCCCGATCCCTGCGAATACCGATATGCCCGCGTGCCGTTCCACAGTCGTGCGGATGAGCTCCATGATGAGCACCGTCTTACCGACCCCGGCGCCGCCGAACATGGCGGCCTTGCCGCCCTTGATCAGCGGTGCGAGAAGATCGATCACCTTGATGCCGGTATGAAAGATCTCGCGCACCGCGTTCTGCCGCGCAAGCGGAGGTGCGGCCGCATGGATCGGGCGCCACTCGGTCTCGCTCGGGAGGTCGCCTGCGCGGTCAGCCGGCTCGCCGATCGCACTCAGCAGCCGCCCGAGCACCGCTTCCCCGACAGGCGCCTGTATCGGCGCGCCGAGCGCACGCGCGGCCGTTCCGCGCCTGAGCCCGCTCGTGCCCTGAAGCGCGACGAGTCGCACGTGCTGTGCATCGAGGTGCTGCTGGACCTCGGCGAGGATGGCAGGCCCAAGATCCGACTCGACGGCCACAGCCTCGTTGATCGCCGGGAGTTTCCCCGCAGGAAACCTCACGTCGAGCACCGAGCCGTGGACAGCAACCACGTGTCCTGCAGACGACGGCGCAGCGGACGAAGGCGGATCGTGTTGCCTTGCGACGGTCATGATCGGCTTTCGCGAACCGGCGGACTTGCGCGCCTACGCCACATCGCGCCGCGCCGCCCCTGCGAGCTGCCGCTCGATCTCGAGCACCCGAAGTTGGGTCTTGAAGACCGCATCGGGATTGAGGCTGATCGAATCGATCCCCAGCCTCACCAGATACTCGGTGAGCTCGGGGTAATCGGAGGGTGCCTGCCCGCAGATGCCGGAGTGGCGATGATTGCGCCTGCAACCCTCGACTGCCAGCCGCAGCATCTGCTTGACACCAGGGTCGCGCTCGTCGAAATCGAAGGCGACGATCGCCGAGTCGCGATCGACCCCGAGTGTGAGCTGGGTCAGATCGTTCGAGCCGATCGAGAAGCCGTCGAAGAGCTGGCTGAACTCATCGATCAGGAGCACGTTGTTCGGGATCTCGCACATCACGTAGATTTCGAGGTCGCTCTTGCCGCGCTCGAGTCCGAGCTCCTGCATGCGGGCAATGACGCGCCGGGCCTCATCGAGCCGCCGGCAGAATGGGATCATGAGCTTTATGTTGCTGAGCCCCATCGTCTCGCGCGCGTACTTCATCGCCGCGCACTCGAGTGCGAAGCCCTCCGCATAGGCGGGATGCGTGTAGCGCGATGCGCCCCGAAAGCCGAGCATGGGATTCTCTTCATGGACCTCGAACCAGCGGCCTCCGAGGAGCCCCGCATACTCGTTCGTCTTGAAGTCGGACATTCGCACGATCACCGGCTTGGGATAGAACGCGGCGGCGATCGTGCCGACGCCCTCCGCGAGGCGCTGAACGAAGAAGTCCGTGGGTCGCGGGTACTCGCGCGCGAGGTCGAGGAGCGCACGGCGCTCGGCCTCGTCCTGCACGCGCTCCGGATGGAGCAGCGCCATCGGATGTGCCTTGATGTACTCGGCGATGATGAATTCGATGCGCGCCAGACCAACACCGTCGTTCGGCAGAAAGCTCGTCTGGAATGCGAGCTCGGGGTTCCCAAGGATGACCATGATCTTCGTCTGCGGGTGCTCGAGGTTCGTGAGGTCGGTGCGGCGAACCTCGAAGGGGATCGAGCCTGCGTAGACCCTGCCCACGTCCCCCTCCACGCAGGAGACCGTGACGGTGTCACCCGTCTTGAGCACCTCGCTCGCGTTCTCGGTGCCGACGACGGCCGGGATGCCGAACTCGCGGGCGACGATCGCGGCGTGACACGTACGCCCGCCGCGATTGGTCACTATGGCGGCGGCACGCTTCATGATGGGCTCCCAATCGGGCGTCGTGATGTCGGTCACCAGGACCTCTCCCGCCTTGAATTCCGCGAGGTGGGCGGCATTCGCGACCACATGCACGGTGCCGCTGCCGATGCGTGTGCCGACGGCATGGCCGGTGACGAGCGCCTTGCCGGAGCCCTTGAGCGCGAACTCCTCGAGCAACGCCCCGCGCCGCTGCGAGGCCACCGTCTCGGGCCTCGCCTGCACCACGTAGAGCTCACCATCGAGGCCGTCCTTCGCCCACTCGATGTCCATCGGCACGAGGTGGCCGGCCTTCGCGCTGTAATGCTGCTCGATCCTGATGGCGTAATCCGCGAGCTTGAGGACGTCCTCATCGGTGAGGCAGAACCGGCTGCGGTCCGCCTCCGAGGTGGGCACGTTGCGCGTGGCCTCGCGCGTTCCGCCTTGTGCATAGACCATCTTGATCTTCTTGCTGCCCCGCGTGCGGCGCAGCACCGCGCGGTGGCCGCCCGCGAACGTCGGCTTGTGAACGAGGAACTCATCCGGGTCGACAGCGCCCTGGACGATATTCTCCCCGAGACCGTACGCGGCGCTCACGAGCACGACGTCGCGGAAACCCGTCTCCGTATCGAGGGTGAACATGACGCCGCTCGAGGCGAGGTCGGCCCGCACCATCTTCATCACCCCGATCGAGAGGGCGACCTTGAAGTGATCGAACCCCTGGTCGATGCGATAATGGATCGAGCGATCGGTGAAGAGGCTCGCGAAGCAGCGTCTGCACGCGTCGAGCAATCCTTCCTCCCCCGAGACGTTGAGGAAGCTCTCCTGCTGGCCGGCAAAGCTCGCCGTCGGCAGGTCCTCGGCGGTCGCGGAGCTGCGTACTGCGAGTGACAGGTCGGGCCCGTACTGCTCGCGCAGCGCGCGGTAGCCCTCGAGGATCTCGCCTTTGAGCTCAGCTGGCAAACCCGCCCCGTAGACGATCTCGCGAGCCTCTCGCCCGCGGCGCGCAAGCTCTGCGAGGTCGTCGCCTGTGAGTCCATCGAGGACCTCGTGCAACGGCTTCCAGGCGTGCGCTTGCTCGAGCATGCGCTTGTAGGCATCCGCGGTGATGGCGAAGCCGTTGGGGATCTTGATGCCCTGAGGCGTGAGGAGCCGATACATCTCGCCGAGCGAGGCGTTCTTGCCGCCGACGAGCGGGACGTCATCGATTCCGATCTCGGCGAAGGAGCGGATGTAGCGTGGTGTGCTCGGCATGAAGGCTCTCCACGCGCCGTGGACGGGCGCGCTCATCCTCAAAGACGTGCGTAATGGTGAATGGCGGGCCGGACGACCGCGATCCGCGGATGTACTTACGATCGCGTGCGACGGTGCGACCGAGGCGTGAGGCGGCGGCTCACCGCACGCTGCGAGACGGAAGGCAAAGCGGGATGCTCCTCAGGGAGCGCGAGGGGTATCGAGCGGTCCCGGCCTCCCGCTCTGGGGCGCGTGCCGCGCGGCGAACCCTGAAGGGGCACCGTGCTGTACTGTGAGCTGCGATGCGTGCGAGGGCGAGCCCCCGTCCTGAGGCGGCGTGTGGGCGAGCAGCGCACGGACCGGCTCGGGGGCGAATTCACACCACTCCACCGCAAGGCCCGCTGCATCGCGCCGCACGACGCACGCGCGAACGCCGCAGTTCTCATCGTCCGGCGCAGGCGCGCCTTCGAACTGGATATCGATGAAGGCCCCCGGCTCGAGGCTCGCGGTGGTTTGAATGTACGCACCGCTCAGGCTCGCATTGCGAATGCTGCCGGGAGCAAGAACTCGCGGACGGGCATCCAGCCGAACCGGGACATAGACTGACCGGCGCTCTCCCCAACGATGTTCCATGTGCGCCCTCCCGAGATCGGTGCATATCGTTGCACCCTCGAGGTGCAATCGGAATACGCAGAAATCCCTAGCGGCCGCTCGAGATCAGCACCTTCAGGGCGCGCGTCTCGGCCGCCTGTCCGAACGTGTCGTAGGCTGTGCCAATCTCCGCGAGCGCGAAGCGGTGCGTGATGAGCGAAAGAGGCTGCAGCCGGCCCGACAGTACGGTCTTGAGGAGGAGCGGTGTGCTCACGGTGTCCACGAGGCGCGTCGTGAGCGTCACGTTCTGCGACCAGAGCTTCTCGAGGTGAAGCTCGACGCTTCGGCCGTGGACCCCGATGTTCGCGATCACTCCGCCCGGCGCGACGATTGACTCACAGAGCTCGAAGGTCTCCGGGACGCCGACCGCTTCGATCGCCGCATCGACACCTCGTCCCCCCGAGAGCTCCATGACTCTTTCGGCCGCATCCTCCTGGCGGCTGTTCACGAGCTGTGTTGCGCCGAGCTGCTTCGCGGTCTCGAGCCGGTGGTCATCCACGTCGACCATGATGATCTCGGCGGGCGCGTAGAACTGTGCGGTGAGCAAGGTCGCAAGCCCGATCGGGCCCGCACCGACGATTGCGATGGTCCCCCCGGGGGAGACTTTGCCATTGAGAACGCCGCATTCGTAGCCTGTCGGAAAGATGTCGCTCAGCATCACGAACTGCTCATCGTCCACCGTCTCGGGCAACCGATACAGGCTCGTGTCGGCCCAGGGAATCCGCACGAACTCGGCCTGGGTTCCGTCGATGGTGTTGCCGAGGATCCACCCACCCTGCGCGCAGTGTGAATAGAGCCCCTTGCGGCAGTTCGCGCATTTCCCGCACGAGGTGATGCACGAGATGAGCACCCGGTCGCCGGGCTTGAAGTAAGAGACCGCGGGGCCCACCTGCTCGATGGTGCCGACGCCCTCGTGCCCCAGAATACGACCCGTCGCGACCGTCGGCACATCGCCCTTCAGGATGTGAAGGTCCGTTCCGCAGATCGTCGTCTTGCTGACCTTGACCAGCGCATCGGTCGGCAGCTCGACGAGCGGCTTCGGGCGATCCGCGAGTGCACGCTTGCCCGGGCCGAGGTAGACGAGGGCTTTCATGGCGATTCTCCGTCCCGAGTCCGATCGCTGTCGTGAGGGCGCGTGCTCCACCAGCCCCCGCCGAGCGCCACGTACAGCGCGACGCTGTCCTGGTAGCGCACGGCCACCGCTTGTAGATCGTTGATCGACGCCTGGTGGTACTGCGCATCGGCGTTGAGCACGTCGAGGTAGGTGTCGAGGCCCGCTTCGTAGTTAGTCTCGACGAGATGCAGTGCCTGCTGCGCCGTGCTCAGCGCCTCGTCCTCGGCCCGCAGGGCGGCGGCGTCGTGGTCGAGTGCGCGCAGCGTGTCCGCGACCTGCTCGAAGGCATTGAGGACGGTCTGCCGATAGAGCGCCATCGCTTGGGTGTAGTTTGCGACCGCGGCCTTGCGGTTGAACCAGAGCGTGCCGCCTTCGAAGAGCGGCGCCGTGACATCGCCCCCGAAGCTCCACGCCTTACCGCTCGAGGCGAACAGTCGATTCGTCTTGAGACTGTTCGCGGAATAGCTCCCGCTCAGCGTCACGCTCGGGAGCATCGCAGCCGTCGCCACCCCGACGTTGGCGCTCGCCGCGTGCGCCGTGGCCTCGGCGATGAGGATGTCCGGCCGTTGCCGAACGAGCTCGGAGGGCACGCTCACGGGGAGCTCGCTCGGCAGTCTCAGGTCCTTCAGGTCGACCTGGGGCGGGTTCCACTCGGCGGGAACGTGGCCGGCGAGCGTTGCGAGGAGGTCATCGCTTTGCGCGAGCTTCTGCTCGAGCTGGGGGATGGTCGCCTCGTAAGAGGCGAGCTGGCTTTGGAGACTCAGTACATTGGCGTACGGCTGGGTGCCGGCGCGGTACTGAACCTCGGCGAGCTCGACCTGCTCGCGCTGCAGCTCGATCAGCTGCTGCGTCGCAGCGATCTCCGCGCGGTAGGCCGCCTCGGCGACGACCGTATTGACGATGTTCGAGATGAGCGTGACGTACGTCGCTTGCTCGGTCGCGCGCTCAACGTCCACCTGGGCGGCGAGACCCTCGAGCTGCCGGCGCTCGCCGCCGAAAAGGTCGAGCGCGTAGCTCGCCGAGGCGGAAAGCGTGAACAGGTTGAACACGCTGCTGCGGGCATTTTCGCCGAGCTGAATCAAGGAGAAGCGCTCCCGGGTCGCCGCCGCCTCCGCACGGATCTGCGGATAGAAGATGCCGTAACCGGCCCGCAGGTTGTACTCACTCGCGCGCAGGCTCGCCTGTGCAGCCTGCAGTCCCGGATTTTGCGCGAGCGCCTCGCCGACGATCGCCTGCAGCTGCATGGAATTGAAGAGCCGCCACCAGTCGTTCGCGACGGCCGCACCGGGGATGAAGCGCTGCGACACGCCCTGGGCGGAGGAGGTCCGGGCCGGATCCCCGCCGAAGGAGTAGTGCGTCACGGATGGCGGCGCAGGACGGCGAAAGTTCGGACCGACGGCACAGCTCGCGAGGACGCACGCGAGAGCCGCCGCCACCACACCTCGTTTACTGGGCCTTGATGTAGACATCGACCAGCTGGCCCGGGTAGAGGTGAAGCGACTTCGGGTTCTCGAAGCGGAAGATGACTGGCAGCACGCGCACGTCGACCAGCTCCTGGCGCTGATCCGAAAGCTCGATCTTCGGGGAGATATAAGGCTGTACGCGCACGAAGGTGAGCGGCACATGGTCGCTCGTGCCGCGAATGAACATCTCCGCCTGAACTTTCGCGCGCTCCGGCAGCTCGTGAATCAGGATCTCATCGATGTACGCCCGCACCTCGAGATGGCCCTGGGGCTTGCCCATCACGACGAGCGGATCGAAGCCCTGCGTGTATGAGTTGTATGCGCCCTGTGTCGAGACATAGCTACCCGTCGTCGCCTGCACGGCGAGCACGACACCGTCGGATGGAGCGCGGATCGTGTACTTCGCGAGCAGTGCCGCAGCTGACAGATAGGACTTCTGCAGGGACGTGTAGGTCCGCTCCTGGTTCTGGATGTCGTAGCTCCAGGCGCCCGCCTTGGTGAGCAGGTACTGCTTGTTGACGACCTCGAGATTGGTGGCCGCGATCCGCTCGGCGTTGAGGGCGTTGTCGAGATCGTTCTTGCTCACGGCCTTCGGATCCATCTCGAAGGCGCGCTGCTCTTTCGCGAGCTGGTCGCGTGCGTTCTTGAGCGTGGCGCGTGCGTTATCCACCTGGGCGACGGATACGGCGAGGGTCTCGGGTCGCGGCTCGGCCTTCAGCTCGTGCAGCATCGTGAGAGCGGCCTCGGCTTGCGCCTTGAGCTGCTCCGTCGTGGCGCGCTGCACCGAGTCGTCGACGGCGAGGAGCGGGTCGCCCCGGCGCACCTGCTGGCCCTCGGCGATGAGAACCTGCGTGATCGGTCCCGGCACCTCGGGGTAGATGTTGATGTTCTCCCCTTGAGCCTGGTCACTCTCGATCATGCCTTCGGAGTAGATGCCCTTCGGGTACGGGTTGGCCGTCGGACTGAAGACCGGCGCTTGAGCCTTCGGCTGTTGGCTGAAGATGAAGGCGCTCACGAGCGCGAGCAAGAGCCCGACTCCCGAGGCCATGAAGATGACCCTATTGCTCATTCAATTCGCTCCTTGCGGCCTCGCCGAGCACCTTGCCGTCCTCCATCTTCAGAATGCGATCGGCGAATTCGTAGATTCGGGAATCGTGCGTGACGATCACGATGCAGCGCTTGTCCGAGAGCAGATGCTCGCGAACGAACTGCACGATGTTGCGGCCGGTTTCCCCGTCGAGCGAAGCGGTCGGCTCGTCGAAGATCATGATTTCGGGGCGGCTGATGATGGCGCGGGCTATGGCGACGCGCTGCTGCTCACCGCCGCTCAGCTTGACGGGTGGGAGCTGCGCGCGGTTCCGGAGTCCCACGACCTCCAGGTCCCGCCCGGCCTCGGTCATCGCCTCGTCCCAGTCGCGGTTTTGCAGAATGAGCGGGATTGCAACGTTCTCGGCAGTCGTGAGACGCGGGAAGAGGTGATAGTCCTGGAAGACAAAGCCGATCTTGTGCAGCCGAAAGTCCGCGAGCGCATCTGCCGACAAGCTCCAGATGTCGGTACCCTCGATCTGCACGCTGCCGGAGTTGGGCCGCAGGATTCCGGAGATCATGCTGAGCATCGTCGTCTTGCCGCTACCGGAGGGGCCAACGACATAGACCATCTCGCCGAAGCTCGCCGCGAAGTCCACGTCCTTCACGGCGTGGGTGCGAGCCTCCCCCTCGCCGAACCACTTGTTGATGCCCGTAGCCTGAATGGCCAGCGTCGCCATCGTCAGCCCCTGAAGATGTCGAAGGGCTCGATGTGCAGCACCCTGCGCACGCCGAAGTAGCTCGAGAATGCCGCGATGATCACGACCATCACGAACGCGAGCCCGAGGTTCAGAAAGGTGATCATGGCCGCGTAGTCGGGCAGGTGCCAGCGGGCGAGCCAGATGATGAGCGCGCACAGCCCGACGCCGAAGCCATACCCGGTCAAGGCGACGAAGGTCGCCTGAAAGAGGATCATCGAGACGAGCTCGCGGGATTTGGCGCCGATCGCCTTGAGCGCTCCGAAGCGGTCGATGTTCTCGAGGATGAACGTGTAGAAGGTCTGGCCGGAGATCGAGAGGCCGACGACGAAGCTGATCAGGGTCATCAGCAGCATGTTCGTGCCGATGCCGGTCTGATACATGTAGAACTTGGAGATCTTGCTCATGAACTCGTCCTTGGTCAGGGCGAGGTAGCCATCGGCGGCGACGCGAGCCTTGATCGTCCGCACGTCCGCCGGCGTCTTCGGCTCGACGAGGACGTAGGAGATGGTGAAGCGGGTGTTCGGGATGTACTGCAGCGCGCGGTAGTAGGTCGTATAGAGCGTCGGGACACCGAAGAGCGCGCTCGAGGCTACATGCGCAAGCCCGACGATCTTGCCGCGGTGATCGTTGAGCTCGAACTCGGTGCCGATCTGCGGATTCTCGAGCTTGTAGAACTCGGAGTCCTCGATGGCGATGAATGCATTCTCGGCGAAGATGTCCTGGATGTTGCCGGAGACCATCTGGGGGCTGCCGACGAGGCTCGTGTCGTCGAGCCCGACGATGTTCGCCGCCTGGTAGGTGCCGTCGCGCAGCTTGAGGAGCGCGCTGCCGGAGTAAAGGGGCACGGCGTACTTGACTCCCGGAATGCTGCGCACCTCGTCTAGAACGTAATTGGGGAGCGGGATCGTGTTGGCTACGGTCTGCACGGCGGGATCCATCACCCAGATGGAGGAGCCGATGTTGACGACGGTGGCGGAGGAGCGCAGCAGGATGCCGGCGAAGAGAGACGTCATCTCGATCATCAGGAACACGGCGAACGTGATGCCGACGAGCAATGCCGCGAACTTCGCTCGATCGTTGACCAGCAGCTTGTAGGCGATCCTCAGGATCCCGCTTTCGAGTCCGAGGCTCGTTGGGTGTAAGCGCATTGGCCGCAGTCGCATCCCGTGCGTGAAGGGCGAGCGATGCATGCGCTCGCAACGGGGTGCATGGTCTCAGCCGCTGCAGCGGCGGGCGATACGAAGATGTGCGTAGCGGGTCGCGGAAAATGCGGGTGCGCCGGTCGCCGCCCCTCCTACGCGGGGGCTCCGGAGGGCTGCTGACCCGCTATATCCGCCCGAGCAGCAACAGCACGATCACCACGATCAGGATGAGTCCCAGGGCGCCGCTCGGGTAGTAGCCCCAGCCCGTGCTGTAGGGCCAGGCCGGCAGGGCGCCGAGCAGCAGCAGGATCAGCACGATGATCAGAAGCACCCGGAGCATGAGACCTCCGATTCTTGGAGTCTAGAAAAAGGCAAGCTCAGCGAGAGCAATGGACGAGCTTGCAGGGAGTTCCCCGCCGAGGCTGTCGGGCCAGGCTCGGACGAGCTCGCCGGACCTACGGAGTGACGGTGCGCTGCCGGCCCACCTCGGAGATGAGCGGCTGCAGCGCTTCGGCCTCGGCGATGTCGGCCTGCCCGGCGGTCTTTCTTCCTGCGCGCAGCTCGGAAACGCCGCGGGCATAGAGTAGCCAAGCGCTCTTGGGCTGCGAACGCAAGGCCCTGTCGTAGTCGTCGATCGCGCGGTCGAACTCGCCGAGCCGAAACTCGACGAGCCCACGGCTGTCGAGCACGCCCGGCGTCTCGGGCGCGAGGCGCAATGCCGTGTTGCAGTCGCTCAGTGCCTTCTTGAGCTCCTGTCCAGAGAGCGCCCGCGCCCAGCACCGTGCCTTGAACGCAGCAGGGGTATGGGCCCCTTCGGGGTGAGCCGCGATCCAGAGGTCGTACTGCGCGACGGCCGGCTCGAAGCGGCCGATGCGGGTGTACAGGTTGCCGAGCATGAAGCGCACGTCCGATTGCCTGGGGGTGGCGCGCGCCGCGGCGTCGAGGTCGGTCGCGGCGCCGCCGGGGTTGCGCAGTGCAAGGCGCAATTCGGCGCGAGAGACGAGCGCGGAAACATCATCTGGCTTCAGCTTCAGCGCGTGATCGAAGTCGTCCATCGCGAGAAGCGGCTGTGAATTGGCCCATCGGGCCATGCCGCGCTGATAGAGGTAGTCGGGCTCGTTCGGCGCGAGGTCGCATGCGCGGGTGAGGTCGGCAATGGCGTGCGCAAAGTCTCCGCGCGAAGCGAAGGCGCTGCCCCGCCGGGCGAACCCGGCTGCATCGGTCGGCTGGTTAGCTGCCGTGGCGATCTGCGCGGGTGTCGCAGTGGGCGCGGGGGGCGCGGCAGCGCCCTGCGCCGCCGCAGTGCTTGTCGGCTGCGTCGAGCTCGCGAGGCGCTGCACCGCGAGATTGAACACGGGGCCGCCGTTGTAGGTGAAGAATACCTTGTGCTGCGCATTCGCCACGTAGATTCGATGCGAGAGGAAGAAGTCCGCACCGAGGAGCATGTCCACGTCGAAGAGGTCCGCACGGTCGGCTACCCGCAGATGAGTGTTGTGGATTTGCTCATCTCCGATCTCGAAGCTCGAGAAGGGGGCAATCCAGGCGGGGATCACCTTGTCCCCGAGCCCCGAGAATTCGCCGCCGGAGACCACGCCAGCTCCATCGGGGGTGAAGCCCGCGCGCCGCGCCGCGGGAAGGGTCAGCATCGACATCTGCGCACCGCTGTCGAACATCACGCGAATCTCGGTGCCATTGAGCCGTGCAGTGCCGATTGTCAGCGGCTCTCGGGCGGAGGTTCCATTCACGTCGATGACGGAATAGGACTGCGTCCCCGCCCAGTAAGCGCCGTTGTACCTGCCGCAATCTCTGGGTCGCCAGAGTCTGATCACGCCATTGGCGAGGTCGTACTCCACATCGGCGATCCGCAGCAGCTCCTGCCCGAGAACGCCCGCTGCACCGTTTCCGACCTCGCTGCCCGCGATGAAGAACTGCAGGTTGTGAAGTGGAATGCTCCCGAGCATGAAGAGTCTGACGCTGGTGACCGAGGCCGTCTCGTCTCCACCAAGGCCCTGCACGTCCGTCACGAGCGCCTGTGCGTGATCGTCATGCAGCGCCTGCAGATGAAGCTCATTGGCGGCGGCCGGGGTGATGAGGCTGTAGAAGGCCCCGCTGTCGACGATGAACTGTGCGTCGGCCCCGTTGACCTTGCTTGCGATCGTGGGCCTCGCGGCGATCATCGTCACGGGCAGCTCGGCCACCCGACCGAGCGTGCACGCCGAGACTGCGCGGGTCGGCGGCACCCAAAGCCCCGCGATCGCCACGGTTAGCAGGAAGTAGCGGCCCCTCAACGTCGGCCCCCGGGATGAGCGCCTAAGTGGCGTCCCTTATGCTAGCACGCACACGCAGGCTGCTCTTTGAGGCGCCGAGCTACTCGTGATGGAACACTCGGCGCAACTCTTCCTTCGCTTCGTCTAGGACGCGCCGGCGCTCCGGCGAGAGGTTGCGGCCCGCACGGTTCATGTGGAAGTTGAGCATCGACATCGCCGAGCGGAACGGTGCGGACTTGCGCCGCCGGCTTCGCTCGGCCGAGCGCTTGAGCGAAAGCGCGATTTGCCGCGGGGTACGCTTCGTGAAGACGCCTCGCTCGAGATCGAGCGCATCGCTCGTTTGCATCACTCGGTGGGACCAGCGATTGATGCCGCGCGCGCTGCGGCGGGTCGTGCTTGTGCCTGCGCGCCGGGGAGTGCCGTGCGCTGCGCTGCTGCTTCGGGTCCGCCCGCGCTTGCTGCGCTTGCCGTTTCCGTCTGCCACGATCTTGCTCCTCGGAGCGCGCCGAAGTGACCTGCGCGGTCCCGTCAGGAGCGGAATTCGTGAGAGTGCGAGTGGTTCCAGCCCTGGGGCGGCGACTGGGATCCCGCCGCCGCCCCAGACCCTTTAGTGCTCGTGGTCCCGGCCCTTCTCGGGCGCCTGGTGGCCATGCGGAGCGGCATGGGGCGCAGCGCCGTGGGGCTGCGCCGGGTGCGCCCCGTGCGACGGCTGCGCGGGCCTATACCCGCCGGTGGGGTTACCGTGGCGTGCATTGAACTCGGCCGTCCCCGGGCGATTCTCGCCAAAGCTGCGCTCGGACGCCGGGTGTCCGCCACTCCCGGCGGCACGCGCTGCGACCACCCCACGCCCCGAGAACACACCGGGCCGACCGGTCGCGGCAATGGCCGGGCGCCCGCCGTTGACCGAAGCCCTGAGAGCCGGATTTCGGGCCGCGAGCTGGACGTGCTGTCGCTGCATCGGAGTGAAGGCGACGTGGTGCTCGTGCGCCGCGGCGAGCTCGACGGACGTAGGCCGTGCGGCAATGCCCCCGGGACCGCCATTGAAGCTCACTCGGGTGGGGCCGCCCTCGTTGACGACGGTTCGCGTGTAGACGTTCGTGATATTGACGTTCGTGACGTTGGTCACCGCGCGGTTGTACACGAACGTTCCCCCGCGCCACTGCCCGCCCCAGTAACCGTGGCCGGTATATCCGAACCCGTAATTGACGCCGCCATAGAACCCGATGTGCGGGCCCCAGTAGCCGGCGTGCCAGAGGAAGGCGCCTCCCTCCCAGCCCCAGTAGCCGGGAGTCCAGAGAAGACCGACGGCGGGCGGGGCTACCCAGGTCCCGGGCACCCAGTAGTAGCCATACGCCGGATCCCAAGCCCAGTAGCCTGGGGTCCAGATGTAACCGGGTTCCGGAATGGCGGGCTGCACGTAGACGGGGAGCACGGGCGGGGCGAGATTGACCGAGATGCCGACCGACACCTGCGCTCTGGACGAGGACGGTAGGAACGCAAGGGGCAGAACCGCCATCCATAGCACCGGAACGATTCGTCGGAGCAGACTCGAGCGCATCGGGAGTCCCCTGTGGTGAGCAGAATTGCTACCCTTTGAAACGCGAGCTTACTAGCTTTGTTGACAGCTCGTCCGTTGTCGCCATGTGCAGACGCTGAGGTGATCCGATGCGCTTTACGTCCATCAATCCCGCAACCGGCGCGACTCTCGCGAGCTACGACGAGACCGCTCCGGAGGTCGTGAGCGGGCTGCTCGACCGGGGGCAGCAGGCGTTTCGAGCATGGCGGGCCACGAGCTTCGAGCAGCGCGCGGCACGCATGCGCGCCGCGGCATCGATCCTGCGCAAGCGCGCCCGCGACTACGCTCGGCTCATGGCGCAAGAGATGGGCAAGCCCATCGGCGATGGCGTGGCCGAGGCGCAGAAGTGCGCGCTGTGCTGCGAGTTCTTCGCCGAGCACGCCGCGGGCTTCCTCGCGCCCGAGCAGGTCGATATCGGGGCGCGGCGGAGCTTCGTGGCCTTTCGGCCGCTTGGCCTGATCCTCGCGATCATGCCCTGGAACTTCCCCTTCTGGCAGGTGTTGCGCTTTGCCGCGCCGTCGCTCATGGCGGGCAACGCAGCAGTGCTCAAGCACGCCTCCAACGTGCCCGGCTGCGCACTCGCGATCGCGGAGGTGTTCCGCGAAGCCGGCTTCCCGGAGCACCTTTTCAGCACTCTACTCATCGGCAGCAAGCGGATCGACGAGCTCATCGAGGATCCGCGGATCAGCGCGGTGACGCTCACCGGGAGCGTCGAGGCGGGGCGGGCGGTTGCGCGCAAGGCTGGGGAGATGCTGAAGAAGACCGTGCTCGAGCTCGGCGGCAGCGATGCGTACCTGATCCTCGAGGACGCAGACCTCGAGGTGGCCGCCGCCGTCTGCACACAGGGGAGGCTCGTCAACTCCGGACAGAGCTGCATCGCGGCCAAGCGCTTCATCGTGGTCGAGAGCCTGCGCTCGCGGTTCGAGGAGCTCTTCGTCGCGCGCATGCGCGGCGCGAAGGTCGGCGACCCGCTCGCAGAGGACACTCAGGTCGGCCCCATGGCGCGACGCGATCTGCGGGACGCGCTGCATGAGCAGGTGAAGGCGAGCATCGCGAAGGGCGCAAGGTGCCTGCTCGGCGGCAAGGTGCCCGAGGGTCCGGGCGCTTACTATCCACCGACGGTGCTCAGCGAAGTGCAACCCGGCATGCCGGCGTATGACGAGGAGCTGTTCGGGCCCGTGGCGGCGGTCATCGCAGCCAAGGACGAGGCGGCTGCGGTCGCGGCGGCGAACGATTCGATTTTCGGACTCGGCGCGGGAATTCTCTCGCGCGACCTCGCGCGCGCGGAGCGGCTCGCGACCGAGGACGTCGAGGCGGGATCGGTATTCGTCAACGCGAACGTGCAGTCGAACCCCAAGCTGCCCTTCGGCGGCATCAAGGCGAGCGGGTACGGGCGGGAGCTTTCCCACTACGGCATCAAGGAATTCGTCAACATCAAGACGGTCGTGGTGCAAGAGGGACGCAAGTCCGCTGGCTCGGACGCCGCAGGACGCTCCGAGTAGTTGAGCCACACAATCGCAACGCCTACCCCGTGGACCGCGGGCGGATACGTGCGAAGCGGCGCGCGGAAGGGAGCAACCGCAGGCGGCAAGCTGTCTCCGCATCGGGGGTGGTCGCGGGAGTGAAGCTGTGACCCCGGTAACGAAATGCCGGGCGTACGAACCGCCCGTTTCGGGACCAACCGCACAAATTCTGTCAAGGCGCATCCGGGTGGGCGCAGAGGGCATTTCGCGGGCGCGCGGTTTGCACATATTCGGGACCGCCGGATATTCGGCGCTGCCACAGTCCAAGAGAGCCATGCCAAAGTCCAATCTCAGGCGCGTGATCTCAGGCGAGCTGCACGAGATGACCCCCGCGAACGAATCGAGCGCGGGTGCGCCTGCGGATAACCTGACGATTCCGGGGAAGGTGGTTCACGACCCGCGCGGCACCGCAGTCTACGACTGGAACGTCGCGACCGGGGAATTTGCCGTGATGAACACGACCGATCTTCTGGGCATCCTGGAGAATCCCACTCTCGCGCTCGAGGGCGAGCCCACCCTCCTGCCGGAGTGGAGCGGGGATCCGTACAACCGGCGCTGATCAGCGGCTGCGGAGGGGTCGTGGCAGCGCTATCGGGGTAGCGGCGGCAAACCGGAACCCGCACTGGACGGGAACCGGTTTTCATGCAAGAGATGGCGCCACCGTGCCGCGACCCGTGAATCCTTATTACTCTGGGCTCCCGAGCGATCATTTCGACGGCCTGCGCTTCTTTAATCCGGATCACGCCCAAACGGACCGCAGCTTCGGCGATCTGCTGCGCTGGAAACTCAAGGAAAAGTCGGCTGCGTGGCCGCGCCGGGTGCCGGTGCAGCAGACCGTTCCGGACGCGCGGCACGCGGGATTGCGAGTGACGATCGTCGGCCACGCGAGCGTGCTGATCCAGGGCGGTGGCCTCAACGTGCTGACCGACCCCATCTGGTCGGAAAGGGCGAGCCCGCTGCCGTTCCTCGGTCCCCGGCGGGTCGGGGCGCCCGGAATCGCTTTTGAGACGTTGCCGCAAATCGACGCCGTGCTCCTCAGCCACAGCCATTACGACCACATGGACCTCGCGACACTGCGCCGCCTCACCGACCAACATCGTCCCCTGGTGGTAACGCCGCTGGGGAACGACGCGATCCTGCGGCGGGCGATTCCCGGCATCCGAGTGGTGGCGCGCGACTGGTGGGACCGCATCGAGATCGGCAAGGATGGTGAGGTGACAGTCGTTCCGGCCTACCACTGGTCGGCGCGCACGGGACGCGACCGGCGCATGGCGCTGTGGTCCGGATTCGTGCTGAGCACGGGAGGCGGGCGCGCCCATTTCACGGGCGACACCGGGTATGGGGATGGGCGTATCTTCCGCGAGGTGCGGAGTCGCCTCGGCAGGCCCGACCTCGCTCTAATCCCGATCGGCTCCTACGCGCCGCGCTGGTTCATGAGGGCGCAGCACACCGATCCCAAGGAAGCGGTGCAGATCCTGGAGGATCTCGAAGCAGGTTGCGCGGTCGGGATCCACTGGGGTGTCTTCCAGCTCACTGACGAGCCCCGGGAGGAGCCGCCGGAGCTGCTCCGCGAGGTGCTCGCGCGCCGCGGCATCTCCGAGAATCTGTTCCCCGCCGGAGAGCCGGGGCGCAGCTACGAACCTGCCCATCCGCGCGCCTGACGCAACCTTGCACGTCCAATCCGCAGCGCCTCACTCCACCGTATAGCCGCGTCCTTCGAGGCAAGCCGCCTCGGCACGTCGGTAGTCCTGACGTTTCGCGGCGGCCGCGCCACTGTTCTCATTCGCGGCCGTACCGGTCGCAGGCGCGTAGCCAGACTGACTGCTCGCCCAACTGCTGCACTCACTCTCGTCTTTTGCCTGTTGCTGCGCCGTCTGGCCATTCTTCGGGTAAGCGAACACGCGGTTACCGGCTTGCGGAGCCTGCCCGGGTCCTTGCTCTGCAATCTCCGCCGGCGGCTGGAGCTGCTCGTATGCCTCCGCATCGCCATTCCAGACGTAGTAATCGCCATTGACGTAGTAGTACGGTATGCCGTCCCACCAGTAGGTCTCGTAGTACCAGGGGAGCGTCGCGAGATAGAGGTCCAGACCGAACCATTCCGGGCCCCACCACCAGCCAGGGAATCCGCGGCCGTAAAAGCCACCCCGGAAAGGACCGCCACGGAATCCCCCGGCCGCACCGCCAGGGAATCCCCCGACCGAACCCCCGCGGAATCCGCCGACCGAACCGCCCCGAGCTCCACCCCCGGGGGCGCCACCGCCGTGAAAGCCACCACCAGGGGAGCTACCACCGCGGGACCCTCCGCCGCCACCGCCGTGACCCCCGGGGGGAGGGTCTGCAGCCGCCGCATCTTGCGGGGCAGCGCCCTGCAGAGCATCGGGCATCATGAATCCCCATGGGCGCATCCCGTACTGAGGTCGCATGCGCACGATCTGTGCGAACACAGCGCGCTGGTTCGGGTCGAGCCCCTTTTGCAGCTTGGCTGCAGCGTCGGCGAGCTTCCCGAGCGCCTGGGCCCGATGCATCATCCTCTCGGCTCTCAGATGAAGGAGCGCCGCGCCGCTTTCCTCGCTCTGGGCCGCGGGAGGCGCGCCCGGGCGGGCACTTGCAACCATCGCCTGGTACGCGTCCGCGAAACTCTTCCAGTCCGGTTCCTGAGATGCCCGGATCTGCAGCCGCTCCGCGGCCGCATCGAGCGCGGCCCGCAGATCCTCGGCGCGCAGATGCTGTAATCGTGCCGCGTCTTGCTCCGGCTGATTTGCAAGCGCGGGTGCAGCTCGAGCGGACCGGGTATCGTTCGCGCCGCTCTGTGCAGAGAATGCGATGGACGCACCCGTACCCGTGCTTCCCGTCAAGGTGAGCGCCGCAACCGCAAGATTCCGAGTCCAGATTCTTCGTGCCACCACAACTACCTCCGTCGGGTGTGAACAATCCCGCTCGCGGCATACTGTGATCTGCATCTTGCGGTCGCCATCGGGACAACCCGCAGCGTCCGGTGGCAAGTACGGATTTCGTCGGCGGGATGTGCGACCCTGCTCGATGGCGGGAAGATGGCGGTACGCACATCCGCAATGGCAAAGGGACTCAAAAGCGAATTGGATCGCCCGATGGATCTTCGCGTGGACGGCCTCGCCCCCGGCGGAACCGCCTGAGCGCTACCACCTGGGGCTGGGGGGCTGATGCGCGCTGCCGCGCTTACTCTCGCGATTCTCGTGGGCTGCAATCTGGGGCGGGCCGCCGAGCCGATCGGTGTGCCCCGCGATTCGTTCGGCGAGCTCGGAGCGGCCGGACCGCTCGCCCCGGGCGCGGGGCTCGCGCAGCGGCTGCCCTCGGACGCGGAGCTGGAACGCGCGCACGCGGTCGTCGGGCAGGTGATCGTCGACAATCAGAACATCTTCAACCTCGCCGACCCGCACGATGACAACTGGCTGTTCCGCCTCGCCGATCGGCTGCACCCGCGCACCCGGGCGTACATCATCCGCGAGCAGCTGCTCTTCAAGCCCGGAGACCGCTACTCACGCCACGCACTCGATGAGTCGGCACGGATTCTGCGCGCGCTGCCGTACTTCTACGACGCGTCGATCCGCCCGGTGCGCTATCACGATGGCAAGGTCGATGTCCTGGTCACGACGCGCGACGTGTGGACGCTCGATCCCGGCTTCGATTTCAGCCGCAGCGGGGGATCCAACACGACCGGCGCGCAGCTCTTGGAGCTCAATCTCGCCGGCACGGGAACCAAGATCGGCGCGGTGCGCAGCACGAACGTCGACCGCACCACGACACTCTACGAGCTCGAGAACGGTCACGCCTTCGGGACCTGGACGGACCTGACGTTGAATTACGAGAACAACAGCGATGGCAAGGAGCAGCTCGTCTCGGTCAATCACCCGTTCTATTCGCTCGAAACCACGCAGGCCTGGGGCTTCTCTGAGCTGAGCGGCACGCAATACGACCATCTCTGGGACCTCGGCGATGTCGTCGATGAGTTCCAGGAGCACTACCGCACGGTCACAGGCTACTACGGCTGGTCGCCCGGCCTCGTGAACGGCTGGGTGCAGCGCTGGAGCGCGGGATTCACCCTGGATGAGCATCTGTTCGATCTCGCACCGGGCTGGGCGGACGGCGCGCTGCTGCCCATCGACCGCAAATTCGACTATCCCTGGGTGGAATACGACCTCGTGCAGGACGACTTCGCAGTGCTCCGGAACTACGCTCAGATCGCCCGCACCGAGGATTTCTATCTCGGCACGCAGGTGAGCGCGCGCGTCGGCTACGCGGCAGAGGCGTTCGGGTCGGATCGCGGCGCAGTCATGTTCTCGGGCTCGGCTGGACACGGGATCGGCTGGCCTGGCGGCTCGATTCTACTGCTCAACGCCTCCAGCTCGGGACGCGTCGAGAACGGCTCGCTGCGCAACGCGGAGCTGCAGGGCTCGGCGAACCTGTACGTCGTGGAGACCGACCGCGCGAAGTTCTACGCCGGCCTTCAGGCGGTTGCGGCCCACGCGCTCGACCTCGACAATCAGGTGCTGCTCGGAGGGGACAATGGGCTACGTGGGTACCCGCTGCGCTTCCAGGCCGGCACGGCGAGTGCACTCCTTACGCTCGAGCAGCGCTACTTCACGGACTGGTACCCGTTCCGCTTGTGGCGCGTAGGCGGAGCGGCGTTCTTCGATGCGGGCCGAACGTGGGGAAGCGTGCCCTACGGACCGCCGAGTCTAGGACTCCTGAAAGATGTGGGCGCTGGTCTGCGCATTGGCAACGCACGTTCCGGTCTCGGCAACATCACGCATGTCGACCTCGCGCTGCCACTCGATCGGATCTCGGGCGTAAAGGGTCTGCAGCTCCTCGTGCAGACCTCGCAGAGCTTCTGATGTCGGCAGGCGCGCGCAGGGACGCCCGACCGCGATGGAGGATGGATTGCCGATGCGTGGGCCTCGATCAGGAGCTCCGGGACGCGAGGGTCACCGACACCGCCAACCCCATCGCCGCGAGCAGCATCAGGGCGGTTGCAGCCCACCCGAGAGCTCGCAGCCGCATCGAGATCCGGAAGTTCCCCATGACGCGCCGGCTCGTCGCCATCTGCATCAGCAGCACCATCACAGGAACCGCGACGATGCCGTTGATGACCGCAGCCCAGACGAGCGCTTGCATGGGATTGAGAGAGGCGGCGTTGGCAAGCGCTCCGACGATCGTCGCCGCTGCGATCGTGCCGTAGAAGGCCTTGGCCTCGAGAGGCTTGCGCGCGAGCCCGACGGGCCAGCGACGCGCCTCGCCAAGAGCATACGCGGCAGATCCCGCGAGGACCGGTACTGCGAGGAGGCCGGAGCCGATGAGTCCTACCGTGAAGAGGACGAAGGCGAATCGCCCAGCGAGTGGCTGCAACGCTTGGGCGGCCTGCGCGGCCGTCGTCACCTGGTGAATGCCGGACCGGTACAGTGTCGCGCCGGTGGTGATGAGAATCGCAAGTCCCACCAGGTTCGAGATTCCCATGCCAATCAGCGTGTCGATTCGAATGCGGGCGAGTGCGGAGGCTCCCTGCGCGGGTTTGCGCCTGAGGGGCACGCGTTGCGGGTCGGCCTTGGTGTCCTCGACTTCCTGCCCCGCTTGCCAGAAGAAAAGGTATGGACTGATCGTCGTGCCCAGGAGCGCTACCACCATGAGCCAGAGGGTGCGGTCGCTCGACCAGCCCGGCACGATGAGTCCTTTGAGCACTGCCAGCCACGATATTCGTACGACTGCCAGAACGGCAAAGTACGTGAGCAGAGCCAACGTGAGCCATTTGAGCACGGCGATATAGCGCGTGTGTGAGCAGGCGAGCTGCAATACGGTACAGACGGTGCCGAAGAGCGCAATCCACACCCAAGCCGGAAGAGAACGGGTGAGGAGCCGCAGACATTCGGCCATCGCGCCGAGGTCGGCGCCGAGATTCAGCACGTTCGCAACGAGCAGCGCCCCGACGATGCTCTGAAGCAGCGCATTCGGGTAGTACTGCCGAAGGTTTCCGGCAATCCCTCGGCCAGTGGTGCGCCCGATTCGCGCGCTGATCGCCTGAATCGCAACCATCAGTGGATAGGTGAGCAGGAGCGTCCATGCGAGCTGGAAGCCCCAGGCTGCTCCGGCTTGCGCGTAAGTGCCGATTCCGCTCGGATCGTCGTCTGCAGCCCCCGTGATGAGCCCCGCGCCGAGTTTTCCCCATACAGCGGTCGCGGCAGAAGCGGAACCGCGATTTCTGTTCAGGAAGGTGCCTCTCACGAGCTTCCCACGCGCGCATCCCGCGTGCCTGAGCGGCCGACAGGGCCTGGTGCGTGAGCTGGAACTCTGCGGGCCCCGAAGCGTTCTCGGTCGGCGGCTGTTCAGCGCACCACCGCGCATGTCGCATCGAGGAGCAGCTCGGCGCCCGGCGCGCTTCGCGACGCGAGGACGACAAATCCCGGTGCCCGGTCAAAGACTGCGCCGGCCACCAGAAGCGTGTAATCCGCAAGCCGGTCCCGAGCCCCCGGAACACCGTCGGCGAGCAGACGGATCGGATTCGTCGGCGCGAGTTCCTTGCCGAGCACACGCATGGCCTCATAGGAGTGTCCGGCGAGCTCAATGGGCTCCCAGCGCGGACCGATCTGCGCAGCGTCTTGCTTCAGGGCGCCGAAGGTGTTCGATCGCAGACAGCTCATGTGGATGTGCAGCTGGTCCTGGCTGCGCGCGCTCAGAGGGTTCACTGCTAGACCGATGGCCGTGCGGGGCACGGAGCGTCCCGCCGCGATCGCCAGCACCCCCCGCGCCTTCCACGCCGCATCGAAGTAGTTGGGTGCGTTCGTGCTGCGCGCCGCAGGACTTTCGATCCCGCCAACCGTGCGCGTCGGAATGAGCAGAAAGTGCGCGCCACCCTTGCGATCGTGCAGTACCGCGTAGCCCTGTGCGTCGGCACCGCGGCCGAGCAGCGTGACGCTGGCGCACGGCGCGGGCTCGTGCGCGGCGAGCCAGTGCGGCACACATTGCTCCTGCACGATGCGGCGGAGCCGGTCACGGCGGCTGTTGCCCTCCAGCGCAAATCCTGCAAGCACAACCGCGACCGTGAGGCCAACGGTGAGGATGCCGGCGACCTTGATACGCTGCAATGCGCCTTCCTCCTTGCATGCCCCCCGAGGGGAGATCAGTCGAAGCTCGGCGCCCGCGGCCTTTGCGAGAAGTCCAAGCCATCGAGCAGATTGTAGGCTGCCCCGTCGCGCTGCTGCAGCGGATCGAGTGCGAATCGAGCCTCGATCAGCGCCAGGATCCCGGTGGTGTCGGTGGGCCGGTGATCGACGTAGCCCCGGCGCGCCCAGGGACTCACGAGCAGCGCGGGCACACGCGTCCCGCAGCCGTACGCGTCAGGCGTCGGCGGCCGCACGTGGTCCCAATAGCCGCCGCCTTCGTCATAAGTGATCACGACGAGACTTCTCTCCCACAGCCGGCTCTCGCCAATCGCTCGCAGCAGCCCGAGCACCCAGCGCTCGCCCCACGCCGGCGCCGAGTCCGCCGGGTGCTCGTCGTGGCTGCCCGTCGCTTTGAGAAAGCACACGCTCGGGAGCCGGCCGCTCTTCACATCGTGGAGGAAATCCTCACTGTCACGGACATGACCTGCCTTCACGTTGCGGAACCAGCTCGGGAAGTACTGGAAGGGATTGTGGTGTGGCACGTAGCCCTCGGGCGTGTCGATCACGACGGAGCCGTCGCCAGGCCCAAACGCGGTCTTGAGCGCCCATGGTTTGACGGCATTCCAACCCTCGTTGTACCAAGCCCAGCTGATGCCGGCCGAAGTGAGGCGGTCGCCGATATTGGGATAGGTCTGCTCTTCGGGCGGCGGACCGAGATCGATGGGACCCATGAAGGTTTCCGTGGGACCCTGACTCGGCGGCGCGTCGTTGATCAGGATGCCGCGCCGATCGTACAGCCGATCGAAGCGCGGCGGGTTCGAGCTGCCGACCGCCGCGGCCGGCGGATTCGAGGTCTGCCCTGAGCGTGCGGCAACCAGATAGAGCGCGTTGCCGGTCGAACCTCCCGACATCGCCTGGAAGAAGTGGTCGAACAGCACGTACTCGTCCGCGAGCCGATGGTAGCTCGGCAGATCCGAGCGGGCGTAGAACCCGAGCACCGCACCGCAGGGTGTTGATTCGGCCAGCATCGTTTGCAGCGGGCGAGCGAGCTGTCCTTGAGCGAACGCGGCGTGCCTGCCTGGTAATGCGAGCGCGACGAACCGATCCATCTCACCGCCGTCGATCTGGGCGAACATGCGGAAGAAGTGATGCATCGGGTCGAGGGGCACGTTGTCGCCGGGTGGAATATACGGCGTGAGGTGAAATGGCCGGTTCTCGAGTAGGCCGTGCGCGAAGCCGGGAACCTCGTAGGGCAGTGGGAGATACTTGTACGGGGCACCGGTTGCACTCCTCTGCAGTCCAGTGAAGCGTTTATCGATATGGCCGTCTCGACCGAGCAGCCCCTCTACCGAGGCCCCGCGGGGCGAGAGATACGCGCCGAAATAATGATCGAAGCTGCGATTCTCTTGAAAGATCACAACGATGTGATCGAGCTTCTCGCGCAGACTCGTGGCATCGAGTGCACGCCGCGTTTGTGGCCACGCCTGGGGAATCACACCCCCGAGGAGTGCGGCGCCGCCGCTCGTTGCTACCGCCTTGAGAAAGGCCCGGCGGTCCCGTCTGAAGGTCGTCATCAGTGATTGGAACCCTCGAATAACGGAGGCAGCGAGAGACTAGACTCTAAATCGGGCACGATACTCTCGCGGCGATACATCCAACTGACGCAGGAAGCTGCGGCGCATCGTTTCCTGCGAACCGAAACCACAACGTTGCGAAATCCGTTTGATGGACAACCGGGAGTCCGACAGCAGGCGCCGCGCCGCGTCGGTCCGCAGGCGCTCAATGGCGCGGGCCGGCGTTTGTCCCGTGGCCTCCACGTAGCGCCGGCTGAAGCTGCGCTCACTCATCCGCGCCTGATCGGCCAGCACCGAGAGTGACAGGTCCGTCTGCAAGTGGCTGTTTATCCAATCGTGGAGCGCTCCGAATCTGTCGTCTGCTGTTTGCAGCGATAGGGCAGCGCTGAACTGCGCTTGGCCACCAGGACGTTTGAGAAAGACTACGAGATAACGGGCCACCGCGAGCGCGACGGCACGACCCAGATCCTCCTCCACCAGCGCGAGCGCCAAGTCGATGCCCGCCGTCACGCCGGCTGACGTCCACACGGGGCCGTCTCGGACGAAGATTGGATCGGCTTCGACCTGCACGGCGGGAAAGCGCCGAGCCAGCTTGGCGCAGTACATCCAGTGGGTGGCCGCGCGGCGTCGATCCAGCACGCCAGCCGCCGCGAGCAGGAATGCTCCGGTGCATACGGATGCGACGCGACGCGCGCGCGTCGCTCGCTCGCGCACCCAAGCAACCAGTTGCGGATCCTCGGCCGCCGCTTCCGCTCCCTCGCCCCCCGCAATCAGTAGCGTATCCAATCGCTCGCCGATCGGCGGGAGCGGCTCTGTCGCGAGCGTCAGCCCGGCGGAGGCCGTGATATGCGACCCCTGTGGCGCCACGACCCTGAGCACGTAGGGGCGTGACCCGCGAGCATCTTCGACGAGATCGTTGGCCGATGCGAACACCTGAACCGGCCCGGTCACATCGAGCAGCTGGACCGCGGGGTAAGTAAGCACGTCCACGAGACGAGCTGCCTCTGGCGCAAAGCGAGGGGATTTTGGCATGGCTTTCACACCATGTCCGGCTAAGGTCTTTGCGTCCACCTTCTTAGATGTCAGTCCTTCATTCGAACGGGATGCACGTGATTCCGAGTGACATTCACTTGCAGATGGGTACCCTGCTCTATGAGGGGTTGGATCAGATGGATCTGACGGGGCCGTTCGAGGTGCTGTCGCGCATCCCAAACGCGACCTATCGTATCTACAGTAACACGAACGTGGCGGCTCGGGACGTCAAGGGCTTGCGGCTGCCTCCCGATGCGACCCTCATCGAGGCGCCTGCGCTCGACGTCCTTCATGTGCCTGGCGGTCCGGGCCAAGAAGCATTGATGGAAGCCGCCGATGTGTTGGATTGGATCCGTCAGCAGGCCGGGGGCGCCTGCCGGATATTCTCCGTGTGCACCGGAGCGCTGCTGTGCGGCGCCGCAGGTTTACTGAAGGGACGGCGAGCGACGACGCACTGGGCCGCACTTCACCTCCTGCCGTTCTTTGGCGCTATCCCCGTCAACGAGCGGGTGGTTTGGGACGGTGCCTCAGTTTTTGCGGCCGGCGTCACGGCAGGGATTGACGGTGCCTTGGCCCTCGCGGCCGAATTGCGCGGCGACGCCTGCGCTCAGGCCATTCGGCTCGAGATGGTCTACGCTCCCGAGACCGCACCGGCCCCCCGTCGTGGAGCAAGCCTGGCGCAACCATGCGGAGTTAGCGGCACGGCGCGAGCGGACCGCACGTCGCGCAGCGGCGCGGCTTGGCGTCGTGGTGCATGCGCCGGCCGCGTGAGCATCTCGCGCGAATCCAGACAGCACTGCAGAGGAAGTATGGAGGTATTCGCCAATGAACACTTTCCCCGTGCACACGCTCGAATCCGCTCCTGACAGATCGAAGCCTGCGCTGCAAGCCCTGCAGAAGTCATTCGGCATGCTGCCGAACATCGCCGGTGCGATGGCAACTTCACCGGTATTGATCGACGCTCTGGTGGGCCTCTTCGGCAAGGTTCACGGCAGCAGCTTCACGGAGGCACAGGTCCAGACACTCCTGCTGACCAACGCCGTCACGAATCGCTGTGCCTGGGCGGTCGCCTTTCACACTGCGCTCGCGCTGAAGGAGGGTCTCGAGCCGGCCGATGTGGGCGCCATTCGCGAGGGTCGCACACCGAAGGACCCCAAGCTCGCGCCACTGTCGATACTGGCGCGTAATCTGATCGAGAAAAGGGGTCACCTGGATGATGCAGACATCGGACACTTTGTTGCCGCAGGCTATAGCCAGGAGCTACTTCTCGAGGCGATCGCGGCTGTTGCGGCATCGACCATCACCAACTACACCGGAAGCATCACCCGGCCCCCGGTCGAGGACGCGTTTCGGCCGCACGCGTGGAGCCCCCAAGACGAAGGCGCTGCAGCTCGCCGCGCTCGTATAGCCCGGGGATCGTAAGGCCGTCGCGGACTGATGACCCCCACGCCCATTTCGAATCGCCGTTCCGGACTTCGGGCTCGCGGATTTCTGGGCTGAGAGCTTCGACTGGCGCGCGGTTGAGGAGCGGTTGAATGCCTATCGGCACTTCGTCGCGGATACCTCCGTGGGGCCAGATCCATTTCGTGCGAATCCAGGGCCGTGCACGGCAATTGGTGCCGATCGTCCTCACGCATGGGCGGCCGAGCACGTTCGCGGAACTCCCGAGGCGCTCGCGGGCTTGCATTTGAACTATGTTCCGGGGTCCTACGAACCCTATGTGCAGGACCTGCAACAGCTCTCCCGCGAAGAGTCGGAATACCTGGTTCGCCGGCGCGAGTGGGCGGATGCCGAAGGGGAGGGTCGCCGCGCACCGCTGCGCCTCAGCAAGGACCAGAGAATCAACGTGCCGGCGGCCATCGCGCATTTTCTGCGCGAGCTTCCGATTCCGCCGCGGGCTTATGTCGAGCGTGGTTGCAACGTCATCCGCTGGAGCGAGTACCCACGCGGCGGTCACTTTGCAGCCGCCGAGGAGCCCGAGTTACTCGCGGCGGACATTCGCTCGTTTGTTGCACGGCTCAGGTGAGCCTCGAGACCGCCTAGTGAACGGAGTCGTAGGTGGCGATCAGGAGGCCGCGGGGGGCTCGAAGCTCGGCATCTTGGCCGAGTATGCGACGATGAAGTCGACGAAGGTGCGGATCTTGAGCGGCACGTACTGCCGGCTGACGTAGACGACGTAGAGGGTCGCCTTCCAGAGCGGATAGTCCACCAGCAGGGGCGTCAAGGTGCTCTTGAAGGGTCCCTCCTCGAAGTAGATGGGCGGTAGCGGGGCGATGCCGATACCGGCGGCGACTGCGTTCACGACGCCGCTCATCGACCGGTAACGCAAAACGACTCGAATCGGGACTTCCAACGTGCCATTCGCGCCCGCAAGGGGCAAGGAGCTGAGGCTCCCTACCGCGACGAAATCATGGTGCGCGATGTCCTCGGGAGTCTTGGGCGTTCCATTACGCTTGACGTACTCGCGCGAGGCGGTGAGATAAAAGGGCATGGGCCTCAGCGGACGGGCGACGTGTCCCAACGGGAGCGAGGCTGATGCCCGCACCACGCGCAGCGCGAGGTCGTAGCCCTCCTCGACAAGATCAACCAGGCGGTCGTCGAAGGACACATCGACAACGATGTCCGGATAGTCACGGCGATAGTCCGCGAGGACACTCGCCAGACGTGGTCCCGCGAACCAGCTGGGGCACGTGATTCGCAGCGTCCCGCGCGGCACGGCAGTTAGCGAACCGAGCTCAAGCTCGGTTGCCTCCAGATCGTCCAGGATCGTCTTGCAACGCTCGAAGTAGACTCTGCCCGGCTCGGTGAGGCTCAAGGTTCTGCTGTTGCGATTGAGAAGGCGTACCCCGAGCCGTTTTTCGGCGTTCATCACGTGCTTGCTGACCATCGCCGCGGACAGCTCCAGGCGCTCCGCAGCGGCTACGAAGCTGCCCAACTCGACGACCTGCCGGAAGACCTTGATGCTGGTGAGGGTGTCCACCTCGCATAGTTTACGCCGCCACAGCCGGGGGTCCCCAACAGAGTGCGAGCCTGGCTCGTCTTTGCAGTGCGGGAGCGCCCCAGACTCCGCTCAATCGACGGGGCGTCCCAACTGGCGTTCGAGCCGTGCGCGGGAAATGAGCCCGCGCACGAAGACGCCGGAGCGCTCTGCGCGCTCGACGATCAACACGTGCGTCGCGCGGGTGGCCTTCAGGAAATCCACCACGGCGAACACGCGCGCTACACGGATCGACTGCCACTCGAGCGTAGGCACGCGGTCCCAAGGGATCATGATGTGGTGGACCTCGATCTCGGTGCGGCTCAGGAAGCCGGATGCCTGCAGGAACCGCAGCGGGCGCTCGCCCTGGATGTCGTACGAGGTGATGAGGCCCGTGACCTCATCGTCCCGCACCACGAGGAGCGCGCGGACGCGGGCCTGCATCATCTCTCGCAACGCGTCATCGATTGCACGGTCTTCGGTGACGGTCGCGGGCCGTTCCCAGGTGAAATCCGTCACGACGGCCATCCCCGGGTCCGCGAGCGTAACGGATGCCTCCGGAATCTGTGCCGAGGGGAGTCTCGCGATGCGGGGGTACGTCACGGCAGGCAGCGCCGAGCCGCTCATGAACGCGACCGGGCGGCTGTCGAAAGTGTCGTAGGCAACGGCAGTGTCGAGGAGCCGAGTGTCGAGGAGATGATCACCTAGGATCTCGCCGGCGCAAATCTGAATGTCCTCGCGGTCCATCGAACGGCTCCTTTAAAGGCTCAGGACGCAAAGGGTCGGCGGGCTCGATGGCCCGCCGACAAGGATCCCAACGTGGGGGGGACACGCCGGGTGGAAAACCCTTCTCAAGGATGCGCGGTATGCGCACCGCCCGCAGCAACTGTACGGAGGCGAGATGCGGGGAACAACGGGCGGCTAGTTGATGCTGCGTTTCACCCGCGTGAACGTCGGACGCGATTTCCTGCGGCGAAACGCTGCATTCGGGGGCGACGCGTTGTGCAGATGCCGCCGCACACTTAGCCTTTCGGTTCTGGAGGGCATTTGAAATGCGGCGGACCAACGACGGTGAGAAATGGCGGGCATGGCTCGTCGACTACAGTGCGGCGCGCGCGCGAGCCATCGAGTGGCTCGGCGACCGCTACCTTCTGGCGAGGCCGATCAACCGAGGGCACGCCGCGGGTTTGCGCACCGAGCGATCCTGGATTCACAAGGAAAAGGCTGCCGGCACCCGGTAGAGCACCTCTCGAGACCGCAGCGCGCAGCGCCCGCAAGGACGATTTGGTGGGCGGTCACTGCGGGTGACCGCCGCCGCCGGAGTGCTGCATCCAGCCCCCTCCGAGCGCCTTGTAGAGCGTCACCTGATTGGCGAGCTCCGCCTGCCGCAGCGTCACGAGCGATTGCTGGGCGGCGTAGAGCGAGCGCTGGGCGTCGAGGGTGTTGAGATAGCTGTCCACCCCTGCGCGAAAGCGCAGCTCGGCGAGGCGATACGCATCGGCATCGGCGGCGACCAAGGCTCCCTGTGCCTTCAGCTCATCGACATAGGTGCCGCGGGCACTCAGGGCATCGGAGACCTCTCGGAAGGCCGTTTGGATCGTGAGCTCGTAGCGGGCGACGGCGATGTTCTTCTCGATGTGCGCCAGATCGAGATTGGCGCGGTTTTCCCCGCCGGTAAAGATGGGTAACGAGATGGTCGGCGCAAACGTCCAGGTCCCGGAGCCCTTTCCGAACAGACTCGCGAGCCGCGTGCTGGCGGTACCGCCAGAGCCCGTGAGCTGAATGCTTGGAAGGAAGGCGGCGCGCGCTGCGCCGATGTCGGCATTGGACGCACGCAACGCGTGCTCGGCGCTCACGATATCCGGACGGCGCGTGAGGAGGTCGGAGGGTAGTCCCGCGGGCAGCGCCTCGAGCAACCCCTCGCGCTCGATGTTCTGTCCGGTCGGAAGATCCTCCGGAATTTCCTCGCCGAGCACCAGTACGAGCGCGTGGGTGTCGAGTGCGAGCTGACGCTCGTACTGCGAGAGGCTCGCACGAGCTGCATCGACTGCGCTTTCGGCCTGACGCAGTGCGAGAAGCGTCGTGGTGTCGCGATCGTACATCGCCTTGGCGAGATCGTACGACTCGGTCTCGTTTCGCAGTGTTTCATGGGTGAGTCGCAGGAGCGCCCGGTCGGCGAGCACCGCGAAGTAGTCCGCCGCGACCTCGCCAACCAGGCTGATCTGGGTGCTGCGACGCGACTCATATTGCGAGAGATACTGCTCGAAAGCCTCGGTGGTCAGGCTGCGTTCGCGACCGAAGAGATCGAGCTCGTAGCTCGTGAAGCCGATTCCGGCGTTGAAATAGCGGAAGGTACTGCTGGTGGCGCCCGTCGGTACGAGCGTGCTGCCGCCCGAGCCGCCGAGGCCGCCGAGCGGGAAGGCGCCGTTCGTCGGAAACCTCTCGACGTACTCGGACCCGGTGGCCGAGATCGATGGGAAGAGGACGCTGCGTTGGACCCTGAATTGCGCTTGGGATGCCGAGACATTCAGCACCGCAATGCGAAGATTACGGTTGTTCTCGAGCGCGATCTCGATGAGACGCACGAGCCGTGGATCAGTGAAGAAATCCCGCCAGCCGATCTGGTCGGCGGTGCGGTTTGCGTTCTCGTGCACGTGCGTGTCGGAGGGCCAGCTATTGGGAACCGGGGCTGGCGGCCGCTCGTAGTGCGGCATCAGTGTGCAGCCACTGAGTGCCGCGGCGACAAGGAAGGGCGCGAGGATTGGCTTCATCAGGGCTCTCCGGTTGCGGTCTGCGCATGGGGAAGGCCGATGGGTTGGTGGTTGCTCGCGTTGCGGCGCCGTTCGAGGAGCCCCAGCACGGCGACGAAGAAGGCCGGAACGAGAAAGATCGCAAGCACAGTGGCTGTGATCATGCCGCCGGCCACGCCGGTGCCGATCGCGTTCTGACCTCCGGAGCCTGCTCCCGAGGCGATGACGAGTGGCAGGACACCCATGAAGAAGGCGAGCGAGGTCATCAGGATGGGTCGCAGCCGCTGTTGCGCCGCGTGCACGGCGGCCTCGATGAGACTCTGCCCGCGCTCGTGGTTCTGCTTGGCGAATTCCACGATCAGGATGGCATTTTTGACGGACAAACCCATGACGGTGACCATGCCGACCTGGAAGTACACGTCGTTGTCGAGGCCCCGCAGCAGCGTCGCGACGACTGCCCCTACAATGCCGAGCGGCACGACGAGCAGCACCGCGGCTGGAATGGCCCAGCTCTCGTAGAGAGCCGCGAGGCAAAGGAACACCACTACCAGGGAGACCGTGTAGAGATCCACTGCCTTGGAGCCGGTCGCCTTCTCCTCGTAGGAGAGGCCGGTCCACTCGTACCCAATGCCATGAGGCAGCTTTGCTGCCAGTCGTTCCATCTCGGCCATGGCCTCTCCTGTGCTGTGACCGGGTGCGGGAATCCCCAGGATCTCTACCGAGGGAAGTCCGTTGTAACGCTCGAGCTTCGGTGAGCCGTAGGTCCAGCGTCCGCGCGCGAAGGCGGAGAATTGCACCATCTGCCCGGAGCCGTTTCGCACGTACCAGGAATCGAGGTCCTGCGGCAGCATCCGCGAGGGCGGATCGCCCTGGATGAACACGCGCTTCACACGGCCGTGATCGATGAACTGGTTGACATACTCCGAGCCCCACGCCGCCTGGACCGTGTCGTTGATATCGGCGAGCGTGAGCCCGAAGGCACTGGCCTTCTCTCGGTCGATCGAGATCGTGTACTGCGGCTCATCATCGAGTCCGTTCGGACGCACGCCGGCAAGGAGCGCGTCCTTGCTCGCCAGGCCGAGGAGTTGCCCCCGCGCCTGCATGAGCGCCCGGTGGCCGAGTCCGCCGGTGTCGATCAGCTCGAAATCGAACCCTGTCGCGTTGCCGAGCTCGAATGCGGCCGGCGGGGCAAAGCCCACCATCACCGCGTACGGGTAGCCGGCGAAATGGCGGTTCAAGCGCGCGGCAATCTGCTGCACCCGGTTGCGGAACCCGGGACGCTCCTCCCAGGGTTTGAGCATCACGAACGCGAGCCCGGAAGTCTGCCCATGGCCACCGAAGCTCTGTCCGTTGACCGTGAGCACGCCCTCGACCGCCTGCGATTCATCGTGCAGCAGGTATTGCGCGAAGTCATCGAGCGCCCGTTGAACGTGCGAGCTCGTAGAGCCCGGAGGAGCCGTGATCTGCCCGAACATGAATCCGAGGTCCTCATCGGGCAAGTAGCCGGTCGGCAAGCGCACCATCGCGATGCCCAGGATCGCGGCCACGATCACGAGCGCGACCAGAGCGCGCGCTGGGCGGCGCGTGATCCCCGACACTCGACGCCCGTAGCTCGCCTGCGTGCGCTCGTACATGCTGTTGAACCAGCTGAAAAATCCGCGGTCACGCGCTCGGTCTGCTGCGCGTGGCTTCAGTAAGGTCGCGCACAGGGCGGGCGTGAAGATGAGGGCCACGAGCACCGACAGCAACATCGAGGAGACGATGGTGATGGAGAACTGCCGGTAGATGACTCCGGCCGAGCCGCTGAAGAAGGCCATCGGCACGAAGACAGCCGAGAGCACAAGGGCGATACCAACCAGTGCGCCGGTGATCTGCGCCATCGATCGACGCGTGGCCTCCTGGGGCGAGAGGTGCTCCTCCTCCATGACACGCTCGACGTTCTCGACCACCACGATCGCATCGTCGACCAGGAGGCCGATCGCGAGCACCATGCCGAAGAGGGTGAGACTGTTGATCGAATAGCCGAAGGCAGCGAGCACGGCTGCAGTGCCGAGCAGCACCACCGGAACGGCGATCGTCGGAACGAGCGTTGCCCGCACGTTCTGCAGGAAGAGCAACATCACCAGGAACACCAGTGCGACCGCAACGACGAGGGTCCTCACGACATCGGACACGGCGTGCTTGACGAAGGGCGCAGTGTCGAGCGCATAGACGACCTTCAGACCGGGCGGGAAGATGGGCTGCAAGCGAGCGATCGTCGCCTTCACCGCTGCGATCGTGTCGAGGGCGTTGGCGCCCGGCTCGAGCTTTACGGAAAGGGCGATGGCCGGATGGCCGTTGAACTTGGCCTGCAAGGAATAGTTCTCGGCGCCAAGACCAATGCGAGCCACGTCGCGCAGGCGCACCTGGCTGCCATCCGGCTCGACGCGCAGCAGGATCTGCCCGAACTGCTCAGGCGTCTGGAGGTAAGAGGGTCCAATGATCGTGGCGTTCAGCTGCTGTCCGGGAACTGCCGGCAGGCCACCGAGCTCGCCCGCGGCGACCTGTACGTTCTGCGCTTGGATCGCGTTGCGCACATCGACCGTGGTGAGTCCGTAGTTGTCGAGCTTGGCTGGATCGAGCCAGATGCGCATCGCGTACTGGAAGCCGTAGAGCTGAAAGTCCCCGACGCCGGCAGTGCGACTCACCGGGTCTTGCACGTGCGAGGCGACGAAGTCGGCAATGTCCTCGCTCGTCATGCTGTCGTCCATCGAGACGAAGCCGGCAGCGAGCAGGATGTTCTTCGCTGCCTTCCTCACCGTCACCCCCTGCTGCTGCACTTCGGGGGGCAAGAGGGGGAGCGCGAGCTGCAATTTGTCCTGCACCTGCACCTGAGCGATGTTGGGATCGGTTCCCTGCGCGAACGTGAGCGTGATGGTGAAGCTGCCGTCCTTGTCGCTCTCGGAGGTCATGTAGATCAGGTTGTCCAGAGCGTTCATCTGCTGCTCGATCACCTGGACGACGGTGCTCTCGACCGTCTGGGCAGACGCACCGGGATAGGTTGCGGTGATGGCAACCGACGGCGGGGCGAGCGGCGGGAACTGGGCAACTGGCAGGCTGTAGAGCGAGATCGCACCGGCCAGCATGACGAGAAGCGCGAGCGCCCAGGCGAAGATCGGTCGGTCGATGAAGAAGCGCGACATGAAGGCTCCTCCGGCGTTGAGCAGATCGGAGTGGGTGTGCGTCGTGTGCTGCTGATGCCCGGCGGCCGAACCCCGCGCTCAGCGTGAGATGAGTGCCAGTGCCTGCGCGTTGGGCTCGGAGGAAGAAGCGAGCGAAGGGGCCGGCGCGCTGTCACGCACCGTCACCTGCATGCCGGGCTTGACACGCTGCAGACCGCCGACGATCAGGCGGTCACCCGCGGCGAGTCCGCGGCTGACGATCCACTCGTCGCCGATTGCACGATCGAGCTCGACGGTGCGACGCTCTACCGTGTCGTCTGCGCGCACGATGAGGGCCGTGGCCGAGCCATCCGATGCGTGCGTGACGCCCGGCTGCGGAGCGAGGATGGCCCCCTCCCGCACACCTTCCTCGATCGTGGCGTGCACGAACATGCCTGGAAGCAGGAGGTCGTTCGGATTCGGGAATATCGCCCGCAGCGTCACCGAGCCCGTGCCCTGATCGACCGTGACTTCGGAGAACTCCAGGGTGCCCGCCGGCTCGTAGCGCGTGCCGTCCTCGAGGAGCAGGTGCGCCGCTGCCTTGTTCGCGCCCGCCGTCACGATGCTCCCGGAAGCCAGCTCGCGCTTGAAGCGCAGGATCGTTGCGCTGGGCTGCGTCACGTCGACGTAGACCGGATCTAGCTGCGTGACGGTCACGAGACTCGCCGCTTGATTGGCAGTGACGAGTGCTCCCTCGGTCACGGAGGACCGGCCCGTGCGGCCGGTGATCGGGGAGTAGACCCTCGTGTAGGCAAGATTGATCCGCGCGCTGCGCACCGCCGCCTCACTCGAGGCAATGTCGGCTTCATCCTGCTCGAGAGTGGCGAGCGTGTTGTCGTAGTCCTCCCGGCTGACGGCGCGCGCCTCGACGAGCGACTTGTACCGCTCCTCGGTGAGCTTCGCCACGGCGGCGGCGGCGCGCGCATGCGCGAGCGAGGCCTGAGCGCCTGCGAGTGCAGCCTGGTAAGGGGCCGGATCGATCTGATAGAGCTGCTGGCCCGCCGCGACGCGATCCCCTTCGGTGAACAGGCGCCGCAACACCACTCCGTTGACCTGGGGTCGCACCTCGGCAATGCGGTAGGCCGACACGCGTCCGGGCAGTTCCGTCGTGAGCGCCACGGGCGATGCATGCAGCGTGACGACGGTGACGGTCGGCTTGGGTGCCGCTGACGGCGCGGCATGTCCTGCGCAGGCGCTCAGCAGTATGGCGGCGGCGCCATACGGTCCGACGTCGCGCAGTAGGCGGGCGATGCGTGCAATCCAGTTCATTCCTCGTGGGGCCATCGGTGCTTCTCCCCGTAAGTGCGGTCGGCTGGCGCAAACGGTAGGAGGTTCGATGGATGGGAACAATCGTGCTCGTATAGATCCAGCGTTTCACGCGAGTGAACCGTGAGCGACTCCGGCGGCGCGATGGCGGCTGCTCATGTCCGACCGTGTTGCGGTGGACGCTGCGTTTCTCGGAAGGAAATCGCCGGGTGTGAGTCTCGCGGTGCCGTGCCTCGCGATGCGCGAGGCACGGGTCTCTCGGGGTGCGGGACGGTGGGCTGATTGAACCAGAAAGTAGACGACGAAAGCGACGGACACCAGAAGCGCGATAGGCAAACCAATCGCAAGACGGAGCAGTGGCGCGCGCATGATGAGATCTCCTCGCATGCACGCCACCCTAGACGCACCCCCGCACGCGCACAATGCGCGCCCGAGCTATGGAACGTTTCACCGGACGCAACATTGGCTATGTTTACTGCTGCGAAACCTTTCATCAATTCTCTGAACGTTGTTGTGGCGCGCGGCATCGCGAATCATCGGCGGCATGCGATCTGCCGTCGTGGGCTCGGTGATAGCGTTGCTCGCGTGCTGCGCAACCGCCCACGCGGACGATGGCTCGACCGGGGAGTCAGGAAAGCAAGCTCAGGCCGGCTGCTGGCCGACTACGGCGGCAGCCAATCAATCATCCGCCACTGAACCGGGAGCTCTGGGGGGCGGGATTGTATTCGACGAGCACGTGCTGACGGATGGCTCGCGCGATGAGGACTATGACGGAGGAGGGGAGGTGACACTCTCCGGTCAGCGTGGAGGAGTCATCGGGCGCGTGCTCGATCGAGCGCTCGGGTTCATCGACGGGCTGGCCTGTGCCGGACAGCGCTTCGAGGGAGAGCAGTGGGACATCGGCCACGCCTTTGCTTCTGGACTTCTGATCTTCACGCCGCAGGATCTCGCCGCACGGGACATCGTGCGGGGGGATCGCCCCTACGCGAGCCTGTTTTTCGCGAGCGTTGGACGGCGTTATATCTCCCCAACCGCGGACGTGGCGTACGACTCGACGTTCACGCTCGGGATACTCGGGCTTCCCGCTGCCGAAGCGGTGCAAAGCGCGCTGCATCGTCTCACCGACAGTGCCCATCCGGATGGTTGGTCCCATCAGATCTCTGCGGGTGGAGAGCCGACAGCCCGCTACAGCTTGGCGCGTCAGGCGCTGCTCGCGGATTTTGGCGCCGGTGCTTGGCGCGGAGATATGAAGTGGACGGCGGCGGGGAGCGCCGGTACGGTGACCGAGGGAAGCGTTGCGCTCAATGCACGGTGGGGGCGAATAGAGTCGCCCTGGTCGTCCTTCACGCCGGAGCAGAACATGTACGTAGAGGAGACCCAGCCCGAGGCTCCCCCGCTGCCCACCGGGGCGCCCGCTGAAGTGTTCGCATTCGCAGGAGTGCGCGCGAAGCTACGAGCCTACAACGCGTTCCTGCAGGGGCAGTTTCGGCACAGCGATCTGACTTATGATGAAGGTGAGATCAATCAGGTGCTGGGCGAGGCGTGGGCAGGCATCGAGGTTCGAACCTCCCCGGGTTGGTCGGTGCAGTACCTCGCGCGTTGGGAGTCTCCGGAACTGCGCTCCGGCATCGGTTCGCGGTCGTTCCTGTGGGGAAGCGTCGAGGTTGCTAGATCATTGCGCTGACGCTTGCGCGCGCTCATCCCCCGGGACTGTGCAGGCTCGAGAGGTCGATCTCGCTCGATAGTCGCTCGAGCAGCTTGCGTACGAAGCCCGCAACGCTCTCATCGGTACCAACCTGTCCGCTCATGGTGAATTGGGTTCGCTCGCGGACGACCCTCGCGGAGGCGTTGCGCGGGACGATGGCCCAGTCCGCCTCCAAAGTGCCCTTACCGGTGTTCGTGATATCCAATCGGCTGATGTCAACCATGAGCCGGTAATCGGGAGGTCTCGCTTGCGCCTGGTCGGTCACCCAGGCGTCGGGCCAGCGCAGCGCGAGTCGCGCTGTGAGAAGGTCGGTCGCCGCGATGGAGAGGCGGCTCGCCCAGCGTCCCGTGCTGCTTCGCTCGAGGAGATCTCCTTGTCGGACCACGAGGTCCCGCGAATCGACGTAGGTGGGCAGACGGACGCGAGTGACCTCGATCACCGGCGCGCCGGGCGGCGGCGGGGGATCGGCGCTCGTCATTGCCTCCGCGCCGCCCGCAGTGCTTGGGGAGAGCGTGTACATCTTGAGGGGTGGCGCGGCCGTGCAGCCGGCAAGCGTGAGCGCCACGAGCGTGCAGGCCAGAAAGCCCAACGACCCGGGGTGACCTGCACCGCCGGTCGTGATCGGCCCTGGGCGGCGTATCTGCGCTCGCCTTCTCATTGACGTCTTCCCGTCAGGAGGAGCCGCGGATTCTGCTCGACGTCGTTTGCGAATCCGCGCAGCGCTGCCGAGGCATCCGAAAGATCGCTCAGAGCCGCCTCGAGGTTGGCTCGGTCGGGCGAGCGCACATCGGTCATGCCCTTGAGGTTGCCCAGGACGTCGCGGGCGTTGGAGATCGCCTGATTCGACGTGACGAGGAGGGTGTGCAGGTCCTCGCCCCGATCGTTCAGCTGCCGATTGGCGCCGCCGGTCAACCGATCGACTCCGGCGAGCGTCGAGTCGGTGCGCCTCTGCAGGTCCTCGATGGTGCCGCGGGCCGCGTCAATCGCTTGCCCCGCTTTGGCCGAGGTCGTCATCGTGCTGTTCAGCACTGCGGGCAGGGTCTTCTCGAGCGTATCGGCGAGTCTGCGCACGCTCCGCAGGGTTGCGATGGCGTTGTCCGTCATGTCCTTGAGCGGCAGCTGACTCAACTGCTGCGCAACCTCTTGCTCGGTGCCAGCGTTTACCGGAATCTCTGGCAGGTCCACGAGGTGCGGATGAAACCGCGCGGGAACGGAGCCGGCGAAGTCCAGATCGATCTCGCTCTCATTGGCGATGAGGCTCACCGGGACGACCTGCGCTCGCAGGCCGTCGGCGACCAATTGCGAGATCGGTTCCCTTGCACCCTCATAGCCCTTGGGAAGCGCCACCCTGCTGTCTGCCAGCCGGATTTTCACCGGGATATGAGCCTCGTGGGTCCTTGGGTCGAAGGCGATCGCCACCGAGGATACCGCTCCCACACGAACCCCGCGGAAAGTGACGGGCGAACCGACGCCGAGTCCGTTCACGGATCCGTCGAATACGATCTCCGCAGTTCGAGTCTCGCCGAAGAGGTCGAGCCTCCCGAACAGAATGACGGTGCCGAACGCAAGCGCCACACCGATGAGAACGAAGAGTCCTACCGCTGCGAGCCGTGCACTTGCCATAGCTTATGCTCCAGGTACGGGGAGGGGTGGGGACCTGAGCTTCCGGGATCCTCGCGCCGCATGAACGCCTGCACCCGTGGATCCTCCGACTGGTCCCGCAGCTCTGCAGCGGAGCCATGCGCGATTGCCGAGCGCGCCTTCGCATCTAGGAACACGCCATCGTCGGCAATGGCAAACAGACTCAACAGATCGTGACTCACGACGACGATGGTCGCGCCGAGTGCATCGCGCAGGTCGAGGATCAAGTCATCGAGGCGCCGGGCCGCCACGGGATCGAGCCCCGCGGAAGGCTCATCGAGAAACAACACCTCCGGATCAAGGGCAAGCGCGCGTGCGAGGCCAGCACGCTTGGCCATGCCTCCTGAGAGCTGGGCGGGGAGCAGGTCGATGGCCTCTTCGAGGCCCACGAGGGCGAGCTTCAGCTCGACGAGCCGGCGCATCGTGCGCTTGTCGAGATTCGTGAACATCTGCATGGGGAGCGCCACGTTCTCACCGACCGTGAGCGAGCTCCACAGTGCGCCGGTTTGAAATAGGACGCCGAAGCGGCGGCCGAACAGTGCCCGTTCGCGGGTCGAGAGTGCCCAGTAGTTCTCGCCCGCAAACGTCATCGTTCCAGCCTGAGGCTCGGTGAGGCCGATCAGCGTGCTGAGCACCGTGCTCTTGCCAGCGCCGCTTCCGCCCATGATCGCGAAGATGCTGCCTCGATGAACGTCGAAGGACAGCTGCTGCTGAACGATCTTGTCGTCGTAGCCGACCCTTACGTCTCGCAAGGAGAGAATCGGCTCGTTCTCGAGCGGTCGACCTGCGGGTGTCGTCGAGGTCGTTCCTGGCGTCGTGCCTGTCGCTGCCATATGGATCAGGCTCCGCGCGCGTCCATGACGACGGCAAATATGGCATCGAGCGCGATGATGCCGAGAATGTTTGCGACCACCGCCCCCGTCGCTGCATCGCCGACGGCGCGGGCGCTGCGCGCTGCTTTGAGTCCCGTGCGGCAGCTCACCGTGCCGATCAGTGCGGCGAAGGCGACGCTCTTGATGGCTCCGAACACGAAGTCCGAGAGGGGAACGGCATCGAGGGTCTCGCGCAGATATTGGAGCGCCGTGAAGCCCAGCGAAAGAGTCGAGACTGCGAGCCCCCCGAGAATCGCGATGCAGCAGCCGATGAGGTACAGAATGGGCATCGCGAGGCAGAGCGATACCACCGAAGGCAGGATGAGGAACTCGCTGAGCGGAATGCCGAGCACCCGCAGCGCCGCGATCTCGTCATTGCCTCGCATGGTCGCAATTCGCGCGGCATAGGAGCCACCGGTCCGGCCGGCCATCACGATGGCGGTGACGATGCTCGAGAGCTCTCGTACGGAGGCGACTCCCACGAGGTTGGGGACGTAAGTCTCGGCCGCGTACTCACGCAGCTCCGCCGCGCCGATGAAGGCGAGAATGGCGCCCACGAGGAAGTTGACCGTGGCGACGATCGCGACCGCGCGTGGTCCAGCGTTGAGCAGATCCGAGAGCAGATCGACCCCGCGAAAGCGCGCTCGGCCGAGGAGCAGCTTTGCGGATCCTACCGCTGCTTCGGCGAGGAGTACGGTGCTTCTGCCGACTTCCACGAGGAAGTCCACGGCCTTGAGGAAAATCCAGGCAATTGGCCGGAACCGGCGTTGTGCAGGCGTCGACTGCTTGCGGGGCAGTGCAGGCAGGAGATTCAAGAGTTGCCGCGCCGACGCCGGCAGCGCGGAGTCGTCGAAATTCATGTCATTCGCGGCGGCTACCCGCTTGATATCCCAGAGGAAGGCGACGAGCACCGTGTCCCACCGGCCGAGTCTGCTCGTGTCGAACGTCACGTCGCGGATCGCGGCGTTCCTGCAGAGGCGCGCGATCTCGGGGGCGTGGACCGCCGAACCGGTGAGCCAGTCCCCCGCAAGCGCAATGATCCCCGCCCCGTTTCGACTGCGAAATTCCCACGCGGACATGGCTCGCACCTCCAGGCCTTGCGGTGCTGCGGC
>Ga0335074_10000387_pt1 | contig 64932 bp, 56 predicted proteins | sample Lox_Sample_23_FD_206715 | JGI IMG/M metagenome (GOLD analysis project Ga0335074, IMG submission 206715) | Soil microbial communities from Loxahatchee National Wildlife Refuge, Florida, United States - Lox_Sample_2.3 | ecosystem: Environmental > Terrestrial > Soil > Wetlands | place: USA...
CCGCCCAGCACCGTGCCCTCATCCAGCCACTGCTGCGCAAGCGCCTCAATCAGATCCGGATCAGGAAACTCCGGATACTGATGCGCCGGCGGATTCGGATTCCCGCCCATCTAGATCGACAGACTCAGTACATGCCCGGCGCCGTCACGGCGGTGCCGGGGCAGTCTCGGTGACCGGAGGGTTGTTCTCGTTACGAGTGGGCGGCGGAGGGGTGCCGGGCGGTGCGTTCAGGCTGTTAACGAGGCTCTCGAACATCTGCCAGTTGGAGTACTCGGCCTGGGCGTAGTTCGACGCGGCCGTGGCCACCGCGGTGGCCAGTTGCTCGAAGGCGCCCGACTGGGGGTCAGCCTCGGTCCCGAACAGTAGCTGGATCGCCGTGTTCCACTTGTTGCTGAAATCCTGCGCCTCCGTAGCGGTCTCACCCGCCCAGCCAAGTTGCAGGTTTTGCCAGATCCCGTCGATGGCGTTGATGGCGCCCGCAACGACCGTGGCTGCGTTCTTCAAGTTCACGATCGCGTAATGGTAAATGGTGTCCGGGTTGACGTTGATCATCAGGCCAGCGTCGTCGTAGTTGCTCGGTGGCTGCACGGTGACCACACCTTCCGCAAGCCCTGACCTGGGGGCCCGTAACAACGTGGAAACATCGCTCGGTTGCGGGCGAGATTAGGCGAGGACAGTCAGGTACCCGCAAGCCCTTCTTTTGTGGACGGCGAGCGGAAGGACACGGCCGTTTCGGTCGGGGGAGGGCGAAGGTGCCCTGCTCCGGGGACACGGGTCGCCGGAATGTGGATATTGCCGGCCTTTGGGCAGAGCCGGAAACTGTATTAGGGCCAGTCCGCGAGCGGTCAGGGGCATACCGCCGCACCGAACTTGAGGAGCAGCCAGTGCCGCCTGGAGTAAAGCCTCCGGCATCGACCAAGCCTTCCCCGGCGCCCGGTCCTTCGCCAACGGACAACCCGCCCCCATCGTCTAGCGGTGGCGCCTGGACTCAAGGGCCCAATGGCAGCTGGACCTGGGTTCCGGGCGCAAAACCCAGTCCCGCCCTGGTTCAGCAGTACGGGTCCAACACACTGACTAATCCCGATCGCAATCCGAACGGCCAGCTGGCTTCCGGCAGCTGGTACCAGACACCGCTCACCTGGAAATGGGTGCCAGGCGCAACACCCGACCCCACCCTGGCCGCGACGTATGGAGAGGGCGCGCTCACCAATCCCAAAGAGACACCCGACGGCGTCATCAACCGCGACCCGAATGCTGATTCCGGCCCCGGCGCCTGGGAGCCGCAATCGCTGTCCGGCACCTGGCAATGGGCGTGGGGCGTGCCCCCAGACCCCAACCTGGTGCCCCCGGGGTATACCACCGCGCAGCTCACCAACCCCAACGAGGCACCCGACGGCAGCATCGGTCCCGGCAACCCGGCCAGTCCCGATTACCCGCCCGAAAATAACGTGGTCCCCCCCACCATCACGGACGTCTGGGGCAACACCGCGCCAGATGTCACCGGCGCGGTGCCGCCACCGTCAGGGTCAGGGGGGGCTCCCGACAATAACCCGGTGCCACTCCTTCCCGCCTACAAGGTGTCGCCAGGTGGCATCCGCGACTCGGAGAACATCCTGCTGACCGAGCTCAACACTATTCAAATTCCCAGCTACGACGGCCTCAAGGAATACGTGGCGCAAACGCCCAGTCAGAATCTCTACTCCGCAGCCTTGCCAGAGGCGGAGCTGAACAGCATCCAGAACAACTTGCTCCTGCAGATCGGGGACACGCTCGAGCTTACCGGCCAGTTCGTCAGCATGCTCAACATGGCCGCTCAGAATTACGCGCATGCCGATATCGCCTCTTTTCTTCCGGACGCCTGAAACCGCCTGAAACGGGACTCGAATGGAGTGGCGCTTTACCTGACCATTCCGCGGCCGGCGCCCATCAGGTCATGGAACACGCCGAATACGCCCAGCGCCAGTGACACGGCCGCAATCGTGCCCAGGACGCCGAGGATCCCGGCCAGCTTCTGCCGGTCGGGGCGGCCCGCGTCAGCCGGGAAGCCGGGCGGCATGTCAGGCGCAGGCTCATCACCGGTGCCCACCATGGCGGCGATCGCTCCGCCTGCGACCAGGGCGAGGCCGGCTACGGCAAGCACGACGGTGCCGACGCCCGCGGCACGCCAGATCCGCTCAGCCCGCTCGGCCACCGCGAACAGCACAGCGAATAGGCCGACCATGCCAGCGCCGCCGACGGGGACGAACTCCTCCGCGAAACCCGCCTGCTGCGCGCGTGCCACCAGCGCGACACTCGCTACCACGGCCATGGCGAAGGCAAACCAGTTGCGGGACAAGGCGAGCACGGGCAGCGCGATGGCCAGCCCGAGGACCGGCCCGGCGACCAGCACGGCCAGCAGGCGCCGCGTGCGGATCAGCAGCGTGGTCGCGACGTTGGCCATCGGCCCATCGCTCGGCGGCCGACGATCCGACCACACCGTGGCCAGGGCGGCGGCCCTCTTGGTCAGGCCTAGCGCCGAGAGCGTCGCCACCACGGTCGCGGCCGCCGCCTGCACGCCGGTGGCGTGTAGCGCGACGAGCAGCGGCACCAGCAGCAACGGCACTGCGAGTTGCAGCCCGACCAGCAGCACGACCGCCTCCGGGGTAGCGGCGAGGCTCATCAAGACCCCGGCGCAGGCGCCACCGATGACGCCGAACCACAGGAACTGCCGACCGCCGAGGGCCTGCCCGAGCAGCGCACCCGCCACCGCGAAGCACGGCACGGCGGTGAGCGAGGTCAGGACGCACAGCGCGGCCGGCGCCAGCACCCGGCGCTGAGCCAGGCCCCACCCCGCTGCCGACAGCAAGAGCCCGGTCACAACGAGGGTGATCGCCGGGGTGAGCAGCCCGCCGTCGGCGCGCCACAATGCGAGCCCCGCCGCGGCGGCGACCCAGGCCAGCCCGAACGCCATCACCACCAGCGCACGTGGCCAGCCGCCGCGGCGCTGGGTCTGCGACTCGGAGGCGATCAGCTCGGGTATGTCCTCCGCCGTCCACTCCACACCGGGATCACGGGCCAGGTCACGCAGGTAGAGAACCTGGCCGTCGAGGACTCCGCACTCCTCGAGTGACGCGCTCAGCGGCAGCGGCTCCCCTCCGGCGACCGCCAGCGACCAGGCCGGCGGAAGCGGCCCGTGGCTGCCCTGGCCGCACAGGATCGCCAGGCCCGCCGAGTACTCGCCGATGGGCGCGGCCGCGGGCAAGCCCACGTCGATGCGCTTTCCCGCGCCGACGACCGTCACCCGGCTGCGTCCGTCGATCATCCGCGCCGTCCCGGCATCAGGTCTGCCAGCTCTGGATGTTCGCGTTTTCGGTGTCGACGTAGTTGTTCCAGTTGACGCCCATCGCCTTGGCGATAGAGCCGAGCGTGCCCACGTCGGTCAGCAGGCTCTGTGCTGCGTTATTCCAGTCCTGCTGAGTTACTTGATGCCCGTCAGCAGCCTGGCCCACCCACTCTGCGGTCAGCGGAGCCAGCTGCTGTTGAAGGCTCTGTATCTCATCGCCGATATTCGTGGCGATGGTAAGTATCTGCGGCCCGCCTTCTCCTAGGTCGGACGGCACGGATATCTTCGAATCCACGACGTTTACCATGACAGCCTCCTGTCGTTACGATTGAGCGTCGCCCTGAGTTATGGCCCGGCTCAGAACGCGCCCGGGGCCAGGCTGGCCCCGACGGTAACGAGGTTGGTGGTGTTCTGCCCCTCGCCGCCGCTGTAATTGTTCGCATTGGTTGTCAGGTTGCCTGCGATCTCGGTCAGCACGGTGTTCAGTTTTGTGGCGTCGGTTTGCCACTGCGTTGCCAGGGTTTGAAGCTGGGTTGCGCAGGGGCCCTGATACCCCGAGGAAAGCAGGTCATCGATGAAGGTCACGACCTGCTGTATCTGGCCCTGTATCTCGGTGTTGGCACTCGTGCAGGATTTGGCCGCCTGGGTCAGCGCCGCCGGGGTGACGGTGAATTGCGTCATGTTTGGCCGTCCTCTCGTGGACAGGGTGAGGGAACTGGGACGAGGTCTCGCCTCTGCCAGCCTGGCAGGGGTACACGGGGTACGGTCTAGTCGCCAATTGGCGGACGGTTCGGCCCGGCATATCGGGTCCCTTCCGGAGGGACGTCACCGGTCCGCCGCGCTGGCCGAAGCGGCGGCCGCCCGCTCGCCCGACAGAGCGACCTTCGCGACGTCGGCGACCTGGATCAGCTGGCGTGGCCGGTCGCGGGCTACCAGCACACCCCGGCCTGGCGGCCGGAGCGCCGCTCGCTCATCGCCCAGCACCGGGCCTTCCTTACGGTCGCCGGAGAGCACGAGGCCGCCGCAGCCCAGCTCCTGTATCAGGCGGAAGAACTGGTCGCCGAACCCGCGGCTGCGCCCGGTGACCCGGCGCGTCAGCACGATGTGCAGGCCGATGTCCCGTGCGTGCGGGAGGAACTCGGAAAGCGGCGCGAACGGCTGGCCGCCCACCAGATCGTAGTCGTCGATGACGAGGTAGATCCGAGGTCCCTGCCACCACCCGCCCGCGGCCAGCTCCTGCGGGGTGATGCCCGCGGGCGGCATCCGCTCGGTCATCCGGGCACAGATCTGGTCGACATAGGCGCGCGCCGCGACCGCGTCGGCCGCGTACGCACCGAGATAGTCCTCTGGCACCGCGCCCAGCAGCGACCGCCGGTAGTCCAGCAGCACAATACGTGCGTCCTCGGCTGACGACGTGGCCACGATGCCCTCGATGAACGTACGCAGGAATGACGTCTTGCCGGACCCGGCGTCGCCGAAGACCAGGAAGTGCGGGTCACCGTCGGCCAGGTCGATCAGCACCGGGCCCAGGTCGGCCTCGGCGATCCCGATCGGCACGCCAGCTCCCGCGCGCGGCAGCTCACCCAGATCCCCGATCGTGAGGTGGCTCGGCAGCATACGTACCGCGGGGGCGGATGCGCCCGGCCAGCTGGCAGCGATCTTGACCAGGATGTCATCTTGAGCGTCGTAGATACCTTCCGCGGTCTCCTGCCCGTCGAGCCGGGGCAGCAGTAGCTGGAAGTAGGCTCCGGGCGCGGCGATCCCGCGGCCCGGGACCGCGCTGGCCAGGCGCGCCGCCAGCCTGCGGTTGACCTCGGACTCGGTGGAATCGTTGAGACGCAGCTCCACCCTGGTCCCGATGCTGTCCCGCAGCGCGGGACGGATCTCCAGCCAGCGGCTGGCCGTGATGACCAGATGGACGCCGACACCCAGGCCCCGCGCGGCGATGTCGGCCAGCGCCGCGTCGGCCCCCTCGAGCTCGCCCCGCAAGCCGCCCCAGTTGTCTATCAGCAAGAACACATCCGCGGCCCGCATATCGTCGGGGAGGCGGCCGACGGCGCGGCGGGCTCGGAACTCGGCGACTGAATCGATGCTGAGCTCGCGGAACAACACCTCTCGCGACACGATCAGCGAGTGGATCTCCGCCAACGTCCGGCTGACCAGGGCCGCGTCGGTCCGTCCGGCCACGGAGCCCACGTGCGGCGCGGCAGCGTACTGGTACAGGCTGCCGCCGCCGAAGTCGATGCAGTAGAACTGCACCTCCTCCGGGGTATGGGTGAGCATGCTAGCCATCATCACCGTGCGCAGGGCGGTGCTGCGCCCGGTCTGCGGGGCCCCTACCACGGCGAGGTGTCCATGAGGACCGCCGAAGTCCATCATCAGGGGCTGCTGTTGCTGCAGCAAGGGGAGGTCGAGGACGCCGATCGGCACCTTCAGGTTCCCCGGCTGCGACCATATCCGCACGGCCAGGCCACGCCCTGGCCGCACGCTCGGTGCACCGGTCAGATCGTCCAGCGGTATGGCGGCCGGCAACGGTGGGAGCCATACCTGATGCGCCGGCCGACCGATCGCCTTCAGCCGATCGACGATCACCGCCAGCTCGGTCGGGCCGGTGCCAACGGACTGGGCGCGGACGGCCGTACCGGGCCCTGGCCGCGCCGCCTCGAACGGCACGATCGAGGCGCCGACGAGATGCTCCGCGTCGGCCTGATCGCTAGAGGAAACGTAGGGCGACGACACATGCGCTACCCGGAACCGCCGGTAGATTGACTCATCTACCTTCAGATACGCGGAGCCAGGGATCGCCGGCAGTCGGTAGGCATCGATTGTCCCGATGACCGAGCGGCTCTCCACCGCGCTGAACGTCCGCAGGCAGATCCGGTAGGACAGGTGCGAGTCGAGGCCGCGCAACCTTCCTTCCTCGAGCCGCTGGGTGGCCATCAGCAGGTGCATGCCCAGGCTACGGCCGACCCGGCCGACCTGGACGAAAAGATCGACGAACTCGGGGCGGCCGGACAGCAGCTCACTGAACTCGTCGACGATGATCAGCAGGTACGGCAGTGGCTCCAGCGGCTCGCCGTCGGCGCCAGGTGCGCCGGCGGCATGCTGGCGCTGGTAGTCACGGATCGAGTCGAGGTTGCCGGCGGCGCGGAGCATTTGCTGCCGCCGCTGCTGCTCGCCCTTCAGCGCTGCGTGCACCCGGTCGATCATCGCGGCGTCGTCGGCCAGGTTCGTGATCAAGCCCGCCACGTGGGGCAGTTGCGACAGCGGCGCAAACGCGGCGCCGCCCTTGAAGTCGATCAGGACAAAACTCAGCGCCTCCGGCGAATGGGCCAGCGCCAGCCCGCTTACGAGCGTGCGCAGCAGCTCGCTCTTGCCCGAGCCGGTCGCGCCGACGATGAGCCCGTGCGGGCCGAAGCCGCCTTGTGCCGGCTCCTTGATGTCGAGCATCACTGGCTCGCCCTCGGCGTCGCTGCCGATTGACACCCGCAGCAGGCGCTGGCCCGTGGCCTCCGCCCACTTACCGGTGATGTCCACCGTGAGCGGATCGCCGCCGAGCAGCATCTCGGTCAGCGATATCGTCCGGCTGAGCACCTGCTCGCGTTCGTCGGTGAGGCGCAGCGGCGAGAGCCTGCGAGCAATCAGCTCCGCCAGCCCCGGCTCCACAAGGTCAGGGGCGCAACTCTGTATCTCCGGAGCGGTCAGGCCCGGCGCGCTCTCGACGGCCAGCTTGCCGTCGCCGGTCAGGCGCAGCCGCAGGTCAGCCCGGCCTGGCTCGTCGCTCTCCCGCTCGACCAGGAACACCAGCGTGATGCCGAGCTGCGGGCCGGCCGCATCCAGCAGCGAGCGCAGCAGCTCCGAGCGGCCCCAGTCCGATCGAGGCTCGAATCCGGTGAACACCACGATCAGCCGCCGTGGTGGCGGGGCGGCGCCGCGCCCTGCGCCGAGGTGCACGCGGCGGAGTGCGGCCAGCTCCTGCCGGCGCGACAGCTCCCGCTCCAGGAACTCCGCCAGATCTTCAGGATCCGCGGCGATCAACGCGGCGATACCGGCCGGCCCGGGAACGTCCTCCTCGATCACATGCGGCAGCCACTTCAGCCAGTCCCAGTCACCGGGACCGGACCGCTCCGCCGCGATGCATACATCATCCGGCGCATGGAACACAGCTACCTGGCAGAGCAGCGCCCGGGTCAGCGCCGCGGTCTGCGCGGGCGGCCCGAGCACGCTCACCACGCCGCAGTTGCCGAGGCCTACCACGGCGGGCTGATCACGGACCCGGCCCAGGCGCCTGACCAGCCGCTGCGCCGCGCGCAGGGACTCCCAGTCGTACTCGCCGAGCGGGTCGAGCTTGCCGATCTGTATCTTGCTGGCGAGCTCGGCATCGCCGGTACCGACCCGGACCTGCAAGAAGTCAGAATCGTCCGGCCGACGCTCCCACACCCGCTGGTAGGCAGATGCTATCGCCCATAGCCGATCGGGCTCGGGATGAACCAGCGCGGAACGCAGCCGCTGGCTGGCGGCCACCGTGCGGGCGAAGTCGCGGACGCCCGCTATGTGGCCGCGGTAGCGCAGCCGCTGCCGCCGGCTGTCCTTCCGGCCGACGCTGCGCATCTGAAAACGCGTGGCCACGGTGGTCCCGATGGCAACCACAACGAACAGGACGCCCACGATGATCAGCACTGGGCGGCCAAAAGTGATCATGTAGGAGGCCATGGCTACGCTGCTGAGCAACGGCAGGGCGATACTAATCCACTGCGCTCCGGCCGACGCCCGGGGCGCCTCCGGCGGCGGCGGCAACGCGATCTTCTCATCAGGCAGGCTCGGCGGGTGGAAGCGGGCCGGGCGATGGAATGCGAGCCGACTCATGTCGCTCCTTGCGTTGCGGGATCAGGTAGTACAGGCCACCCTGACTTGGGTGATGGCCAACTGGACGCCCGCGAGCGCTGGTACACCGCGGTCCGCCAGCTCGACGGCGATCCCGTTCTGGCCGATGGGGAAGCTTCCCGCCGCCGCCCAGGTACCCGGGTCCACCGCCTCGTCCAGCACGAAGCCTGCGAGCTGGGTGCCATGGCGCCCGTCGAGAACGTAGAACTGGGCCGCGCTCGCGGCCAGGCCCCGCTGGTCTGGAGCAGGCCGGAACACACTGACCGCGCACCTGGTCATCGCGGCAGGGGGGGTGAACCACCACTCGGCGATCTGGTTCTGGCCAGCCGTGGGCTCGAGGCCGGTCATGGGGATCGACTCGAACTGGCCATGACAGCCGTCGTGCGCCCAGCCGCCGCTGGGGACCGTGTACCAGTTGCTGGTCGAGCCCTGAGCCAGGAAGCCGTAGTCGGCGGCGCGGCGGCAGCCCCAGCCGGTCACGGCGGTGAACGAGGACGTCGGCGGGGAAGGACCAGCCGTCCTTCCGTGCCGACCCGGGTGCACGAGCTGCAGCACGGCACCGAAGGCGATCGCCGCGGCCGCGGTGGCGATCGCCGCCATGAGGACGATGTGTGGCCGGGCGGTCGGGCGCAGCGCGTCCGGCCGGGCCCAGCTGTGCTCGACGAGCGTCTTGACCAGCTCTTGCCGTGCTGAGCGGCTCGGCTCAGCCGCCGCGCCCGACATGCTCACCATTCAGGTTCCCACTCGAGCGGTTCGGGTGAAGCGCCGAGCTGGTCGTTTCCGCCTGCACCCGCGGCCCACGGGCTCACCGTCGCGGAGGCAGGCGGACTGGTACCGGGTGAGCCAGCGTCGGCCGAGCCAGCGCTGGCCCACGGACCGCGGTCATCGTCGCCGCTGGTGACCCCGGTCCAAGACGAGGCGGTGGCGGCCGATCTGGCCTTGAGGGCCGACGGGCCGGGCGGTCCGGCAGGGCCGGTCGGCGGCTGGTCGGCGCCTATCCGCACCATCCGGCGGATCCGCAAGGCCAGGAGCAGGACAACGATCAGTGCCAGCACAGCCGTGATCACCAGCGCCTTGACCCGCAGCGGCGACCCCGCCCGGGACCTCGCGGTGGTAGCCCGGGTCCGGCCGACGTCGGACACGAGGCGGGTCACCGCCGCCGCCGGGTCGATCAGTCCCCAGCCGAATGTGGGATCGGGCGCCGACGAGCCCATCCGGTCGGCGGTCGCCTCGATCTGCCGCGCTACCTGGGACGCGGACAGGTTCGGGTACCGAGCTTGGATCAGGGCGGCCTCGCCGGCGACGAAGGCGACCGAGTACTGCGTGCCGCTGGCCTCGAGTTGCCCGGTCCCGGAGACACCCAGGCCGGTGACATCGACTCCCGGAGCGACTACGTCCACCGTACCCGGCCGGTAGTTCGCGGCCGCTGCCCCGTCAATGTTGATCGCGCCGACCCACACGACGCCTGGTGTGGTGGCCGCCAGGCTGACTGGCGACGACCGGGTCGGCGCGCCGACGACCACGACTGCGCCCTGGCGAGCCGCCGCCTCTATGGCGCTGGCTACGGCCGCGTCGGCCGGATCGATGTACCCGCCAAGGGCAATCACCCTGGCCCCGCCGGAGACCGCCACCTGGATCGCTCTAGCCTGGTCCACCACGGACACGGCGGCGTTCGTCGGCGCGACCCGCACCGGCATGATCGTCGCGGCCGGCGCCATGCCGAACGCACCGCCTGTGCCGCCTGCCGTGCCGGAGCGCGCGGCAACGATGCCCGCCATGGCTGTGCCAGAGCCGAGGCAATCGGTGTTGCCCCGACCCGTGCCTGCGATGACGTTGTCGCCAGCGGTGACGCGGCCCGCCAGTTCAGGAAGGCTTCCGTCTACGCCGGAGTCGACGATCGCGACGGTTACCCCGGCTCCGCGGCTGTAGGGCCACGCCTGCTGCGGCGCCACCCTCAGCATCCCCCAGTCGCCTGCCGAGCCACCGTGGTCCGGCGGCGACCCCGGGCACGCCGGGTCGGCGTTCGAGGGCCGGCGGGCGGGCGTCGGAGGGGCAGCCGTGGCCGGGGCAGGCGGGACCGTCGTCGGCCGCAGGCCATACTGTACGCCGGAACCGACCGCATCCCACGGCAGCACCAGCACCCATCCCGGCTCAATGACCGCTGGATTGGTGAGCTCACCGCCGGCGGGCTGCGGCACGTCCTTATTCAGGTCGAAGATCTCGGTGCTGCGGGAGGCGCTGCCCAGGAACCGAGCAGCGATCTCGGCGAGGTTCTCCGGCTGGCCGTCGAAGGTCGATTGGACGATGTAGTACTTCACGTAGCTCGGGCTGGCGACCGACTGCGCCGCGGCCGTGGGGGCAGCAGCCGCGGCGACAGTCATGATCGCGAAGAGGGCACCGAGGGCCAGGAGCACCGACGCGAAGCCAGCGGGTGGATGCCTACGCGCTCGCCAGATGGCCGACACGAACAGACCTCCTCACCGTGGTGGCCGAGCCGGTACTTCCGAGCCACCCTCTCCGGATGCCAGGCTTTACGGCTGCCCAGGGCAGATAGTTCAGCTCGGATTTGAACGAATGCGCCGCAGGCGTCGTCATAGCGTGCTGAGGCCGCGCATTCGCGTGTCGAGCATCTCGTTCGGGTATCAAGGAGTCCGCGGCATGAGAGTGGCAACGGCGTGGCCGCGCCGGATCGCTGAAGACGTGACCAGGTCCTGGAGATACGGTGGCCGACGCGGTCGGCTCGGCGTGGCCGGGCTCGCGGTGTGCGGGGTGTTGCTGTGCGCCGCGGTCGCGGACGTCGCCATGGCAGCTACCGCCGAGGTCACCGCGGCGCCGGTACTCGAGGGCCTGCCGGTACCAGCCGGCCATCTGCCGGCCATCAAGAGCGCCGCCGCATCCTGCCCCGAGCTGACGCCGCCGCGGCTGGCCGCACAGATGATGGAGGCCTCGAAATTCAACCCGGACGCCAAGACCGCCGACGGCGGATCCGGCGTGGCCGGGCTGACCACCGCGCAGTGGCAGCAGTGGAAGCCGGCGCCCGGTGCCTCACGCACCGACGTGGCGGCCAATATCCTCGCGCTCGCCCACGACGACTGTAACCTGGCCGGCGAGGCCCGCGCCGCCGGAGTGCCCGGCGGCCCGTGGCGCTTGGCGCTGGCCGCGTTCCACGCCGGCTTGCCCGCCGTGATCGCCGTGCGCGGTATCCCCGCCGACGCGGCCAGCTACGTCAGCACCGTGGCCGCCTACGCGTCCTTCTACACCCAGCAGCCGCAGTTCGGCGGCAAAGGCACGCCCACCCCAACGCCGACAGCCAAGCCGACGCCGACGCCAACAGCCAAGCCAGCGCCAACAGCCAAGCCGACGCCGACGCCGACGGCCAGCGCCGCCGCTTCGCCTTCGCCCACACCCAGCACAACGCCGCAGACTGCCAGTGAGCCCAAACCCCTCGCGGACGGGACGTACTACATCAAGAACCGGCTCAGCAGTGATGTCATCGACATTCCCGGTTTCGACACCGCCAAGGGCACGGTACTTGACCAGTGGCCCCAGAAATCTCAGAACGACGCCAGCAACCAGCAGTGGCAGGTGCAGAATCTGGGCGGCGGAATATACGAGATTACTTCCGTCCTCGACGACGAAGCAGTCGACATCCTCAGGGAGTCGCAATCCCCGGGAACTTTCGTTGATGAGTGGCCCTACTGGGGCGGACCGAATCAGCAGTTCCGAATCACGCGGACCAGCGACGGCTATTACACCATCATCAACGTCAACAGCAATGAGGCCGTGGAGGTGCCCGGCAACTCCCTCGCTGCCGGGACTTCGCTCGACCAGAACACGTACAACGGCGGCTCCAACCAGCAATGGTACTTCGAGCCCATGCCGTAACCATGCCGCCCGGGCAAGGCGTTTACAGAGAGGTGGTGAAGGTGCCAGAACGGCCATCTGGATCTCCGGGCCTGCCAGCGGTCCCTGGCCGCTGCCTGGATCCGGCGGCTGGCATGCCGCACAGTGCGCACAGCGTGGCGATCGCGAACGACCAGCCGATCACCCGTAGCGGCCTGGAGCAGCTCGCTGCCACGATTCCCGGGCTCACCGTCACCGCGTCCGTGGCATCGGCCGCGGAGCTTGACCAGCCCGGCGCCGCCTACGACGTGGTGGTGATGAACGTGCCAACCGAGGGGGACGGCAGTCTGTCGCTCAAGATGATCGCCAGGATGGCGGAGATCAGCCGCCCGCTGGTGATTTCCGGCTGGGATCGCCCGCCCAGCCTGCTGGCCGTGGTCCGGGCCGGCGCCTGTGGCTGTGTGACCCGGCAGTCCAGCCACGATACGGTCGCCCGCGCGCTGAGCGTGGTCGCGGCCGGAGGGTTCTTCCTGTGCGAGCAGCTCGTTGACCGGTTTCACCTGGAGGTGAACCGGCCGCCGCGGACGGATTCGCACGGCCTCGCGCCGCGCGAGGTCGAGACGCTGACGTGGATCGCGCGCGGGCTGACCCAAGGGCAGATCGCGACGAGAATGGGGTTGTCGCAGGCGACAGTCAACACCTACGCCAAGCGCATTCGGGCCAAGCTCAAGGTGAACAACAAGGCCGAACTGACCCGGATGGCGATCGAGCTCGGCCACGTCGGCGAGGGCCCTCACGATCACTTCGCGGCGTGAGCATGGCCGGGTCCGTCAAGATACCTGCTGGCCCGCCCCAGCGGGTCGCGGCGCGTGGCTGGGGCAGCCATCGCACCATCGGCGCAGGGCTTCGGGCGGCGGATGGCGGCGTCGTGACGATATCGCCGGGTGTGTATCCCGAGAGCCTGGTCGTGGACCGGGACATGACGATTGTCGCGGACACCGACGGCGGCTCGGTCGAGCTCGTCTGCCTCGACGGCCCGGCCCTGCTGGTCCGCGGCGGCAACGCCACCGTACAGGGCCTGACGATCCGCGGTGCGCGGCCGCATCCGGCCGTCACGATCTCTGGTGGCTCCCTCACTCTGCGGGACTGCGACGTCTCCGGCGGCCGGCTCACGGTTGCCGGGTGGGCCGCTGCAGAGATCGCCGGCTGCCACCTGCACTCCGGGACCGGGTCGGCTGTCGAGGCCAGCGGCGACTCCCGGATCCATCTCGCTGACTGCCAGATCGAGCACATCGAGGGCAGAGGGGTCACCCTCGGCCAGTCGGCCACCGCCGTGATCACCGGCGGCGCGATCATGCGGGTCACCGGTCCCGGCCTGCATCTCGCCGAGACCGCCGCAGCGAAGGTGGTGGACTGCGAGGTCGCGGAGCTCGGCGGTACGGGGGTCGTCATCGACGGAGCGGCCGCGCTGATCCTCCGCTCCTGCCGCCTGCGCGACCTGAGCGGCGACGGCGTTCGGGCCGAGGGGACCTCGCCGCGCACCGCTGAGCCTCCAGGCCTAGCGGGCGAATCCGATAAAGCGCAGGAACCGGACGATCCCCGTGCCTGGGGCGGGGCCGACCTGGCCGGATGCACGATCGTCCGGACCGGCGGCAACGGGCTGCTGGCCGCGGGCCGTGCGCACGTCGCGGTGCGCCGGTGCCAGCTCATCAAACCCGGCATAGCGGGGGCCTTGAGTACCGGCGACAGCAGGCTGGACCTCCTGGCCTGCGAGATCGAGCACAGTACGAGCACTGGCCTGGCCGCCCAGGACTCAGCCCGGCTGACCGCGGTGAACTGCACCGTCAGTCAGGCGAGCGCCAACGGCGTGTTCGCGGGCGACGACGCCAGGGTGCGGCTGGCCTCCTGCGCGATCAGCCAATCGGCCTTCACGGCGGTGCACATCGGCGGAGCCGCCACGCTTGACATGGACAACTGCGACGTCACCGGCACGCCGGAGCACGGCGTGCGGACCACCGGCCGGTCCATGCTGCAAGCCATTGGTGGCACGATCGAGTCGGCCCGGATGAGCGCCTTGCAGATCGAGGGCAGCAGCGACGCGACCGTACGCAAGGTATCCATCACCGGCGCCTCGGTCGGCATCCGGATCCAGGACACCCCGCATCATCCGATCATCGAGGAGTGCGCGGTCGCCCAGACCGCACAGTCCGGCCTGGAGGCGGGACCGACGACCCGGCCGACGGTGCGCGACTGCACGTTCCGCCAGAGCAGCGGGGCCGGGGTGTTCCTCGATCGCGACAGCCGCCCGGCTATCGAGGGGTGCGAGATCAGCGATACCGGCGGCAGCGGGCTAGTCGTAGCGGCCGCAGCGGCGCCGCTGATCCGTTCGGCTGTCATCAGCCACTGCCGCAAGAACGGCATCAACCTCGGGCCGCTGGTGACCGCCCGGCTGGAAGACTGCGACGTGTCCAGCACCGAGGGTGCTGCAATCGTCGTAGGCGACGGTGCCGCGCCGACGTTTCGCCGCTGCCGGATCCACGACGTCGACACCGACCTCGAACGGGCGGAAGACGCCAGCCCGGTGTTCGACCAGTGCGAAGTTGCTGCGGTGCGGATGGGCACCATCGCAGACACCCAGCCAGCCAGGCCGGGCCGGCTCTCCAGTGCTGGCACCGGCTCCGGCAACTCCGGACCGGCCGCAGCCGACCCGGACGGCATAGCCGACCCAGAGGCTCACCTGGCGGCACTGCTCACCCAGCTCGACGAACTCGTCGGCCTGCAGCGGGCCAAGCAGGATGTCGGCACTCTGGTTCAGCTCATGCAGATGGTCAAACACCGCCAAGAGGCCGGGCTCCCGCCGCCGCCGCTGGCACGGCACCTGGTGTTCGCCGGCAACCCCGGCACCGGCAAGACTACCGTAGCCCGTCTCTACGGCCAGATCCTCGCCGCCCTGGGCATCCTCGCCTCCGGGCACCTCGTCGAGGTGGACCGATCCATGCTGGTCGGTGAGTATGTCGGGCACACCGCCCCCAAGACCCAGGGCGCGTTCCGCCGCGCGCTCGGTGGCGTCCTGTTTATCGACGAGGCCTATGCCCTGGTCCCGGACGGGCGCGGCACCGACTTCGGCCAGGAAGCCATCTCCACCTTGGTCAAACTGATGGAAGACCACCGTGACGCGGTCGTCGTTATCGTGGCCGGCTACCCCGACCAGATGCAACGGTTCGTCGGCGCCAACCCCGGCCTGGCCTCCCGGTTCACCCGCACGCTCACCTTCGACGACTACACCCCGGATGAACTCGTCGAAATCGTCGCCCATTTTGCCAAAACCCACCAGTACCAGTTGCCCGGCCCGACCCGCAGCGCCCTCGCCACGTTCTTCGCCACCGCCAGCCGAGGCAAAGGCTTTGGAAACGGCCGGTTTGCTCGCAAAGTTTTCCAGGAAATGACTGAACGGCACGCCCAGCGGATCGCGAACCTGCTCTCCGGCACCCCCGCCACCGCTGTCACCGCAGAGCAACTCAGCATCCTGCTCGAAGAGGACCTGTCCGAACTCGACCCGACCTCCTGACCGGGAACCTATGGCCGAGGAGCAACGAGAATGCAGCAAAGACCACCGGACGTTTCTTATAACGCACCACCGGATCCCGTTCATGGCTACGGTCACGCTGCTCGCGGCCGGCGCTTTAGCCAGCGAGATAACTTGGTGCCGCAATTGTTTCCGGATCGCTCTGCGTGGGCCACAATCGACAACGCAAGTGCGGCCATTTCGGCCGTAGGGACCGCGGCCTGGCCCTATGCGATGCTAATCCGCCCGCAAACCGTCACGGCGCTGCTGGCCGGGCCTACGCCGCCCTGGCCACCGGCCCCCTGGCAGAGCGCGGATCGCGGTTGGCTAATCGACCGCAACCGTCTCGCCGCCGTCGGCGACGACGGCTCCCCGCGGCCCTCCGACACCTTTGTCGCGCTCGGTTCCTACCACGGCAGCGTGCTGCTGGTGGATCTCGCGTGCGCACCCGATGTCATCAGCATTAATGGCGATCAAGACGCGGCGCCCGATCTCATGCAGTCGCTGGTGAACCAGCTCCAGATGGTGCCACGAAACCGGGTGCACGCGGCAGCCGAGCGGCTGCGGGAAGTGCTCACCGCACCACCTGACCGTCGGCTCGACCGGCTCAGCCAAGAGACCGGCGCAGCCGACGACGACGCCGGGTCATGGACCTTCCTCCTGTCGGCTGGGCTGACTCCGGAGGAGGTCATCCAACTGCGCGCGCTGGCCGCCGATGCCGGCCGGACGCGAGTGCTCGTGCTCGGCAGCGTCGCGGGATCACGGTGGTCGCTGCTGGCCGACGCCAACGGCAAGGTGACCGCAGACGGGCTTGGCCTGACCACGCTGAGCGGGCCTGCGCTGCTTCGCGCCCCGGAGCGCACCACCCCGCAGGTGCCCTTTCCGGCGCCCTGGCGCGGGCTGCCTGCCCCAGTGCCCAGTGCACCGTACCCGCCGCGATCTGACCCGTCGCGGCGCACTCGGCCGGGCCCGCGGCATGCCAAGCCGCGCACGCCATCACCAGCTCCCCCAGACGAACAGCCCCGCCCCTGGCCGCATCGTCCGGATTCTGAGGACAACGACGGTGAGACATGGCTGTCTCGCACAATCCCGGCCAACCCGTTTGCGCGCCATCAGGAAGATCCTTCCGAGGCGTTCACCAAGTGACAGAGCACTCGCAGGAAGTCGAGGCCGCCAGATCGCACCCGCCGAGAGAAGTGCTCAGCGGGGACGGTCTACCGCCTCAGGCTGTGGCCTGGCCGCGGCAGCCGGTCCAGGAGCCCGCCATCGCCTCGCCACACCGGGACGCGGTCTGGATGGGCCGACCTAGTCAGCGATCCCTGGTGGAGATACGCACGGTCAGCGGGCCGGGAGCCGGCCGGGTCTGGCCGCTCGGCATGGGCGTTCACGACATCGGCTCCGCACCGGGCAGCACGATAGAGATCTCGGGTAACGGGATACCGGAACGCGGCGTCCAGGTCAAGATCGACCCTTCCGGCCGGGCCTGGCTCGTGCTGCCTGCTGACGCAGCGGGCGCTTCTCCCATCCGGGTTAGCATGATCAGCCCCCCCGAGGATGAGCACATCCGGCAACGGAAGGCCGGCGAGACCCCGTGGCCCACCGGGAGTGATCTCGTGCTGGGCGATGTGCTCCTCCGGGTCACCTCGCCGAGTGTGGCCGACGCCGCCGTTGTGACATCTGACGGCCCTGGCTATGACTACATCCGTGTCCCGCGGACTGTGCCACCGCTTCCGGGCGGCAGGTACCGGCTGCCCCAGCCGCCGACCATCAGGCATCGCTCGCAGATTTCCACGGGACTGACCGTTGCGACTGTTCTGCTCGTCAGCATCGGCGTGGCGTGGCTGCTGAGTTCGTTCTTCCTGCTGGTGTTCGTCCTTGTCAGCTTCGCAGTGGCAGGCCTCTACTGGATCAGCACACAACGCCCTGCGCGCCGCGCCTTCCTGGGCGACTTGAAAGCCCACTGGGAGGTCCGCGCTGCCACGAACGCCGGGATCAGGCAGATGATCGCGGAGGAGCGGAAACTCCGCTGCGACACGCTGATGGACCCGGCTTGTGCTGCCCTGACTGCCATCGGGCCGGGGCACCGACTCTGGGAGCGCCGCCGCGGCGACGCTGATCACCTGGTGCTGCGGGTCGGGACCGTGGACCAGCCCTCGGCGATCGAGATCGAGGAACCCGCACGGGAGGGCGCCCAGCGCCTCTTCCGATGGAATCTGCATGATGTTCCGTTCGGGGTGGATGTGGCTGCGCGTGGCGTCCTGGGCCTGGTCGGGGAAGACTCCGCCCGGCGGGCGATCGCCGGCTGGATGGTGATTCAGGCTGCGGTCCTGCACAGCCCGCGCGAACTGCAGCTCTGCCTACTAACCGATGGATCGGCGCAGACCTCCTGGGACTGGCGCTGGGTGCGCCGACTGCCGCACATCTGGCGCGGACAGGCTGTGTTGGCTGGCGGCGATCCGAAGAGCGTCAGTCAATGCGTCGAGGAGCTCGCGTCGGTGGTCCGCGCACGTGGCCTCCGCAGCGCGGGGGCAGCAAGCCCTATGGTCTTCGGCGGCCCCGACATCCTCGTCGTTCTCGACGGGTCACGGCGTCTTCGCAACGTCGAACCGATCGCGCGGATCCTGGCCGAGGGCCCGGCCCTCCGGGTGTTCTCAATCTGCCTGGACGAGCATGAGCTGTTCCTTCCCAGAGAATGCACCAGCGTGGTTCGGTGCGACCCCGCTGCGGTTGCGGTCAGTCAGCAAGATCTCCCGGACTTCGCCGGCATCCGGCCCGACCTGGTCACCGCGGCGTGGTGTGACCGGATCGCCAGTTCGCTGACCCAGCTGCATGACCTCCCTATGCCGCAAGATGCCGCGCCTGTCGGCAGCTGGGGCGGCGCCTGAGGCAAGCGCCGTTTCTGCTGCTGGGTGTCCGGGAGGATCTTGTCGCATTACGCTTTGTGGCGTGGCTGATGATTTGTTTGTGGGCCGGGTCGGGGAGCTTTCCCTGCTCAAGAACTTGCTGGTGGGGGTGATCAACGGGGTAGGCGGGGCGGTGCTGGTGGAGGGGGAGCAGGGGATCGGCAAGACCGCGCTGCTGCGCCAGGCGGTGGGTGAGGCGGGCGGAGCGGGGTGCGCGCTGCGGTGGGCGGCGGCCGATGAGCTGAGGCGGGGGCTGCCGCTGTGGCTGATGACGCAGTGCCTGGGCGCTTCGGGGCAGGCGGCGAGCGGGCGGCGGGACGGGGAGGATGACCCGGGCGCGGGCGGCGCGGAGCCGGCGCTGGGCGGGGGGCTGTTGGCGGGAGCGGCATGGCTGGTGCCGACGGGTGATCCGGTGGCGGCTGGGGTGGAGCGGCTGCTGGCGCAGGTGGACCGGTTGTGCGCGGTGTCGCCGGTGGTCTTGGTGGCCGAGGACCTGCAGTGGGCTGATGAGGCGAGCCTGCTGGTGTGGCAGCGGCTGGCGTCCGCGGTGCGGCAGCTGCCGTTGCTGCTGGCTGGGTCGTGGCGGCCGGGGCCGGGGCGCGATGAGCTGGGCCGGCTGCGGCGGGGCCTGGGGGCCCGGGGCGGCACGGTGCTGTCGCTGGGGCCGCTGGCGCCGCGGGAGTTCTCGCAGCTGGCGGGCCGGCTGGCAGGGGGAAGACCAGGACGGCGGCTGGCCGGGGTGGTGCGGCGGGCGGGCGGTAATCCGCTGTATGCGCGTGAGCTGGTCGACGCGCTGGTCCGGGAAGGGCAGGTGCGGGTAGCGGCGGGGGTGGCCGAGCTGGTCGGCCCAGGCGGGCCGGGCGGGCTGGAGGTGCCTGCGTCGCTGGCGGCGGCGATCGGGGCACGGCTAGGTGCCTTGCGGCCGCAGACGGCTGGGGTGCTGCGGTGGGCGGCGGTGCTGGGGCAGGAGTTCACCGTCGCCGACCTGGCCGTGGTGACCGGCCAGAGCGCGGGGCAGCTGGTGGGGGTGATCGAGGAGGCGATGACCGCCGGGGTGGTCGGGGAGACCGCCGATGCGGGCGTGACCGCCGAGGGAACGGGGGCCGGGCCCCGGCTGGCGTTCCGGCACGGGCTGATCCGCCAGGTGCTCTACGACGGCATGCCGCAGCCGCTGCGGCAGGCCTCACACCTGCAGGCAGCGCAGGCACTGGCGGCCGTCGGCGCGGCGCCCGAACGGGTCGCCGCCCAGGTCACAGCCGCACCCGAGCCGACCGCCGCCCAGCCGGTCGTGGCGCCGGAGGCTGGCGGGGAGTGGCTGCTGGGCTGGCTGGCCAGCATCGCGCCCGTGCTGACCTACCGGGCGCCCGCGGTGGCAGCCATGCTGCTGCGCGGCGCCCTGAGCCAGATACCCGACGGCGACCCGCGGCGGGAGGGCCTGGAGATCGCCCTGGTGACGGTGGCGTTCTTGCTGGGGCAGGCTGAAGAGGTGGAACGGGTCGCCCGCCCGCTGCTGGCCCGCACAGCCGACCCGGACCGGGCAGCGCAGGCGGCCTGGCTGCTGGCCTACACCCTGTCACAGAACGGCCGGACATCCGAAGCGGCCGCAGTAGCGGAGACGGCGCTGGCCCGGCCCGGCATCAGCGGGATATGGGCGTCCCGGCTGCTCGCCCGGCAGGCCATGACCATGAACGTGCTGGGCCAGCGGGACGACGCGGCCGAGCTCGGGGGGCAGGCACTGGCCGACGCGGAGCGGGCCGGTGACCGGTTCGCGGCCGGGTACGCGCTGCACGCGCTGTCGACCGTGGCATACCACCGGCGCGACCACGCCGCATATCTGCGTCACATCGACCGGGCGCTGGCGCTGATCGGCGACGACCCGCAGACCAGCGATCTGCGGCTGCTGCTGCTGTCCAACCGGACCGGCATGCTGGAGGACCTGGACCGCCGCGACGAGGCCGGGGCCACGATCCGGCAGGCACTGGACCTCGCCGAGAAGGCCGGGACTCCCCGGCTGGCAACGATCTGCGTCGCTGCCGCGGAGCACTACTTCGTGGTGGGACAGTGGGATGACGCGCTAGCCGTGCTGGAAACAGCTACCGCGTCACCAGGTTTCAACTACATCCCTTACCTGCATGGGCTGGTCGCGCTGATCGCCGGGCACCGCGACGACCGGGCCATGGCCGAAGAACACCTTACGGTTGCACCGGCGCTCGACTTTGCCCCGCACCTCACGGTCGCGCATCGGCTGTTCGCGGCGCGGGCGATGGCCGCCGAGCAGGCGGGCCGGCCCGAAGAGGCGCTGGCCGTGCTCGCCCCGTGCCTGGAGCCCCCCATCTCCGATGGCATGCCCGACCGGCACGTGCTCTTGCCGACGCTGACCCGGCTGGCGCTGGCCGCCGGCCAGGCCGCCACCACCGGCGCGGCAGCGCAGGCCGCAGCCGACGAGGCGGCCCGCGAGCCGACGCCCTTCAGGACCGCGGTCGCTGGTTACTGCCGGGGGCTGGCCAATGGTGACCCGGCGCCGGTGCTCGCGGCCGCCGATTACTACAAGTCGGCCGGCCGACCCCCCGAACACGCTCAGGCACTGGAGGACGCCGCAGTGCTGTTGGCCGCGCGCAGCGACCTGCCCGCCGCCCGCCAGGCACTCGGCGACGCCGCCGCGCTGTACCGCGACCTGGGCGCAGAGTGGGACCTGCGCCGTGCAGCCGGCCGACTGCGCGGCTACGGCATCCGCCCGGGCGCGCGTGGCCCCCAGGCCAGGCCGACCCGGGGGTGGGACGCGCTGACCCCCACCGAAACCAAGATCGCCTACCACGTGGCCCGAGGCCAGTCCAACCCCGATATCGCCGCCGAGCTGTGGCTGTCACGCAACACCGTCCAGAACCACATCTCACACATCCTGGCCAAGCTCGGCGCGCGATCACGCGCCGAGATCGTCCGCGAGGCCCTCGACCATCAACCAGCCGGGCAGAACGCCCCGCCCAGCTGACGGCGCGAATCATCCCGGTGAACACGCCGGCGATCACCCTGAGTGTCGAAGTCACCCTTTACGATGGCATTAAGGTATGTGGGTGGCGGGGTGGGCACGGGGCCCGGATTACCGTCATCCGGCTTACCCCCGCCACTAACCGGCCCGACAGCCGGGCCCTGCCCGGCCGCCTAGCGCCAACGCGACCGCCTGCAGCACGCCGGTCAGCGCTGGAGTCCGCCGGGCATGGCGGCTGCTCAGCCCGCCGACCTGCTCGGCGAACGTGACCTTCGCGAGCCCGGGACCGGCAGAAGAACCGGCGGACGGTCAGGCAGATCATCACCTCCCGGCCGCCCGCGGCCGTATCCAGCAGCCGCCGCTGATACCGGCTGTGCACCCGCCGCGACACCGCGCCGTATCCAGGGCACGCAGCTGATGAGCCGCTGGCCCTGGCCTGGACCCGCACCGAATCGCGCGCCGCGCCCGCGGACATAGCGTCACGATGTCGGCGATCGTGCTCGGGGCTTGATCAGCGCGATCGCCTGGTCCGTGCCCTCGCGGCAGTGCACGCACGCGTCACGCGGCCCACCGCGAACTTGCGGCAGTAGCAGGTCCGGTAGCCCAGGTGGCTGTGCAGGAATATCGAAGAACGGCGCATCCCCCGGTCAGATCAGCCACTCGGAATGCACGTGCGGGTGCGGCGAGCAGCGCCTTGGCCCGAGAGCGCCTTGGCGCTCCACGTACTCGCTGCCCAAACCGTAGAGGACCTTGCTGACCAACTCCACACACTCGTTCTCGCGAACCCTGCGCAGCATGAACTCATATAGCTCGGTGTCTATTGGCCGTGGTGCCGAGCGCCGAAGCGGGGCGGCACTGGCTGGTGGACGACGTGCCGCCCGCTCTTAGGCGGGCGAGTGCGCAAGAGCAAGCGATCTCAGAGAAGATCCCCCATCCCAGTGAACCTCGGACGCAAGGCCAGCGTAGTCCCATCATGACTGGCGTCCTGCCAGATCGGAGGGCTCACGCCGGTACCTCAGCAGTCCGGCGAACCTCCCAGTGGCGTGCAAGGAGGCACTATGCAGGTTTCTCTACGTATGCTCAGCCGACGCCGAACGCTGGCGCTGCTGGCTATCCTGGTGGTCGGCCTCACGGCCGCGCTGCTAGCCGGCGGCGTGGGCCCGGCCTCTGCCTCGGGTACATTCCAGTTGAGGGATTACCAGACGGGGCGATGCCTGGACAGCAACTACAACGGAGCCGTCTACAACAACTCTTGCAATAGCGGGAACTATCAACGGTGGTACTTCGCCGCGGGCTACGCCACGACAATCCAAGACGAGCAGACGGGACTTTGCCTGACCAACACTTATGCTGGCAATCCCGGCGGTCTCGCGACTGGCGCATGCATCGGCGCGCCCAATCAGGTATGGTATGTCAACCAAGGCCAGTATGGGTGGCAGATAAAAAACTATAGCACAGGGCAATGCCTGGACAGCAATTATTCCGGACCGCCTGGCGCCGCGTACAGCCTGGGATGCAACGGCGGTCCCTACCAGATATGGGTCCCATCATAACCCTGGCCTGACTCGCGTAGCGCATTGAATGGCTGTGCACTGCCGGGCCTGCTTGGCGCCCATTGGTCGCCAAGCAGGCCCGGCAGTGGTGCCTGCGCGGCTTGACTGCCGACGTGGGCGGATCCGCCGGGCTGGTTTGTTTTATCGCGCGGGATTGTCAGCCGTAAGCCTGGAACGACCACGCCTGGTCCGCTGGCGGCTGGCCATTAGGAGCCCGGCAACTTTGCGTGCTGACACCACCATAACCGGCAGTAAGGCACAGGCCGGTCTGATCATCTACAAACCAGCCATTGCTGTCTACGCACCAGTCCTGATAAGCGCCGCCGTTGCAGCCGTTCCCGTAGACATTTCCGTTGTAGTTACTGTCGACACACAGGCCGGTACCCTCGCTCTGCAAGGTAGTTCACTGATATCGCACGGCGGTCCCGCCGCCCTGGCGGAACTAGGCCTACAGGCCGCCTGGGCCGGCAGCATGGCCGGCCAGTCCGCCGCGCTGCGCCCGGCCGCCTGCAAGTCGCGGAAATAATCCGAGACCGCCTCGACCGGAGCACCCGCAGGGTCGAGAAGCCGATACGGCAGCCAGCGATCATCTGCCGCCTGGAGCGAGCCCGTGCGGCACCCGCAGCGCCGCCAGGTCCCGGGCCGGATCCGCCTCGAACATAGCTGGCGACGGTAGGCCACTCGACCGCCACATGTCCAGTGACCTGGGAAAACAGTTCCCTTAGTTCAGTCAACAAGAAGCAGGGTGCAGCCGGCCGGCCCGTCTGTACATCTGGCGTTTGATCATCTTATCAGTTATGTGGAATCACGCCGGTGAGCAGCGGCGCCATGATCACTACGGCCGAATTGTTGATCTTGATCTGGCTGCTGCGGAGAGCGGGCATACGGACGGTTTCCATCTGCCCTGCTCATCCTCGTTGCTGCTTTGACGCTGGCCAGCAGGCAGCTCATTGGTGATCATCCATCCCCGGCCCGGTAGAAATGGGCAATCGCGATAAGCCGGATTCCACAGAATGGTCTTGGTGCTGGCTCCCTCGGTGCGCCCGTTGTGGTGCGGGGGTGTGTGAGCGCGGCGGTGGCGGCCTGGATGTCCAGCTCCAGGCCGCGGGTGAATGAGTGCACGTGGGGCAGGTCCGCGGCGCGCGCTGGTGATCCACTGGCGGAGCCTGGCGTCGTTGCCCGGGCTGGGGTCTAACAGGGCCGCGAAGGATGTGATGAGGCTGGCCAGGGCGGTCATCTCGGGGCAGGCTGTGGTGAGCTCGGCGAGCGTCTCGTGCTGGCCGGCGCCTCCATGGGCGTGCCATCGCTCGGGAACCGGCTGCGGTCACCTCGGGCGTGGCTGCGCGGCCGACAGCCTGCTCGACGACCGCCGCTCTAGCCGCAGATCTGGCGGACGGAGTCCTGCCGGCAGCCGACCATCCATTGATTGACATCTCATGATTCAGGTAGCTACCATGCGAACAATCGTTATTTTACAGCCGAATTTCCTCTCTCGGAGGCTCAGGTGGCTGCCTACGCGGGAAGATCTGTGCTCGGCGGTGGGCGATTACTGCCCCCGGCGCCGAATACGCCAGGGAACGTGACCGGCGGCTGAGTCTTTACCGGCTCATCCATGCGCCGTCACAGCAGGCCGCTGAGGACGTGTTCGACAGCGTGGCCGCCGAGGATCCGGTGCATTGGGACGCGTACACGCATACGTGGCTGGTGGCGGACCGGGAAGCGGCGCTGCAGGTCCTCACCGAGCCAGCGTTCAGTTCACGCCCTGCCCGCCTGGTGCATCCGGACCTGCTGGAGCCCTCGTCCCGGCTAGGCGACCTGCTGTCGCGGCAGATGCTCTTCCTCGACCCGCCCGCGCACACCCGTCTGCGGTCGCTGATCTCGCACGCGCTGTCCGGGCGCCGGATGCGCGGGCTCAGAGCCGAGATCATCACGCTGGCGCGGGAGGCTTGCTCTGCGGATTCCGCCCGGCTGGACGTCGTCGGCGACGTCGCCCGCCCGATTCCGCTGGCTGTCGTCGGACGGCTTCTCGGGCTATCGCCAGCCGATCACGAGGCGTTGCAGCCCATGTCCGACAGCTACACCCGCGTGATCACCGGCATTGACCGGACGACCGATGACGCGACGCTGGCGGCGCTCGAGTCGTTCATCGACTACGCGCTGGACGTCGTCCGGGACAAGCGCCAGCATCCCGCGGACGATGCCACCAGCGAGCTGGTCGCCGCGGCCGACGCGCTGGGCGGGTTCGATGACATGGACCTGGCCGCCAACCTGGTGATGCTGGTGGCATCCGGTCATCAGACCACCAGCGGGCTGATTGCCGGCGCCGTCCTGAGCCGACTGGGTCCCGCAGCCGGGTGCCGCACCGCCCCCTTCGATGTCGAGGCCGCTCTGGCTGAACTCTCCCCGTCCCGGTTCATCGGCCGCACGGCGACGCAGGACGTCATGGTCGGTGACCATCTCATCAGCTCGGGCCAGTCGGTGCTGGTCCTGCTGGCGGCGATCAACCGGGCGGGCACCGGCCCCGGCCCGCATCTGGCCTTCGGCCACGGGCCGCACCGCTGTCCCGGTGCCCTTCTGGCCCGGCTTGAAGGCCGGATCGTCGTCCAAGAGGTGCTCACCCGCTGGCACGACGCCGCGCCCGCAGCGGACACCGTCCGCTGGTCGGACAACATCAACCTGCCCTGCCCGGTGAGCCTGCAGCTGGTCCGGAGCTAACGGCGAAGGAGACACCGTCATGAACGCTGGACCAACATTCCTCGACCTGTTCAAGTGGTACGTGCGCGCCACCCCAGATGCGCCAGCTATCGCACTCAGCAATTCGACGCTCACATACCGCGATGTGGACCTGGCCAGCGACCGGATGGCGGTGGTGCTGCTCGAGCACGGCGTCCAGCCGCAGGAAGCCGTCGGTGTGTCGGTCCCGCAGGTGGATGTGGCCATCTGCGCGGTACTGGCCGCCATGAAGGCCGGTGCCGTCGTCCTCTTGCTCGATCCTGACCACCCTCGCACCCGCCGGATCCAGCAGGTGGCCTACGCCCGATGCGTACTGGTGATCAGCGACGACAAACACAAGCTGACGCACGCGACACCGAACGTCGCCCCGGGTATGTCGCCCGCGGCCGACACCGTGCACGATCCCGTGGTGATATACGGCAGCCCCGCCTACATTGTCTATACGTCCGGCTCAACCGGCATACCGAAGGGCGTGGTATGCAGCCACGGGTCGCTGGCTAACGTTGCTCTGGCGCAGCGAAAACTCCTGGGCATACGGGCCGACGATCGCGTCGCGGTGAACGCCCCGTTCACGGTCGACGCCTTTTACTTCGAGATGACCCTGGCGCTCGGCGCTGGCGCGTGCCTGCACGTGCCCGACCGCGAACAGCGCCGGGCAGGCCCGGCGTTCCGGCGGTTCCTGCGGGAGCGCGGCATCACCGTTCTGGTGTCCACGCCGACCAAACTGCGCAGCCTCGATCCCGCCGACCACAGGTCCCTCCGGCTGATGATCAGTGCGGGCGAGGCGCTGGACACCGGCCTGAGCCGCCAGTGGGCGCCCGGCCGGCGGCTCGTCAACGCCTACGGTCCCACCGAGGCGACTATCTGGGCCACCCTGGCGGACATCTCAGGAACCGAGCCCGAGATAGGCCTGGGCACGGCCATTCCCGGCTGCCGGGTTGACGTACTGCGCAGCGACCTCACCGGCACTGGCGCCGACGAGGTCGGCGACCTGTACATCAGCGGTGTGGGCCTGGCCCTCGGCTACCTCCACGACCCTGACAACGAGCGGTTCATCAGGATGCCGGACGGCCGCCGCGCGTACCGGACCGGGGACCGGGCCGTCTGGCACACCGACGGCTCGCTGATTTTCGTCGGCCGGGACGACGACCAGGTGAAGGTGTCCGGGTTCCGGGTCGAACTGGGCGAAGTGCAGCACCATCTCCGTCAGCACCCGCAGGTGGGCGACGCCGTGGTGCGGGCTGACGACGGGCGGCTCGTCGCTTACACGACACCAGCCAGCCCGGGCGGCCCGCCGGCCGAGCCAGGCGCGCTCAGGCGGTTCCTGGCCGACCGGCTGCCAGCGCACATGGTACCCACCACGTACGTACAGCTGCCGGCCATGCCCGAGACCGGATGGGGAAAGGTGGACGTCGCCTCCCTGCCAACACCGGCCGAAGCCGTGTCCGGGCCCGATGGCGAGCGTCCTGCCGGAACGTCCGCCGAGCAATTCCTCGTGGACAGGGTCGGCGAAATGCTGGGTACCGACGTGGACGTCGCCGACGACCTGTTCCTGCTCGGGCTGGACTCGATCCTCGTCGCCAAGCTCATGAACCACGTGCGTAGGGAGCTCGACGTAGAGCTGGAGCACATAGAAGTGTTCGAGCACCCGACGATCGCCAGCCTGGCCGAACACATCGCCGAACGTAACGCCGCGAGAGAGTCGGCGCGGCGATGACTGGCGCGTGGTTCACGACCTTCGGCCGTCCGCGGACCGGCGCGACCCGCTTGCTCTGCATGGCCGGTGGCGGCGCGTTCGCCTCAGAATTCCAGCACTGGCCTGAGGCGCTGGAAGGGACCGCCGACATAATCTCGGTAGTCCTCCCGGGCCGGGAACGCAGGATCCGCGAGACCGGGATCCGCTCGATGACGGAGTTGGTCGACGCCCTGGCCCGGGAGGTCGAGCCGTGGCTTGACGAACCGCTGGCCATGTTCGGCCACAGCCTCGGTGCGCTGGTCATGTTCGAACTCGCCAGCAGCCTGCGCGACAGGTTCAGCCCGGTGTACCTGTTCGTATCGGCCCAGCGTGGCCCGACCGTCTTGCCTCCGCCCTACCTGCCGTCCTCGGCCACCGATGAGGAAATCCTCAATCACATCCGCGCCCTGGACGGCGCACCGGAGGAAGTCCTGAACAACAAGGCGTTCATGAGATCCTTCCTCCCCGGCATGCGCGATGACATCGGCATCAGGGAGAGTTACTGCCACGACGTCGACGCGCCCCCACTGACCTGCCCGGTCACCGCCTTCGTCGGTGACCATGACTCCCTGGCCGGCACGCCAGGCGAGGCCGGGGCCTGGGAACGGGAGACGTCGGGACCGTTCGAAATGATCATGGTACCTGGCCGTCATCTGTTCCTGCGCACGCACCTGTCGTTGCTCACCGACGCAATCGCGGCGAGGCTGGACAACCCGGACGCCGAGTGGCAGGCCAGGGACGGCAGCCGGAGGCCAGCGGCCCGCGTGCACGGGTAGCGGATCAGGAGATCAGGCGGTCCGCAGCGCCTGATCCGGCCGGTCAGTCCCTCACGTCGGCATCGGGTCGCTGCACTCTGGTTCACGAGCTCGACGGCCGGGTTGTTCTGTATGACAATGCCCTGGCCGGACCGCTGTGGGCCAGCCCGCGATAGTATCTGCGGGCGTCATCGTGTCTGCGCTTGCACTGGGGCCGCGCACCCTCGTGCTGGCAGGCGACCGGCGGGCGGGCCCGCCGGCGCCGGCTGCAAGGTCCCGGGCTGCGGGTTCGGGACCGCGCGCCGCCGCCTCTGCCCCCGCCACCTGCGCGCATGGCAGCGGGCCGGGGAACCGGGCGACGACGGCGAATGGCTCGCCGGGACCACCGCGACCACATCGGCCAGGTCTCCGTGTTCCTGCGCGATGTCCGCCGCCACCAGTGGGACGCCACGCTGCCGGCTCCGCCGGCGCCATCCCGGCCGGGCAGCGGGCCACAGACGCGTCGCTGCGGGCCAGGCTCGCCACCGCCCTCGACCGCAACAAGCAGCTCGCCGACGACAACGCCCGGCTGCGCCGCCAGCTCGCCCGCGCACTCGGCGACCAGCGGTCAGCCCGGACCCGATCAGGTAACGATCCAGAGGAGTGAAACACCCGCCGTCAGGCAGCGAGCGTCCCGTCGGCGACACTGTCCACGACGGGACGCCGCAGGTCACAGCCCCGGCTGACGCGAAAGCTCAAGATAACGTGCGGCGGCATGACCGTCCGCGACATCCTGCATCATCTGGAGCAGGTCTACGGCACCGCGATGTCGCACGAGCAGCTGCTATGGGTGGCGATCATCAACATCGACGACAAGCGGGCCCGCGAGCGCGCCGCCTGCCGGCACGAAACCGGCAAGCGCGCCGACCAGCCCGTACGCCTCATCGAAGGGCAACGCACTATGGGATGGCGCGAAGCCCTCAACGAACTCGACACCGCCTACCCAGGCCGAATCGGATAAACCAGGCATCCAGGCAGGCAGAAAAAGATCTTACACACCTGAGGTTACAAGCTCCAGTAACGGCGGAAAGCGGGGATTATCGGGGCGGACTCCCGGCGGACGTGGCCCGGCGGTGACGGCCGGGCTGTTGGGTGGTCGGGGGGCTCGCGGACGGTTCCGCCCTGTCGGTGGTGATGGGTGGCGGTGGGGGGGGTTTAGTCTTGGGGTGAATGGTGGCCGGGGTCCGGCCGTAGTCAGTTGTGGATGACGACTACCCGCTGTGCGGCGGCGGGCGGTGCTCTGCCCGCGGCGTGGCTTTGCTGCGGTGTGGGCTGGGCAGTGGGGCTGTGGCGCGGCGTCGGCACGAGCGGGTCCATATGTTGCGGAGCCAGTCATGACGAGCGGCAGCGGTTTGCGCTCACCGGAAGGCGGGTCCGGTGCGGTCGGCCTGGCCGGGGGCGGCCGGTCTGCGGGCGTGGGCCTGGTGGGCCGTGCTGGTGAGCTGGAGGTGCTGGAGGGTTTGGTGGCGGGGGTGGGCGCGGGGGTCGGTGGTGCGGTGTGGGTGGGGGGTGATCCGGGGATCGGCAAGTCGGCGCTGATTGGGGCGGGGCTGGCCGGGGTGCGGGGGCGGGGCTGTCAGGTGTACTGGGCGACTGCTGATGAGCAGTCGCCGGTTTTCCCGTTGCAGTTGCTGCTGGAGGCTTTGGGCGGCAACGGCGGCGGGGCGGGGGGCCCTGATCTGGGTCCGGTGGCGGCGGGCCGGGCAGAGATCGCCGGGCTGCTGGGTGGTGGCCGAGCGGAGCTGGTGACGCCGCGCGACGCGGTGGATCTGGTGGCCGAGCGGCTGGTGGCGCTGGTGCACCGGCTGTGCGCGGTCTCACCGGTTGTGCTGGTCCTCGATGACGCGCAATGGGCCGATGACGCGAGCCTGGGGGTGCTAGGCAGCGTGAGCCGGGCGCTGCGCCAGCTGCCGGTGCTGGTGGTGGTCGCGGCCCGGTCGGTGCCGGCCCGGGCGGAGGTGGCGCGGCTGCGCGCGGCGCTGGACGGCGCCGGGGCGGTGGCGGTGGACCTGGGGCCGGTCAGCGCGGCCGAGGCAGCGGAGATGGTGCGCCAGCTGGCCGGCCTGCCGCCGGGCCCGGCGCTGGCCGGCCAGCTGACAGCGGCCGGCGGCAACCCCCTGTACCTGCGGGAACTGATCGACGCGCTGGTCCGCGAATCACGCCTGCACCTCGACGGCGAGCACGCCGAACTGCCCGCCGACTTCGCCGCCTTGCCCGCCACCTTGTCGGCCGCGATCGGGCTGCGGCTGGGTTTCCTGCCCGAGCCCGCGATGGCGGTACTGCGGCTGGCCGCAGTCCTCGGCCCGGTGTTCTCCGCAGCCGACCTGGGCACCGTCACTGGCCGCGGCACCCGCGACCTGGCCGAGGTCGGCCAGGCACTCACCGCCGGCGTGCTCACCGAAACCGCCCCCGGGACGCTGGCGTTCCGCCACGGCCTGGTCCACCAGACCCTCTACCAGGAAATGCCCGCCAGCCTGCGCGCGGCACTGCACAGCCAGGCCGCCGAGAACCTGGCCCGCGCCGACGCACCACCCGAACGGGTCGCCATGCAGCTGCTCGCCGCACCCCCCGCCGCCGACACCTGGATGATCGACTGGATCACCCGCGCCGCACCGGCCCTGTCCCGCCGCGCCCCCCACGTCGCCGCCCAGCTCCTCGAACGCGCCCGCGACGGCCTCAGCTGGCAAGACCCCCGCCGCGAGCACCTCGACACCGACCTGGCCATGGCCAAACTCATGCTCGGCGACAACGACCAGGTCATACAGCTCGCCCGCCCGGTCCTGGCCGGCACCCGCGACCCCGAACTCGCCGGCCGGGCCGCCTGGACCCTCGGCTACGCCCTGCCACGCCTGGGCCAGATGAACGAAGCCATCGACATCACCGGCCAGGCCCTGGCCCGCCCCGACCTGCCCCCCATCTGGTCAGCCCGGCTGCACGCCCGCCGCGCCACCTCACTCTTCGCCGCCGGCCACTACGCCGCCGCACGCACCGAAGCCCAGCAAGCCGAAACCCAAGGCACCCAAACCAGCGACCGCCTCGCCCTCGGCTACGCCCTCTACACCCTCGCCCGCCTCGACATCGTCGACCACCGCACCATAACCGTCGGCACCGACGCCATGCAGCGCGCGCTGGCCGCGCTCAGCGACGAACCACACGCCACCGACCTGCGACTGCAACTGATGATCAACCTCGGACTCGTACTGAACGCTTTAGCGAACCCCGCCGAGGCCGACCGCGTGTTCGCCCAGGCCGCGGCGCTGGTGGAACGCGGCACCCCGCCCCGCCAGGCCCACGTGCGGGCCTTCCTCGCGCTGCACGCCTTCCACCGCGGCCGCTGGGACGACGCGCTGGCCGAGCTCGACGCCGCCGCGCAGCTCCCGCTCGAGGCCGCCTTCCGGCAACAGTATGTGTGCGGCGTCGGGGCGCAGGTCGCGTTCCATCGCGACGACCGTCCAGCAGCCGACGCCTATCTGCTCGACGCCGCCGGCATCCAGCTCGGCGCCGGCGAAGTCCGGGCCGATGTCGAGTACCTGATGGTCGCCTGGGCACTGGCGGCCGAACGCGACGGCGACCCCGCCGAGGCCCTGACCCGGCTGCTGGCCATCTTCGACCCCGGCGCCACCCTGAAATTCCCCCGGCTGGGCCTGATCAGCACCCAATGGCTGCCCGACGTGGTCCGCCTCGCCCTCGCCACCGGCCAGCCGCACGTCGCGATCGCCGCGGCAGAGGTCTGCACGCGAGAAGCCGAGACGCAAGCCGCACCCCCCTGGACCGCTGGCGCGCGGCACTGCCAGGGCCTGCTCGACCGCGACCCCCACGCCGTGGCCTCCGCCGTCGAGCTGCTCCGGTCAATCGGGCATCAGATGTTCACCGGGCAGGCGCTGGAGAACGCCGCCGTGCTATACGCCGAACACGGTGACACCAAAGCCGCCCGCACCACCTACAAGCAGGCCATCGCCATCTACAGCGACCTCGGCGCAGCCTGGGACATCATGCGCGCCGACACCCGGCTGCGCCGCCACAACATCCGCCGCGGCACCCGCGGCACCCGCCAGCGGCCCGCCACCGGCTGGGCAGCCCTCACCCCCACCGAACAGAAAATCGCCCACCTCATCGCCAGCGGCCAGTCCAACCCCGACATCGCCACCCAGATGTTCCTGTCCCGCTACACCGTCGAAACCCACGTCTCCCACATCCTGGCCAAACTCAACGCCAGATCCCGCTTCGAAATCGCCCGCGCCGCCGCCGGGCAAGGCACCCTCTTAGCCACAACGCATACCGCAGGACTACATCACTAGGTCAGCACGGCCCAGACAACCTGATCCTGGCCGGCCGTGAGCTTACATCCGACTTCGTCTGAGAGCGCGGCCACGCCCATGGCCGGCCACGCCGCCGTTTTCGTGCTGCTGAGCGTTAATCAGTTCCAGATCGTAGGCGCGGGGTGAGCCGGAGAAGAGAGCACGCACAAATCGCCGTGCCCTGCACACGCTGACCTGCGTGCCAGGGTAAGTGGCCGTGGTCACGAAGGACTACGCCACGGGGCAGCGATGCGTTCAACCAGTGCCTCGCCGTGTCCTCCGTTCAGTCGTCATCCGCATCGACATAGTCGTCCCCGTGGCTAGGCCCAGGGCTAGGGCTGGCGTCATCCCCTGAACCGGCGGGGCCCGGGGCATCCTGCGCCGCTTCCGCGCCGGTTATCATGTCGAGGAAGGGGATAATCTCGGCTAGCTCGTCATATTCAGCCTGACACGGTATGCACCTCTCCAGGTGCGCTCGTACCCGGGCTTCCCTGGTCCCGCGCAGCCCGCCGAGCACGTAGACCCCGAGCAGCACTTTCACGCGCGCGCAGGCCCCGCCGTTCCTGGTCATGCTGCGTCTGGTCCAATGCAGCAACCGGGTGCGGACACCCAGTGCTGGCGGGGTCGCCGACAGCGACCGCCATGGCCGCGGGCCAGGCTCCCACCTCTCGGAGCACTTTTCACGAGGTTCATTATCCGCAAGTTGCCACTCTGCTCTGATGGAGTCCGACCCTGACATCTTGCGACCGGGCGCCGGCCTTGTTGGGGCCTTTCAAGGCAGGCGCCCGGCGGGGGTGTTCACCCCGCTAATGCTACGCACGGACCGTCCTTATTCTTCATTCCGGCGCCCGGCCCGTGCCCATCGTTACGCCGACGAGGCCGTGCCGATCTGGCTGCCGTTCCTGACGCGGCAGTCCCCGGGCGGCAGGCCGAGTTCGCCGCGCAGCACGCGCAGTCCGTAGTAGGCCCGCGAGAAGACTGTTCCTTCCGGGATTCCCAGCACCAGGGCAGCCTCCCCGGCGGTCAGCCCGTTCAGGTACACCTGCTGCAGCACGTCCCGGTGGCCGGGACTAAGCCTGGCCAGTGCCTGGCGAATGTGCAGCGAGGTCACCACCACGTCTGCGTGGTCTTCCACTTGGGGTTCGGGTGCGGAGGTTTCACCCACCTCCATCGGCCGGCAGCGGCGCATGCGGAGCTTGTCCATGGCTATGTTGTGGGCGACCCGGATCAGCCAACCGCGCACCGAGCCCTTCTCGGAGCTGAACTCCCCGCAGTGGCGCCAGGCGCGCAGCATCGTTTCCTGGACGACATCCTCGGCCAGGTAACGGTCATTGAGCAGGCCCGTGACGTAAGAGAGCACAAACGACGCATTGTCCGCATAGAGCCTCCTGACCGTGGCCTCCGTGGCGCCGGCCGCCGCTGCGTCATGCGCTCTGCCATGTTCGTGATCGCGCTGGCCGGCAGCGACCACGTGTATGCGCGGGTCAGACATGCGTTGTCTCCATCTGGTCCAGGGAGCGGGGCCGGCCATCACCTACCGTCGATCGCGGCTACGAGTCAGGCTGCAGCAAGGTTCAACGCCATGCGGTTCCGCCGCTGGGGTAACCGGTCGCGGAAGGAAAAAGCCGGACGTGGCTGCGCGGCTGGCGCTGACGGCCGCCGCCGCCGACAGCAGCCTTCCCCGGGTAACCGCCAGCGACGCACACACCACCCATTGCTAACGATCAATGGGGAGAGAAATGCTTGTGCAGAAAGTCCGCTGGCCGTCGAAGGGTCGACGCCTCCTATACGTATGAACAACAAAGGCCGCAGTGGCCTTTGTAGGGCGGTAGCCATGCGCGGTTCCACTGCCTCTTCATGCTGGAGGTCGTGAAGTCGGCGTACTTGGGTACCGCTGTCTTTGGACAGGCAACTCACATTACGGTCTGGGGCCAAGCCATGCATCTGCGATCCATACGAGCCAGAGTCCTCGTGCTTGTCATTTTCCCGCTGCTGTCACTGATCGGCATCTACGCCTTCGCTACAGCACTGACCGCTAACGATGCCATCGCCCTCGAACGGGCCACATCGATCAGGAACAGCCTCAATGACCCAATAGGTCTTTTCGAGGCCCAGATACAGGCGGAGCGGTTGGCGGCCACCACCTACCTTGCCGACCCCTCAGCGCGGAACCTGGCCGAACTGACCGGGCAGGAGGCCCTGACCAAAAAATTTCTGTCGGCGTTCTTGGCCCAGGTTAATTCCGCGGCCACAGACAAGAACTCTTCGCCGCAGGTCAAGACGAGTCTGAAAATCTTGCTCAAGGGCATCTCCGGCCTCCCCGCGCTCCACCGCCGGATCAGCACGCGAACCGTCGATATCACCGCAGCGCAGAATGTCTACAGCGCCATTGTCGCGGCGGGCTACAATACGATCATTCAGACGGTCTTGGAAATGCCCAACGCACACCTCCAGACCCAGGCCCTGGCGGTCATGAGTGTTATCCAGGGCGCAGAGCTCCTGCTTCAGGAGCAAGCCTTCTTCGTGGGCCACGTGATGACTAGATCGTTCTCTGCCTACGACCACCAGCGATTTGCCCATCTGGTGGGAGAGCGCCAGGGACTGCTGGCGGAGGCCATGCCAGCCCTCGACCCGGAATACCAGTCGTTCTTCCGTAAGGCAGTCAGCCCGGTCGCCACGGCTGCTCTGACGGGGCTGGAGAACAGAGTTATCGACACGCCTCCTAGAGTCGTGCCCCGGGTGCCGCCGCTCGCCTTCGAGCAGGCCTCCGGGACGGTTGCGAAAGGTCTGGACCTCGCGGGATACCAGGCGGGGGAAGTGCTGGCTGATTACGGGTATCAAGTCGCCAGCCCGGCGTACCTGCGCCTGGTCCTGGCCGGCGGGCTCGGCTTGCTCGCCATCGTGATCTCGATCATTACCTCGATCTGGGTCGGCCGCGGCTTGGTGCGTGAGCTTGGCGGCCTCAAGATCGCGGCCCTCGACCTGGCCAGCAAGCGTCTTCCGGATGTGGTGGCACGTCTCAGCTCAGGCGAAGACGTCATGGAGGCCGATGTTGAGGTGCCGTTCCCAAACCCAACCCCCGACGAGATCGGCCAGGTCAGGCAGGCGTTCAACTCCGTGCAGCGGACCGCGATCGAGGCCGCCGTCGACCAGGCGAGGCTGCGCGCCAGCATCGCGACAGTGTTCCGCAACCTGGCTCGGCGGAGCCAGTCGCTGCTGCACCGGCAGCTCGCCATCCTCGACGACCTAGAACTTCATGCCGACAAGCCGGAAGAGCTTGACTCGCTCTTCAAGATTGACCATCTGACGACACGGATGCGCAGGCACGCCGAGGGCCTGGTGGTACTCGCCGGGGATCGGCCGGGGCGCGGGTGGAACAGGGCGGTCCCGCTGGCCGACGTGCTGCGGGCCGCAGTCGCCGAGGTGGAGGAGTACCAGCGGGTCGAGGTGACGACGAAGAGCCGGGCGGCGCTGGCGGGGCGGGCTATCGCGGACGTGATTCACCTGCTCGCCGAGCTCATCGAGAACGCAGCACTCTTCTCGCCTCCGAACACCCCGGTGCGGGTCGTTGGTGACCTGGTCGCCCGCGGTATCGCGGTAGAGATTGAGGACCGGGGCCTGGGCATCGCCGAGGAGAAGCTGGCCGGTATCAACGCTAAGCTCGCTGATCCGCCGCGCACGGAGCCGGCCGAGACCGAACAACTCGGTCTCTACGTGGCCGCACGGCTGGCCAGCCAGCACCAGATCCGGATCACGCTTCGCGACTCGCCCTTCGGGGGGACTACGGCGGTCGTTCTCATACCCCAGGATCTGGTGGTTTCCGAGGAAAGCTACACCGCAGACCCCGAAGCCGGGTTCGCGAATGAGCTAGCCGTTCAGGCCACCGGCAGGCACGCCGTACGCGGGTACTTGCAGGCGACTCCGGTCGACGCTGATCCGGACCAGGAGAGATTGCGCGATGGCACTGCTCCTCCGCCCGCCGTGCCCAGGCAAGCCGGGCCGGTGGAGCAGCCCGAGGCTGGAACGGCCCAGCCGACTTGGGAAGAAACGGCGCACACGTTTTCCCCGGACTGGGTCGAGCAGGCAGACAGCGAGCCAGATGCGGGAGAACAGCCCCAAGCCACCGCCGCGGACCTGACCACGCTGGGCCTTCCGCTGCGGATCCCCCAGGCCAACATCGTCCCGCAGCTACAGGATCCGCAATCGCAGGACGATCCGTCGGACAACGGTGGCGCATCCGGCGAGCGCTCCCCAAGTGAGGCGCGGGACACGTTCGCAGCGCTTCAGCATGGCTGGGAGCGAGGCCGCTCGGAGTCAGCGGAGGCCAGGCCTGCCGGCGCGTCCAGCCAGTATGGTGCCGACGCCAGCGGTCCGTCGGCCGGATCTGAGTCGGAGGGAACGGCATGAGCGCCGACGCCCCGATCGTCTGGCTCCTTGATGACCTGGTCAGCCGGGTTCCCGGCATTCAGAAGGCGCTGGTGCTCACCAATGACGGGCTCGCTGCCGGAGCGTCGGCGGCGCTTGGCCGGGAGGAGGCCGAACGGCTTGCCGCGATCGCGGCCGCTTTCAATAGCCTGGCTAGAGGGGCGGTCCGGCAGCTCGGAGCCGAACAGGCTCGCCAGGTGATCGTAGAGATGGACGCTGCGTTCCTGTTCATCACCGCCACTGGCGGGGGCACTTGCCTGGCCGTGGTAGCCTCCGTCAGGGCGGATGTCGGCCTGATCGCGTATGAGATGGCGATGCTCATCAGGCGCGTCAACGATTACCTGATCGTACGCCCGCGGTCCGCCCCCGGCGTCGGCGAATTTGCGTGACTCTATGGCCGACCAGCGTGAGAGATCGCCTGGCGAGATGGGATCGCCTGGCGAGCGGTGGGTCGACGAAAAGGCCGGGCCGGTAGTCCGTCCCTACGCCCTGGTCCGTGGCCGCACCCGGGCCAGTGGCGCGGACTTCGACCTGGTCGCCATGGTGACCGTCGCGCGCAGGACCAGGCCCGATGTCAGTTTCCTTGAGCCGGAGCAGCTGCGGCTGCTGTGCCTGTGCCCGGCCTCCATTGCCGACCTCGCCGCTCGCCTGATCCTCCCGGTCGGGGTCGTCAAGGTCATGCTCGCCGATCTCCGGAACCAGGGGTTCATCCGGGTACACCGGCCGGTTGAGCCCGCACAGTTGCCCGACATCGCGCTGCTGAGGAGGGTCGCCGATGGGCTACGACGGCTATGACGGCTATGACGGCTATGACGACGGCCTGGATGAGGTCCCGACCGCTGTCAAGATCCTCATCGCAGGCGGCTTCGGCGTCGGCAAGACGACGATGGTCGGCGCGGCTACCGAGATCATGCCGCTGCACACCGAAGAGGTGCTGAGCGATTACGGCGCCGACGAGCCAAGCGGCGTGGACGGCAAGACGACAACGACGGTCGCGCTGGATTTCGGCCGGCTCAGCCTGGCCCGCGACATCGTCTTGTACCTGTTCGGCATGCCGGGCCAGGAGCGCTTCTGGTTCATGTGGGACGATCTAGCCTTGGGCGCGCTCGGCGCAGTCGTGCTGGCGGACACCCGCCGCCTGACGCACTGCTTCGCGGCTGTCGACTACTTCGAGCGGCGCCGCTTGCCGTTCGTGGTCGGGGTCAACTGCTTCGACGGCGCGCGTCGCTTCCATGCAGAAGATGTGCGAAGGGCACTCAGCCTGGGTCCCGGCGTGCCGGTCCTGCTGTGCGACGTCCGGCAGCCCTCGTCGTGCGGCGACATCCTCGCCGTACTCGTGGACTATGCCGCCGGATTGCTGGAATCCGCGCGTTCCGTCGCACCGTAGCAGCCCGGCCGCCGCAGGCCTCAGGACAGGTACGGGCCTGCGCCGCCACGGCCGGGATCGTCGTAGTCGTCGTAGTCGTCGTAGTAAGGGCTTGGATCATCTCGGACAGGCAGATCCGGGCCGGAGACATAGGGGGCATGGCTCGTCCGCGACGGCGGGGCGTGGCGCCTGCTCAGTGCCAGCTGCGCCGCCGCGTCCAGTGCGCCCGCTCGAGTGGCAGCCAGCGGCAACTCAATCCGCGTCGCCTGGGCCGCGGCCAGCCCTTGAAGGGGCGCAGGCCCGCGGGGCGACGGAACTGACGGGGGTGTAGGACGGGAGGCAACCGGCGCACTGACGCCCGCCTCCACCTCGACACGATGCATGTCGGCCAGCACGTGCGACGACCTGGGGGCACTGACGATGGTTCCCTCTGGTACCTGGAATCTGGGAAATGCCCAGAACAGCCGCGAGTAACATCCCCAGATCACGACCCAGCCGGGATGACTTTGCTCGATCTCGGCGGCGGACCGCCGTTCCTGCCCATCGATCATGGTAATTCCCGGTGGCTAGATCATTGCGTTCTCGATAGCACGGGTCGCCGACATCTGGCGCAGCAACGCCCGCAAGGTATCCGGCATCGGCTTGTCGCCGGAGTGGATGGGATCGTTCAGCACGAACCACGCCCATGACTACGACGATCCGGCCCGCAGAGTTCAGGCTCCGGGGTCTCGGTCAACGAATGACACCACTGGGGCAGCTAGTGCGCCACGCTAGCCTGCCATCGCCGCTTGCGGCTGCACGTCACCCGGCGGCTCGCAGAGGTAAGGCACCGCGTGGATTCGCTCTGCCGGTCCGCGCCCGCTGCTCGACGACCTCGCGGATGATGTCGGCCCGCGACCGCGCGCCGAGCTTGGCCAGGATGTGCGAAACATGGGTCTGCACAGTATTGCGCGATAGGAACAGAGTGGCCGCAATATCGGGGTTGGACCGCCCATCGGCGACGAGATGGGCGATCTTCGTCTCGGTAGGAGTGAGGGCGGCCCATCTCTGACCTGGTTTCGCCGACGGGCCAAGCCGGACACTCCGGATGTGGTGACGGCGCAGCCTGGCATTGGCGCGGCGGAGGTCCCAGGCCGCGCCAAGCGCGCGGTACAGGTCGACGGCCTCATCGAACGCCTCGCGGGCGGCCAGCAGGTCGCGGTCGGCGGCCAACAGCACCGCGGCTTCCTCCAGCGCCTGGGCGCGGTCAAAGGGCCGCCCAGCTGAGTGATACAGGGCTGCCGCAGCCAGCACGGGTACCGCGTCCCCGTCCACCAGACCCCGGCAATGGCCCGCGACAGCAGTCTTCCCGGTGAGCGGCTCACGGTCGGTCTCCGCCGCAGCGGCCTGCGCGGCCGCCACGGCGATTCCCCAATCGCCGACAGCCAGGGCCACCCGCACCAGCACGGGCAGCATCAGATACCGGTCCGGCATCTCCTCAGCAGCGGCCGGATCCAGGCATCGCGCAAGCACCGCCATCGCCTGGCCCGGCCGACCCGCTCTCTCCGCGGCCAGCGCCCGCGCCAGGAACAGGTAGTGCGCCTTCGCACGCTGGTTGGCAGTGCTGATCGCCTCGTCGCGGGCTGCTACAAGGTGCGCTGCGGCCAGGGCCCGGTCATCACGGTGCCCGGCGATGAGCGCCACGAGCCCGTGCCGCAAAGTCCGGATGTAGTCGGGGCCGGGCAGAGGCGAGGCCGTCTCCAGCTCTGCGAGAGCGTCATCCCACTGGCCTGCCACGAAGTGGTGCTCCGCGGCAGCACAGCAAATCGTCCCGAGCCAGGGTGTCCCGGCCCGCTCGGCCAGATCCAGGGCCGCCCTGATCGTGGCGCCCGCTTCTTCCTGACGTCCCAGGTCCTCCATCGCCCTGGCCCGGTTCGACAGCAGCAGAAGCCGCAGGTCCGTGGTTTGCGGGTCATCGCCGATCATGTCCAGAGCCCGGTCGACGCGGCTGGGCACCGCGGCCAGTCCCTCCCGACGGTGACCCAGGACCGCCAGCACGTGCAGCGCATACCCGGCCGCGAGCCGGTCGCCAGCTCGCTCCGCCTCGGCCAGAGCCTCGCCTGCGACCTCGGTCGCCGAGTCTGCGTGGCCCGAGGCCGCGGCCAGGCCGAGCGCGTGCAAGGCCCGCAGGCGTGCTACCCACATCTTGCTCGTATCTCGCCGCCCCAGGACCTCCTCGACCACCGCGGTCGCCTCATCGGCCCGGCCGCTCCGCGCCAGGGAGTGGCCGAGCAGCCAGACCATCTCCGCCCTGCGATCCGGGTCACGCGTGCGCGCCTGCACCCGGCGGGCGGTGCGATCCACCTCCCCGTCCAAGCCGAGCAGGAACGCCACCGTGGCGAGCCCGGCCTCGAGCACCTCGCGCCGCGCATCACCTTCCGGCAGTCGGCCGAGGACCCGCCGTAGCAGCTCCGCTGTCGGTTCCGGCACCCGGTACGCCACCAGCGGCAACGCACCTGCCAGCCACTCCCCCACCCAATCTCCGGCCGCCTCAGGCTCGGCGCTCGCCGATGCGGGTACCGCCGCCAGCTTGGCCATGACCCGTTCCGGCGCGGCTCCCGACTCGGCCAGGACCTTGGCCACCCGGAGGTGGAGCTCCACCCGCACGTGCGGCGGGATGCCCTCATACAACGACTGGCGAATCAGCCCATGCCTGAAGCCAAGCTGCGATCCCACCTCAACGACTACTTCCGCGGCGATCGCCTGCTCCACCACCCCCATCAGTTCACCCGCCGACCAGCCCGTAACCAAGGCCAGGTCCGTCACGGAAAACTCCTGTCCCAGTACCGCAGCCCGCCGCAGCACGCCCACGACCTGGCCCGGCAGAGCTCCCAGCCGCTCGCCGATCGCTGCCGCGAGCGATACCGGCACCCTCCCCTCAGCCGACTCAGATGCCAGCTCCGCCACCCCCCCGTCCACTAGCACCCGGTCATCCCGAACCAGCGCACCGACCAGCTCACGGACAAACAGCGGATTCCCGCCCGCCCGGCTCAACAGCCCAGCGAGCCGCGGCCCCGCCGGTGCCCCCAGGACCCCCGCGGCCAGCTCAGACACCTGCCCGGGCAGCAAGGGCCCGAGGCTCACCACTGTCCCTCCCCGCGCCGCCACTCCCCGCCGCAGGCGCTCAACTTCCTCCCGCGCAGGCACCGGCCGACACGATCCGACGAGCAATAACGGCAGCCGCCCAGCGACCCGGCTCAGTCGCTGCCACACCAGCAGGCTCGCGTCGTCAGCCCACTGAAGGTCCTCGGCTACTAGCACTACCGGCGACACCGCGCACCACCGCTCCACCACCGCCAGCAACCGCTCCACCCCCGCCACCACGGAGTCAGCCGGAAATAGCGGCCCGACCAGTAGGCCCTCGGTTTTCCCTGGGGCGTCTCTAATGCCAGCGCCGACACCTGCCTCAACCGCACGCAGGCCGTCCTCACCCAGACACTCCGCCATCAGCCGCAACGAAAAACGCTGCCCCAGCTCATCCGCTGCACACCAGGCGACCCTGCACGCCGCCGCATCCGACAGGCAAGCCCGCAGCAAGACCGACTTCCCGATCCCCTGCTCCCCCACGACAAGGAAAACCCCGCCAATCCCGCGGATCACTCTGGTGAGCAACTCACGCAGCCGCCCCAGCTCGTCTGGGTGAAGGGCAAAACCCTTGTCGCTCACCGTTGAATCATAATATATCGGACGTTAACACGGGGATACCACGGCTAAGGGCGCAACTCCAACTCCGAACAAACCAGTTCATACATCTCTGGACGCCGACAACGTCGCGCTATCGGCTGCAGATCGGCGGCAAGCCATCGGCAGGGTGTGGCTCTGACTCCAGCGATCCGACCGCATATCTGGATCGCGAAGCGCCGACACTGCCACACGGCGGGCTAAATCTCACTGAGATCGCCTATGCCCTGAGGCCGGCCCGGCCAGCCAGACTGGCACAGCACCGAAGATGCCGGGAACTAACGAGGTGTGTTTATGACATCGGCCGCTGCCCACCCACCTGGGGAGCCCAACTCTGAGTTCCTTCTGGTCACTGCTGAGCCTGCGGGCCACCCTTCAGCCGCCATGCAGCCAGAACCGGTCAGCGAGCTGTGGCATACGCACGGAAGTGCACTGTTGCAGTTCGCACAGAAGCTCACGCTCGGAGACCGGCAGCGCGCCGAGGACATCGTTCAGGAAACGCTGCTCCGGGCCTGGCGGCACCGAGAGGTCATCGGCACCGGCCCGGCGTCGATCAGGCCCTGGTTGTATACGGTGGCCCGCCGGGTCGCGATTGACATGTGGCGGGCCCGATCCGTGCCCAAAGAGATCGTTGACGACAGGCAAACTGACATGGCAGATCCTGTAGACCCCATCGAGCAGACCATCACCGGCCTCGACGTGCGTGCGGCGCTCGCGACCCTGAGCACCGCCCACCGTCAGGTCATCGTCGACATCTACTACAAGAACCGTTCGGTCGAGGAAACCGCCCGCGCCCTCGGCATCCCGGTGGGAACGGTCAAGTCACGTGCCCACTATGCGATCCGGGAGCTACGGCGCGTCCTCGCAACGTCCGGGAAAACCGTGACCAAGACAGAACCCAGGGAGCGCCTCTCTGCCTGATGGTGGCGGTAGCCTGCGCCGGGCGGCCGGATACGGACGCCGGACCCCTGGCGCCCCATCCCGCGGGCGGGGCAGCAGAGGTGACGGATTGTGCGGTTGCGCCCGCGTCGGCCGATGCGCTGCCACGCCGCCTGCCCCGCGCCGCGATGCGCCGAGCGCCAGTGCGGTCTGCCCGGACTCTGCGGGCAGTCTTTGCTTTCTTGCTGAACGTCCCCTAAGTGCCGGCCGTATTAGCTCTTCGTGAGCATCACCACCTCGCTGTTTCCGGTGACCAACGCCGGGATCAAGTCCTCGATACCTTCGGTAGCCGCCGCGCAGACGCGGCTACCAGGCGCGCGCACGTCGGGCCGCAGTCCGAGGCGATGACCGGAACGGTTCGCCCACCGGGTTCGGTGTTCCGAAAGGACCTCTGCAGTGCCTACAACAGGCTCGGTAACCCAGAAGGAAATTCAGGTCACGCTGCAAGCGCAGCAGGCAGTTCATGAGGCCGTGTCCGCTCTCACCAGCATCGCGTCGTCGGTCTTCGACGCCCAGCGCCAGTTCGGCCCGAGCGCCACCGTCACGTCGGCCGACGCGGAATTCAGCACAGCGGCGTCGCAGTGGGCCGAGGACTTCGATGACCTTCGGTCGACCCTGGCATGGATGGCCCGGCAGCTAGGCGACACCGTGCAGCAACTGCAGGCCACCAGCCAGCAGGAGTACGACCAAGCCTCCACGCTGCCCAGTTCATTCACATAGCGGGATGCAGGCCCGCTTTCCGGCGGCCCGCTAGCGGCCTTGACAGTCCCAAGGCGAAAAGGAAACCGATGACAACAATTCAGGATGCAGTGCACGTCAGCGACGACGGCGCCGAGAGCGTCCAGGAGATACTGCTGAGCGCCAACAAGGCGATCCAGGCCGTGCTTAACGACCTCCAGAAAGCCATCAGCCCCCTTCACGCAACCTGGTCAGGTGCCTCAGAGGCCGAGTACCTACAGGTTCAGGCCAGGTGGAACAGTGATCTGCGCAAGATGTACGCAGCGCTCGCCGGATGCAGCACCACCCCCGACGCCATGGGCAAGAACTGCGCGCTCGCCGGCAACAGACTGGCGTTGGTGTGGTCGGCGATCCGCTGACCAGCTACGCCAGGAGAGGTCTCTCGATCTATCCGCACGCGCTACGCCTGCTCGAGGAAGCGTTTCACTGCCCGCCTGAATGCTGCGATCGCCGCCGGATGGCCCTCGAGACGCCAGTTTTGCTGCAGCAGATTGCCGTCCTGTGCCACGTCGAACCACAGCAGCCCGAGCAGGTGATAATGGAAGGTACCCGCGAATAGCAAAGGAATCTTTGCGGCCTGACCGGCGACTTGGCCAACCGCGGTCTCGCTGATCAGTATCGGCTTGGCTGTCAATCCGCGAATCACGGCAATGGTTGGGGCGTACATGCTCCGGAAAGTGTCGGCCGGCTCGTAAAAGTATCCGTCGATCCCGACCCAAGTGACGTAGGACGAGCCGGGCCACCAGTCCCGGATAGACGGTTCGTCAGCTGCGATGTTATTGACTGTCCACAGCCAGGTGACGTTGTCGGCTCCGGCATCGCGGAAGACTGTGACAACGTGCTGCCAAGCCTGCACGAACACTTTTGGCGAGGCGTGCGTCCAGCCCCAGGGGTACCAGTCTCCGTTCATCTCGTGCCCGAAGCTGATGACCACCGGATGACCGAAGTCAAGCACGGCCTCGGCAAAGGAGCGCAGGTACCCGTCCTGCTTGCCGTGTGCGATCGATCCAAGTGAGGCACGATACGGATCGAGGTCGATAACCAGCGTCGCCCCATGCTCCCGCGCCATCGTGGCCAGCGATAACGGGAAACCTCCGCCCCAGCCGTTGTAGTAGAGAACCAGGTTCGGCTGGCGCCCGATCGCCATGGCGTAGGTGTCGATGGGCGCGTAGGACTTTTCGGTGCCGGGTTCGTAGACGCCAAGGTAGGTTCCTGGCGTCGAGGGCAGCACGGCGCGCACGACCCGGGGCGTGTCCGTGACGGGATGGCTCATAGATGCCGGAGAATGGTGGGCTGGGTTGGTCAGGATCGCCGTGACCAATGCCGCTGCCGCGACGGTCAGTACCCCGACGAAGCTGACAGCAAGCCCGGCTGCCCGAGGCTGGATACTCATGCTTCCACCTGAGAGAAGATGATCCGGAATACGATCAGCAAATTGACGATGCCGAGCAGGCACACGATGGCGAACTCGGACGGGGCTGCGGCCTGGTGCATACGCCATAGCGCAAGGGATGGCCACGCCAGGCCGAGCGTTCCGTTCCACGCCACGACGGCAATGCGGAACCTGCGGTTAGCCTGGGCCGGGCCCCGCGTTGGCTGCCAGGACATGACCTTGCCGCGGCCGTAGTCCCACAATGAGAGGGCCTGCGCCCACCCGACGGCTATCGCGAGCGGCCAGGCGCCGAGCGGCCAGCGGCAGTTGTGCCACATCGGATAGAGCACGGCACTAGTGATGGCGGCCGGGATGAGCAAGACAGCGTTGCGGAGCCGGATCGTACCTGGAAGAAACACCAGAAGCGTGACCGGGATAAGGGGCATTATGAATGCCCTGACCGCGGTGGTGAGATTCCACAGCCACCCGGCGAGGTAGGGCAGCCGTGACCGAAGCTGCATCGGGACGCGCCACATGCGGCTGGTCCAGATCAGCGACGTAGCCCCACAGCACCATCGATACTGCTGGCGCATGAAAGCGTCGATATTGTCTGGACAGATTCCCGCGGCAAGTATCACTGGCAGGTAGCGGAGCTGGTAGCCGTGGTAGCGCATGTCCAGACCGGTGTGAGAATCCTCCGCGTATGGAATGAGGGCGAACCCGCCTGATGGCTGGAGCGCAGCCCGGCGATAGACAGCGTTGCTGCCCACGCACAGCGCCGACCCAAATCGGTCGCGCGACATCTGCACGGCACGGTAGAAGACTTCAAGCAATGCCCCGGCGGCCCGCTCAATCCAGGACTGCCCGGGGCTGACGCGGAAGAACTGCGGTGTCTGAACGATCCCCACGTTGGGGTCATCCATATACGGGAGCGTCTCGGAAAGAAAGTCGCGCCGGGGGCGGAAATCAGCATCGAAGACAACGATGTACTCGCCTCCCGTGCGGGGGAACGCGTAGTTGAGATTTCCGGCCTTCTTGTACTGGTGAACCGGCCGACGGACGTAGGTAAAACCGAACGAACGCACGATGGCTTTTGCTTCGTCGCTGTCTCCGTCGTCCAGCACGTACACCAGCGCCTGGCCAGGGTAATACTGTATGAGTTCAGAAACTCCCATCCAGGTATTGCAAAGTAGCTCGATCGGCTCGCCGCAGATGGGCAGGTAAATGTCCACATCCGGATAATATCGCGGACGCCAGGAACGAACGAAGTCGATGTGCCCGGCCAAGTCGAAGTCCCGGCCCGTGAAGTTTACTGAGATGCTCAGCGCCTGATAAAAGAGGTAGAGCAACGTGTAGGAGCCAAACAGGAGCGTAGCCGGCCAGAAAACCGTCGTGTATTTTATCTCCATGAACGCCTGGGCGAGGATGACGAAGACAGAACTTGTCATCATGGCGGGCGTCAGGTATGACAGTGACCGTACGCAATAGGAGTAACGCTCCCCATCGGTCGGCGGTTCAGGCAGAACGCGATCGTGGAGACGGTGTCGCCCGGCGTAAAGACGCCGATCACTGGGGAACTCTGTCACGCTGCTCCCGGGTTGGCTCGAACCGCCAAATGAAGTAACTGCCTGCGGACCCGGGGTTCGCGAATCGCACCTTGCCTACGAAGCGGTATTCAGGGTCTTTGTTCAAGTAGCTGGCGATGGCTGCGTCCAGGCCGGGCTTGTCACTGAAGGCGAGCACGACCAGCGAGAAGTAGCCGCGAGAAAGATAAGGCCGGAAGGGCGCAATGCTGTTGGTATCCTCGGGGATCCGGCGCCCCGATGGGAGCGTTATGCTGTAGACGCTGCTCCACTGTTTGTAGGACGTCTGTGGCAGATAATACTCGAGCGAAGGCGAGTTATCGGCCAGGAACCGTCCGCCGTGACCAGTCAGCGGCTTGAGGAAGACAACCAGATTGCTGATGTTATCCCATGCGTAGAAGCTGAACGCCTGGCTCAGGCCTACGGATATGAGGGGACTGGCGCAGGCAACGCATGCCGCCGTGGCACATGCTTGCACCCATGGAACCCGCATGTGAGTGAGACTCCAGTCAATTGTGTAACCGGCAGCGATTGCAGCGAACCAGACTCCGAAGTCAACATGCTTGCTCAGAGACGTAAGAGTGTTGATCCGCGCCTGCTCCGCGGGAACAAGCAATCCAGTTCCGAGCAGCGTCAGCATCAGCAGCCGCCGCCGAAGCGCATTGGGCGTAATCAGGCAGACTGCCGCACCGACCGCCGCGATGACAAGTACGGACGCCGTCCAATCCCACGAACTCAGCAGCACCGTCATGGCAGGCGTGCCCGCGGGAGCACGCTCTGTCGTCGTTTGAGCTATGCCCTCGGCATACCACGGACCGCCGATTTGCAGCAGCGCCATGATGGCCACGACGGTTGCCGAGGCTATGAATACCCCTCGGCGCCACGCTGCCTTGCCGCCGGGTCGCGGAAACCCCGCGAATAGTGCCAGCGCCACGACGACGGGGTCGAACAGCGCCGATGCGTACTTGGTCGCGTTCGCCAGGACCAGCGCCGCGGCCGAGCTGTAGAGCCAGCGCATCGGGTATTTCCGACCCCCGCCTCCTGTGGCGAAGAATGCGGCGAGGGCAATCAGGAACAGCGCCATTGGGTCGTAAGTCGCGAATGCACCGAGCCGAATGGTCGGTCCGAGCACGACAAAGAGGCCAGCAGCGAACAGCGCGGCGCGGCGACTGGTCAACAACTTGGCCGTGAAGTACAGGAAAGTTGTCGCGCCGAGCATGAAGCCCAGTGACAGGATGCGCGCCCCGGTCAGGCCGGCGAGACTGTCTGCTAGCGCGCCGATGGGCGGGTAGATGACGGGAGCACCCGAAAAGTAGGTGGCAAAGGGAGGGATGGGCGTCCCATGCAGCCAGTGACCCCACTCCAGCCGCCCCGCCCAGAGGTACAGCGCCTCGTCCTCGAACGCTGTATTGCTCCACACGAGCCGCAAGGACAGGACGGCCTGGACGGCGAGGATGCACAGCAGCGGCCACGGGCCGTCAGCCAGGTTCCGCCAGGGGATGCCACCTGTCCATCCCCTGGCATTCGTGTTATCTGGTGCGGGCGTGGTGACCCGGACCAGGAGATCGCTGGCCACCTTGGCCGGTTCGGTCCGGCGCTCCACTTCGCCAGGCTGGAGACCCCAGCCAGCCCGGAGCCCGATCTCAGAACTACCCGACGGTGAGGCCGGCCAGGCGCTCGTGGACCGCCGCCGCTGAGCCGCCTCGAGTGCCAGCAGAGCAGCAAGGACCGCGCGATGCCTAGCGAAGACACCCGTGTTCGCTTGCCGTGGCCGGGTGCTGGGCTCCTGCATCGTCCGACAGTGCCCGCGCTGTCACTTGCCTGCCACCGGCGCCAGCCCAACTCGCGCCGCGGCTGAGGAGTTTGCCGCTCCGGTGATATACACCCACAACTCGTAGTCACCGTATGTGTTGAGCAACTGGCAGTAGTAGCCAACCCAACGGCCCTCATATACACCTAGATCACCGGCCAAAGCACAGCTGGCGTTGTTCGGATACACCCCCCCGGGAAGGGTAGCGGCAGACGCGACGCCGGGGGCCGCGAACACGGTGCCGACAATGGCCGCACCGGCCAATACTGACGCGATCTTGCGATTCACAACAATCTCCTTGTTATTAAGCGTTCACAGAACTCGCTACATGCTCCTCGGGCTGCCACCCGTCGCTGCATGCATCCAGGGAGGCCGCCAGCGGGCGACCGGACGCGTCACAGTCGTCCTCATGCAATTCCCCCTGCAGTTTTCTTTGCCTGCAGTTCTCACACCCCTAGTACGGATGCCGTGTGGTCGGCCTTCACCTGGCACGGATTCCGATCGGTCACGAACCGACGAACCGTCAGTGGACCCGGCTTGCGCCACAGGTTCCCGATCGCGTAAGCCACGACGGTGTCCTGGCGGCCCAAGCCCACCTAAATTTAAGTTAGCCACCGATGAAGGCCACCCCCGTCCCGTGCGTACTGTCCAATGAACGGCGGCGCCCGGACGCCGCCTGGGAGCCGGCTTCTGGATCTCCGCCGGGCGCCGCCGTTCCACGGCGGAACTGCGATTGCTGCGCGGCGCCCAAAAGCAGTCAAGATCAACAAGGAGCATGCCGTTTGGGCCAGCGGCTGGCGTTGATCTTTCGCCTGACGCTGTGGGCGGTGATGGCTGGGGCGTGCTCGGCCACGGCGAGGGCCGAATGGCGGATGCGGCCGCCTTGGGTTCACTGTAAAGCAGGTCTGCAGATATTCAGCCGGTGTAGCAGTAGTCGAAACCCGCCCTGAACATCTCCAGCGACCGCTGGATCGCAGACTCAGCCCGTGCGACCAGGGCCGGAGCTGGCTCGCCGTCAGTGGACAGCGCGTTCTTCACGATCTCCAGTGCCTGGATGGGGTGCTCATCGTCGTATTCGGCGTGGTTGGCCAGCCACACTAGGGCTGCTTTATCGTGCTCGTAACGCTCGCTGAAGGCCGGCAGCACATGGCGGGTCCATTCCCCGGTAGTGCCCTCGATCGCGTAGTTGATCGCGCCCACGGCCTCGGCCAGCGTCCCGCCATAGGCCACTGACCAGAGCCACCCGTCTAGGCCGGCGACGGCCGCGTGGGGGCGGTGCCCTATGATCTCCTGGCGGCTGATCCCGTGCGCGGCCGCCCAGTCGATGTACCACTCCGCGTGCCGTGCCTCCACCTTGATGTTGCCGATTAGCCAGCTTCGCGCCAGCTCGTCCTTCGGGCTCTGCCCGAATGTGGTCTTGGCCAGCGTCACGCCCATGTATTTCGGAAACGACTCCACCACGCAGAAGAACTCCAGGATGGTGCGCCGCCAGGCTTCTTCGGGCAGTGCGCCCGGCTGCGTCGAGGCAAAAAGCCTGGAGTGGAGCACGCCATCCCAGGCCGGGCGGAGCCGGTCGAGCATCTGCGTGGTCCATGCCAGGTGCGGCGTCGCAGCCAGCCGTTCCCGGCGAGGGCTCCCCGCCACAGGCTGGACGTCGGTGTCCTTGAGCTGAGTCATGTGGCTTCCTTTCAAGGAACGCCCGGGAGCTGCTCTCAGGCAAGGCCGTCGCGGGTCCAGGCACTCAGTCGCCGCCCCGGGCGAATCGGAGTACGACACCAGCTTCAACGTGGCAACGCGCGCAATCGTTCAAAGATCCCGCCGGAACGGGTCCGCGGCGGGAGTGGGGCACCAAGCCGGGTATGGTCGACCTGACGGTGCCGTCCTGCTTTCTCTCCCGTACCGCGTACGCTTCGACGTCTTCCCCCGTGTCAGCATGGTTGCCGTGGCTCCCCCGGTGTGCACGGACGCTCATCGTGAGGATGAGGGAGTCATTCGCGTTGAGGACGTGTGGATAGGGAAGGCCCCGCCGGAAGTGTTCCGGCGGGGCCTTGGTGTGCGTGCTGGCGGCTTGGTGGTCAGTCTGCCGTGACTTCGGCGGCGGCAGCGCGGGCGGCGGATTCGTCGACGATGGCCTTGCGGTTGGCGTAGGCGGCGATGAGGGACTGGATTGCCAGGTTGTTGATGGCGCGGGGCAGGCCGCGGCTGTGGTGTGGATGAGGGTGATGGCGTCGTCGCTGAAGAGCGGGTCGGATCGGCCGGCGAGTTGCAGGTGATGGCCGATGTAGCTGGTGGTCTCCTGGGTGGTCATGCCGGCCATGGTGTAGCGGACGGCGATGCGCTGGTCGAGGGCGGCGAGGATGCCGAGCTTGATCTTCCGGCGCAGGGTGGGCTGGCCGATGAGCAGGCAGGCCAGCGGGCATGCTGAGTCGAGGTCGTGGTTGGTGAGCATGCGGACGGCTTCGAGCTGGCTGGGCTCGAGCATCTGGGCTTCGTCGATGGCCAGGACGGGTACCCGGCCGCGTTCGGCGTGCTCGCGGGCGAGCAGGTCCATGGCCTGGGGGGTGAGGGTGGCGTGGTGGGGCTTGGGGACGCCGCCGAGGGCGGAGACGACGGCGTGGTGGATCCCGCGCACGCCGACGGATGGGTTGCCCAGGTAGATGAGGGTGTGGCGGGAGGGGTCGAGGCTGGCGAGGGCGGCGCGCAGCGCCGCGGTCTTGCCGGCGCCGACTTCGCCGGTGATCACGCCGAGGGCGTGCTCGCTGATGCACCAGATGACCCGGGCGGCGGCCTCGGCGTGGGCGGCGTGGCGGTGCAGCATGCCGGGGGCCAGGTCGCGGCCGAAGGGCATCTTGGTGAACCCGTAGTGCGATCGCAGCCGCTCGATCATCGTTCCTCCCGGGCGTGCCGGCGGGCCTGGGCAGCGGCGTGGCGGGCCCGGGCAGCGAGGTCAGGGTCGTCGCTCGCGTGAGCGGTGGCGATCTGTTCCAGCAGGCTGGCCTTGGCGTGCTGGTAGGCGGCGACTTCGGCGGGGCTGGCGGTGGCTCCCTGGCGGATCAGTGCCTGGCACCAGGCCAGCAAGGCGGAGATGCTGCCGGGCCGGGGCGGCTGGGACGGGGCGGATGTCATGCCAGCTCACCGTCCTGGTCGTCCTGGTCTTCGGTGTTTGCGGCGAGCGCGTCGTAATTGATCAGGTGATGCCGGGCGGCCTGGTGCTCGGCGGCGATGATGTCCAGGTAGTTGATGCCGGTGGCGGGCGGAGGGCTGGCATCGGGCTGTTCGGGCCGGGCTTTGGGGTGGGCGTGGCGGCGGATGCGCTGGGGAACGGCCAGCCCGTAGGGCGTGCCGTTCCAGCGGACCTCGACGTGGGCCAGGTTGAACGGGTCGAAGACCAGCTCCACGGTCCGCCCGGTCAAGACCGGGTCCACGCTGTAGGCGGCGCCGAACAGCTGGACCGTGGCGGTCTTGCGGACCTGGCGGTGCTCGGCCCACAAGAACGCCTCACGCAGCTGCGCCGGCGAGGGGGTGGGGAACGGCGCCCCGGCTAGCCACCGGTCCAGCGGGGCCTGCCCGGTCTCGGAATGGACTCGCTGGTGGTAGGCAGTCTCGACCCAGGCGGTGAACAGCCGGTTGAGCATGGCCAGGTCCGCGATGCCAGAGCCGTCGCCGATCTCGACCAGAAACTGCTCGCGGACGGTGCGGAAGAATCTTTCGATCTTCCCTCGTCCCTGAGGTTAACCGGCCAATCGAAGATCATCTTGTGGATAACTGGCCAGGGGTGACACGGGAGCTACCCGGGTTTGCGGCGGGTGCGTTCGAGGCGGCGGATGGTTTCCTCGTGGCGGCGGACTTTGGCGGCGACGGCTTCGAGGCCGTGGCGTAGCTGGTCGATCTGGACGGCCAGGCCGGTCAGGGTGCTGGCATCCTGGCCGCGGGCGCGGTGCTCGTCGACGACGGCGCGCAGGTCGTCTCGCCGGTAGAGCGTGGTCCGGCTGATGCGCGCGAGGGCGGCGACCTGGCCGAAGGTGACGGGCTGCCCGGCGGCAGCCATCTCGGTGCAGGCTGCTTCAACCCGGGCCAGCTCGTCGCGGTCAGCTGGCATGGGCCTGGGCGATGAGCAGGTCGAGCCGTTCGATGAGGCGGCGGTGGCGGGTGGCCTCGTCGCCCCAGCCGCGGGCCACGGCGTCGGCGGCGAGCGCTTCGGCGTCGGCGCGCTGCAGCTGCAGTACGGGCAGGAAGCTGGCCTCGGAGCGGAAGTTGGGGCAGTGCTCGCAGATGTTGGCGTAGGCGCATGGGCCCTGGGCGGCGGCGCGCAGGCAGTACCCGCCCGCGAGCCGGGCCTTGATCAGCGGCGCCTCGCGCCAGTTCCCGCCGGTGACGGCGGCGAGGGGCAGCTGGGTGCGCTCGCCGGGCAGCACCGGGCCGAGCTGGGCTTTGGCCAGGGTGAGGGCGCGGGTGTATTCGTCGCGGACGGTGGCGTCGAACAGCCGCTCTGGCGCAGGCTCATTTCCGCTGACACATGCCCGAGCAGGGCCATCAGCGCCTGCAGCGAGCAGCCCGAATTGACCAGGGCGGTGGCATATGTGTGCCTGAGCATGTGAGGCACCACGCCGTCCAGGCCGGCTTCGGCGGCCGCGCGGTGCAGCTCATCGCGCAGGGTGCAGGCGGAGACACGGCGGCCCTGGTGGGTGAGCAGGAAGTCGGCCAGCTTGCCGGTGCGCGGGTGGCGCAGCGGCCTGCCCGGGGAGCGGTGGACGGTGATCCGGTCGATGAGCTTGAGGGTTTCCTGGTCGATCGGCACCATCCGTTCGGTGAGCAGCTTGCCCAGCGGAATCTTCAGCCAGGCACCGGACCCGGGGACCTCGTGCACGCAGTCCAGCTCGAGATCGGCCAGCTCGCCGATGCGCATCCCGGTCGCGCGCAGCAGCAGCGCGTCGGCGTAGAGCCGGTTCGGCGAGTCCTCCAGCGCCGCGAGCAGCGCGCGTTCGGCGTCGGGGGGCAGGTAGCGGGGCAGCGGATGCGGCAGCCTGGGCGCGTCGCGGGGGAAGACCAGCCGCCGGGCCGGGGCCTCGGGCCAGCCCCACTCCGCGATGGCGTCCAGGAAGCAGCCGACCGACTGGATGCGCTGCTTGGCGGTGGAGGCGGCGATCGGAGCTCCGATGCGGTGGTTGACCGCCGCGGCGACCTCGGTCAGGTAGGGCTCGATATGACGCTGCCGGTCCAGCACCGCCAGCGAGGCCAGGCCGGGGTCGCGGCGGGCCAGGAACCGGCCGAAGTGCGCCAGCTCCGAGGCGGTGCCCTGCACCGAGGAGCGGGCGTGCGTTCCCTGCAGCCGCTCCAGGTAAGCCACCATCGGCCGGCGGACCTGCGGAGGCACGCCATCCAGGTGGCGTTCCCAGCTCCACCGGCCCAGCGTGGAGCGCTTGGGCACCGGCTCGGCCGGCGCGCCGAGGTGGTAGACCACCGCGCGGGAGGCGTAAACCGCATGGTGGTAGTGCTTCAGAGCCCGGCCCAGCCGGGCTTCCCGCTCGGTGATCGCGGTGGTGAGCTCGGCGAAATCGGCGTCAGCCAGCCCGGCCAGCGGTTTCCCGGTCTGGATCAGCACCCGGGCCACGACCTCGGAGGCCATCCCAGTGCGGGCCCGCACCGAGTAGCCCAGCGCCTCGGCGCCAGCAAGGAAACGCCTGATATCCGGGCCGAGCGGGCTGGCCGCCGCCTCCCGCAAGATCACGGTCAGCTTGCGTTCCAGCAGGTAGTCATAACCAGGCCGCAGGTGCCCGTGCAGCATCAGGAAGTTCAGCAGCGGCTGCAGCTGCGGCCGGGTGCCCGCCAGCCGGGCCGCCAGCGGCAGCCCGGCCCAGGCCTGCGGGTCGGGAAACCGGGCCAGGAAACAACGGGCGCCGGAGTCGAAGCTCTTGTTGCCCACCCCGCGGGCCGCCAGGCAGGCCAGGTAAGCCTCATAGATACCGGCGGCCTGCGGCGGCACCGCCGTCTTCACCGGCGGCATCAGCGGCCCGCCTGCCAGGCGCGCTGCCGTTCCCGGGCCGCGTCATAAGCGGCCCGGACGTGCGCGGGCGCCAAGTGGATGTAGGCGGCCGAGGAATCAACGTGATCGTGTCCCATCAGCGCCTGCAGCACGGCCAGGTCGGTGCCGGCCTCAGCCAGGGCAGTGCCGAACGTGTGGCGCAGCGCGTGCGGATGCCCGGCCATCACCCCGGAGATCTCCCGGTGGTAACGGAAGATGCGCCGCAGCCCGGCCGCCGTCAGCGGCTGCCCGCGATGCGGGCCTTTCGCCACGATGAACAACGCCCGGGACGCCGTTTCCGGTCGCTCGGCGAGCAGGTAGGACTGGATCAGCCCGGCCACGTCCGGGTCGAGCGGGACCCGGCGTTCCTTGTCGCCCTTGCCAGTCACCCGCACCCACCCTCCGCCGATGTCCACGTCGGCGACCCGCAGCCCGAGCACCTCGGCGCTGCGCAGCCCGGACAGCAGCATCAGCCCGGCGATCGCCCGGTCCCGGCCGGTGCGGAAGCTGGACAGCAACGCGGCGGTCTCGGCCCGGTCCAGCCCTCGCGGCAGCCGCCGGGGCTCGCGGACCCGCAGCTTCGACCGCGGCCTGGGCCTGGCCAGATGAGCCAGCAGCCCGGCGCGCTCCCCGGCCGCGGTCCGCCGCGCGGCCGGCCCACGCGGCACCGGGCTGACGGCAGCAGGATCACGCATCGACCGGAAGCTGAACAGGCCCGAGACCGCCGCCAGCCGCCGGTTGATCGTCGCCGGGGCGAACCCGGACGACCGGCCGCTGGCCAGCGAGATCACGTTCTCATGCTGGCCGTCGCGCCGCTCGGCCCGGTTCGCGGCCAGGTACCGCAGCAGCACATCGGCATCCACCGCATCCAGGCCGGCACCCTCCCTGGTCAGCCAACGGGCGAAATGCAGCAGGTCGAACGCGTAGGCGCGGACGCTGGCCGGGGAGTACCGGCGGTCGGCCAGGTAGCCGAGGTAGTCATTGCACAGCTGCCGGTCAGCGGCTCGCCACCCCTCGATCCGCCAGCGTTCCCCGCTCCCGGTAACCCGAAGCTCGTCCGCATCTGTCATGGAACACGAGTAACGCGCATTGACCCGATCCGATCAACGCGACACGCCGGGCAAATCCAGGAAGTCCCGTAACATCGCCAGGCTGACCGGAACCCCGAAGATCCCCGGGACCTGAGGTGAGATTGGCCGGTTAAGGGGGGTTTACCGGGCGCACTGTGGGTGATCTTGATGCCGAGCCGGGCGGCTGCCCGCTTCAGCGCCGCGTCGCAGAAGGCGCTGCCGTTATCGACGTAGATCGCGGCCGGGACGCCCCGGGCGGCCAGCCCCGGGCGCAGCGCGGCGGCCAGCCGCACGGTGTCCTCGAAGTAGCCCCACCGCCCGGCCATCACCGCCCGGGAGTGGTCGTCGAGGAAGGCGAACAAGTACGCCTTCCGGTCTGCGATCTTGGGTCCGTGGAGAGCATCGCCGGTCCACAGCTCATTCGGAGCCGATGCCTCGAACCGGCCGAATGCCACCGGCGGGCGGCCGCCGGGCCGGGTGTTCAGCTCCAGCCGCTCGAAGTGGCGCGTCAGCGTCCGCGCCGACGGGGACCAGCCATGGTGGGCCCGCAAGATCCGCATGACCTGCGCGGCGGTGCGGGCGGGCTTCTCCCGCTTCAGCGCCGCGGCCAGCTCCAGCACCTGCGCGTCGGTGCGCGGCATCACCTGCCGGGCCGGCGGGGCCAGCGACTCGAACCCGCCAGACCGCCAGGTGCGGATCCACCGGTCGATCGTGGCCCGCGACACCACCACCGGCTGGCCGAACGGGCCCGGATGCGCCCGGCCGGCCAGTTCCCGGACCAGCCGCCCCCGCTGCCGGGTCGACAAGCCGGCATCGGCGGCCTCGCGGATCAGCTCGTAACGAAACAGGGCCACCCGGTGCGCACGCTCGGCCCGCCGCTGTTCTTCCTCGGCGCCTGACACAGATACCTCCTCGATGATCACGGAAAAAACCAGCAATCACCGAGGGTTCCGGCTCACCCGCCGCCTGCCCAGGGCCAGCTCGTGTTGACCGTCCCCGCCGGCCAGGCCGGGGCCAGCAGCATCCCCGAGGTGACCGCCGCGGCCAGCTGCCAGCGCGCCACCGCGCCCATGCCCGCCACCAGCACCGCGGCCGCTGCGGCGGCGACCGCGGCCACCGCATCCCCTTCCACCGACCCCGCCGGGGCCGGCAACGGCGGATCGGTCACCAGGCCCGCGGCCAGCGCGGTGAACACCGAGCGGACCCGCTCCGCCCGCGCCGCGAACGCCCGCAGCCACCCCCGGACCGTGGAAGGCGGGCGGCCCAGCATCCCCGCGATCGTCCGGTGCCCCAGCCCGGCAGCCTTCGCCTCCAGCGCGGTCCCGATCACCGTCGCCTCATCCGCCCGCCGGGCCAGGCAGGTCACCGGCAGCAGCACATGCGTCCGCCTGCACCCCCGGCACCGGGCCCGCCGCGGGCACACCCGGGCCTCCTGATCACGCCCCCGGATCCGCCGTTCCCGCGCCCGGCCCCACCCCGCCAGCACCCCGCCGCACGGCGGGCACGCCAGCTCACCCGCCGACAGCCGCCGCTCGACGTCATCCCCATCCACGCTTACCGTGAGCACTGGCGCCTCCGCGCGCCACCCAGCGGCCCTCCCGTCTCCGGTTGCCAAACGAAGGGCGGGAGGGCCGTCGCTTACACAGACGTGATCACGGTGCCGCCGCACATGAAAAAGGACAACCCCACAGGGGTTGCCCTCACCTCATCCGCATCGCGGGTGACCCAACCAGCTCCTACGTCCTCATCCTGAGCGACCGTGAACACCCGGAGCAGGGGTACCTCGCCGTCAGTTCACAACGAGAGAACACGTGGCCGGGGAAGAGAGTCCAGCAGATAGCAATAACGCGCGGCGCCGGCTGAGCAGGACAGCTGCCAGACTTCGTCATGCCAGATCGAGGCAAACCCACAGGTCGGCCTGGCGACGGTCATGGACCCATGTGACTGCCGCCAGGCCAAGCGGCCGACAGACTAGGACCGCGAATTAAATGGGGTGCGGCTCGTTTCGGGTGACTGATGGGTCAGGCCCCGAGCGTGTACTGGCCCTGCGCTGTGCCGGGGTAGAGCCGCTGGTGCTCGCGGCCGCTTCAGCTTCGACCGCAGGCCTTCCACCTTCGCCTTGTCCGTGCTCAGCCCGCCCGCCGCGGCGATCTGCACTGCCCGCAGCGGGCGGCCGGCGTCCTCCAGCACCTCCAGCAGGTCCCGGTAGGCCCCCGGCAGCGCAAAGGCCTCAAGTCCCGCCCGCCACGGCGGCACCACCAGCACCCCCACCGCAGAAAGGTGACCGGACCGCGACGCCACCGCCCCGTCCGGCACCACCGCCGATGACGCCCCCGGGCCGGCTTCGCTCAGCACCTCATCCACCGTCTCCCGGGCGATCACCAGCCGCGACAGCCGCTCCTCGACCCCGGCCAGACGCTCCGCCAGCAGCGCGATCTGCCCGCGCAGTCCCTCCGCTTCCTCACGGGCCGCCGCCCCCCGGCGCTGCAGCTCATCAATCAGCGACCCCATCAAGTGCCTCCCTACCTCATCGAAACGGCAGGAGACATCAACCACATGCAGCAGCCCAACCATCAAGTTGCCTGATCAAACACTCCTTTCACACGAGCTGCACCCAATTCAATAGGAGCAGGGACAGCGCATCCTTCATGACCGGCCGGACGTCAGCTCCCGGCGGCCATTCGCCGCAAGCACGCCATCGCCGCAAGCTTTTGTCACTCGATGAACCTCGGTCCCCATATCGTCCGTAGTGCCACATGGACGGCGGCGCTGAAACCCCGGCCGGGAGGAGAGAACCTCCTGCCCTCTTCCCTGCGGTGCCGCCGTTCTCTTCGGGACTGTAATTTCAACGGTGTAACTCCTGACGAGTAGGGAGACACCAGCGACAGACGTGACAAGCAGCCACGACCAGGGCGAGCCTGTGCTGTCGGCGGCGGATGAGCACCTGCTGCGGGAGCTGGCCGAGCGGGCCCGGGCCGGCGGGCTGAAGCTCACCGGCGGGGGCGGGCTGCTGGGCAAGCTGACCAAGATGGTGGTCGAAGGCGCTCTGGAGGGCAAGCTGGATGATCATCTTGGCTATGGCAAACACGACCCGGCCGGGCGTGATGGCGGGAATTCGCGTAACGGGCACCGGGCCAAGACGGTGCTTACCGAGGCCGGGCCGGTCGAGATTTCGGTGCCGCGTGACCGGGAATCGAGTTTCGAGCCGAAAATCGTCGCCAAAAGGCAGCGGCGGCTGAACGGGATCGAGGAGATGGTGATTTCCCTGTCGGCGAAAGGGCTGAGGCGCGGGGACCAGGGACACGGCAAAGTCATGAGGTGAGGCTGTGACCTGCGGTGTCGTAATTGGGGATGATGTGCCCGGCGTGTCCGAAGGAGACGGGCGGGGCCCGGGCGGAACGATGGAAGTTCTCTACGCTCACCACCGGCTGCCACGAGGACTCCCGCCCGCTCATGACATCTTCCCCGATAACCGGCGCTGCCCGCACCCGGTACCTGCTCGATCTCCTGGCCCAGGTCCCTGACCCGCGTAAACGGCGCGGCCGTCGGCATTCGCTGGCCGGGCTGCTCGCCGTGGGGATCGCGGCGGTCATCGCCGGGTCGAGGTCGTTCGCCGCGATCGGACAGTGGGCCGCCGATGCCGGCCCCGAGACGCTCGCCGTGCTGGGCGCGGCCCGCGGCCCGGCGGACGAATCGACGTTCCGGCGGCCTTTTCCCTGGTCAGCGCAGATGTTCTCGACCGGGTTCCCGGTGCCTGGCTGCATACCAGGGCAGTACAGGCCGGCGGCCGGCTGGTGATCGCGATCGACGGCAAGACCGCCCGCGGGGCGAAGAGCAAGCGCGGGAAGGCCCCGCACCTGGCCGCGGCCCTGGCCCACGGCATCGGCGCGGTCCTCGGGCAGGTCGCCGTGGAGGCGAAGAGCAACGAGATACCCGCGGTCCGGGAACTGCTCACGGCGTTCGCTGACGTGGCGGGGGCAGTCTTCACGATCGGCGCAATGCACGCAGACTGACACGGCGAACATGATCCTCGCCCGGCCGGCGGACTACGTGATGACCGTCAAGGCGAACATGCCGGCCTTGTACAAGCAGCTCAAGAAGCTGCCCTGGGCCTGCATCCCCGCCGTCTCCTCCGTGAGCAAGGACCACGGCCGCCGGGCACGCCGCACCATCAAGGTGGCGCTCGCGCCGTCCTGGATCGGGTTCGACGGCGCCGCTCAGGTCGCGCAGCTGCGCCGCACCGTCACGCAGAACGGGAAGAAGACCGTCGAGGTCGTCTACCTGGGTCACCAGCGACCGGGACGCCAGCCCGGCCACGCTGGCCGCCTGGGTCCGCAGTCACTGGCAGATAGAAAACCGTCTTCACTGGGCCGCATGTATAGGTATGCACCCAGGCGCTGATCGCGGCCTGCGCCGAGGCCAGGTCCGCGAACGGGCCCGCTGGGTCGAGCAGCTCACGGCGCAGCGTGCGGTGCCAGCGCTCCACCTTGCCGGTGGTGGCCGGCGAGTACGGCTTCGTCAGCCTGGCGGTGATGCCATGCTCGCGGCACACCCGCTCAAACAGCACCTCGGCCGGGCGGGGCTTGGCGAACCGGCCGGTGAACTGCTTGCCGTTATCGGTCAGCACCTCCGCCGGAACCCCGTATACCTTCATCGCGGCTGTGAACGCATCGGCGACCGCCCGGCCCGACGGTACCGCCAGCACCGCGGCGACGACCACGTACCGGGAATGGTCATCGATGCCGGACAGCAGCTTGCACTCGCGGCCATCAGCCAACAAGACCCGCCGACCAGGTCCAGCCGCCACAGCGCCATCGGCGTTTCCCGCTGCCACCGCCGGTACTTGCGTTTATGCCGCTGCGCCTGCGGGATGACCATCGCGTTGCGGACCAGCACCCGGTGCACCGTCGCCCGTGACGGCGCCCCCGCCACCGCGCGCTGCGCCAGCTCCCACGCGATCCGCCGCGCCCCCCACCGCGGATGCGCCCGCCGTAACTCGCACACCAGCGCCTCGACATCGGCGGCAAGCCGGGCCGGGGAGGCGCGCGGACGGCGCGACGCGTCCCGCAAACCGTCGATCCCGCCCGCCGCGTGCCGGGCCTTCCAGGTGTACGCCGACTGGCGCGACACCCCGTACCGGACCGCCACCTCGCTGGCCGACGACCCGTCCAAGACCTCCAGCACCGCCCGCAGCCGCTGCTCAGCCAGCCACTCGCGCTCCTGCCCCGCCCGGTCATCGTTACTGTCTGCTCCCACGGGCTGCAATCATCGAGATCACGCATCGTGACTGTCAAGCATCTCCCGACTACAAAGCGTCAAGCGCGTCGTGGTTCCTTACATACACCCCAGAACTGGGGAATTACAAGATCGCCGACACTGCTGGAACGCCAGCGGATCGCAACATGCACCGGGACGGGTTAGGAGTCCGGGCGATTGCCGACCGCATCGGCCGGGCGGCCTCCACGGTCAGCCGGGAACTGCACCGCAATACCCGCCCGCACGTCCGCGGCCGGTATGACGGCGACCTGGCGCACGCCCGGGCGCGGGAGCGGGCCCGCCGCCCGCGGCGCAGCCGCCTGCTGGCCGACGCGGAGCTGCGCGCTGAGGTCCAGGCCAAGCTCGAGCAGGAGTGGAGCCCGCAGCAGATCGCCGCGCACCTGCGACGGCAGTTCCCGGACCGGCTCTCGTGGCATGTCTGCCACGAGACCATCTACCAGGCCTTGTACAACTGCGGCAAGAACGGGCTGAACAGGCAGCTCACCAAACGGCTGCGGACTGGCCGGCCGCTGCGCAAACGCCGACGCCGCGCCGATCAGCGGAAGATCCGTTTCGTCGCCCCGTCGGTACTCATCGACCACCGGCCGGCCGACGCCGAGCTGCGCCTGCGGATCGGCGACTGGGAAGGAGACCTGATCATTGGCCGGTCCAGCAGGTCCGCCGTCGGCACCCTGGCCGACCGCGCCAGCCGCCACGTGCGCCTGGTCCATCTGCCCGCTGGCCACGACGCCCAGGCCATCTGCACCGGCCTGGTACACGTGCTGAGCAGCCTGCCCGAGACCGCCCGGCGATCTTTGACCTGGGACCAGGGATCAGAGATGGCGCTGCACGAACTGCTAGCCCCCCTACTGGCCGACGGTGTGTTCTTCGCCCACCCCGCCAGTCCCTGGCAGCGCGGCACCAACGAGAACACCAACGGCTTGCTGCGCCAGTACCTGCCCAAAGGCAGCGACCTGTCCGCCCGCTCCGCCGATGACCTGAGCGCGATCGAAACCCGGCTGAACAACCGGCCGCGCAAGACGCTCGGCTGGCGCACCCCAGCGCAAGCCTTCACCGTGCCATCATGATCGCGTCAGCGTTGCGAGGACGGCTCGAATCCGCCGCAGAACCCAAGTGCCACGCCGGGGTCAGTGTTCACCTGCCGTCGACGGGCTGGAACCACTTGCAGTGCCCAGCCGATACAGGTAAGCCGCTGCAGTGCGCATCAGCTGGCCTTCACCAGCGCGTTTAGCGTCGCCAATTCCGACAAGACCGTGGGCTTCACGCCCACGAGCCAGTACGCCCGCACTCCCGCGGTTCACCAGCCGACCTGGCCGTCGGGTTCACCTGGAATCAGGCGGAGCGCTACGAGCGCGACGAGCGCCCGCAGTCCTACCGCTGCCAAAAGGGCACCGGCGCGCGCGGCGCGCTTACCCGGCTGTTCACCACCAGACCCTGGCACCAGCCGCGATACGACCAGACTGAACAGCTACCTGACGCGGCGGAGCTGGCAGTCGGCTGATACGTGAATGGCCCCCGCCAGGCGCGCAGCAGCGCCCGGCGGCGAGTAGCGGAGCCGGGTTCTTCCGGGGCGGGTGGTCAGGCGGCTGGCTGGAGGGTGACCTGGTGGCCGAGGGCTTCGAGTTTGGCGATCAGGCGGCGGGTTTCCCGGTCGGGGTCGAGGCGGCGGGTGAAGAAGCCGGTGCCCAGCTCGTCGTAGGCGACGCCGCCGGCCAGGACGTGCCAGATGATCACGGTCATGGCGTGGGCGACGACGATGATCGCTTTCTTCTTGGCGGTGGGGCTGCGGTAGCCGCCCCATTTCATGACGTGCCGGTGGCAGAGGGATCTGAGATAGCCCTGGTGGCGGACCGCGGCCCAGGCGGCCTCGACAAGGACCGGCTGCAGGTGCAGGTTGCCGTGGCGGCGCTTGCCGGAGCGTCGTTTCCCGGCGGATTCGTGGTTGCCCGGGCAGATCCCGGCCCAGGACGCCAGGTGGGCGGCGTCAGGGAAGAACTCCGCGGGGCTGGCGCCGATCTCGGAGATGACGGCGGCGGCGGTCAGCGGGCCGATGCCCGGGATGGTGGTCAGCAGGTCCCGCTCGGCGCGAAAGGGCGCCATCATCGCCTCGATCTGCGCGTCCAGCTTCGCGATCATCTCATCGAGGAGGCCGATGTGGTCCAGGTGCAGCCGGCACATCAGCGCGTGATGTCATCAAAGCGGCCTTCCAGCGCCAGCTCCAGATCGCCGATCTTGGCCCGCATCTTGCCCAGCGCCAAGCCGGCCAGCACCTGCGGGCGGCGTTCGCCGTCGATCAGCGCCTCGATCATCGCCAGCCCGGACTTGGTGGCGATACTGGAGGCCACTGAGCCGATCTTTATCCCGGCGTCCTGGAGCACGTTGCCGAGCCTTTGCACCTCCGAGGTGCGCGACTGCACAACCTTGGTCCGGTAGCGGATCACGTCCCGGGCGGCCTTGATGTCAGCGGGCGGGATGAAGCTGCCTTTCAGCAGCCCGCACTCCAGCAGGTGCGCCAGCCACCCGGCGTCGGCGAGATCGGTTTTGCGGCCCGGCACGTTCTTGACATGCCCGGCGTTGCACACCAGCACCTGAGCGAACTCGCCGTGCTCGATCAGCGCGTGGCAGACCGGCATGCTGTAAATCCCGGTCGCCTCCATCGCCACATGGGTGACCCCCAGCGAGGACAGCCACCGGGCCGCCTCGGCCAGCACCCCGTAAAAAGTCTTGAACGTGCGCTTGACCGTCTGCCGTCCGCCCAGCCCGTCGCCGGGCAGCCGGACCGCCAGCGCGATCACGTCCTTGCCCACATCGACCGCGGCGCACCGCTCGTACAGAACCTGCATTCCTGCCAGCCTCCCAGCTCGCGTAGGGAAAAGGGCGCGCATGCCGCCCGCGGAGCCCCTGACAGATCTAAGAGACTGATACTCGCGTTCGCGACGCAACCGGGGGACACCCGAAGGTGAGGGCTCCAGCGTCAATCTAGTTGACGGTCTCGCAGAGCCAAGCCGAACCGACGTCGGCGGGCAACATGCGCACCGCCATTCTCATCCACCCGGAAGCGGCCCGAAGGGCCATCAAAATCTAGTTGCGGAACCTGCCGTGGTCATGCAGCCCGGGAAACGGGGAAGTTGGGAGGTGGTGAAGGGTGCCAGATTTGAACGAATCCGTCGCGGGAGTCGTCATACCGTCCTGGGGCCGCTCATTCGCGTGCCGAGGATGTCGTTCGAGTGTCAAGGAGCCGCGGCATGAGACTGACAACGGCGTGGCCACACCGGATCGCTGAAGACGTGGCCAGGTCCTGGCGTTACGGCGGTCGGCGCGGTCGGCTAGGGGTGGCCAGCCTCACGTTGTGTGCAGCGTTGCTGTGCGCAACGGCCGCGAGTGTCACCATGACACCTGCCGCGGGCGACACCGTGGTGCCTGCCGCGACCGTACTCGTGGGCCTGCCGGTACCAGCCAGCCAGCTGCCGGCCATCAAGAGCGCCGCCGCATCCTGCCCCGAGCTGACGCCGCCGCGGCTGGCCGCACAGGTGATGGAGGCCTCGAAATTCAACCCGGACGCCAAGACCGCCGACGGCGGATCCGGCGTGGCCGGGCTGACCACCGCGCAGTGGCAGCAGTGGAAGCCGGCGCCCGGTGCCTCACGCACCGACGTGGCGGCCAATATCCTCGCGCTCGCCCACGACGACTGTAACCTGGCCGGCGAGGCCCGCGCCGCCGGAGTGCCCGGCGGCCCGTGGCGCTTGGCGCTGGCCGCGTTCCACGCCGGCTTGCCCGCCGTGATCGCCGTGCGCGGTATCCCCGCCGACGCGGCCAGCTACGTCAGCACCGTGGCCGCCTACGCGTCCTTCTACACCCAGCAGCCGCAGTTCGGCGGCAAAGGGGCACCCACGGCTACACCCACCCCCACGGTCACCTCCATACCCACACCCACACCTAAGGTGACACCCACACCCACTCCCACACCCACTCCCACACCCACGGCCACACCCAC
>Ga0335074_10000388_pt1 | contig 64877 bp, 58 predicted proteins | sample Lox_Sample_23_FD_206715 | JGI IMG/M metagenome (GOLD analysis project Ga0335074, IMG submission 206715) | Soil microbial communities from Loxahatchee National Wildlife Refuge, Florida, United States - Lox_Sample_2.3 | ecosystem: Environmental > Terrestrial > Soil > Wetlands | place: USA...
GATGTCTAAAGTAAGCCGCACGTCAGTCAGCGCGAGCAGCCACTCGACCTCCCACGGCGACTCCACGTAGGTAGAGATGTGCGGGTGAAACGACGTCCGGAGCCCGAAACCGCTTGCGATGTCGATGGCCTGCGCGGTTAGGCGGGCGAGTCGCCGCCAGGCGGAAGCCCCGAGCGCGAGGGACCGGTTGTCGAACGGCCGGGCCGGGTTGTCTAATAGTTCCTGGCTGCCCTCGTCGGCGAGGATGACCAGGCCGTCGGCGCCGCAGGCCGCCAGCTCGCGGCAGGTGTCCTCAAGCCCGGCGAAGTCACGGGCCACTATCTCGTCGTCAAGGCCGAAGTGCACTGGCACGTAACCGCCGATTGCGGTGAGTCCGTTCGCCGCGAACCGGGCGGCGGTCTCCTCCGCGGTGCCGAAGAAGCCAGGTGGCCCAAGCTCACTGCCCTGGTAGCCGGCAGCTGCGATAGCAGTCAGCAGGTCAGGCGAGGAGGCGCGGTCCCCGTCTGCCGCCGCCGCGTAGACGCCGTAGCTGACCGGCGCGTTCCCGATGCACATCGCCATCAGAAGCCCCGCGTCGCGCTTCGTCCGGCCGCACCATCCGAGGCTGCGGCATCGCCGAGCGCGGGTTCTCTGCTCAGGGCTGCTTCGCCGCCAAGCTTGATCCCTGCGCAGGCGCCGATAGCGGCCGTCAGAGCCTGAAGGCTGCGAGTGTCCGAACCCGCGCCCGCAGCGTCGGACAGCACCGGCGCCCCGATCTGGATAGAGTCCGCGAAAGCCGCCAGCTCGCGCACGAAGCCGGTGATATGACTCGAGTGGTAGGTGGTAGCCGCACGTTCGTCGCGTGCCGCGCGCTCGACGCGCAGCCGGGCGCGATGCGCAGGCAGGTACGGAGCTGGCATGTCGAGGTACAGCCGCCCCGCGCTGCCGAAAACCGCAAGTTCCTCGGTGTATTCCGGGTAGTCGGGGACCCAGTTCCAGGCGAGCTGCAACTCGACGCCGCCGCCCAGGTCGCCGACGGCCAGCAGGCACGGGGGGGAGGTGGCCGGCCGTTCGATACTCAAGGGCCGCGATTTGGCGTACCGGTAGCTCGCCGGCGGCTGGAAGCCTAGTGCCCGCAGCAGCGAAAGCTCATGGACGACCGATCCGAGCAGCACGTCGTTGTACAAGGTGGTCAGGCCACTCGGCGCGCCGGCGCCGAGCGCTTCTTCGGTGCGCGCCGCAGCATAGGCGTCGGCTGCCGCGACCGGGCCCGGTTCGGTGATCGGGAAGGTGCGGATGAGCGCGTGCTCGACCTGGCCTTCGTCGCCGGGGTGCAGGACCGTGATCCGGACTACCCGCAGGGAACCAAGCTCGGACAGGCTGGCGCGCGCCCGCGGCAGCACCGGGTCGTACATTTTCATGTAGGCGACCTGGAGCACGCGGCCTGCCTCGGCAGCCGTGGCGGCCAGATGGCTGGCCTCGGCCTGGGTGATACACAGCGGTTTCTCGGCGAGCACGTGCTTGCCCGCGTGCAGCGCAGCCAGGGCCGCTTCGGCGTGCGCGCCCGGCGTCAGCAGCAAGACGGCCTCAACTGAGTCGTCTGCGCACAAGTCGCGCCAGTCGCTGCTGACCCGTGCCTCACCAGGCAGTTCGGCCGCGATCGAGGCCGCCAGCTCGGCGGACACGTCGCAGACATGGCAGACCCGGAATCGGTCCTCGAGGGTTCGCAGATTCGGCAGGTGCACTGTCTGCGCTATGGTGCCCAGGCCAGCGATTCCCAACCGGACTACAGAACTGGTCGCCATAGCGGACCAGTGTGGTCTCATTGGTCTGTGAAAGTCAACACTGATCTTCCAAAACGCCGGGCTGGCTGATAGCGTCCGATTCATCATGGACACGCAACAGCTACCGACAGTTCCAGGCGCCGGACACCCGGCGCTGCATGCGTACCGCATCATGCTCGACTCGGTACGGACGGGGGCGTTCCCGGCCGACACCCAGCTGCCGGGGGAACGGTCGCTCGCAGAACAGCTCGGCGTGAGCCGCGCCACGGTACGGCAGGTGCTCTCCGCGCTGGCCGACGCGGGAATCGTCTATCCGTCGGCAAACCGCGGCTGGTTCGTCGCCGGCAGATCACTCAGCGAGGGCCCCAACCAATTGCGAAGCTTCACCGACCTCGCCGCTGAACGCGGGCTCGTCGCGACGAGCCGGGTGCTGAAGCAGGAAGTGCGCAGCGCCACACTTGACGAGGCGGAGAAACTCGGCATTGCGCCCGCCGCCGAGGTGGTCGAGATCGAGCGGCTGCGTGGCATGGACGGCGTACCGCTATGCGTCCAGAGTTCGTGCCTGCCGCTAGCCTCCTTCCCCGGCCTTGACCAGATCGACCTGGCGGATAAGTCACTGCACGCCGTCCTGGCCGCAAAGTACGATGTCCCGATCATCCGGTGCGATTACGAGGTCCAGGCACAAGCCGCGCCCAAAGGGCTCGCAGAACTGCTGGGCGTGCTGCCCGGATTCCCCCTGCTAGTCGGTTACGAGACGAGCTACGACGCCAATGAGCAGGCGGTCGAGACCGGCCGCAGCATGTTCCGGGGCGACGCGTACCGGTTCCGCGCGTCGCTGTTCAAGTGAGCAGCCACGCTCGCCGGGCTACCCCCCGGCCCAGTTACGACGCGCCGGCAGTCATCCGGCCGCCCGAGGTCACGCACCATCTCTGGGGCGACGCGGAGGCCGGGTACGTTGGCGACGAGGTACTGGTCTCATCGGGAAACCTGCACGCGCTCATCTTCACGCTGCCGCCCGGCGGAAGCTTCCGCCATTCACCGTCGAACCGCACCGTGTTCGGCGCAGATGAGGTGTATCTCGTGCTGGACGGCACGATGGCCCTGGCGAACCCGGAAACGGGCGAGGTGATGCGCGCGGAGGCGGGCGAGGCAGTGTTCTTCCGCCGCGACACGTGGCATCACGGATTTAACCGGTCGGCAGGCACGCTGCGGGTGCTCGAGATCTTCGCGCCGCCTCCAGCGGTCGGCATGTCATCGGCGTACGCGGCCGCCCGCCCCTACCTCACCGAGCTCCGTTACGCGCAGGACGAGGTGCTCGGCAGATGGCCGATGGATCGGAGAGCCATAGAGGCGGCCAATACTCTGCATCTGGTCCGCCCGGCCGACCAGCGGTACCGGCTGGACGGTGACCTGCTTTCGGGTCTGATTGCCAGCACCGAGCATCTGACCGTGCTGGGCGGCGAACTGCTGCCGGGGCAGGCAAGTGAGTTCCGCTCGCATCCGGGCGACGCGTTCTGGTACGTGACCGCTGGTGAGGTGCACATGCATACTCCCGATGCGACGGCGACCAACTGGTGGCGGGTTCGGACCGGTGATGCTTTTGTCCTGCCAGTTCCCGAGCGCTACCGGCTGGTGAACCAGGGAGCGGAGCCGGCCAGGTTCGTGGCCGGCGCGGCGCCGCGTTACTAGGCGTGGCGGGGGTGCGCAGGATGACCTGGGCGCGCGGATGACCGTGGTCACGCTGGGCCTGGATGTCGGCGGAAGCAAGGTGGCCGGCGGCCTGGTCACGCCGGGCGGCACCGTGTTGCGCCGGCATCAGGAGTCAAGCCTGGTCGACGGGCGCCGTGATCCTGGACTCGCGGTTACTCGCTCGGTCGCCGCAACGCTGATCGCGGTGGCGGCCGACGCAAGCTTCGAACTCGACGGTACCGGCGCCGGGTTCCCCGAATACGTCACGCCTGACGGACTGCTAGCGAGCAAGCTGGTGATTGACTGGGATGTGCAGCCGGCCGAAGTGCTGACCGGACCGCTCACGGTGGATTCCGACGTCCGGTGCGCGGCGCTGGGCGAGGCGCGCTTCGGGCACCGTCTGACGGACTTCTTGTACGTCTCGGCCGGAACCGGCCTCTCGTCGTGCCTGGTCGCGGGCGGCGTGATCGTAGCTGGCGTGCGCGGCGAGGCGATCGGCCTGGGTGAGCTGCCGGTCGCGCCCGATGTCGACCTGGCGGCAGGCGTCAGCCTCGAGCAATACGCTTCCGGTGAGGGGATGCGTGCCCGCTACGCGGCGATGACAGGCGGCTCGCCGGACGCCGGCTTGCCCGATGGCGCGCGGCCGGTATTGGCCGCTGCCGATGCCGGGGACCCGCTGGCGGCCGAGGTCGTCACGACCGCTGCACGTGCACTGGCTGCGGCGCTCGGGTGGCTGACCGCCCTGCTCGATCCGTCGGCAATAGTGCTTGGCGGCGGGCTAGCCGGCGTCGGCGGCCTGTGGCGAGCGGCACTCGACGAGCACGCGGCACGCGCTCTTGGCGTCCGGCCAGGCGGGCCGCCGCTGCTGCGCGCGGCGCTCGGAGCCGACGCAGGCATCGTCGGTGCCGCGGCGGCACATAGTGCGCGGGTCCGCCGCTGACCAGAACTTGCCGGCGCTTTACATATAGGGTCGCTGACGGCGCTTGGCCGCATCGCAACGCTTCGCGGGCCCGCTGCGTGCCGCCGAGCGCGGAAACCTCGGCCACTGGCACGTCCCACCACGACTCAGACGAGGGCTCGGGCGCCTGGGGGTTAACTCTCGATGCAGACAACTGGCCTCGACATCATCCCTGGCCGGATCCCCGGCAATGGCTGCGCGTACGGGGCCGCGCGTTAGCTGTCAAGGCCCGTACCACGCCACCATCTGGCATGTCGCGGATCCGGACGGGATGCTGGCATTGCCGAAGCTGTCGGAGTTGCCGGCGGTGTCGGTCGAGGAGTATTCGGTCCAGGTAAGCGACTGCCCGCTGGTTATAAACGTCTCGTTCACGGTCTCCCTGTCGGAGCCGAGCTCGTTCCCCTGGCTGTCATAGAAGACGACGGCGAAGCCGCCAACGTCAGCGGTCGCCCCGGCCGTATCAGTCAACGTGAGCTCGTAGCCCTGGACGGGCGGGTAACAGGTTCCGGAGATCGTCTGGCCTTGTGGCGGACCTTTGGTGAAGACAGCACCTTGTCCGGTGGGTATGAAGCCCATGACGCAGCTGCTGGTGACTGTCGCCTGGCTTGAGACAGGGCCTGGCGCGGGCGGTGCTGTTGGCGGTGCCGCGGGCGGATACGGCGTCGGTATCAGACCGCGGCTGCTCGTGAACCGCCAGCGGATGGCTCGCGTGCGCGCCTTACAACGTCTACCCGACGCAGGACGGTCACATCGCCGTGATCACTCTCCTTCAGAAGTCGCTGGACCAGTTCGTGAACCGAATGAGCGGAGCTGTCGTGGGTCATGGTGACCGGAGCGGATTCGCATACCTGCACGCGCGACAGGAGTCCGCCGCCCACTGCGAGAATCAGGCCCGTCTCCGTGCACTCCGCCGACGCGAGATAGCAAACGGCTGGGGACACGTTCAGGGCCGAGGCCTTCCGCAGCGTCTACAGGGCGAAGAGCGTGGGTCATGCGGGCGCGGGCTACCGGAGCGATGGTATTCAGGCAAATCCCGGCTCGGGCACCCTCGACCTTCAGGACATCCATCAAGCCGATCAGGCCGGCCTTCGCTGCGCCGTAGTTGGCCTGGCCGAACTGGCCGTACAAGCCGGTGGCTGATGTAGTGAACAGCACGCGGCCGCTGTCGGAGGCTCGCAACTGATCCCAGGCCGCACGGACGATATACGCGGCGCCGCACAGGTGCGTTTGCACAACGGCATCGAAATCAGCGGCCGTCATCTTGCCGAACGACCGGTCGCGAAGAATCCCCGCGTTGCTGACGACGGCGTCGAGGCCGCCGAAGGCATCGACTGCAGTCTTTACAGCAGCGGCTGCGCCGTCATAGCTGCTGATGTCGGCGTGGCTGGCAACGGCCGAACCACCGCGGCGAGCGATCTCGGCCGCGACCTCATCGGCCGGCGCGTTAGAACTGCCCGTGCCATCGAGTTCCCCCCGTTGTCGTTCACGACGACTCTGGCGCCCGCGTTGGCAAGGACCAGTGCGTGGGCTCGGCCCAGGCCCCGGCCGCCGCCGGTGACCAGCACGACTCGAGCTCGTTCAGTTCATTTCATAACGCCATGGTTCAGATCGTCGTTGCCGGCGTCAAACAATGCGCCGGCGTCTGCTGTAACCCCGACAAACCTGGCCACTTTGGGACGATCCGATGCTCGTCGAGTCGTCCGTAGCTCGAGGCCGGGCCGGCCTCGGGAGACCGGCGCGGAACGCCAGTTCGAACGGCCTCGAGTTGAGCTCCTCGATGTCAAGCCCGAACGCGACCTCCACGACACCCGAGGACACCACCTGCGTAAGGCCGAGGGTGACGACATCAGCTTGCAGTCCTTGCGTCCGATCCGCTCGCTCGCTCGCCTCTTTCAGTTCCTCCGCCGTCTGGCCGATAGCGGCGACTTCGTCGTCGTCCCGCAACACGAACTGCTCGGGCACGTAATCGTGGATCTCGTCCAGTCGCTTGGCTATCTCGTCGCGCTATCGCTGGGTGAACGGGCTGTTGTTCGCCGGGTCGGGCAGCGCAGCCGCTTCCAGCGCCCGCAAGGCAGGCGTGCCTGTGCCGCCCCGGTGCGCGCTCGGCCTCGGATGCCCGGTACATCGACACTGCATAGGTCTGCGGCAACGAGGACAGAGTCGGCAATGCGGTCCGGAGAACGGGATCCCGCGCGCCGAGGTATTCATCACCACCGGTGCTTCATGCCGCGCCGGAGCGGCCCTGTGGCAGAGGCGGAGCAAAGCCTGCGACGGTCGGCTGGATGGGTGACCCCTTGACTGTGTCCGGGCGTCGTCAGGGTGTGGAAGGGGCCTGGGTGGGTGAATGCCCTGCTGAGAGCATCCAGTCGCCGTTCGGCGTGGGCGCGAGGGACTGGTGGCCGGGTTAAGGTTTGGCTCCCTTTCTGGCTCCCCGCGCAGCAAGTTAGTATTCGAAAAGGCTAGCTGCCAGTCGGGACGGCGGGATTTGAACCCGCGACCCCTTGACCCCCAGTCACGATCTGAGCGTCGCCTGGCATAGCTCGGATGCGCCTGATGAGCCTCTGAGCAGCGCGGATGTTAGCCGAACATCGCTCGGCGCGGCTCAGCATCTGCCGCTGCTGGCTCCCCGTTTGGCTCCCCGTTTTGGCCTAAAGGATCTTTGACGACGGTCTCGCGAACTTCGAGAACTATTGTTCTGATAACCCGCCGAGGGCCAGAAAGCGCTTGAGTGTGAGGGAAGCCCAGGCGCTGCGGGTTGTGGTTCTAAGGCGCGCAGGCCCGCCGGGTTTAATAGCGCTGGCAGGGCATCGCGCTCAGCCGCTTCGAGCGGTATTGTTTCTGATCTTGTCCAGCTGTGCACCGCCGGTTCTCGCGGAGGTCGGAGACGGCACGTCGGCTTTCCCGGCGAGCGGCCGGGGAGGCCCGGCGCGCCGGATACGACCTGAGTGCAAGTTCTGCTTGACATCGTCCCAGAACAGTTCGGGGTCCAAGTCTTCGCCAAGACTTTCCCCGAAGATCTCGCCCAGGTCTCTGCCGTCTACGGCGCAGCGGTTTTCGAATTCTGCGCTCAGCCGTTCGGCGGGCCAGCAGACGACACCATTTGGGGGCGTGGTCGAGCATCTGGCCGGCTACCTCGCGCCGGATCCGGGTGTCGTCGCTGCCCTACACCTCGACAAGCTTGTCGCCGCTGAGAAGAAGATGGCTGCGCTCACACCGAGACGTCCCTGCTTCGGGATTACCTCGAGTCCATGCCAGTCCACGGTCCATGTCGGCGCTCATTCGCCGTCCGGCCGACCCGCCAGCCGCGGCTCGAAACGCGGAGCCCCAGGGTAGAAGTCGAGGCCGCTGCTTGTCGCTCGCGCCTGCTTGGCCCCGATCCGGTTGCGGAGCGCGCCAATCCCAGTCGCCTCCAACTCCACCACGTCTCCTGGCTGGATCCAGCGGTCCAACTCCATCCCGCAGCCGCCGCCAATCGTGCCGACCGCGAGGAACTCGCCGGGGACCAATGGCTCTGCCCAGGACGCCCACGCAAGCAGTTGCGCGAACGAGAAACGGCGAGCGGCACTGGTGCCGCGCGACCACTCCTCGCCATTGACCCGGGCGACCAGCTCGATCGCGAACTCGTCGACCTCGTCAATCGTCACCAGGCATGGGCCCATCACGTTGCAGAAGTCCTTGCTCTTCGACGGCCCGATCATCATGGTCATCTCGACCATCTGGATGTCCCGCGCCGACACGTCATTGAACAGCGTCACCCCGGCCACATGCGCCCTGGCTTCATCGACGCTTAGGTCCGTCCCCTGCCCGGCGACGTAGAAGCCGAGTTCTAGCTCGTAGTCGAGCTGATCGGTGTATCCGGGCCACGGGATCTCGGTCTCCGGACCGGCGACGGTCAGCGGATTGCCCTTGTAGCAGGCCGGAGTCTGCGAGAACGCCGGCGGCACGGCAATCCCCGCGCCAGAGACGTGCTGCTCGTAGGTCATGTAGTCGCGGATCCGCGGCGGCCTGGGCACCGGCGCCAGCAGCACGATCTGGTCGAGATCGCGCACCGCGGCGCGGGGCGGATCGGCGGCAAGCTCGGCGACCAGCGGGAGGCTCCGCTCCCAGTCGCCGAGCAGCCCGGTCATCGACGACGGCAGCGCGGCCACGCCACGCAGGGCGGCGGCGCGGCTAAGATCAACAACTCTTGTTCCGGAAACTAGCGCCCCGAGGTGCTCGGCGCCTTCCGACGCGTACGTGACCAGCTTCAACGCGAGTCAACCCTTCTGGGCGGTGCTTACTGGAGGTGCTCCTGCATGCAGAGCAGGGGGCTTGCGATGGCCCGCAGCGCCTTCTTGTCGATCTTTCCGAATGGCGTAGTTGGCAGGGTTTCGACCGGGCAGTACTGCTTGGGACGTTTGTAGGCGGCTAGTGTGGCGCGGCAGTGTGCTGTGGCCACCCGCTCGTCAAAGCCGCCGTCTTCCGGGACGACGAATGCGGCAACGGCCTCGCCCCAGTCGGGGTGCGGCAGGCCCACCACAGCGACTTGCGCGATGCCGGGGCAGGCCTGCAGGACGTTCTCCACCTCGGTGCAGTAGACGTTCATGCCGCCGGTGATAATCATGTCGTTCTTGCGGTCCAGCAGGAACACGAAGCCGTCATCGTCCATCAGTCCGATGTCGCCGGTGTGCAGCCAGCCGCCGCGCAGCGTCGTCGCTGTCGTATCAGGCAGGTTGTGGTATCGGGCCATGACGTATGGCCCTGAGACGCAGATCTCGCCGGGCCGACCGGCCGACACCGGCCGCCCGTCCTCGTGGAGAATTGCTATGTCCATGAGCAGCGCGGCCCGGCCGCAGCTGGTGAACTTCTCCGGCCGGGCCAGGTCGTGATCCTGGCGGGTCAGCCGGGTGATGAAGTTCGGTGCCTCCGACTGCCCGTACAGCTGCATGAAGACCGGGCCGAAGGTCGTGAGCGCCGCCACCAGCCGCTCCCGCAGAATCGGTGCCGCACCGTAGAGGATCGTACGCAGCGACGTGGCGTCGGCGGGTGAGTCACCTAGCCGGTCCAGCAGGCGGTAAATCATGGTCGGGACCATGAATGTGAACGTGATCCGATCCCGACTCAGGTGCTCGAGCACCCGATCCACGTCGAACTTGTCGTCCAGATAGATGATGCCGCCCTTGAGCATGCCGGCCTGCGCGAGCAGGCCGGCCGAGTGCGGCAGCGGCGTTGTGAGCAGCAGCCGCTCGTCATCGAGCAGGCCGATCTCGGCGACGTGGGCGAGCAGGTTGACGGCCAGGCCCCGCTGAGTGTGGACGACGCCTTTCTGCCGCCCGGTGGTGCCACCGGTATACAAGATGATGGCGGGGCTGTCGGCGTCCACTTGGGCCGCAGGCGGCTCGTCTCCATCGGCGGAAGCAAGCACCTCCGCCCAGCCGACGGCCCCGGCCGCCGGCTTATCCACGGTTATGACATGCCGCAGAGGACCGTCCCTGCCGGCCGCGCTCAGCGCGGCCGGCAGCAGGGCGGCATCTGCGATCGCGACCTTGGCTCCGCTGTCGGCGAGAATGAACGCGATCTCGGTGGCGGCCAGCATGTGGTTCACCGGCACCTTGACCGCGCCGAGCGCGATGATCGCCTGGTCGGAGATCAGGAACTCGGCCCGGTTGGACATCATCACTGCGACTGCGTCTCCGGGCCCGATCCCGAAGGATGCCAGGCCCCGGGCGAGCCGACCCATCTGGCGGTCCAGGTCACGATAGGTCATCGTGGCTGCGCCGTGAACCACCGCGGGGCGGTCGCCGAAGCGGCCCAGCTTCCCGGTGAACAGGGCACGGAGGGTCAGCGGCTGCGTTGCCATTGGCCAGCTGGCCTCAGCCCGCTGCCATAGCGGAAGGGATCCGGTCATCGCGCAGGCCGATCGCCTTGGTCAGGCGGTCCAGGTCGGCAGAGTCTTTTGCCAGCCCCAGCAGGTAGCGGTCGGGCCGGACTACCTCTGCCTTGGCGCCCCTGGCATCGAGCCACGCGTGCAGCTGCGCCGGGTACTCGGTCAGCACAACAGCGCCGAGGCGCTGCCAGGCCGCCTTCGTCGCGTCAGTGACCGCGGCGATCACGTCAGCGTCGCCGATTACGGCGAACTTGTAGCCGACCACGTCGTCGAGGCGGCGCCCGTCGGCCAGGACTGGCTGAATGCTGAGGGCGCCGGCCGGGGCGGGCTCACCATCGTGCAGGCCGGGGCCCAGCCGCGGCTCCGGCAGATCGACATGCGCCGCCGGCAGCGGCTCGTTCGGGTCACCTGGGAACGCAGTCAGATAGGCGACCGCGTTTGCCGCCGCGCCCGCCGCCTGCGTGTAGGCGCGTGCGTGGGGCCGCCGCTCGGTCGCGTAGGTGTCCAGCAGTGTCTCGGGGGCTTCTCCCTTGACGGCCAGCGCAAGTTTCCATGCAAGGTTGATCGCGTCCCGCAGCCCCGAGCACATGCCCTGACCCATGTGTGGCGGCATCTCGTGGGCCGCGTCGCCCGCGATCATGACCCTGCCCTTGCGCCACTCTTCCGGGACAACAGCGTCCCAGGAGTAGACGTCGGCGCGCTCGACCCGGTAGTCGCCCGGCTTGTAGAACGGCGTCAGCAGTTCGTACCAGCGCTCCGGCTTCTCGAAGTCCGAAACGTCGTCGGCGTCGGTCAGCATGAACTCGAAGCGGACGATGCCGCGGGCAGACGGCACGCAGGTGACCGCGTTCGGCGCCGTCGCCCTCGTGAAGGTCTCGTGCACCTTGTCACTGGGAACGAGCTCGAATACGTCGAGGATGAGCGACCGGTGACTGGCGTTGAAGTTCTCGATCTCGCCGCCGATGAGGGCGCGACCGCGCGACCGGACGCCATCGGCGGCGATGAGGTAGTCGGCGGTGAGCTGCCGCCGGTCGCCTGTCCGCACGTTGCGGATGGCTACGGTGACGCCGCGCTCATCCTGCTCGGCCAGCTCCACTTCCCAGCCGAACCAGGTCGTCACGGTCGGGCCGGTCTGCAGTCGTCCACGCAGCGTGTTTTCCACGTCTGGCTGGAAAAACTGGTTGTCCCCCCACCAGCCTTGTTCCGTCAGCTGGCCCCAGGGCATCTCCATGACGACGCGGTCGTGGGCGTCGTAGATCCGGTAGCAGCTGCCGCTGTCGTAGTGGACGAAGTCCGGCTCCAGGTGGGCGAGTCCCAGGGCCTGCATGATCCGCACGGTCTCGTCATCGACGTGCGAGGCGCGCGGGTGATGAGCCGGGATCCGGACCCGGTCGATGACGGCGACCTGGACCCCTTCACTGGCGAGCAGGGTGGCGGCGGCGAGGCCTACCGGCCCGGCCCCGAGGATGATGACTTGGGCATCATGCGACATCGTCGTCTCCTCTGATCAATTCCTTGTCAATTGCCTTGCGAACGGTCACGACCGGCATCAGCGCGGCGTGGTGGGGCGCCGGCAGGCGCGCTACGCGGCCACGGATCTTCTTGGCGGGCAGCGCCTGCTCAAGCAGAGAGAGTGACGGGTCCGTGGACCTGCTGGTGGAGATGTACAGATCTGTGCCGTCGAGGCAGCACGCGATAGCGAACTCGCCTGGCACGGGTACCGCGCCGAGGATGTCGCTGCCGGAAACCTGAAGGAACGTCTCGCCCGAGCCGGCTGCGACCCAGACCGACCCGTCAGCAGTCGGCCAGATACCGTCAGGCGTGTTCTTCGGGCCGAGCATGGCACCAAGGTCAGTCCAGACGCGGCGGGCGCTGAGTTGCCCGTCGGCACCGATCTCGAAGGCGGTTAGCCTGCGCGCCAGGGTCTCGGCTACTACCAGGGTGGCGCCGTCGTTGATGACCGCAAGGCCGTTTGGGAATACCAGGCCGTCGGCCGCCACGCGGGCCGTACCATCGGGCGCCACCGCCAGTAGCCGACCCGTCGGCTCCGCCTTCCACGGCTCTGGCCCCATGTCGTCGACGTAGAGCCGGCCGCTGGCAGTGCCTGTCATGTCGCCGAGGGTGCCCGTCGCGAGATCGCTCAGGTCGGCCAGCGCCGAGGTCACAGCCCCGTCGCGCAGGACGTCAATGCGCCGATCTCTCAGCCGCGCTGCGGCCATGCTGCCGTCGGGCCGGACCCATGTGCCGTTGACCGGCGTGTCGAGCGCGTGCCGCCGCACCCCCGCGGGTCCGATCTGCACGAGCTGAGACGCCTGCGCGTCCGACAGCCACAAGGAGCTGCCGTTCCGGCGCGGTGCCTCGCCCCACAGGAGATCGTCGGCGAGCACCTCGCCCGGCAGCTCAGCCGACCGGCTCACGATGGGCCGACCAGGCGTGTCATGAATTGCCCGATGCCGTCGATCTCGCTCACCAGGGTCTGGCCGGGCCGCAGGAAGCGCTGCGGCGATCGGGTGGCACCTACGCCGCCGGGAGTACCGGTGAAGATGACGTCGCCGGGCAGCAGCGTGACTATCGACGAGAGTGCCTCAATCAGCTGGGGCACGTTGAAGATGAGCTGAGACGTCCGCGATTCCTGCACCTTCTCTCCGTCAAGGAAACAGCGCAGTGGCAGGTCAGCGGGGTCGGTCATTTCGTCCGGCGTGACCAGCCAAGGCCCGGTCGGCCCGTAGCCAGGGAACGATTTCCCGAGGCTGAACTGCGGCGGCGAGCCGGCCATCTGCCTGGTGCGCTCCGACAGGTCCTGGCCCACAGTCAGGCCGGCCACGTAGTCCCAGCCCTCGTTGGCCTTGGCGTTGTGCGCCGCCCGGCCGATGACGGCGACGAGCTCAACCTCCCAGTCCGAGGTGTTCCCGACGACTTCGACTGGGTCCTCGGGGCCGACGATGCAGCTGGGGAACTTGCAGAACGTCGAGGGGAAATCCGGTACCTCGAGCCCGGCTTCCTCAGCATGGTCCCGGTAGTTGAGCCCGATGCCGAATGCCTGCCTGGGGATCGGTGACGGCGCGCCCAGCCCGGAGGGCGCCTGGGCTGGCATTCCAGAGGCACCCGCGTTGTCGCCCCAGGCGCGGAACTCATCCCAGCGCGGGTAGACGGCGGCAGGGCTGGACCCGAAACGGCCGCCGCTCACCTGCTCGACGTCCGCCAGCTTGCCGTCAATGCAGGTGGCCAGCCTGCCCCTGATGTTGGCGACATACATGCACTGTCCCTTTCGAAGATCGGATCGTTTCTACGGCAGCACCGGGCTGAGGCCGGCTTGACAAACAGCCGCGCGCTTTAGGCGCGCGCCGTCTCACCCCACGCCGGCAGCACCGCGCCCCATTCGGCGGCCGACCGCAGTACGCCCAGGCGCTCGACGATGTCCGCAGGCAAGGCCGGGGCGTCCACTCCGCATGCCGACCACAGCGTGAGGTAGAGCGCGTCGTAGTACATGGCCGAATCGCGCAGCACCGCGTGGTCGTCGCCGTACCGCAGGATTATGACTGCCTCCGAGAACGCTGCAAGCGCCTCGCCGTGCGCGAGGACGTCCGCGCGGGCGTTCTTGGGCACCTTGCCCGTCGCGACGGCAATGCCGACCTCGACAACCTCGGCCATCCGGTCAAGCTCCGGACGCTGCACGTCATGGATGCGCAGGATCTTGCGGAACGCACTGCCGTTCGTGTCGTGCGGGCCGATCGGCGCGCCAGGGATCGCGAACGCCACGGCCCCGTCCGGGACTGCATCCTCCGGATCCACGAACCCGAACGTTGCCTCTGGGTCCACGAACCGCCGGATCAGCCACGGCGAAGCCACCCGGTCCAGGTGGATGCCGCTGCGGGTCACCCACCGGGCGCCGCGCATCAGAGGATCGGTCACCAGCTGATGTCCGGACGCCACATCTCGTATCCGTTCTCGCGGATGATCAGGCCATCCTTGATGTGGAAGTTATGCACGATGCGCATCGAGATGCGCGTCCCCACAGGCAGCGGGTGGTTCGGAAACCCCTTGCCGTCGATGAGCTTGAACGTCACCTCACTGTCGTCGAACACTCGCTCCGGTGTGCCGTACCGCTCGATCCCGGTCAGCTTGGGCTCAGCGCAGCTCTCGAAAACGCGCCTGTAGTTCGCGATCACGTCGTCCTTGCCGTAGTAGACGACCCTGCGGGACGGCACCTCCCACACAATGTCGTCGTGGTACAACTCCCGCAGCATGTCGAGCTGCTCAGGGTTCTCGAGCTCGAAGTGCCAGTGTGCGAGCCACAGGGCGTGTTCCGTCGTGCCTACTGGCGGTGGAGCGCGGAAATCGGACTGAGCAGTCGCCGGCTCATGGTCAATAGCTGTCATCGTGCGCCTCCAAGGCTCTGGATACGTCCTCGGACTACGCTACCTGAGCTAGTCTATAGGATGTCAACTATCAAGGCTGCCCGGCTGCCCCTGACGTCGTCTCCCGAGGAGAACTCATTTGAGTGCACCGACTAGGCCAGCGCTCAGGTCCGTCGCGGACGCGAAACTGTCGGCCGTGGACCTGGTGACAGCAGAGATTCGCCGCTCGATACTGTCCGGGGCGCTGCCACCAGGGCAATCGTTTGCGGTGACGGACCTGACCAGCCAGCTCGGCGTCAGCCACATCCCGGTCCGCGAGGCCTTGCAGCGCCTGGAGGCGCAGGGCCTTGTCTTGCTCAGCCCCGCCCGCAGGCCGATGGTGGCCCCGCTCACCCTCGAGGATGTCGAGGCGATTTACCGACTGCGGCTTCGGCTCGAGGCGCCGCTAGCCGGCCGGATGACCGAGCTGCGCGGCACGCAGGTCGCGGGCGCGCAATGGGCTGCCGAATTGCGCCGACTCCTGGGCGCTGCCTTCAACCCGGATGTCCATCCTGATGACCAGTGGGACGCGCACTACGCCTTCCACAAGCTGCTCGTCGAGCCGGCCGCCAGCGCCTGGGAGATGCGCTTCCTGCATCAGCTCTGGGACGCAGCTGACCGCTATACCCGCCTGGTCTTCGACCCGCAGGGCATCAGCGACGCCGAACGGGACAAGCGGGCCGCTGCCCACCACGACCTCCTCCGGCTCGTCCTGTCCGGCACGGCCATGGAAGCGGAGGCGGAACTGCATCGACACTTCAGCGACAACCTGCGCATGATCTGCGAGCTCTTGCAGCGAGCCCTCAACCCGACGGCGTAATCAGCCGCGCAGCGCCAGGGTTTGCCGCTTCCTCGCGGCGAGCTGCCTGATACGGCGCCGCCTTCCCGGTGTCAGGCCCGCTCCAGTGGAACTCGCGCCAACTACGAGTTCACTGCCCCGCGCTGCCGGGCGCAAGTCGAGTCACATGCAGATGTTCGCGGCCGGTCGGTATGCACCTAGTCGAAGGTGATCCTGCGGCTGGCGAACCGCCAGCCAACGTCGACGCGGACCAGGTGATCTTGCATGATCCCTGTGATCAACTGATCTCCTGGTGGAAAGTCGAGGTAGTAGACGTTCATGTAGCTGACAGAGTCCAGCCCGTCACCCGCGGGCGTCAGCACCCGGTTGTAAGACCAGTGACGGCACGACAGCACACCCGCGACCGTCCTGGCGAACAGGTTCAGCTCCGCCTCGCCGCGCCAGCGGCCGGGGGCCAGCTGGCGGCGTGCCGCAGTTCGAGCGCCAACCTCGGCAATCTCGAACTCCCCGTCCGGCAGGAAGCAGGCGACCCAGCCGACCGGATCACCAAGATCGATTGCCTGGTTGTAGCGGGCCGCGAGGTCCTCGACCTCGAGCATGTCGCGAGTGTCGATGGTCATGACGAGCTCCTGTTGTCTCGCGGTCTCCGCGTGCCATACCCAGGCGACGTGGCTGCCGAGCTAGACGGCGAGCATCTGGGTACGCGCGATCAGTTCCTCGCTGTAGGGGATCACGGTTTCGTAGTTGAGGTACATGGTTCCGTACCGGACTGGCACAGCCATGAAGGTGTGGAAGCCCCCGGAGGTCACCAGATCGGACACTTCCAGGAGATGACCACGTCGCCATGCCGGTTCAGACCTCGTGTCTTCATGCTGACGATGCCCACGCCTGGTATCGAGGCGCTGGGCCAGCAGCTGCCAGGCTATGGACGAACGGCGAGCCATCCAGGCCCTGTTGCGCAGGCGGGATGCCCGAGTCGGGATAATCGGTTGCTAAAAGGGCATGTCGAGGGCATGGCCTTGCAGCTAGCGCCAGAAGAGCCGGAAGCCGCGCCGTGGCGCGTGGAGTTGCTGACCACTGTCGGCGACGCGGTGATCAGGCGGTGACCGGACCGCAGTAGTTCGAGCCGGCCGGTCGTGCTGGCCGTGGATGGGCGCAGCAACAGCGGCAAGACTACGGCGGCGTCCCGGATCGGCAAGCTGGTGCCGGGAGCTGTTGTCATCCACACCGACGATATTGCCTTTGAGCATTCTCGCTTCGGTTGGGACGACCTGCTGATTGACGGGATCTTGGTGCCTGCGCACCAGGGCCGGGCGATCCGTTACCGGCCGCCGAAATGGTACGAGCACGGCCGCGAGGGATCTCTCGAGGTTCCGGCCGGATGCCCGCTGCTGATCATCGAAGGCGACGGTGCCGGACGACGGGAAGTAGCACATCTGATCGACACGCTGATCTGGGTGCAAGCCGACGAGCGGGAGGTCGCACGGCGCGCCGCCGACCGGGCGGCCAGTCCGCCCGCTGCCGACCTGGCCAACAATCCCGTTGACGGCACTCCGTTCGATGAGGACGGGTGGATGGCCGACGAAATACCCTTCAACGCCGCCCAGCGGACCTGGGAACGCGCCGACATCATCGTCTGCGGCACCCCCGAGACTCCTCACGACCCGAGCACCGAAATCGTCATCTCCGTGCGAGCACCCGAACGGGCTGAGCCCCAAGACCTGCTTTCGCAAGTAGCCACGGCGCGACACGTGTCATGGCCGCCAGGACCAGTCCTATCTCGGCGCGGACTTGTGGGCCAGGTCCGGGCAATCGAGCGAGTCCATCGTCGGCCTCTGACCATTACCCACCTCGGACCGGACGCGCGTCACGGCAACGTGACGCCCCGCTGCCAGCAGTCCGCCACCTCCGAGGCCGCCGGCCGCCTCGACTGCTGACCCAGCGACCTGCCGAGGGGCGGAGGCGGCGACAGTGCCGCTGGCCGGGCCGGAGCACGCTCGGCCTCGGATACGCGGCACATAGACATTGCACAGGTCTGCGGCAACGAGGAAGGCGTCGGCGATGCGGTCCGGAGGGATCCTGCGAGACGAGGTATTCAACACCACCAGCTTCATGCCGCGCCGGAGCGACCGTACGGCACTGGCGGAGCCCAGCCTGCGGCGGTCGGCCCGATGAGTGACCCCTTGACTTGTTCGAATGCGACACTGCTAATGGCCTGGTCAGTCGTGTTCTTTTGGAGTCATGACCCCTTGACTGTGTCCGGGCGGTGTCAGCGCGTGAAAGGAACCTGGGCGGGTGAATGCCCTGGTGGGAGCGTCCAGTCGCCGTTGGGCGTGGTCGCGGGGGACTGGTGGCCGAATTAAGTTTGGCTCCCTTTTTGGCTCCCCGTGTACCAAATTAATATTCGAAAAAGGCTAGCTGCCAGTCGGGACGGCGGGATTTGAACCCGCGACCCCTTGACCCCCAGTCACCATCTGGTCGTCGCTGGGTGTCGCCCGGAATCGCTCACTAAGGCGTTGAGCTGCGCAGATACCGGCTGGACACTGGTGTGCATCGCCTAGCGTCTGCGGTTGCTGGCTCCCCATTTGGCTCCCCGAAGAATAGAGCGGATAGGAGAAAACCGGCAGTGAATGAGAGATGCGAACAGGAATTCGAATAGATTGCCCCAGGCCCTGACAGGCGTTCCAGCGATCTCTGCCAGGGATGGCCGACCGCTAGCTGAGCAGGGACAACATCACTCACCTGCCGATGAGCGCGCGTTCTGCGGCCGGGGCATGGAGGCGTCAAACGCCGGGCATTGCGGCGCTGGATCCTTGCGGCAGCGCGTAGCGGTAGAGCAGCCTAGCGCCCTAGCTGGCCGTGTCTGGCCGTGAGTCGGGTGGCACCCCGGTCGCGTGCGGTTATGCCTGTCTGGCATGTGCGCGTCGGCGAGCGGCCCACAAAACGAAGAGCAGAAACGCCAGTAGCGCGGCCGCGCCGTAGTTCACCCAGTCCCCTGGTGCCTGCGCGGCTTCCCAGAGGTTGACGGCCACACCCAGGAGAGTTCCGGTGACGATGATCGGCGTGCCCGCACGCGAGCCGGAGCGCGCGAGCATGCTGACGGGATAGGCGAGGAGAAGAAGACCCCACGCCAGCTGCAGGTAGTTCAGCGGATGCCCCGGTGCCTGCACGATGTTCCAGATGTCCCAGCCCACAAGGGCCACGCCGGCGAGGAGAAGGCTGCGCAGCACTGCGGTCATGGCGGGCGAGGTCCGACGGGCCGCGCCACCGGTTAGGGCGACAGCCCGGAATGTGTCGGCAGCGTAAGCCAGCATGCGGATCGCGCGGCGCGGGGCGGAACGGATCTGGTGATCGTGCAGTATGACGGGCAGCTCGCCCGCCCATTCCCGGTAGCGCTCGGCCCGAATGTCCCGTGGCAGGCGCCTGCAGGCTCGGCCCACCAGGTAGTCGCCGAGGCGCAGCAGCTGGCGCTCCGCCTTCACCCCATGCTGCCCGGTGCCGGGCGGCCAGCGACGGCTGGCGCATGATGACGGCGCGAGGAGGCTTGCGCGATTTCGAGCCGGGCGATCCGGATGCCCTCGCCGGTCAGCTGGTAGTACTTCCGGGGCCGCTGGCCGACCTGCTGCGGGGTGTCCCACGCTGAGACAACCAGTTTTTGTCGCTCAAGCCGGGCCAGCAGCGGGTAGAGGGTGCCGCTTGGCAGCCGGGCTTCCTTCATAAGGTCGTAGCCGTAACGGGGCGCGACCACATCTGCGAGGAACGCACCCAGGACGCGCTCCAGTGGCCCGGTCATCCTCATGAATCTATACTCTACACGTGTAGAGGAGGGTGTTCCAGGCCCCGCGGACGGAGATCGTAGGCCGGCAGTCTTGCCGTCATGGCTTCGCCGAACACGATGTCCGACTCTGCCGCCGACCGGGCCTAGGCGCGGCTGGGCCTAAGCTATGGCGGCCATGACCACTGCGCCAGGCATCGTTGACCGGGACGAAATTCATGTGCTGTCGCCGGTGCCACGCATCTACGCTTCCAGCATGTCCTCCGACCCGATCGCAGATCTTGGCCGGACGCTCGAACAGTTCGCCGGTGACCTCGCCGCACTTTTTGTTGCTAACGACCAGCCGCGGCCAGGGACGCCGGCCGGAAGAGAGGCAGCTGGCGAACCTTTCGGAGGCGACTGGGGTGCACAGCCTGCACGCGAGCTCATCGCGACGATCGCCCTTGCCTCCGCATCCTGCGCTGACTATCTGACGGTCATCGCCAAGACGTTGCAGGCTCGAAGCGGCATGTATTCCCTGTACACACTGGCCCGTAGCGCGCTCGAGGCAGCAGCCCAAGGTTGCTACCTGAGTCAGCCCGACATCAAACCGCTCGAACGGATACGGCGCCACATGAACCTCGACCTGCGGGCTCTCCACGAGGACGGCCGAATGCTCCGGAGGATCGCTGACCGTCCATCCGTGGCCAAGGCAAACAAACATGCCGACCGCGAACTAGTCATCGGCCGAGCCGGAGAGCAGTTCGGGCTCTCATTCACTAAGGCGACAGACCGACGCCAGGCCTATCTAGGCGACGAGCCGGTCTCCGCGATGAAGATGATCGAAGAATGCGCACCGAACGAGCCGGCGCTCAAGAGCGCCTACCAGTTGCTGAGTGGGGTCGCACACGGTCTCTGGCACGGACATGCTCGGCTGCTGCAACGCAGCCAAAATGACATTCCGGGCACGGTTGGCCTGGGTCTGGCGGTCAGTGCGCAGGCTCTGGCACGCGATCTCGCAGCCGCGCCCCTATGCGCATGTGCGCTCGTTGGACGGCTGGGATGGTACACAGGCTGGGACCTGGATGCCGTCATGACCTCTATGAACTACCTGAGCGCCAACTGGGAACGTGTCGCCCGAATGGGCTAGTCGGCTTCTGAGCCAGCGCCGGTTCTCAACGTCCGATCATGCCGCTGTGGGCGCGGGCTAAGAGATCGCCGATCCCTGTCGATCCACGCGCAACAGCCTAGCGGCAGCGACCGAACTGGCCGTCTGGGGACCAGTAGGCGATGATCTGGGTGCCGGGCTTGATCCACATGGGCGCTGCTGCTTTTCGAGCTGCCGGGCTTGCAGGGGCCCTTCCGGACCCTGAGCAGCGAGCACGCGCTGGCAAATCTCCTGGGCCACCCTCGCGCCTCTGCTGGCTGCAAGTTCGGGGATCTCGATGGCAGCCACCGGGTCGAAGTTTGCAGCCGCGGCCCAGTTCTGGCGGTAGGCCGCGTTCTTCCGTCGGTTGCTTTGGCGCAGTAGGCAGCGGATGCCGGTCTCCTCGAATCCGCCGTAGTCTCGCCAGATGTACAGCCGCCAGTCACCGTCCCGGCCGACCTTGCGGGTGTAGAGCAGCCCGATGCCGGCGACCTCGCCGACGCCGATATTGGTGAACCGGTAACCGTGCCAGATGCGGATCAAGTCGCTGCGGATCAGGAGCACCGGACTGAGAGACACCAGGAGAAGCGCACCGAGCAGCGCTTCGGCCCCCGAAAGCAGCAGTCCGATGCGGAACACGCCAGCAAGACCAGTTACCAGGAGCGTTATCAGAATCAGATAGGCGACGAGGAGCGCGGCACCTGTCGTCTGGAGACGCGACCGGTACCAGATCTTGTGTTGCCTACCACTTACTTTTCCCACTTGTCACCATTCAAGCAGTTACTCACTGTACATGAAGGTTAGCGCCTGAACTGCAACTCGCTGATGTGTATTGCCCTGGGTGAGCACTTAGCTCCGGACAGTGCTATTTCGTGGCCAGGGTCCCCGGCTGCTGGACTCGATGGCAGGCACCACCCGCCTATATGCCGCCATGCAGGGAGAGGCGGCTAAGACGGCGCCGTACGTCCTCAGCAGACGTCCTCACATGCCGCCGACCGCGCGATGCGGAGACCGACACGCGGCGTTTTGCCCAGGCTGGCGAGCCCGCGTGCCAGATTTGCCCGAGGCGCGCCCGGACGACAACATCGCGACGCCATGTCATTATTAGCGCTATGCGGAAGGGTGTGATCGCCCGTCGGCTGGCGGCGATCGCACTCGTGCTCCTCGTAGCGGCCGGGGCGCTAGTCCTCAGGCGTCTGCTGATCACCAGGGGCATCCCCTGGACTGCGGACTTAGCCAGTGTCCTTGCATTGATAATCACGATTGGCGGTCTTGCCTTCACGGCCATCCGGAAGTGGTGGCACGGCCCGGCGGCCAACTCGACGCTCACTGTTGACGAGGCCGTCGACGAACTGGTCAGGCGGCTTGCCATGCGTATCGACCAGGGGAACAAGGACCGTCAGGTGCACGACCCAGCTCCGATGCCCGTTCGATACAACGTCCGTGAGTTTGCCGAGTCCGCCATGTCGACGGTCTCGTTCGGCGGGGATGCTGAGTGCACCAAACCGGCCACGCGCAGCCTGTCTGGTGGGTTCGACGAGATAGTCGATGTCTTTAATCGCATACCGACGCGACGGCTGGTGATCACTGGGCCGGCAGGGTCCGGCAAGAGCGTACTCGCGGCAAAGCTGGCTGGCGACCTTCTTAACTCCGCCAAGTCGGGGACCTACCTCTCAGACCCCGCGGGCTCGCATCGTCATAGCCAGGAACGCCTCCTGCCCGTAGTGCTCTCAGCAGCGAGCTGGGATCCTGGGGATGACCTCCTGAGCTGGATCGCGAGCGCACTGATCAACATCGATCAGGGCCTGTCAATGCTGCCACGGGACTCAAGCGACAGCATCACGCTCGCACAGGCGATAGCCGCGAGCCATGTCCTGCCGATCATTGACGGAGTTGACGAGCTCCCGGCCGGGGCCTGGGGCGAGGCGATTTCCAAGATCAACGAGGCCGGCTCCGATCGGCCGATGGTCGTGACAAGCCGTCCCGCCGAATATGCACGCGCTGTCGAGTCATCGGGCCGCGAGATCTCGCGCGCCGCAGTCCTCGAGATGCTCCCATTGAGCGTTCCGGCAGTCCGCGGCTATCTGCGAGAGGCAACCGCACAGGCAACCGTCGCGGCCTGGAAAGTTGTCTTCGCCAGGATTGAGGCCGAGCCGAAGGGATCGCTCGCCGCGGCCTTGACAAATCCGCTGATGCTATGGCTCTGCCGCACCATCTACGGAAGCGGCGACCTCGATCCCGCCAGGCTCGTTGACCGCGACCTCCTGAGTGACCAGATCGCCGTCGAGAATCACCTTCTCGACGCATTCTTACCGGCGATCTACCGTGCGAAGAGCTCAACGTCCGGCGATCGTTGGACCGCCGATAAGGCCGGCGACTGGCTCGGCTTCCTCGCCTCTGAGCAAACCACAAAGCGTCTGCCCGATCTCGGCTGGTGGCGACTTAACTCGGCGGTCCGCGGGATGCGTACCGCTGGAGCGGCTATCCGTGGCGCCTGCCTTGCGGTGCTCGGCTGGCAACTCGCCGCATGGGTCTTGAAGCGCCAGCATGACTGGAGAGGTGGCGTCTACGCGGGGCAAACAGGCCTGAACAAGATCCTGCTCTCGGGTCCGGTTGGGCTAGCTGCCCGACCCAGCTTGGACCACTTCATGCGGCTCCTAGGCCTGAACAAATCAAGACCATTTTTCGACAAAGTGGGAATGACTTTCTCGTCGGTCATGTCCGTGCATTCAATGACCGTGTTCGCGGTGAAATGCGGTGTAATTATTATCGCGATGCGGGTCATATTTATGCCGTGGGGGAAAAGCCGCACCGCGGCACCGATGAGAATAGCGCTTAGCAGACTGTTTCCGCTGCTAGGAAAGACCCTGCTTGCGGTCGCAGCGTTGTACATAGTAATCGAGTTCACGCGGCAGTCACCTGCCGCGCAGCACCTTCTCACCGGTACTCCAGCCGGGCTGATCTCGATAGCGCTGCTCGGTGGCATGCTCGCCGCGCACGTCGCACTGGTGATAGTACGGGCCGACATCGATGCCAGCGGCACGCCATCTGGGATACTGCTTGGAGACAGGCTATCCGCCATTCTCGCCGAGACTAGGAGCAAGGCGACACTGACCGCTCTCCTGTGGCTTTGCTGCGGAGCAGACATCGCAACAGCCGTTGCCGTATTCTGCGCCGCTGGCCTCATTTCCATAGCCTTCCTGGGTGGTGGCCGCCGCTGGGCATCGAGCGCGTTCACCGACTCTTGTTTCTGGCTCGCCATATCTGGTCGCCTGCCATGGCAGATGCTCGCCTTCATGCAGGACGCTGCCGAACGCGGCGCACTGAGCTGTGTTGGCAGCGCCTATCAGTTTCGGCACCTGCGCCTTCGGAGCAGGCTCGCCGAACAGTATGCCGAAGGCAGCATCTGGCAAGTACGTCGCGGGCATCGCGGCAGCCGCGCCTGGATGTGGTTCGCCGATCAGATCATCGGGATACCCGAGTCAACCGCCGCCTGGACCTACCGGATCTGGTCGCGTCGCTTCGATGAGATGGCCAGGGCGATCAGCACTCACGTAGGTAAAGGCACGCTGCTGGGGGGAGTCCACGCCGAGGGCCCTGGCATGGTCCAGAGATTCCAGAGCGCCGACGGCCAGAACTGGCACATGTGTGCGTTGCCTGGCCGAGCACCGGTGCTTGTCTCGAACGCGATCTGGACCATGCTGCGCGACGTCCGGACCCGATCACTCGAGCCCTACGCCGACAGCATCGCGGCTATCGGGTATCCGGCTCTCCGCCAATGCGTCCCCCTGCAAAGCAGGATCGTGCCTGCTGACGCACCGGGTGTGGATCTTGCCGGAGGTCTCCTGGGCCCTGCACGCCTCACACGTGGCACCGCTGACCGCGAGTGGCGTTGGGTGCCTGGTGCTGCGATCGAGTACACGACTAAGTTGAGCGGCCACCTACTGTTCCGCAGTGGCTTCGAGTGGCATTCTCGCCTCCAGGTAGCGCTGAGCCTTCGCCCGGCCCACTCCGATATCCGCATGACAACCGCCCTACGGGACAGACTGCTAGTGAAGCTTCAGGGATCCGACATTGCGCGAACCATCAGCTCGGTCTGGCGCGTTGCCGGCGATCCGCCATCCTGGACGCCCTATGGCCCATATAACGACGGCAAGGTCCTCGGCTGGCACATGACGGCTACCGCAACCGATCAGGAGAGGCTCGTAGCCGACATTGGGGTGCACGTCCGCGCCAGCAACTTCCTCGGCATCTACAGCCCTGGCGAGCTGCTTAGCATTTGGGTGAACGTCAGCCTGGCCGAGCTACGGGAGCGGCGTCACGCTCCGGGGTCGCACATACCGCCAGGGGGCAGGCTCGGCCTGTCGCTGATCGATGCCCGTGCTGTACTGACCGCGGCCTGGATAACAGCAGCAACCGCCATAGCGCCGGCGATCCTGGCGGGCAACATGACTGCTCTTGCGAGTGCGCCCAGTATGGCAGTCATCCTCGTCCTCCCATGCACGCAGGAGGAGGCCGTCCGCTACGGCGTACCGCACCTGGACAGCACGAAGACTTCGATGCTCGGCGGCCGGATTAATAGACTCGTCGAGCACCGGGCCTCGATCGACGGTCCTGTCCTCTGGACGCGCGATGACGACCGTCTGGCCTACATCGAGGAAATGCTCTCTTACCTAGCTCCCGAGCTCGGGTACGACCTACCCCCGGACTGGGCTACGCCCCGCGTCGCCTCCACAATTGGAGATCTTTGAAGCCTGTTTCGTTACCGTACGATCGTCCTCGGCTAGCTTGTCGTCAGAGTGGCCGCTGTCACCAGCGATGGCGAGCCGCGCACGATTTCGCATCCTTCGGCGGCGCCGATGGCGGCGTAACGGGGGCTTGCTTCCAGCCGCGCATGGCTTGGACTGCGGCGTGGTGCGCGCAGCAGGTCGAACGAAAACCGACCTCCGCCGCGCAGCCCGACCCGAGCACCAGCCATCGTCATTAACGCCAGCATGCGAGACCGGCCTGCCCTCAATCCATCGGCCAGCCACCGCTGGCGCATCGCGCTGCCGGTTGCCATCCCGGCTCACACAGGACACCGGGCCACGCCTCCTTGCGCGGGCTCGGGTTCCAGCTCGTCTCCGGAGTCCCGCATGGCAACCACGACACGACCCACCACCGGATCCCGCGACACTCGGGCGCGCGGTCTTGGCACGCTCCGAGGCGGCCGGGCGCGAAGCGCAGTAGGCCGCCGATCATCCTTCCCTCCGTCTCCTCCTCTTGCTGCTCCCGCCAACGCACTGTCTCGGTATAGACGCAAAGCTTCGAACCACCCGCTGGTGGCCTGCCATGATCCGGCCGGATGGCGCCGGGGCGCGAGGATGAACCTGCGGGCACTCGCGGCCGCCGATCCTGACACTCCCATGCGGCAGCGCAACTGCGGCGCCGTGCCGGTCGGTGATCAGGTCGAGATCCGGGTCAAAGACGGCAGCGCCTACTACTGCGGATTAGAGACCTGCGGCAACGTCTGGCTGTGCCCCGTCTGCTCCGCCAAGATCCACAACCGCCGCGCCGCGGAACTCCGCGGCGCACTAGAACGGTGGGAGGCCGACGGGCATGCGGCGAGCTTGGTAACGATCACCGTCCCGCACGACCTGGACGATCCGCTCGCCAAGCTCGTCGACGCCGAGCGCGATGCATGGAAGCGAGTTACCCGTGGCGCAGCCTGGCAGCGCCTCAAGCGCAAGCTCGGGATTGCTGGCCACATCATTGCCCTGGAGTTCACTTGGGGCGACGAGAACGGCTGGCACCCGCATTACCACGTCCTGCTCGTCCACAACCAGGACCTCGACGCTGCCGCCATCACCGCCCTGCACGGCCACATCCACACCCGGCTAGCTGCCAGCTGCCGCGACAACGGCCTCCGCCAACCCGACCAGCTGCACGCCGTCCGCATCGACCCCAACGTCTCCGCCGCCGAAGCCGGCGCCTACGTCGCCAAAGGCGGCGACTGGACACCCGCAGAGGAAATCACCCGTGGAGACTTGAAGACCAGCCGCACCGGCAGCCGCACCCCCCTCCAGGTCCTCGCCGACTACTACCAGACCGGCGATACCCGTGACCGCGCTCTCTGGGACGAATACGCCCGCGTGACGCGCAGGCTCGCCGCCGTGCGCTGGTCACGCGGTCTCCGCACGGTTGTGCTCGGACCTGCAGGTATGCAGGAGAAGACCGACGCAGAGCTAGCTATCGACAGCGCCAATGGCGAACTGGTGACCGTCATGGACATAGCGAAATGGTCGCAGATCCGGATCTCAGCCTCGACCACGCAGTCCTCGTCGCTGCCGAGCATGGTGGGGTTGGTGCTCTAAATTCGGTCATCTGCCATTGGGCGACGACTTGCAAACGCTCGTACCGATGAATTCACTGGTTCGAGTGCTGCGGCTCAGCTACAAGCGCTGCTTCAACAGCGTCAACCAGAATTTCGGCACTCATGGAATCAGTCCAAACAACCAGTGAGATGCGCTTCTGCTTACCTGGATTCTCATCACTGGGAAGGCTTAAGTAATCAGTAACATACGCAGAAGGGCTGGTGTTAGTAACCAGAATAGTAAACAAGTTCGTCGGCGCTCTCTCGACGATGCCGCTAACGTCGAGAATAGAAGTAGGCCCGGAGTGCCGATACTTTGCGACGAGACAACATGCACGGTCGTTTCGGCTAACTAGGAAGTCATATCCCGCGCCTGCTGTTGCAGTAACTACATTGAATCCAGCGCCTCTCAGCGTAGACGCAATGCGTTCTTCAAAGACCAACGCAGCCCTGTTGTCTTTGATTTGCGCGAACTTCACTTTGGGGCCGCGAGTGGGTGTGACAGACAGAAGTGAAGATAGGCGCGCCATCTGCGCCAACGCTGCGATCACGTCGCCAGGCGGAAGAACGCGTGTCTCCTCATGAACCAGAGCATTGCGCATCGATAGGATCCGCCGAAAGATCTGCGAGTCCTCTGGCGTCCATAGCTGCATTAATTCGACTGCAGATATAACTCGGCCCAGTCCTGCAGTGTCAGCCACCTCGCCGAGAAGTTCTTGGGACCGTTCCCTGAGAAGGTCCTCAAGGGCTGCAAACGAACTAACGAATGTCATACCGGCCGAGGCCGAGGCCCGTCTTGTGCGCTTGCGTCTTTCTTGCACAACTATCACCGTCGCCGTTGCGGCGGCCGCTCCAGCAAAAATGCTGCCTACGCTTAGGACGAGTGAGCCAATCGAGCCCGTGATCTGAGCCACTATCTGAACCGTAAGCGCCACTGCTGCAAGAAGAACCGTAAACAGCGTTCTGAGCGGCGCGACACCGCGAGTCGCGGATTTACTGGGGCCGATGCTACTCAAAGCTGACTCGATATCAGAAGAGCGGATAACTTTCCCTGATCCCCTAGCAACTCGAGAACTCTCGCGAAGCAGTTGCTGTCGATAGCTTTCGACACTTTGCCGCAAAGCCTCAGAGGCCGCGGGAGTGAGGCTCCCGGCATCCTGGGAAGAACCCTGAAGGAGTGGAATCCGTTCAGTGCTCATTTGCGCCTCACGATGACGTATGAGTAAATATAGAACCCGACCGCAGCGGCTCCGCACAGCAACGTTGTAACCCAGTGCCATGCTCCGTGTAATGCCGAAACGCTGAATACAACGGGTGTTCCTATTCCGAACGCGAACGCCGCAGTTTGGGTGAGCATGTAACTTCGTCTACTCGTCGGCTCTTCAGTTTTGGGCGGATTACGCAATGCATCATTAGCTTTTACAACCATTGTTGCAGTCACTTCGGGATTGTCTATACCTTCAGCCCGCTGCGCCTCTTCCAGCCTCGAGGTCTCCCGGGCAAGCGACTGACCAAACCTCCTAACGGCGTCTTTGTACTTTACTATGGCAGGTTCGGTCATACCACTGAGTATATCAAGATCAATAGTGACAGAGGGTTGTAGATTGGTTGAAAGAGGCTCAATCCTGCCTGTGGCTGGAGTGGCCGCTGGAGCTTGCGCCGGAACGGTCGATACGTCGGCGGCGATGACAAGCTCTTCATCGATCTCGTTATGTTCAGACATGGGTAGTATGTGTGGGCCAGGTTAGGTGGTTGGGTGTGCGGCGCTTAATGGTAGTCCTGCCGCTCGCCTGAGGGCGTTCGTCGGGCTTCGATAAGTTCATGTGGCGTTAGAAGCATGTTGGTAACGTCCTGGCGGCTGGTGGTGGTATGGGGCCTACCTGGCCGCGCGCCGAGGATCGGGACGGCTTGCACGCATGCGATCTGGCAGGTCTCGTCGTCTGGCGCACATAGGGCCGTAGCCCTGCCGTTGGCGGCTAGGTGGCTGTCGAGGACCATGCAACTGAAGACCGGCGCAACAGCGCGAGTAGTCCACAAGCGTCCGCCGGCGAACTCCGCTGGCAACCGCGCTACCACGCCCTCCTGATCCCGGGCCAGGATCTCGGCGCCACCGCAATCACCGCGCTCGATGGCCACATCGACTAGCGCCCCTCTACGGCTTGGAGTGACCGAGGCCTCCGCCAACCCGACCAGCCGCATACCTTCCGCATCGATCCCGACTGTTACTAGACGGCGACACCGCGACCGCGGCCTCCGGCAGGAACAAGGCCGCGTCGTGCGCAGACGCGCGGCGGGTGCGATGGTCGCGCGGTCAGAGAGCGGCCATGCTCGACTGCGCTGTCGAGCGTGAGCGGTAGGAGCAAGAGCTGGCTACCGAGGACGTAAGTGGTGAACTGGCGAGCGTTCTCCCGATTCCCGCTCGGCTGCGAGTCCGAGTCGTCGGCCCCGATCACGCAGTACTTGTTGCAGCCGCCCGCGGTTGGCTCCTCTGCCGTGTAAGCACTGATGAGTCGGACGAGGGACCTGAGAGGCCTCAACGTGGCGACCTTCAATCAAACAAGGTCAAGGCGACAACTTTCGTCGCCGGTGATACTAGGGGAGTGATGGACAGGTTGCGCCGACCGCTCAACGCCGCCAGAGGGGCGCTTCTAGCGCTGGTGGTTGCACTGCTGATTGGCCACGTAGTCCGCCCCAGCGCCGTCAACATCGACGCTTCAACGCTGACGCTCCTGTTCCTAGCGACGGTCATAGTCCTCGCCCCGACGCTCAAGTCCGGTGTGGCCACGAACGTTACAGCCAGAGTGAGACAGTCGTAAGCCCTTGCTAGTTCCATTTCCGGGCGGTGAGCGGCGGATCGGCTACCGTTTGTACATGTCAAATGTCGTGGCCCCGCCTGCGGGCGAGCCGGGCGACGACAGGTACGAGGCGGCCCGCAAGCGACTTGAGGCAATAGCCAGGAACAGGTGCTCGACTCCCCGCTGATGCCTGCGGGTCCTGAATACCGCGGTCGTCAATGATGGCGTTGCCGCGGATCTGTGGACGGTCAGGGTCCGTGCGCTCGGCGCCGCTCACCGGCTGCGCGGATTGGCTCCCTGTTTGGCCGCCCGGCGGGACGCCATAATGATCTCTGACCCCTTGACTGGCAAGTTTCCGCGGCCTCACAGCGCTGCGAAATGCCCGAGTAAATGGCGGTTGATGCGCGGCATCAGGCAGAGTGCAAAGACCGTTTTCTGAGGAGACTGGCTCCCCTTAAGGCTAGCCTTAGGGTATCTGTATTCGAAAAATGCTAGCTGCCAGTCGGGACGGCGGGATTTGAACCCGCGACCCCTTGACCCCCAGTCACGATCTGGCCGTGGCTAGGCGTCGCCTGGGAAGGCTCAGCAAGCCGGTGAACTGCGGGAACTTGGCCGGGTGTTGCCTAGCGCGGCCAGGCATCTGCCTGAGTTGGCTCCCCGTTTGGCTCCCCGAAAAATCGATTCATTTTCGGCCTCGCGAACCAGGGAAATACCAGTTCGCACGTGCTCGTAATGCGCGAGCCAACAGCTCGCTAGGCGATTGACCTGCGCGGATAGTTGCTGGGCGACGGCTTTGCGCTGCCAGGAAGATGCTAGCCCTGGCCTTTCTTGGCTCTCCGAGTCACAGCGGCCCGCCCACCGGTCGGCTTTCTCGTCGGCATCGCGGACCTCGATGGCGGCTTGCGCGATCGGCTCGATAGCTACTTCTGGGGGAGCCGGTTCTAACAGCAACTGTCCGACGCGCGCCCATTACCTCAGCATCACGGGATCCGATGGCTTCGGGAAGTCGAAGGCATAGCCACTGACCGACAGAACAGTCGTGCAGGCCTCCCAGCGCCGCAGGCCCTTCTGCGGCCTGGCAATGAAACGCTCCTCTGCCGATCGCAGCTGGGTGAGTACCAAGACAAGCGCGATGAGCCAGATTGTGTCGGTGCTCATCGCCGCAGTCTGAAAGTTAGGCGCTTGCTGAAGCTGCCGACAAGATCGAGTCCCGTAGAAACTCGTCGTGGATCTGGCGGGCATAAGTCTCGGCTCGGCGAGGATCGTTCGGCAGGATGGTCTCGCAAACCTTGTGGAGGGCAAGATCGGACTTGTATTCATCGGTGATCTCGTCCGTCGCTGCCTTTGCGAGTTCGAGAAGTTGGCCGCTAAGCCTGGCATCCGATTCTGTAATAAGTACGCCAATTTCGGCCAGTGCACTTGACCGCTGGGCAGGGTCGGCCACGCCTCCTGCGGCTTCGCGAGCCAAATCTAGGATCTTCCGGCCGCGGGCCTTGTCCAACAAGAACTCTAGCGACGCCACCTTCGCCAGTAGCACGGCCCGCTCCGGCGCGGACGGTACCAGGCTCGATGCAGATGCCGCGTCGTCAGCTATCGAGATGAGCGATGCCATAATCTGCGGGTCTTGTGCTGGGCCGCATGCCTTGGCCGTTAGCGAAAGCCCAACCCTAAGCAAACTTTGCGCGCGATCGGACGGCGAGGTCACCTCAGCCGCGCTCGCTCTGGCGTCGCTCAGGAACAGCGCGCTCGCTTCCGGATTTGCCTTTCGCGCAAGCGCAGCCAGGTACGCCTGGCTCCTTGCACGCGATGCCGGACTCTCGAGCTCGCTGACACTCTTCCGGGCTTCCAACAAGACCGACCGGCTCAGGGATTCCGCCGTCTCGGCGGTGAGGACGCCTATGTACGCCTGCACCTCGGCTCTCGTCCGCGGGTCTGCGACCTCGGCGGCGAAGCGGACTGCATCTATGAGGGCCCGCTCGGCGCGCGGCCAATCCTCAGTCGCTGACAAAACTCCGAAATACGCCACGTAGCAGGCCCGGCTCACAGGGTCAGAGTTTGTGCGAATGCTCTTCTCCGCCGACCCCTTGCCGCAGGAGCTACTCATGGAACGACCCGGAAGTCGGACCGAAGCGCTAAACATGCCGCTATCCCACGCTGCCACTTGCGCCTCGGAGATAGTCGGCGGCGCGAACTCACCGTCTTTCCCGGTGCCGACGCTGGCGACAGCGATAGCCGCAGGCACTCTGACTACAGTGATGCCGTTATCGGTACGGGAAAGGGGTCGGCCCTCGGTACACGGCGCGAGTCCGGGGTGGCCTGCGGCATGCTCACCTTTGGCATCGGCGCTTCGACTGAAGGAAGGCCTCCACGTCGCCGGGCCCTGCCCACGGCCACGGTCGCTGACCGCAAGCGCGAGGCGAGAGGGCCGAACGGGCCTGTAGCTATCACCCCGAAGAACGAGCCTGCGGCCAATACGGCTAGGACGATGCTGATCTGCACGGGCCATCTCGCAACCTGCCCCGCAATCGCCAGACCGGTTGCACACACGCATACCGAACCGAACCAGGCTGACCACTTACCGTCATCTTTCCCCACGAAATCGATTGTGGCAGATGTGATCTGGCGGAGTGAAGCGTCCAAGTGCGGGCGGCGCCGTTAACGGGCTAGAGCTAGCCAGATCGGGTCTGTCATCAGCGCTCCAATTTCGATCCCCAGGCAACGAGGCGACTGCCCACCTTGAGCAGCCGTGGCAAGGGAGTGATTCATATTCAAAAATGAAGCTCCCCGTCGCTTTATTCACGGGGAGACCCAGTCGGGGATCGTCACTGTTACCTCGGCCGCGATCGTCCCCGGGGCCGCAGTGGCCGCCAGTCGCAAGCCGGCCGATGTCGACGTCCCGCCTGCTTCTGGGTCTCGATCTACGTAGATCCGGAGGGGCCGCAACGCCGCCTAGCCGAGAGGATGGCCTATTACGGCCCAATCTCGGCTCAGCAGCTCGCAGATGCCCTTTGCGACCCTTTGACGGTCGTCACGGGTCGCATCGGAAAGGGAGATTGGCACGCAGGCACGAGATTGCCCTAGCCCCGACGGCGCTGACGGGCTGGCCGAGAGGCTCTTGGCGGACTGGCGGCGGCGGAGATGCGATCAGCGGGCAGCGTAGCCATGGCTCTCTGGTGCTCGACCACGACCATGCAGCCGCGCCCGTACGAGGCTTGTTGTGCCGACGGTGCAACGACGCCGAAGGTAAGGCCAGCTGGGACAACGCTCAGCTCGCCAGCTACCGGCAGCGCCACCGCCACCCGACCAGCATCCTCGGCCTGGAGATCCGCTACTGGAGCCCCTTTAGTGGGGAGGCCCAGCCGGAGCCGAGCGCACTTTGTCTTGGGCTGCCGTGTTAAAGCTATCGCCAGCCCTCTCGCTCGGCTCGTTCCTCACGCCAAGCGTCATATGCTGCGTCCTCGTCGTACTCCCAGGGCGCCGAGGCAGCGTAGTCCCGCCAGTCGGCGCCCTCGACTTCCCAGCGCGGTTGGAGCTTTGCCTCGGCAAGCTCGGCGAAATTGTCGAGCCGAAGGCGGCATATGCGGCACGAGAATCCGCTTGCGGCGAACCAGACGACGCCTTCAACGTTGGTGACATTAAGGGTCTCTTCGTCCCACTCCGAAGGGTGGTATTCCACGTTGTACTCGCCGATGGCTATGCCGTTTGATTCACATACCGGGCAGCGCATCAAGGCTTCGCCGGCTAGGAGTGAGGCGGATGACGAGACCTCACGTGCGGCGCGGATCATCCGGGCGACCGTAGGTGCCATACTGCCGTACTCGTGCGCGTAGCTCGCTTCGGCGGCGGCGAGCTTTATGGCGACCGTATGCGCCACTTTGTTCGTCGCGTCGGCTAGAAGGGCGTCCACAACGCCCAGCTGTTCAGCCCAGAAGTTCGCCCGTTCGTGGCAGAGGTCGGCGAGCAGCGCGTCAGCATGTTGCACGAATGCCGTCAGGATACGCGTCTCGATCTCGGCTTCCTGGGCAGCGTGCACAACTCCGTCTCGCATGTCGACCAAGGCCCGCAGATCGTCGTCAGAAGCATTTGACGACACAAACTGGCGGACCCGCGTCAGCGCTTCCCAGAGCCCGATTGTGCGGACTCGCGCCGGAGTTTTAGCCCCGTCGATCCTAAGAAACCAGGCGAGCAGAGTCCCACTGGAATCGTTCTTCAGCTCAGCCAGCAACGCTGGCGAACGGCGTGCCAAAGCGGCCTTAGCCAGATGCTCAAGGGCAGTTCCGGCGTCCAGAGCGACACGGCGGTAGTTCTCATCATGGTGAGCTTCAAGCGCTGTCCGAGCGAAATCGAGCGCGCCGTCGTAGAAGGATTCGGGGCTGAACAATTCGGCCATGCGACGACGATAGATCCGATTACCCGCGGCCCACCCGATCGGCTAGAACTGGGGCGCGCGTTTTCGGCCCGGTGGGCTTCTTCATCGATCGCGCATCCATGCCTGCCAGCGAGTCGGTGCCGATCTCGGCGTTGTGGGCGTGCGCGATGTTGTGCAGGCCGAACGTCGCGTCCATGCCGTTGCGCATGCCGATTTGATCCTCGCACTGGCTGACCGCGCGCTTGGCCGGTGCGAGGCCGAGGCTGGCATCGCTGCGATGGTCCGCGAGTGCGAACGAGGTCCCCGCCAGCTCGGCCCGCGGCGCCACGCGGCTGGCCATGTCAAGCTCGTAGGCGCGCGGCGGTGAACCAGTCCGGGTTGCGGCGAGCAATGATCACTTTCCGGGAGCTCGCATCCATTATGGTATACAGGAGGCGTGGAGACCGTGAGCAAGCCAAGCGCCGTAGACTCCTGCGCACAGCAGCTGCGGGACATGATCGCTGACGGGACTCTCGTCGCGGGTCAGCCGCTGCGGCAGGATGAACTCGCGGCCCAGCTCGGCATCTCCCGGACTCCGATCAGGGAAGCCATCGCGCGGCTTCAGTCCGAGGGGCTGGCGGTAGTTGAGCGTAACCGCGGAGCGATGGTCTTCAAGCCGTCGCCCGACGAACTGATGCAGATCTACGAGATCCGCATGCTGCTGGAACCGTACGCGGCGCAGATAGCGGCCGCGAGGGTCGACGACGTGGTGCTGGCCCGGCTCAACGACCTCTATGAGCAGATGCAGAACAGCCCGCCGTGGATGTTCTTTCAGCTGAACCGTGAGTTTCATTTGGCTCTATACGAGACCGCCCAGCGCAAGGAGCTCTATGAGCTGATCCGCGCCCTGCGCTACCGGTCGGACCCGTACGTTCGGATCCTGGCCGGCGGCGGCGGGGGAGAGCAAGCTCAGCGCGGGCACGCCGCGCTACTGAAGGCAGTGGCCGAGGGCGACGGCGACGCCGCCAGGTCCATCACGTACGACCATCTGAACGAGACGCTGGCGACGGTTACCTCAATCTTGGAGAGCCAGGTGCCGGGCCGCGCCAACGGCAAGCCGCCGGCCCGCTGACCGTTAGCGGTACGGGCTGAGCTGCCGGGTGATCGCCCGCGCCGCCACCTGCAGGACCGGCGCCAGCCGGGCCATGTCACCGCGCGCGCCGGGGACCACGAGGCCGAGGGCGGCGACGACGTCGCCGACCGGGCCGAGTACAGGTACGCCCACCGAGGAAAGGCCCAGGGAGAGTTCCTGGACCGTGACCGCGTAGCCGCGGCTCCTGACCGCGGCGAGCTCGGTCCGCAGGCTGACCTCGTCCGCGACTGTGTTCGGGGTGTAGGCCTGGAGGTCGGCCACTACTCGGCCGGTCACGGTCTCCGGTGCGTAGGCCAGGAGCACCTTGCCGACCCCAGTGGCGTGCAGCGGCAATCGGCGGCCGGGCTCGGTGATGATGTTCGCCGGCCGGCGCGTGGAGATCCGCTCCACGAACAGGACAGTGCTCCCGTCCCTGATCGCGAGGTGCACGTTTTCCCTGGTCGCGTCGAACACGTCCTGCATGGGCGGCAGCGCCGCCTCGCGCAGCTCGCGGTTGACGGGGGCGAGCAGACCCAGGTCCCAGAGCTTGCGGCCGATAACGTAGCGTCCATCGCTGCGCCGGGTAAGGACGGTGGTCAGCTGCAGCTCGACGACGATCCTGTGAGCTGTGGTAAGCGGGAGCCCGGCCCGGCGGGAGAGCTGCGTCAGCGTCTGAGCCGGATGCTCGGCGTCGAAGCTGTCCAGCACGGAGACCACCCTGGAGGTCACCGATGGCCCCTGCGTCCGCTCCGGCGCGGATTTAGCGTTCACGATCTGAACCTGCTTCCGTTCAGCGGAAGTATGACCCGCCTTCCGGCAAACGTCCAGATCATGCTTCCTGACGGAGGCTGGGAAGGACATCGGCGGCGACTCGCTCGATCTCGTCGATCCGGTCCTCTCCGGGCCAGCCGAACACGAACTCCGAGAATCCGAGCGGGCTGAACCGCTCGACGATCTCGCCTACCGAGATGTCGCGGTTCCACACGTCCAGTGCCTGAACGCCCATCAGGGCTCGAGTGATCGCCTTCGGGTCGCGGCCGTGCGACCGGGCGAGGTCGTCGATGACCGCCGTCTGGCGCCTGCTCCGGTTGAGGATCTCGTCGACATCGGCGCCCGCCGGCCCGTGGGTGTTCCATCGGTCGGCGTGCCGGGCCGCGACCTCGATGACCTGCGGGGCCTGGCCGCCGATCGTGATCGGCGGGCGGGGACGCTGCACAGCCTCGGGCGACCGCGAGGTCCTGACCGAATAGAACGGGCCGCCGGCCGTCACCGGTTCGGGGGACTCCAGGATCGAGGCGACGATGCGGACGTACTCGGCGAGCCGCTCACCGCGCTCACGGGCCGACCAGTACGGTTCCCCGACAGCGTCATAGTCGAACTCGGCGATGCCGGTTCCGATGCCCAGCTCGAGTCGCCCTCCGGACAGGTCGTCCACCGCCAGGGCTTGCTTGGCGAGGATGGCGGGCGCTCGCAGGACCGGGTTGGAGACGAGCGTCCCGATCCTGATCGTGCTCGTCCGGCAGGCCATGGCGGCGAGGATGACCCAGCCGTCGTAGCAGTATCCGGTGCCGCCGCTGGCGAAGCTCGCCGTGTGGTCGCTCACCCACAGGTTGTCGAAGCCGAACTCCTCGGCGATGCGCCAGCGGCGCTCCAGGACGGCGAACGGCGCGTTCGCTCCCACGGCCAGACCGAACCGAAAGCAAGTCATCGACCCCACCTTTCCTCTAAGCCCGAACTCACGGGAACGCGGTGCCGCGTGGCGGTCACGGCCGCTGGGCGGACGGCTCGCTGGTGTCGGCGATGGCGTCGCCGCACCAGTAGAGCAGCCACTGGTAGAGCTGGGGGAGGGTGGCCTCTTGCGGGCCAAGCGGCCCGCGCGGCGCGAATCGTGACTGCATCCCCTGAAAGACGCGCGTGTTCGACGCGATGTCAGGCCCGTCCAGCAGCTCGATGAGCGACAGCTGGCGCTCGAACTTCGACTCGAAGTCCGCGGCGGCAATGGTGGCCGGCGGGAACAGGAGCGAGATCCGCATCTCGATCTCGCTCGCCGACAGCGGCAGTACCCGGAATGTCTTGACGCCGTGGGGGTAGACGGCCGCGAAAAGCGTCGGCGGGATCGCCAAAAAGATCATGTAGCCGCGATCACGGTCGCGCAGGCCGTCGATAACCGGGAATGTCGGCCGACCGGGAACGTCCTCGCCGCCCTTGATGATCAGGCCGGCGTGCCGGTAGACGGCCCCGTCGCCGTGTTCGTAGATGCCGTGCTCGACCAGGTGCGCGGGGGCGTTGTCGTGGAAGCCGCGGTGCACGTAGGTGGTGTGGTACTCCTCTAGGGCGTTCTCGAGCATGTTCTTCCAGTTGTAGGGCAGCCGCTCGAACCCGACGGTCTTGGCTGTCGCCATGTCCTGGATGTGGTGCGTGCGGATGACCTCGTCAAGTCGGCGCAGCGACGGCGCCAGCGGCTCCGCAGCCAAGTCGAAGTTTGCAAACACCAGGCCGTGCCACGTCTCGGCCCGCAGTTCCGGCAGCCGGATGTTGCGCTTCAGCTGCTTCAGCTCCCACTCGGGCACCATGGACGGCGCGCCCACGAGCCGGCCGTCCAGGGAGTAGGTCCAGTAGTGGTACGGGCAGCGGATGTGCCTGGGGGTGACGTTCTCCTCGCCCAGGATGTAGCCGCGGTGCTGACACACGGCCGAGAGCACTCGGATTGCCCCGTTCTCGCCGCGCGTGACCAGGAGGGGCTCGCCGAGCACGGTGACCCGCAGTGCCTGGCCGAGGGCGGCGACCTCGCTCTCGTGGCAGAGGAACAGCCAAGATCGGCTAAAGATGGCCGCCCGCTCGAAATCGAAGAACTCGTCAGAGGTATAGGCCTCGGCCGGCAGCGCGATGGCTTCGCCGATGTCGCGGATCGAATCTGAGATTTTGCTCAGGATCTCGGCCATGTGTGAACGACCGTTCGACAGTTGCTGCGCCATGGGACTCCTTCGATGCGCCGGCCGGGCGGGCGGGGATGAGATCGCCGCCCTGACCGTAGGCACAGGCGGAACGGCGGCGCGAGCGAACCTTCCGCTGAACGGAAGAGGTGGATGCGCATCTACCTGCCGGTGAAGACACTGGGTCCACCGCGAAAGCTTGCGCGGCTTGGATCCCAGATGGTATGCAATATGAAATTCTCTCCGAACTCGCGGGCAGCATTTCCTGGCTAGGAGGAGACCATGGCAGCGCAACATCAGACCACGGCCAGCGGGCTCGAGCTGGAGCCGCACACCATCGACATCATCCCGGCCAAGGAGCGCCACGGCACGGTGCGTGACCAGTTCACGCTGTGGTTCGGCAACTGCATCAACGTCGTCAACATGCCGCTCGGGGCACTGGCCGTGCTTCTCGGCCTTAACCTCTTCTGGGCCATCGTCGCCATCGTGGTCGGCACGATCCTCGGCACGGTATTCATGTCATTGCACGCACTCCAGGGGCCGAAGCTCGGAGTGCCGCAGATGCTCCAGAGCCGGGCCCAGTTCGGGTACTACGGAGCGGGGCTACTGTTCATCTTCACCTTCATGCTCTCCTTCGGCTTCACCGCCGCGGAGCTGGTTCTGCAGGCCCAGTCGCTCCAGGTGCTCGCCCCCGGCATCTCGGTTCCCGCTGGAGCAGCCATCTTCATGCTGCCCGTCCTGATCATCTCGATCTCGGGCTATGACCTGATTCACCGGTATCTGCGGTGGGCGTCAGTAGTCATGGGCGTGACGTTCGTCATCCTGACGATCCAGGCCGTCGCCTACGGCTCGCTATCTGGCCCCGTCACCTCATTCTCAGTGCCCCAGTTCCCGCTGTTCCTCACGATGGTCGCCTTGTTCGCCGTGAACACGCTCACGTGGGCACCGTACGTGTCTGACTACTCCCGTTACCTGCCGCAGTCGATCAAGCCGTTCCCCGTGGTCATGGCCGTCTCGGTGGGCACGACCATCGCTACCGTATGGACCTGCGCGCTAGGGGCCCTCGTCGGCGCCCTGCTGCCGAAGGCAGCAAGCATCCCGGCGGCCATCCATCAGATCTCCGGAGCATGGCCGCTGGTCCTGCTAGCTCTCAGCCTCATCGCAGCCTGTACGACCAGCGCTTACACCGGGGCACTGGCGTTGATCAGCCTCGTGCCCACGCGCGGCGTGCAGAGCCGGCCAGTCGCCTCACGGATCGTCGCCGTGGCCATCTTCGCCGTCTTCGCCTACGGCGGCGCGGCACTGGGCTACAAGTCCTTCCTCACGAACTACTCCAACTTCCTGTATGTGCTGCTCTTCGTCTTCGTTCCCTGGACCGCGGTGAACCTGGTCGACTACTACTTCATCCAGCATGGGAACTACGACGTGAAGTCGCTGTTCAGCCCGAAGGGCACCTACGGTCGCTGGCAATGGCGCGGGCTTGTCTGCTACGTGATAGGCCTCGCTGCGCAGGTGCCGTTCATCGATCAGACGCTGTACACCGGACCGCTCGTCAAGGACCTCGGCGGCGCCGACATCTCCTGGATCGTCGGACTGATCGTCGGAGGCGGGCTTTACTACCTCGTCGCGCGGAACCGGCCGACGGCAGCCGTGGCGTCGGCCGGGACGCGCGCGGCGCTTGCCACCGGCGACCTGGAGTAGCCGCCCCTACGACTGGCGACGACTGCTTCACCGAAGCAGATCACGGGGAACGGAGGATATGTGATCACCCAGCGCGCACGGTCGCAGTCGTGGGAAGGCATCCGGTTCGCGCCGCGCCGTCTCGCACACGGCAACTTCTTCGTCCGCGACGTGGAGGCATCACAGGATTTCTACGAGCGGGTCTGCGGGCTGACGCTGGTCTTCCGCGAGCCAGGCATACAGGCGGTGTTCCTGAGCAACGGCAACAGCCATCACGATGTGGCCCTGATGGGCATCTCGCAACAGGCCCGCGTCGGGCGCGACGGGCAGGTGCAGGTGCCGCAGGGCCGCGGCGCAGCCCCGGGCCTGAACCACGTGGGATTCGAGATGGCGACCGAAGCGCATCTCGTGGCTGCCTACCGGCGAGCCGTTCAGGCTGGCCTGCCGCTGCACCGGACGGCGGACCATCAGATCGCGCACAGCGTGTACCTGTTCGACCCGGAGGGCAACTACCTGGAAATGTACGCCGACGCCACACGGGACTGGCGTGGTATCTACGAGGAAGTCGGTGATCAGCTGCTCACGGGCGTGTGGGATCCGGAGGCGGCACTGCCGAATCAGGAGCCGCTATTTGACCCCGATCCCGACTATGCCCGCGTCGACGCGGCCCTGCTGCATCCGATCCGATCCTCGCGAGCGACGTTCGCGGTGCGGGACCTCCACCAGGCCGTCACCTTCTACACCGAGGTCGCCGGATTGCATCTGCTGGCCGGCGGTTCGGAGGACGGCTACGCCGTCCTGGGCGGTGAGGTCGGTGGGCCAGATGTCGGGCTGATCGCCGCCGGGGCCGCGATCCAGCCGGGCCTGCACCACTTTGGCCTGCAGCTCGGCGAGGATGAGCTGGCAGAGGCGAAGGATCGGCTCGCCGCGAACGGCGTGCCGGTGCAGGTGGAAATCGACACCCCGGCCAAGCACAGTATCGTGATCGCCGACCCGGACGGCATGCTGCTGGAATTCTTCGTCCCGCGCCCTGGCGGGGCCGCGTGGAGTCCCGGCGCCGGGCCGGGGGGAGCGTACGTCATTTGACCGCGCCCACATCGCGGGGCAGCTTCTGGCTCTCGGCGACGGTCGCGACGGGTCTCGCAGTCTTCACGATCGCGGTCGACGGCGTCGACACCCGCGTCATCGAGGCCGGTCCGCGCGATGCCCCGCCGCTCGTGTGCCTCCACGGGACCGGCGGTCACGCCGAGGCGTTCATCCGGAACCTGGGCGCGTTTTCCGCCGGCCACCACGTGCTCGCCTACGACCTCCCGGCCCACGGCTGGTCGAGCGCGCCCGAGCGGTCCTACGAGATCGACGGCTACGGCCAGCACCTCGACGCGTTCCTGGACGCGTTCGGGCTGCCGGAGGCTACCCTCGTGGGCCAGTCCCTCGGCGGCTGGATCGCCTGCGCGTATGCCGTCCAGCACCCGGACCGGGTCACGGGCCTGGTGCTCGTCGGGGCGGGCGGCAACACCTTCGACCCGGCGGTGATGGCGCGCTTGCGGGACTCCTCGATGGCCGCCGTCGAGAACCCGGCCGCCGCCGTCGTCCGCGACCGCGTCGCGCTGCTGTTCGCGGGGCCAGTGCGCACCGACGATGAGCTCGTGGCGTGCCGGCGGGCCATCTACTCGCGTCCGGGCGCGGTCGGCGCGATGCGCAAGGCGCTCGCGCTCCAGACGCCGGAGATCCGGCGGCGGAACCTGTTCACCCGCTGGGCCGACATCGGCGCTCCCGCCCTGCTGGTGTGGGGCCGCCAGGACCGGGTCACCCCGCTGAGCTCGGGAGAGGAGATCGCCGCGGCGATACCCGCCAGCAGGCTCGTGGTACTCGACGAGGCAGGGCACTGGCCGCAGTTCGAGCGGCCGGAGGCGTTCAACGACGCAGTTCTGCCGTTCCTCGCGGAGCTGCTGGCTGACGACCGGGCCCGGCCGCGGGCGGGCTAGAGAAACCGGACCGGCGCGATGCCCGCCCTGTCGAGGACCGCGCGCGACGCCCGCTGGACGTCGCGGCAGAGCCCGCGCAGATCCGGCTCGCTCCGCAGCACCCGCTCGCTCATCAGCGTCCGCCCGGCAACGACCACGGTCTGCACCTCGTGGCCGTAGGCCTGGAACACCAGCGCGGCATACGGATCGTGGGTCGGCGAGAGCTGCGGCTGCAGGGCGTCGATCACCTGCAGGTCCGCCTGCTTGCCGGGCTCCAGCGACCCGGTGACGCTGTCGAGGCCGAGGGCCCGGGCGCCGTCGATAGTCGCGATCCGCATCAGCCGCTCCGGGCTCAGCCCGGCCGCGTCCTGCCGCAGCCCCCGCTCCAGCAGGGCCAGCGTCTTGACGTCGGACAGCGGGTTCACCGAGTCATTGCAGTTACCGTCGTCGGTGCCCAGGCCCACGCAGACGCCCGCCGCGGCCATGTCGATGACCGGGGCGATCCCGGAGCCCAGATAGCAGTTGCTGACCGGGTTAGTGACGACGGCGGTCCGGCTGGCGGCAAGCAGGCCGATGTCGGCCGCGTCGACGTGCACGCAGTGCGCGGCCAGGAGGCCGGGGCCGAGCAGGCCCAGGCCGGCCAGGTGCTGCACCGGGCTGGCCGCCCTCAGGCGGCCCTCCAGCGGTATCTCAGCCAGGTGCAGCGCCCAGCGGCCGCCGGCGGCCGCGGCCCGCTCGGCCGACAGGCGCAGGCCGGCATCCGAGACGACCGCGGTCGTGGCGGGCGACGGCCAGACGTCCAGTAGGCCCCGCGACGCGCGGCCGTACTCGGCCGACAGCCGGCCGACGCGCTCGAAGACGGCGGCGAGCGACGAACTGGCGGGCAGCGACTCGGCAGTGCTGACCCCGCGCTCGCTGGCGACAGCCGCGGGACGCTGATCGCGGAACATGTAGCCGTAGCGTGCGCGGAGCCCGGCCCGGCCGAACTCGCCGAGCGCGGTGCGCACCTCGCGCTCGGGATCGGCCGACACCGGCTCCTCGTTCGTCACGATCGTGGTGACGCCGGCACGGATGGCCTCGGCGCAGTACAGGCGGATCGCCAGCCCCAGGTCCTCGTCGCTATAAGCGGTCAGCCCGGGGATGACGACCTTGAGGAGCCAGTCATAGAGCCCCCGGCTGTGCGAGGGCCCGCCGCGGAGCAGGATCTGGGCAGCGTGGGTGTGGGCGTTAACGAAGCCGGGCAGGACGATCTGCCCGGTGCAGCCCTGAATGCTCGCGCCGGCGAGCGGCGCCCTGGCCCGGGGCCCGACGAAAGTGATCTCATCGGCCTCCCACATGACGGCGCCGTCGTCAAAGACGCGCCCGCTGCCGTCCATCGTGAGGACCGTCCCGCCGGCGAGAGCATGCCGGGTCATGAGCCCGCAGCGGTCAGCGTGGGGGCGGCGGCCAGTGAGGGCTCTACGAGCCGCCGGACCGGGTTCCGGAGGGTGCCGATGCCGCTGATCTCCACCTCGATCACGTCGCCGTCGCGCAGGAACCGCGGCGGGGTGCGCTTCCAGCCCACTCCTTCCGGCGTCCCGGTCGCGATGATGTCCCCGGCTCGGAGCGTCATCGACTGGCTGATCGAGGAGATGATCCGGGCCACGCCGAAGATCATCTCGGCCGTGCTCGCATCCTGCATGACCTCGCCGTTGAGCCGGGTGGTCAGCCGGAGGTCCTGCGGGTCGGCGATCGCGTCCGCGAGCGCGAGCACGGGGCCAACCGGTGCGAACGTGTCGAGCGCCTTGCCGAGGGTCCATTGCGAGGTCTGGAACTGAAGGTCACGGGCGCTGACGTCGTTGAACACGGTGTATCCGCCGACGTAGGACAGCGCGTCGGCCTCGCCGACCTCGTGGCAGTCACCGCCGATCACCACCGCCAGCTCGCCCTCGTAGTCGATCTGCTCCGACACCGCGGGCAGGACGATATCGTCTCCGGCACCTACCAGGCAGTTGCCGAACTTTGCGAACACATTGGGCTGGCTGGGCAGGTCGGCGGCCATCTCCTCGGCATGAACGCGGTAGTTGAACCCGACGCAGAGGATCTTTTCCGGTGCCGGGATGAGCGGTCCTGACTCGACGGCCGCGAGCGGAACGGCGTGCGCCCGCCCGGCGTGGCGCACCTGCACGCGGACTTCCTCGATCGCGGGCCGTCCGCCTTTCAGCAGGGCGAGAACCGGCCCCTCATGGCCCGCCGGCGACGGTACCACCGCGACCTGATCGCCGGTAACGACGCCGAGCTGCCACCCGTCGGAGGTCTTGACCGGCAGGACCCTCATGAGGCCGGGATCCCGGTCACGACGGCGGTCGCCGCCACCTCGCGGGCCACACCCTCGACCTCGATCCGGAACTCGGGCCGGACCAGCCGCTGCACCACCAGCAGAGTGTTGGGCGGGTACTCAGGGTCGCTGAACAGCTCGGGGAACAGGCGGGCCCGGACCGCGTAGAAGTTCTCGATGTCGTCCGAGCTGATCAGGTACGTGGTGAACTTGACGACGTGATCAAATGTGAGGCTCGCAGCGGCCAGCACAGCGGCGAAGTTGGCGAAGACCTGCCGCATCTGCGCCTCGAAATCGGCCGGCGCGACGACCTGACCGCTGGTGCCGACAGAGAGCTGCCCGGCCACGTACAGGTCGCTGCCGTGGGAAGGCGCGAGGAAACCATGCGAGTACAGCCCGATCGGCTGCCCAAGCCGGTCGGAACGCAGATGCTGTCGGTCTGCCATCGTCTTCCTCTCGCCTCTCTCAGGACTGTATGCAGAAGAAGATGCTACTTTGCATACAACATTTGACACAACTTTGCTGAATGCGTACCGTCTGGCTGCATGCGGTCAATGCAGCTGCCGCTGACCACCACGATCCGGGACGTCCTCGATCCGCTCACTGGGAAGCGGCGATCAGTCCAGTTTGCCGGTGCGCGGCAGCTCGCGCCCGGCTCGCAGCCGGGCGTGCCGCCGGGCCGCGAAATCGACGGATCGTCATGGTGGATCCTTCCCGCCCTGTACGACGCGGACTCAAACCTCCAGCTGCTGCCGGCAGGCCTGCGCCGTTACGACCTGACGGCCGCCCTGTTCGGCGGGATTCACCACCTCAATGCGGCCCTGCCCTGGCAGCTGCTGCGCGGGCACGACCTCGAAGCGATCATCGGGGAGGCAGGCGAGGCGCGCTTGCCGCGCATCTCGCTCGTGCTGTCAGTGACACCGGGTGACGACAGCGCCGAGTTTCCCGGCTGGCTGACCGCTCACCGCACGGAGGTGACTGAGCTTCTCGCCCCGGTCTGCAGGCTGTTCACCGCCGACCCGCACTTCGAGCGCAACATCGACGCGGTCTGGTCCGCGGGCATGACGCCGGCTGTCTTCTGCGCTTCCGAGGCTGACCTGGCGCGGCTCGTCGGCCGCGCCCGGGCCCTGCACTTCCGGCACGCCACGTCGGCGTCGATGCTCGAGGCGATCCGCCAGGTTCCGGGTGCGACCGTGCAGACCTGCCCGCACCTGCTGCTGCCGCTCGCACCGGGCCGGCGCGACAGGCTCAACGTCCTGCCAAAGCCCCCGGCCGATGCGGATCGGGAGACCCTGGTCCGGGAACTCGTCGCAGGCGTCGACGTCATCGCCAGCGATCACGTCTCTCTCCCGCTCGGGCCGCCCACGAGTCCCGGGCTGCAGACGCAGCAGCACTTCCTGCCGGCGCTGCTGACGGTCTGCTCCCATTACGGTCTCGACATCGCGGACGTCTGGCCGAAGGCGACCTCGGGGCCGGCCAGGGTATTCGGCGTGAAGCCGGAGGAGGGCTTCGTCGTCGTCGACCCGGGGCCTGTGCCGCCTGTTGGGCAGTGGCCGCGGCAGGCGGAGGATCGCGCGCCCTATCTGGGGCTCGAGCTGCGCGGCCGGGTCATCGCCGTCGGATCGGGAGAGGGGGTGGCCCTGCCGTGACCGATGACTACCGCCAGATCCTGGACCGGCTCGACGCGCTCGAGTCCGAGGGCGCGATCAGGAAGCTCAAGGCGACCTACATGCGGTGGTGCGACGAGAAGCGCGGCCGCGAGATCGGTGACCTGTTCTGGGAGGACGGGGCGTGGGAGGCGGTCGGCGTTACCGCGACCGTCGGCCGCGCCGCGATCGCCGACATGTTCGAGGCCAGCCCGGCCCGCCTGACCTTCACCGTCCACTACCTGACCAACGAGTCCATCGACGTGCACGGGGACGCCGCGACGGGACGGTGGAAGCTGCTGGAGCCCTGCACGTTCCGCGGCGAGCTGCCGCTGTGGCAGGGCGGCTGGTACCTCGACGACTTCGAGCGGCGGGACGGAGTGTGGAAGTTCGCGCGGCTGCGGCTCAAGCTCGACTACCGCACCCCGTTCGACGAGGGCTGGGTCCGTACCCGCTTCGCCGACCTCGGGAAATGAGCACAGAGCAGGCGGGCGGCCCGGTCCGCGCTAATCCCAGGGTTGCCTGGACCGTCGACCATGTGGGCCTGACCGTGCCGGACGCGGACGAGGCTGCCGCCTTCTTCGTCTGCGTCCTGGGCGCGACCGAGCTGTACCGGGCCAGCATGCCCGTCGGCACCGACCCCGAGGCGATGGAGCGGAACCTCAATGCTCACCGTGACGCCGGCTACCGGATGATCAAGCTCGCCCTCGGCGGGATGGCGCTGGAGCTGTTCGACTACCAGGCACCGGATCTGAGCTACGTGGTTCCCCGTAACTGCGATGCTGGCGGCCAGCACCTCGCCCTCGCCGTCCCGAGCATGAGCGACGCGCTGCGCCGGCTGAAGGAGTGCGACAATGTCCGGATTCTTGGGCGCCCTTCGCGGATCGCGCCGCCCCATCCGCTCGCGGGACGACGCTGGGTCTACTTCGTCACCCCGTGGGGCCAGCACCTCGAGCTGGTCTGCGACGAGTACCGCAGGCACCGGCCGTGAGCAACAGGACTGCAGGCGCGTGCTCCTCATCAACGACCAGGAAGTCCCAATCGGCGGCGGGGACGGCGCCACGCTGCTCGACGTGATCCGCACTCAGCTAGGCCTCACCGGCGCCAAGCCCGGCTGCGCCCGCGGCGAATGCGGAGCGTGCACCGTACTGATCGGGTCGCGTGCCGTGCTGTCCTGCATGACTCTCGCGGCCGACGTCGACGGGCCGGTGACCACCATCGAGGGCCTCGCCGCCGACGACCTGCGGGAGGCTTTCGCCGACCACGGCGGGTTTCAGTGCGGGTTCTGTACCCCTGGCCAGATCATGCGGTGCGAGGCGCTGCTGCGGGCCGGGGAACCGCTGACCGAGCGCACGGCCCGGCACGCCCTGTCCGGGAACATCTGCCGCTGCACCGGGTACACGCCGATCATCGACGCGCTGCTGAGCGTCGCCCGCCGCCGGGGCCTGGCGTGACCCGCTGGATCGGACAGCGCACGCGTGCGGTGGACTGGGAGGCGAAAACCTCGGGCCGCGAGCTGTACGCGGCGGACGTCCACCTGCCGGGCACGCTGGTCGGGCGCGTTCTCCGGTCGCCGCACCCGCACGCCCGGATCAGGCGCATCGACACCACGGCAGCCCAGGCACTGCCGGGCGTCCACGCTGTCGTGACCGCGGCAGATCTCGTCCCCGGCGCCCGCTACGTGCACAGCGGCGAGCCCCACCGGGACCGGCCGCCGCTCGCGGACGGGGTCGTCCGCTACATCGGCGAGGAAGTGGCGGCGGTCGCGGCCGAGTCGCAGGCGGCGGCGGACGCGGCGCTGGCCGCGATCCGCGTCCGCTACCAGCGCCTTCGCGCCCCGCTGACGATTTCCGCCGCGCTGGCGCCAGGCGCTCCCGTGCTGCACCAGCGGGCAACCGGCCAGGACAACGTCTCCGTTGTAGACGACGGCGAGCTCGGCGAACTCGCGACGGCCCGCGCGAACAGCGTGGCCTGCGCCTCGGGCGACTTCTGGTACCCGCGGATCGCACACGCGCCGCTCGAGCCGAACACCACCCTCGCCCACTGGGACGCTGCCGACGAGCGGCTGCACCTGTGGACGTCGTCGCAGTCGCCGGCGCAGACGGCCGAGGAGATCGCCCAGCTGTTGCGCATCCGCTATGACCAGGTGCAGTGCCACGACGTCTCGGCGGGCGGCGGATTCGGGTCCAAGTCGCACGTCAGCGAGCATGAGGTCATCGCCGCGCTGCTGTCGATGACCGCGGGCCGGCCGGTCCTCCTAGCCATGGACCGCCAGGAGGAATTCGCCGCGACCAAGCCGCGGCACGCGTTCCGGATCAGGGCCTCCGCGCACAGCGACCCGGCAGGCCGCATCTGCTGGCTCGACGCCGATCTGACCGCCGACAACGGTGCGTACAACCACTACGGGCCCTCCGTACTGCGCGCCGCGGCGCGGAAGTTCGGATCGCTTTACTGTCCGGACGCCGTTACCTGGCGGGCGCGGCTGGTCGACACCGCCCTGCCTCCCGGCGGGCAGTTCCGCGGCTACGGCGGCCCGCAGGCGATCTTCGCCCTGGAATCCGTGGTCGACGACCTCGCCACCCAGACCGGCCACGATCCGCTGGCGTTCCGCGTCCAGAATGCTTACCAGGCCCACCACCAGACCCTGTCCGGGCTGCGGGTCGGCTCGGCTCGGATGACCGAGTGCCTGGAAGCGGCCGGCGAGGCCATCGGGTGGACTGAGAAGAAGACCCGGCCGGCACCATGGCGGGGGGTTGGCGTCGCCGTCGCCATGCACGGCAGCGGGGCCTTCGTGTTCGATGAGGCCAACCGAAGTGACGTCCGCCTCAGCATCGGCGAGGACGGCGAGGCCGAGGTCGAGTTCGGCGGCGCCGACGCCGGGACAGGCCAGCGGACGATCCTGGCCCAGATCGTGGCAGAGGAGCTCGGTCTGGACCTGGCCGATGTCCGGGTCGTCATGAGCGTCTCCGACGTGTTCGATCTCGGCGCCTGGTCCTCGCGGGGTACGCACATGGGCGGTCACGCTGCCCGGCAGGGAGCTAGCGAGCTGGCGGCGCGGCTGCGCGTCCTCGCGGCGGAAAAGCTCTCGTGTGATCCCGCCGATGTCACTCTGGCCGACGGGAATGCCGTCGGCGCGGATCAGCGCATCCCGCTGGGCGACCTGGTCCGGATCGCGCCCAGCGCGCAGGACGGCCGGCTCGTGCACTGCTCCAGCTACGTGGATCCCCGGATGGAACGGCCCAGCGCTGACAATCCGACCGCCAACTACTCGGCCAGCTACTCCTTCGCCGCCCATGCCGCCGAGGTCGAGGTCGACCCGGCAACGGGCAAGGTGACCGTGCTCCGGTACGTCGCTGCGCACGACCTCGGCCGCGCGCTGAACCCAACGATGGCCGAGGGCCAGATCAGCGGCGCGGTCGTGCAGGGCCTCGGCGCGGCGCTCGGGGAGGAGCTGATCTACGAGGGCGGGCGCACGGTGAATCCCGCGTTCCTTAGCTACGCGCTGCCGCGCTGCGGCGACGTCCCCCGTGTCGAGACCATCTTGGTCGAGGGTGAGGACGAAGCCGGGCCGTACGGCGCCAAGAGCATCGGCGAGATACCGATCCTGCCAGTCGCGCCCGCGATCGCGAACGCCATCAAGGATGCCACCGGTATCCGGTTCCGTGAGCTTCCGATCACCCCGGACAAGATCCTGGCCGCGCTCGGCGAGCGCGACACCAGGGGCAGGCGCACGATAGTCTGGCGTCGGCCGGCCCGGTGGGAAGTCGAAATTCTGCGCCGCGCCTACCCCCACGGTGTCAGGACGCTACTCGAGTGGGCGACGCGGTTCACCCGACCCGCGCCAGGCGCGCGTGAGACTCGCGTCGAGCATCCGGCTACGATCGCTCAGCTGGCGGCGGGTGCCGCGCAGCGGGACGCGGCCGTCCTCGGCGGCGGCACCGACCTGCTGAGCCTCCGGTCCCAGGGTCTGTCGGCCGCGTCCCGCCTGCTGTCGGTCCGCGACATCGAGGCCTTGCATGTCCATTGCATCGATCGCGACGGCTGGCTGGAGATCGGCGCCGGCGTCCGGCTGGCCGACCTCGAGCAGGCGGGCCCGCTCGTGCCCGCCCTGATCGCCGAGGCGGTGCGTACGATCGCCAGCAGCCAGACGCGCGCGGCCGCCACCGTGGGCGGCAATCTCCTGCAGGCCAAGCGGTGCTGGTTCTACCGCAATGGCTTTCCCTGCTACAAGCGGAGCGGCTGGACCGCGCCGTGCTACGCGGTCCTGGGAGACCACCGCTTTTACCACGCGGCGATGGATGCTCACCGGTGCCAGGCCACCACGCCATCGGACCTCGCCACGGTCCTGCTGGCCCTCGACGCGGTAGCCGTCGCGACCGGGCCGCGCGGGTCGGAACGGATTGTGCCCGTTGCCCGGCTATACGACGGGCCGGGCGAGTCGGTGCTTCGGCCCGGGGAAGTGCTCCGGTCCGTGCGGCTGCCGTCGGCGGCGCTGACCCGCGCCGGCGCGTTCGCGAAGCTCAGCCGGTGGGACGGCGACTTCGCGATCGTGTCGGTCGCGGTCACGGCGACGGTTACTGGCGGCCTGCTGCTGGACCCGCGCGTCGTAGTCGGCGCCGTCGCGCCCACCCAGGTTCGCGTTCGCAAGGCCGAGCGCGCGCTCGCCGGCACGTCCGTCTGCGATGCACCGGATGCGGCGGCACGCGCCCTGGGCCGAGAGCTCGAACGGCGCGGCCACCCGCTGCCTGGAAACGCCTGGAAGCTCGACGCCGCCTGCGGCCTGGTTCTCGACGCCGTAACCCGGCTCGGCCGGGAGAGCACCCGCTAGCGCCGGCGCCGTCCGTCGGCCTGGATCCAGGATGGTATACAGCATTAAGATGGCCCATAAGCCCTTGCCGGAGATGTGAGGAAGCAGAGCATGGCCAATAACTTCGCGGTCGGCCCGCGGCTGCCGCGCGACTGCACGTTCACGTCGGGGGACTGGCACATCCTGTCGCGGTACTGGCATCCGGTGGCGTTCAGCCGCGAGGTCGGCGAGGCGCCGCTTGCGGTGCGGCTGCTTGACGAGGACCTGGTCGTGTACCGGACGTCCAGCGAGATTGTCGTGGCGAAGGACATCTGCCTGCACCGCGGAGCGAAGCTGAGCCTCGGGCGGCTCGACGGCGACGATCTGGTCTGCGGCTACCACGGCTGGCGTTATGCCAGCGGCGGACAGTGCGTGCGCATTCCGTCGCAGCCGGAGAGAATCCGGATCTCCAAGAACGCGCGGCTCTTCACGTTCGCGGCCGCCGAGCGCTACGGGCTGGTCTGGGTGCGCCTTGCTCCCGATGCCGGCGAGCCGGATCTGCCGGAGTGGCCCGAGGCCGAAGATCCGGCATACCGGGTGGTGCCGCTCCCGCCGCTGGACTGGTCGACCTCATCAGCGCGCGAGGTGGACAACTTCACCGACGTAAGCCACTTCTCCTTCGTCCACGCCGCGTCGTTCGGCAACGGCATCGACCCCGAAGTTCCCGAGGTCAAGGTGGATCGCACTGCGACCGGCATTCGTTACGACTTCTCGTACGTGGCCTACAACACCGACACCTCGCCGGTCTCCGGCGCGGCCAGCGTGACCCGCTACACGACGACAGAGATCACCCTGCCGTTCTCAGTGCGGCTGAAGCAGCATCTGCCCGAGCGCGGCGACGCCTATTACGCCGTCTTTAATACTTCGTCCCCGGTGTCGGCCCGAAAGTCCCGGACGTTCGTGCTGTCCTGCCGGAACTACAACCTGGACGTGCCGGACGACGAGATCCGGGAATGGGAATGCAAAGTCATGGCGGAAGATCAGCGGATCGTGGAGAGCCAGCGGCCAGAGGAACTGCCGCTCAACCTGCACGAGGAACTGCACGTCCGCGCCGACCGCGTCGCCACGGCCTACCGGCACGCGCTCACCGACCTCGGCCTGGGCAGCGAACTGACGGCGTAGCCGAGAGCGGCCATCGGAACGAGATCGTGCTCTTAGCGCATCGCCAGAAGTGAACGGCCTCGTCGGCTATCGCGATGCGCCGCGACGGCGTCCGCTCCGCTTGCGTCGGGGACTCAACTCATTAGGGGCGCCGCACCGCGAGCATGTGCTGTGGCAGACGCGGGCCGGTGATCAGTGAGCTTGAGTGTTGGATACCGCGTCGACTTAGGGACCGTGGTCAGGCTTGTCGCCCAGCTGCTGTGCGCCTACGGTCGAGAGCGATAGATCGAGACGAAGCCGGATAGGAAACGCTGGCAATCGGAACTCCTGGCGGACGGCGGTTACGAATGCCTCGAGGGCAGTCTCGGCCTCAGCTCGCAAGAGCCTCCACTCTTCCCAGGTCAGCTTCGTGTTCCTGGCTTGGAGAAACAACTGCGTGATCGCGTCGTCCAAATCCTTCACCGCAGCGGTCACAGGTTCGGAGCCGTGTAGCCAGATGGCTACGATGTCGCGCTCCCATTGGGTGCCTAGTTCCAGGATGTGATCAACCGCGAGGTCGGACTCGTTTGTACGGGGCTCCAGCGTGCTTAAGATGCGGATTGAATCCCGGAGGCGGTAGTACGTTCCTGCGAGTTGCTCGTAGCAGCGGACGCGCGTGTCCCGCCGCCAAGTCGCGGACTCGGAGATCCGGTCCCAGAACCTGCCAAGTAGCAGGCCAAGTAAGCCAGCTGCTCCAGCAACGATGGCCGCTTCCACAGGCTGACCTCCTGAACCGGACCGCAGGCAGTTGATGACCGCACCCACGTCGTGTCAGTCATGACTCTACGGTGACCGCGAAAACAAGGACCGTCCACGGATGCCTGCTAGCGGCAGCGTCCTTCCATGCGGCACTAGCGGTCGATCGCTGGTGATTTTGTCGCACGCGAAGCGCGCCGTCATCACCACCAAGTTCATGCCGCGCCGAGCGACCCCGTGGCACAGGCCCAGCAAAGCCTGCACCGGCGGGCCGTGGTGTTGTGACCCCTTGACTTGTTCGAATCCAGTGCTGATAAAGGCCTGTTCAGTGGCATTCTTTCGAAGTCGTGACCCCTTGACTGTGCCTGAGGCATTGTCAAGACGTGGGCAGGGCTGGCGGATAAATGCCCTGGTAGGGGGGGCCACGAGCGGCTGCCTGTCGTAGCTGGGAATGCACGGCTGGTTAAGGTTTGGCTCCCCTTTTGGCTCCCCAGCCGGGAGACACATATTCGATAAATGGTGCCTGCCAGTCGGGACGGCGGGATTTGAACCCGCGACCCCTTGACCCCCAGTCAAGTGCGCTGCCAAGCTGCGCTACGTCCCGGCACTGCTCGCCCGCCACCAGCGTGGCGGGCCTACTTACCTTAGCGCAGAGCGGGCACGGTCGGCTCTTGCGTCGCCTCCGGCTCGGCCCCGGCTGGCGAACCCGGGTGGCTAACCCGGCTGCCAGCCACAGACAGCCGCACTGCTAGCCTTCGGGCGACCCCGGCCGAACGGAAGCAGGCGCAGATGAATCAGCGGCTGGCGACCCTGGTACCGCAGCCTTTGTCAGTCCGACCAGGATCCGGCACTCTCCAGCTGCCAGCTCAGCCCGAGGTCACTGGCGGGGGAACCGGCCCCAGCGCCGCGACTGAAAAAGCCGTCGCTGTCGTCCGCCATCTGCTCGGCGCGCTGCCCTGGCGGCCCCAAGCCAGTCCGGCCAGCGCGACGGGACCAGCGTGCACCGTCACCATCGACGAGCGCCTAGGCAGCGAGGAATACCGCCTCGTCATCGGCCCCGGCGGCATCACGATAACGGCAGGCGGCCCGGCGGGCGCCTGCTACGCAGCCCAGACCATCCGGCAACTGCTGCCAGACGACGCCTGGCGGTCAGCCCCGCTACCCGGCGCTGCCAGCTGGGAATTGCCGCATGTCGAGATCGATGACAAACCCGCCCTGGCCTGGCGAGGGGCGCACATCGACGTGGCCCGGCATTTCGCCACCAAGCGCGAGCTTCTGGCGCTGATCGACGCACTCTCCGCCATCAAGCTGAACCGGCTGCATCTCCATCTCACCGACGACCAGGGCTGGCGGATCGAGAGCCGGCTCCACCCGGCACTGCACGAAGTCGGCTCGCACCGACCGCGCAGCAGGATCAGCCTGAATAACGAGGAGCCAGCGGTCTACGCGGAGATCCCGCATGGCGGCTATTACACGCTCGACGACCTAGCGGAGATCGCCGCGTTCGCCGGCCAGCGCGGCATGGCGCTGGTGCCCGAGATTGACCTGCCCGGCCACAGCACGGCGCTCCTCGCGGCGCTCCCGCAGCTCGGCTCAGGCGAGCCGCCACCGGGCGGCTACCAGGTGAGCCCCGACTGGGGAATCTTCAAGAGCCTGCTCGCACCGCTGCCGGAGTCCATGAGCGTGCTCCGGGACGTTATCGGCGAGGTGCTCAGCGCGACCGGCGCCGGTTTCTTCCACATCGGTGGCGATGAGTGCGTGCTGGACCGCTGGCGGGATGATCCCCGGATCGACGAGATCCGGCGCGACCGCGGCCTGACGACCGCTGAGGACCTGCATGCCGCGTTCCTGCGCGACGTCGCGGACATTCTCGCTGCCGAGTTTGCCGTCCGGGCAGTGGTATGGGATGAGGGTTTCGCCAGCTCGGGTGGCAGGTCAGGAATGCTGAGGCCAGACACGGTGGTCATGGCGTGGCGCGGCATGCAGATCGCACTTCAGGCTGCGCAGGCGGGGCATGATGTGGTCGCAGCACCGGTGTTTCCCACGTACTTCGATTACTACCAGGAACGGGCTGCGACAGAGCCGGTCGCCATCGGCGGGCCGGTCAGGCTGACCGATGTGGCCAGTTTCGCGCCAGTGCCGTCGGACTGGCCGCAGTCGGCCCGCGACCACCTCATCGGTGCGCAGTTCCAGGTATGGACCGAGTACATTCCTGATGGCCGGGCGCTGGAGTACATGATCTTCCCGCGGGCGTGTGCGCTCGCCGAGGTGGCGTGGGCTGGCGGCCCCGCCGCGTCCGGAACGGCAAACAGCGGGCACGCGCCGCTTGCCGACCGGATAGCCGCCCACCTGCGAAGACTGGACGCAGCCGGCCTGGAGTACCGGCCGCTCGCCGGGCCGCGGCCGTGGCAGCAGGGCGGGTCCGGGCCGCGGCGTCACCGGCTGGGCTACCAGGTGGAAGATGTTGCCGTTCACCTTGGTCAGCTGGCCGCCGCCGAGGGCGGCGAGCCCGCCAGCACGCAGGGCCGCGAGGCGCTGAGTTGACCGCGCGGTGCGCGCGGCCTAACTTAAGACCGACCGGCCGGTATGACGCTGGCCGGCGCAAAGCGAGCCGGAGCGTGGGCAGATGGTGGTGAGGTCGAAGGAGTCCACCGGGCGAGCCGGCAAAGCCGCCCGGCCGCCGGTAAAGGAGCGCCTGCTGCACGTCGCCACCCGGCTATTCGCCAGGCACGGTTTCGAGAGCACGTCAGTCCAGGACATCGTGGATGCGGCGGGCGTCACAAAAGGCGCGATGTACCACTACTACGGCTCCAAGGATGACCTGCTCTACGAGGTCTACCACCAGATACTGACGATTCAGACCTCGCACCTGGATGAGATAGCGGCAGGCCCAGGCACGGCGGAGGAGCGGGTGCGCGCGGCCGCCATGGACGTCGTTCAGACCAGCGCGGACAACCTCGACGACATGATCGTTTTCTTCCGATCGCTGCATATGCTCCCGGAGGACAAGCAGGCGCAGGTCCGGGCTGAGCGGCGGGTCTACCAGGAGAAGTTCAAGGCTCTGGTGGACGAGGGCGTGGCGGCCGGCACGTTCCGGAGCGACATCTCCTCCGATATCGTCGTCCACTATTTCCTTAGCGTGGTCAATCAGCTGGGCTCCTGGTACAAGCCAGACGGCTCGCTGTCCCCGGCGGAGGTCGGGGAGCTGTTCACCGAGCTACTGATCGGCGGGCTGGCCACCAGGTAGGAGGGGCCCTGTGATCAGGGCCATAACACTCAACGGGGTCCTGCGTGGCACTTCCTGGGCCGCGGGCCCGTTGGCCTAATCGATGGGGCGGTCACTTTCCACGCGGCAGACGGCGGGCGCGCAGGGCGGGCTGCCGGGAACGCCGCGGTACGGCCAGGCTTACGACTGTGCTGGCGCGGCTCGCCGCCGGGCCGTCATAAGGCTGGCTCAGCGTCTCGGAGTCGTGGTCGTTGCGGTGGTGCTGGTCGGCATGCTAGCCTTCGGAGCCCTGATGCTGGCTACGCCATCCCCCAACAACGCCACGCAACTCGCCGAGACCTTCGATCAAGCGCACGGTGCGCCGTATCCGGGTGTCGTCGTTCCGTTCCGATTCGCCACAGCCCTGGAAGCGACCGAGGATCACCGGTTCAACTCCGAGCCCGGCATCGATCCGTATGCGGTCCTGCGGGTCATGTACGGATACATGACGAGGCGCGGCGATCAGGGCGGCGCGACGCTCTACCAGCAGCTGGCCAAGATGCTCTACACCCCGGGCCGGAGCAATGTCGGGGCCGAGGCAGAGCAGGTGGCGCTGGCCGTCAAGCTGAAGTACGCCTATAGCCGCCCGGAGATTCTGCGGCTCTACGCCGACGTCGCCTACTTCGGCCATGGGTTCTACGGGCTCGCCGAAGCCAGCTGCGGCTATTTCGGCGTGCGGCCAGACCAGCTGTCCTGGCCGCAGGCGGCGCTGCTAGCCGGGCTGGTCCAGGGGCCGACGACGGACGACCCGATCGACCATCCGCTAGCCGGACGGACTCGTGAGGAGCACGTGATCGGAAGGCTGGTGACAGTCGGGGCGATCAGCCACAGCAGCGCGAACCGCTACCTGACGATCCCGGTGGCTGGGCTAGTAGCGCATGCCGGAACCTGCAGAGGCTGAGCTGCGGTCTCAGTGGGACCGGCGGTGTGCGCCTGGCGTACGCTGCCGATGCTCGGTGCTGGCCGGGTCCTGGCCGTTCTGGTGCTGCCCGTCCTGGTGATGGCTGGCCGGAGCGGCGCCGACCATGGCGGCAAGGTCCTGCGCCCGCTCCTGGTCTGACTCATCCGGCGACAGGACCGGGCTAGCAGACGGCGCTAGCCACACCCACTTGCGGTAGGACCAGAACCTGAACAGGGTGCCTAGCCCGGTACCAACAATCAGCGCCATGTTGTACCAGAGCTTGCTGCTCCCGAGGCCGGCCAGATCGGTCAGGCCGATGCAGCCGTAGTAGATCAGCAAGCCGATTCCGTTGAGAATGAAGAAGATGATCGACTCGCGCGTGGTGCCCTGACCCTGCCGGCCCTTGAACGTCCAGTACCGGTTGCCAACGTAGGTAATCACCGTGGCCAGGATGGTCGCGACGGTGATTGCCTTGTACTTGCCGATACTGTGCAGGCCGTTGGCAACGCCGAAGGTGACGACTGTGCCGATTGCTCCGATTACGAGAAACTTGAAGCCCTCGTGGATCAGGTGGCGGAACCGCTCGTAGAGCCCGCGAATGGTGCCCACCCTGGGATCTGCCTCCCTGCTGACTGCCGCCTCACCCTGACGTAGTGAGACTACCGTCCCGCACGTTATGGCGTGCCCATCCGGGCAGCCAAAATACCCTGACGTGTCCATTTATTCATTCGGAACTGACAGTGCCGTTGGGTAGGGTCGCGGACGTGCCAGATCCCGACGTCCTCATCCGCGCCAAGGGCCTGACCAAGCGGTTCGGCGATTTCACCGCCGTGAGCGGGATTGAGTTCAAGCTCAGGCGCGGCGAGGCCTTCGGCTTCCTCGGCCCGAACGGGGCTGGCAAGTCCTCGACGATGCGCATGATCGCCTGCGTCTCACCGCCCAGCGGAGGCGAGCTCACCATCTTCGGTCTTGACCCGGTGGCTGACGGTGCCGCCATCCGGTCCCGGCTCGGCGTGGTGCCGCAGGAGGACACCCTCGACGTGGAGCTGACCGTGCGGGAGAACCTGCTGGTCTACGGCCGCTACTTCGGGCTGCGGCGGCCGGTCATCGCGGAGCGAACCACCCGGCTCCTGGACTTCGTGCAGCTGACAGAGCGAGCTGACGACCAGGTCGAGCCGCTGTCCGGCGGGATGAAGCGCAGGCTGACGATCGCCAGGTCGCTGATCAATGAGCCGCAGATCCTGCTACTCGACGAGCCCACCACGGGCCTGGACCCGCAGGCCCGGCATGTGGTCTGGGACCGGCTGTTCCGGCTTAAGCAGCAGGGCGTGACGCTGATCTTGACCACCCACTACATGGATGAGGCCGAGCAGCTCTGCGACCGGCTCGTGGTCATGGACGGCGGCAAGATCGCAGCTGAAGGGTCGCCCCGCGAGCTGATCGAGGCCTACTCAACCCGCGAGGTTCTGGAGCTGAGGTTCGCCGTAGCCGAGCATGACCAGGCCGCGCAGAAGCTGGCGCACGCCCCGGCCGACCGCATGGAAGTGCTGGCCGACCGGATCCTGCTGTACGTGCCCGACGGTGATGCCGCGCTGGATGCCGTCCGCGGCCTCGGCCTCGAGCCGCTCACCTCGCTGGTGCGTCGCAGCACGCTGGAGGACGTGTTCCTGCGCCTGACCGGCCGGCGACTGGAGGACGGATGACCACGCCGGCCCAGGCGGCGCCACCAGGTCAGCTGGTGCCGGCAGGCCCGAGGCCTGCTGACGGCATGGGCATGGCGATCCGCGCGTTCCTGTTCTGGCTGGTCAACTATCGCCGTACCTGGCGCGGAACCATCTACTCCAGCGTGCTCGGACCGGTTCTGTACCTGGGCGCCATGGGTGTCGGCCTTGGCAGCCTGGTTGACTCCCACGGGACGGCCAGCCTGGGCGGCGTGAGTTACCTGAGTTTCCTGGCACCCGGCCTGATGGCGGCCAACGGGATGCAGACGGCAATGGACGAGTCGCTCTATCCGGTGTTTGCCGCCGTCAAATGGCAGAAGACCTACCAAGCGGCGGCTTCGACTCCGCTGCGCCCAGGCGACCTCTTCCGTGGTCACATCTTGTTCACGACGATGCGCCTCGTCATGAACGTGGTCATCTTCCTGATCGTCATGGTCGCTTTCGGCGCCGCCAGGTCGGCATGGGTGCTGGCCGCGGTGCCGGTCGCGGTGCTGACCGGGCTGGCGTTCGCCGCGCCGCTGGACGCCTTTGCTGTGACCCAGGAGAAGAACGATCAGGCCTTCAACATGATCTTCCGGTTCGGACTGATCCCGTTGTTCCTGTTCTCCGGCACGTTCTTCCCGGTGACGCAGCTACCGGCCTGGATCCGGCCGCTAGCGTACGTGACACCGCTGTGGCACGGCGTGGCGCTCTGCCGATCGCTGAGCCTCGGCACTGCGGACTGGCTCGGGGCACTCGGGCACGTCGGGTACCTGGCTGCCATCGCGCTGATCGGCCTTGCCGCCGGGCAGCGTACCTACCGCCGGCGCCTCTATGTCTGAGCAGACTGTGCGGCAGCTGCCGCTGCGGATCCTGCCTGCTCCGCTGCTCGCGGCCAGGCGCGGGGCCCTGGGCGGCCGGGGGAGCGCCCACCTGATCGAGCGGCACGCGCGTGTCTACCGTCGCACCTGGCTCGTGCTCGCCTCTGGCTTCTTCGAGCCGCTGTTCTACCTCCTGTCGATCGGTGTCGGCATCGGCGCCCTGGTCGGCACCGTGCGGTTCGGTGGCCATACAGTCCCGTTCACCAGTTTCGTCGCCCCCGCCCTGCTGGCCACCTCCGCGATGAACGGCGCGATCTTCGATTCGACCTTCAACATCTTCTTCCGGCTTAAGTACGCCAAGCTGTATGACGCCACGCTCGCCACGCCGATGCGGCCGGGCGACGTGGCCCTGGGCGAGATCGGGTGGGCGCTGATCCGCGGTGGCCTTTACGCCTGCGCCTTCATGATCGTCATGCTCGCTATGGGCCTGGTGCACTCGCCATGGGCCACGCTGGACATTCCGCTGGCGCTGCTGATCGGCTTCGCGTTCTCCGGGGCCGGGATGGCCGCCACGACCTATATGCGCAGCTGGCAGCACTTCGAGTTCGTCATGCTCGCCACGCTGCCGATGTTCCTGTTCTCGACGACCTTTTACCCGCTGAGCGTGTACCCGCGGCCGTTCCAGCTGGTGGTCGACGTCACACCGCTGTACCAGGGCATAGCGCTGCTACGTGGTCTTACCCTCGGCTTCGTCGGCCCCGGCCTGCTGTGGCATGCGCTGTACCTGGCTGTCATGGGAGTTCTCGGCCTGGCTATCGCGAGCCGCCGGATCGGCAAGCTGCTCCTGCGCTAGGCGGTGGCCGGTCAGCACGGTCAGTGACGCGGTGAGGCCGGTGTCGATATCGCCGACGATCTCCCAGGCCCGCGAGATCCCGACGATCAGGGAGGCCACCAGGGCATAGCCGATGGCGTTCGGTGGGTTGCTGGCTGCGGGTTCGGCGACAGCCAGAATCCCGGCGATGAGCTCCGTCCCGAAGATCAGCAGCAGCAGTCCGACCAGGCTGATCTGCCCCCTTTTCACGCCCGCTGAAGCGGTGCTGGTCGCCGTCCTGCGTATTGATGCGGCGGTGAAGAATAGGCCGATCACGCCGAGTGTCACAGCCGGATAGCCGACGTTCGTCTGCGGTACGAGACCGAACAGGGAGACCGCTAGCGCGTTCGTGAACGCCAGGAGGGCAGCCGCGGCACGGATCTGCTGGATGATCCGCGGGCCGAGCGTCGGGTCCCGCCGTGGCGCCACGGACAGGGCCACGAAGAGCAGACCGGTCAGCGCGCCCCCAGCGCCGGCGATCGCCACGAGCAATTCCCGGTAGTCCGCGTGCGTCATCAGGCCAAAATATCGTTCGCTCGGCTGGCGTGGTCGGCCCTAGTGTGCGGCGAGAAGTGCCTGGTGTGACGGCGGTGGGCATTCAGTACCTGACAGGAAGGCTGGCTGCCATATGGAACGGCTGAGCGAACGGCTGCTGAACTGGGCGTCGATCCTTGAGCCCAAGACCCGCGAGCAGGCCGAGCGGGCGTCGGCCATGCCCTTCATCTACCCGCACCTCGCCCTGATGCCGGACGCTCATCTCGGTCTCGGGGCCACTGTCGGATCGGTCATTCCGACGCTTGGCGCGATCATGCCCGCCGCGGTTGGCGTCGATATCGGATGCTTCCGAGGCGACACCCGGATACCGCTTCTTAGCGGGAGTCAGATGTCGCTGAGAGACATGGCCGAGGCGGGCGGGTTCTGGTGGGTCTACTCGCTCGACAGGGCCGGCCAGATCGTCCCTGGCAAGGCGCTAGCACTCAAGACGCGGGAGGACGCTGAGCTGATGCGGATCGTGGTCTCTGGCGGCGACGAGATCATCTGCACGCCCGATCACCAGTTCATGCTGACCGACGGCACCTACCGCGAGGCCCGCGACCTGCGCTTCAACGAAAGCTTGACGCCCCTCTACCGCAGGTGGCAGACGCGCGACGGGTACGAGTCCGTGAGCACCGGTAAGGGACGTTCACGCCAGACTCACGTACTTGTCTATGAGGCGGTCAACGGGCCAGTCCCGGATGGCTGCGTAGTGCACCACAAGAACCACATCCACTTCGACAACACTCCCGAGAACCTGGAGGCTCTGGACGCCGGAGAACACTCCCGCTACCACCGGACGGTAGGGCACTCCTTCCCGAACGCGTCGCCAGAGTTCCAGGCACTGCGCCGAGCAGGAATTCGCCGCGGGAACGCGAATCCTGCCCGGCAGGCACAGATGGCGGAGGTTGGCGCTAGGAATATCAGGGCCTACATGAGCGAGAACCCCGAGCATTTCAGGGAGTCTGTGGCAGGAAACGGCCAGCGGGGCGCGCCGGTCCTTACGGCCTTCAACACCACTCCGCGTCCTTGCGACGAGTGCGAACACATTGCCGAAAACCCTGCTGCTTTGCGGTGGCACAAGAGCCGGGAGCACGGCCACAACCACAAGGTCATCTCCGCAGAGCACATCTCGGAGCGTGCCGACGTCTACTGCCTCCAGGTCGAGGGCTATCACAACTTCGCCCTGGCTGCCGGCGTCTTTGTTCACAACTGCGGGATGATGGCCGTATGCACCTTGTTCACGGCGGATGATGCACGACGCCGGGGCGATCTGCGCCAGCTGCGGGCGGCAATCGAGCGGGAGATCCCGCTGTCGGCCGGCAAGCACAACCGCGCCATTCGCGACGAGCACACCGAGGCCTCCATCGCCGTCCTAGAGCAGTGGGACGGCGCCGACAGCGCCGAGCAGATTGCGCCGAACTGGCGGCTGCAACTCGGCTCGCTCGGCTCGGGAAATCACTTCATCGAGGTCAGCCTCGACGAGGACGACAGGATCTGGCTGTTCCTGCACTCCGGGTCCCGCGGCGTGGGCAACAAGCTCGCCACCAAGCACATCAAGATCGCCCAGGATCAGTGCCACCGGCGGTCAATCAGCCTGCCCGATCGCGACCTGGCGTACCTGGTGGAGGACGAGCCCGAGTTCTGGGCCTACATCCGCGACCTGCGCTGGGCACAGCACTTCGCGTTGCTCAACCGGGCCGAGATGATGCATCGCGTCGAGCAGTGTTTCGAGGACTGGATGGGCGCCGCCATCGACGAAGGGCGAGAGGAGGTCAACTGCCACCACAACTACACCGCGCAAGAAGTCCACTTCGGCAAGTCGGTCTGGCTGTCCCGTAAGGGCGCGATTGATGCCAGCGCTGGCACGCCGGGCCTCATCCCTGGCTCAATGGGCACGCGCTCCTACGTGGTCGAAGGCAAGGGCAACCGGCTCGCGCTCAACTCCTCGCCGCATGGCGCCGGACGTGAGTACTCCCGCACGGCCGCCAGGAAGAAGTTCACGCGCGCGGACCTCGAGGCTGCGATGCAAGGCATCGAATGGCGGCACACCGACGCCTTCCTGGACGAGATTCCGGGCGCCTACAAGGACGTCGATGTTGTGATGGCCGACGCCGCAGACCTCGTCGAGGTCACGCACACGTTGCGGCAGATCGTCAACGTGAAGGGCGACTGACGGCCTGAGCGAGCTGCTCGACCCGGTCGTGCAGTTCGGGGACGAACGCCTCGCTCTCCGGCTTCATCAGTACGCTGCGCAAGATCCGGGCCGCCTCGCGATCCGCGACAACTCCGGCATGCCGCTGGCGCAGCGCGTCGGCGGTGACGCGCAGCGTGCTGACGAAGACTGGCCGCTCACGATCGGCGAGGCCGGCCTGCAGTATTGCCGCAGACGCAGCGTCGATGGCGGAGGTCGACGGGGGAGCGGTAACCGGAAAGTAGCAGACGATGTCGAGCTCAGGATCCTGGTAGAGATCGACGGTGGCCGACGCGCGCAGCAGCCCGGCCCAGTCGAGGGCCGCCCGGCGGCCTGCGGCGAGCATCTGGCCGAGCCCGTCCGCTGTCGGCGGCAGGAGCTGGAACGTCAGCCAGAGCGCCGCTGCCGCCGCGCCGGCTCGGGAGCACTCCAGGCTGATCTCGCCGAGGTGGAGGTCGCCGGAAGTGAAATAGGTGTAGGGCGAGTCGTGCAGGTAGAAGCGGCCCACGGCAGGATCGGCGAACAGCACCGCGCCACAGCCGTACGGCTGCAGGCCATGCTTGTGCGGATCGACCACGACGGAGTCGCATTCAGAGATGGCGCGCCATGGTGCCGGATCGAGCCCGGCCGGGCTGTCCTGCCCGGCCAGCAGCGTGAAGAAGCCGCCGTACGCCGCGTCGACGTGAACCCGAACCCCGTGGCGGCGGGCGACCGCCAGCACGTCGTGCACGGGGTCGATGGCGCCGAGACCGGTCGTGCCCGCGGTGGCAACGACCGTGCCGATCTGGCCGCCGGCTAGCAGGACATCGAGCTCACCCAGATCGATACGGCCGCGACCATCGACGCCGACAGCCGTGCCTTCGATGCCCAGGACACCGCACATCCGGCTGTGGGTGTAGTGAGCCTCAGCGCTGTACGCCACGCCGCGGCCGGGATGCAGCTCTCTGGCTACGTACAGTGCCTCCAGGTTGGCGATAGTGCCGCTGGTGGTCAGGTGTCCCAGGTGGGCGGAGAGCCCGAACATGGCCGCGAGCTGGGCGACAACCTCCTTCTCCATGGCGCCAGTAGCCGGCCCGCCGTCGAGCGCGTGATTGTTCGGGTTGATCAGCATCGCGGCGAGATAGCCGACGACGGCTGCCGGGTGTGGCGGCTTCAGCATCTGGCCGGCGTAAGACGGGTGAAAGAACGGGTAGTTGTCCGTCAGCCTGTCCGCGAGCTCGGCGAATGCTGTCGCGAAACGATCATCGCTGACCGCGGCCGCGGCGTGCGGCTCGAACTCGCCGAACGTTGCCTGCCAACTCCTGACTGACTCGACAGCTTTACTTAGCCACCGCTCTAGGTCCACCCGTCTGCCTCCTTTGCCGCCTACCCGACATGGCCGCCGCAGGATGAGAGTAGTGCGCGAGAGGGCCGTGCCCGGTATGGCTCTGCGCGAGAAGATGATGGTCGGCTCCCGCCGCTGGCTGCGACGTTACAGGGTGACGAATGTCAGCTTGCGGGCCAGCAATGCCGGGATCACCTGATGGAGGGCCCGTACCGTCTCGATCCTGTTCCCGCCCCCGTCGTGGCACAGCAGAATGTCGCCGCCGCGGCCCGAGTCGAGGATTTCCTCGATGTGCGCGACACCCGGCAGCGCCCAGTCACGAGGATCGACGTCCCAGTCAAGCGGTGCCAGGTCGTAGTCGGCCAGGATCTGGAAGACCGTGGGCGACCAGTCACCTCCGGGCGACCGGAATAGCCGGGGCGTGATCTTTGTGGCGTCCCAGATCCGGTTCATCGCCTCAGTTACCTCGGCGTGAATTTGTTTGCGGGTCAGCATGGCGAACGGGATTGGGTGAAACATGGAGTGGTTGCAGATCGAATGGCCCTCGGCAACCACCTGGCGAGCTGTCTGCGGATAGAGCTGGACGTTGATTCCGATCATGGAGAACGTGGCCTTCACGCCGTGCGCGCGCAGGACCTCGAGCACCATTGGCGTGTAGACGGGATCCGGGCCGTCGTCGATGGTCAGCGCGATGGCGTTGCCGGGCGCGTCAGGCAGCAGGTCTCGCACGTAATAGGCGGGCCGGTGCCAGACGTGCCGCGCCGCTACCTGTGGCGCCTGTGTGCTCGCGGATTGCCCAGGGACGGTCAGCTCTTTCGGACGGGGCAGCGTCCCCGGAAGCGGCGGCACGCCGGCGCCCGCCAGTCCGCCCGAGCGCTTTGCAACCCTGTTCCCGGCCGCCTGGCGCCCCAGACCGCCGCCGGCAGCGGCGGCGAGCGTTATTGCGCCGCCCAGTCCCATCCGCAGCAGCGCCCGCCGACCGACATTGCCCTCGTTCAAGTCACCCATTGCATGCCCCCGTGGCCTACCTCGTCGGCCTGCTGAC
>Ga0335074_10000389_pt1 | contig 64761 bp, 52 predicted proteins | sample Lox_Sample_23_FD_206715 | JGI IMG/M metagenome (GOLD analysis project Ga0335074, IMG submission 206715) | Soil microbial communities from Loxahatchee National Wildlife Refuge, Florida, United States - Lox_Sample_2.3 | ecosystem: Environmental > Terrestrial > Soil > Wetlands | place: USA...
GACGAGGGCTTTGAGGACGACGGCAAGGGCGGGCTCGTAGAGACGACAGATACCCAGGGACGACGCCACATACGCCGCGCCGCCCCGGAGGGCACAGAGCAGATCCTCGAGAACGAAGCACCCCGGTACACCGGCTTGCCAGACCGTGCAGAGCGTTGGAGGGTAAAGAGCGCGACCGGGACCGTCCTGACCGCATTTGCCTTTGGGCTCAAAGAGGTTTTCGAGCCGGACCGCAACCAGCCGGCGATCATCATGGAGACCTCGGGCGACCCTCCCCGGGACCTTCCGGTTGAGGCACAGCTCGAGCAGCTCGGCCCCCGCCAGAGCTCAGTGACTGTGCGTTCGTGGCTGCTCGGCAACAACCTGCCGGCCGGCCCTTCGGGCACGGTTGGCGAAGCAGTCGAGGCGACAGAGACGGCGGCCAGCGCCCATATTGCGGAGCAGGCCGGCGGCAGGACCTTAGCGGAAGAGCTGGCGGAAAGGGACGAGGAAGGCCCGCAGTGAGCTTGCTGCGGCGAGCACCGTCTTCGCCCGAGGAGCGGCAAGAGAAAGCCCAGCTAAGGGCTGTACGCCTCCAGCGGACGAGAGAGGCGCGTGCCGCGACTCGACGAATGGTCGGGGCCGAAGCGAAGTACGGGATCTACGTCTCGGTTTTCCTTGTCGCTGTTTCGCTTTACTCCTATTTGAGCACCGACGTGATCAACAAGGTCGTCACCGTCAAAGGCAAAAACGAGACCTTGACAGGCACGACTACCCACCCCGCGCAAGCGGTCGTCGTTTTCGTCCTGGCACTGCTGGCCGCCGGCTCGATCTATTGGCACCAGCGCATGATCACGGGCCTGAGCTACATCGTGACAGCGTTTTTCGCTTTCCAAACCCCATTCCCCAAGGCCGCCCAGGACCTCATTTACCTCGTCTTCTTCGCGCCGGTAGCGTACGCCACGTGGATGCTCATGTTCCGCATGAACAAGGAGCAAAAAGAGTGGCTCAACAAGCATTACCCGGCCCCAGCGAGAGCTACCTCAAGTGCCCGCGGCAGCTCCCGGAACGTGAGCCGGCGGGCCGGCAAAACCACGTCGGCGAGCACCGCACGCCCGGCCGCCAGGGCCTCCAGCGGCCGCTACACGCCGCCGCGGGCAAAAACCAAGGCAGCACCACGTAAGTCTTAGGGCCCCAGGTCAGCGAACTGCGTGACAAAGCTGCACCCGCGTTACCGAACACGCGTTCAACGGCGGGTGGGTAACCCGGTTGGCCTTGCCGGTCTCCGAGGTTCCCATCTGACCACCAGCCATCGCCCCGGGCCACGGGCGCGGCCCGGCGGAGGCCGGGCCGCCCGGCCGTACGGCTAGCCCCGCCCGCGACGGCCCGAGGAGCGCACTCCTCCGCCCCATCAGGGCTGGCGTGGTAAACACGAAGGATGCTGCGAGAAGCCTTGGCCGGCCGCCGCATCGCCATCAGTGGTGCCACGGGCTTCCTCGGCACGGCACTGACAGAGCGCGTCCTGCGCAGCCTGCCCGAGACCGAGCTCGTGCTGCTGGTTCGGCCCGGGCGCCGGGGTGCGCGGGACCGGGTCGAGCGCGACGTCTTTCGCAACGACTGTTTCGAGAGGTTGCAGAGCGAGCTCGGGGAGCGCTTCGGGGACGAGATGGCTCGTCGTGTCATAGCGATTGCCGCAGACGTTACGGAGGACGGGCTCGGCCTCGACGACGAAGGGCGGGAGGTGCTCGCAACCTGTTCGACTGTTGTGCATTCGGCGGCCACTGTCAGCTTTGACGCACCCATCGACGCTGCCGTCGAGGTGAACCTCCTTGGCCCGTCTCGTGTCGCCACAGTCTTGCGAGAGCTGGACATCCCCTCGCCCCCGCATCTCATCGCCGTCTCCACCGCCTACGTCGCCGGTGGTCGGAGAGGGCCTGCACCCGAGCTACCGCTTTCGGAGACTCCTTTTTCGGCACAGGTCCCCTGGCGTGCTGAGGTGGAGTTCGCCAGGCGGGCGAGGAGCGACGCCGAGGCAGCGAGCCGCGACCCGAAACAACTGGGGCGGCTCCGGGCTGCGGCGAGGGCAGAGCTGGGTGCCGCCGGCGTCCCGCTACTGGCGCAGAAGACCGAAAGATTGCGCGCCCAATGGGCTGACGACCGGATGGTCGAGCTCGGTAAAGCGCGTGCCCAGGCGCTCGGGTGGCCGGACGCGTACGCCTATTCGAAGGCCCTCGGCGAATGGGCGCTCCTCGAGTCGCGGGGCAGCCTGCCGGTCACGATTGTCCGCCCTTCGATCATCGAAACGGCGCTCTCTCAGCCGCGCCCGGGCTGGATACGCGGCTTCCGCATGGCCGACCCGGTCATCATCAGCTATGCCCGAGGGCTCCTGAAGGAGTTCCCGGGCATACCAGAAGGCGTCATCGACGTCATCCCGGTGGACCTCGTCGTCGCTGCGATCCTCGCAGTGGCAGCGAGAGGCCCGCTCCAGGAGCCCGATGTCGTGCACGCGGCCTCCGGCTCGCGCAACCCTCTCCGCTACGGCCAGCTTGTCAGCCTCGTCCGTGAATGGTTCTCGGCTAACCCGCTGGCCGACGACAAGGGCCAGCCAATCGAGGTCCCGGAGTGGTCCTTCCCAGGACGGCGCCGTGTTCAGAACCAGCTGCGGCAGGCGACACGAGTGCTCCGCAGCGCCGAGCGGGCTCTCCAGGCCCTCCCGCTCAGAGGCGGCCAAGCAGACCTCGCCGCACGGATCGAAGAAAGGCGCGACGAGGCTGAACGCGCCCTCGGTTATGTCGAGCTCTATGGCGCCTACACCGAAACCGAAGCCATATTCTCGGTCGACAAGCTCTTGGCATTGAGCGGGCAGCTCAGCCCCGCTGAGAACGACGAGTTTTGTTTAGACCCAGCGGTCGTGGACTGGCCGAGCTACTGCCACGAGGTCTACCTCCCGGCTGTCGTCGCCCACGCACGCGTGCGGCTCGCGGGTGCCCGGCGGCGCCCGGCGCCCGGGGGCGGCGCCGTGAGCCGGGAGGAGCGCGGGCGGCGCGCCGTGCTCTCGCCGGACCGTCAGCTCGCAGTATTTGACCTGGAGAACACTCTCATCGCCACCAACGTCGTCGACTCCTATGCCTGGCTTGCGAGCCGCCGGATGGCGCTACCCGAGAGGGCACGGTTCACGGTTCGCACGCTTCTCGAAGCGCCCCGCATGTTCGCGCTCGACATGGTCGATAGAGGCGACTTTCTGCGGTGGTTCTACCGGCGTTACGAGGACGCCGATCTCGGGGAACTGAGTGGGGAAGCCTGGGAGCTGACGAGTGACCTCCTCTTGGCCAAAGCGTTCCCCGCGGGGATAAGGCGCGTCCGCGAACACCGCGCTCTTGGCCACAAGACCTTGCTCATAACAGGCGCCTTGGACTTCGTGATCGAGCCTTTCAAGCCCCTCTTCGACGACGTCATCTGCGCGCACATGGGGGTGAGGGGCGGAGGAACAAGCGGGGAGCTAAGCGGGGAGCTGCTCGAGGCGCCTCCCACCGGAGAGGCGCGCGCCTTGATCATGGCGCAGTACGCGGGGGCCCACGGTTTGAGCCTCGAGGAGTGCGTCGCTTACGCCGACTCGACGAGCGACCTGCCGATGCTCGAGGCCGCTGGCTATCCCGTTGCCGTCAACCCCGAGACCAAGCTCGCCGCCATCGCGCGCAAACGCGGCTGGCATGAGGAGCACTGGCCTCGCGCGGGTGGTTACAGGAGGTCATTGCTGCCCTTCGGGCCGACGTTGAGCCAAAACCGCGGCGAACGGAGTCTAAACAGAAGATGAAGGCGCTCCAGGTCGAACGCTCGCTGCCACGTTTTGCCGTCGCGCGGGCGGCTTCGGGGTGGCGCGCCGGCGCCGGTGGCCGCGTCGGGCCCCTGCGCCAGGCCGAGCTCGACCCACCCGAGCTACCCGGGCCGGATTGGGTGCGCCTTTGGCCCCGGCTGGCTGGGATCTGCGGTAGTGACCTGGCGACCGTCGACGGCCGGTCTTCCCGGTGGTTCGAGCCGATCGTGAGCTTTCCTTTCGTACCTGGGCACGAGGTGGTCGCAGATTCCGAGGACGGTCGCCGGGTCGTGGTTGAGCCCGTCCTCGGGTGCGAGGCGCGCTCGATAAAGCCCCTGTGCGCGGCGTGCGCAGCGGGGCGGAGGCGGCATTGCATGAACCTCACTGGAGGCCACATCGCTCCAGGGCTCCAGACCGGCTACTGCCACGACACCGGTGGAGCGTGGTCGCTCACTTTTGTCGCGCACCGTTCGCAGCTCCATACCGTCCCCGACGATCTCGCCGACGAAGCGGCGCTCCTGGTTGAGCCCGCCGCCTGCGCGGTACATGCCGCGCTCAGCCCTGCGCCGCGATTGGCGTTTGGGACGAGCGGCCTCACCAGCGGGAAAGGGCCTGCCCGCGACGCCCTGCCCACTGACCCTGCCTCCCCCGAGGAGCTGACGGTCGTCGTGATCGGCGCCGGGACATTAGGGCTCTGTGTGGTCGCGGCGCTGGCCAGGTTCCGTGACGAAGCGACGCGGGTGGTCGCCGTCGCCAAGCACCCTCACCAGCGCGAGCTCGCGGGCGACCTCGGTGCCACGGTGGTGGCCCAGCCAGGAGAGCTCCGCAGAGCCGTCCGGAGGGCAACAGGCTCTTGGATCCTCGACAACGGCCAGCTGTCCGGGGGTGCCCCCCTTGTCATCGATTGTGTCGGCTCGGCGAGTTCGTTGGCCGACGCGCTCGCCGTCGCGGCGCCAGGAGGCAAGGTCGTCTTGGCGGGGATGCCCGCGCCGGCCCACCTTGACCTGACAGCGCTTTGGCAACGAGAGATTTCCCTTGCCGGCTCTTACACTTACGGCCCTGAGCCTGCGGCGGGCAACCGGCACAGCTTCGAGCTGGCGATCGAGCTTGCCAGGGAGGCCAAGTTAGAGCGGCTCCTCTCTGCGACCTACCCGCTCGAACGAGCCAGCGAGGCGATATCCCATGCTGCTGCGGCGGGTCGTCGCGGTGCGGTGAAGATCGCTTTCGACCTCCGGGGCGAAAAAAGGCGCCTCGTGCCCCTCGAAGGTGAGGGCGGCTGAGCCATGCCGCGCCCTGGCTTCGTCCTCGAGGTCGACCGCTCCACTCCCCCCGTGCTCATTTGGCATGGCGAAGGCTTCCGCCTCGAGCGCCTGCCTGCAGCCCGCAGCCGAGTGATTTACGCACCCGAACCGCTCGCGCCGCTCCCCGACCCAGACGCCGCGGTGGCTAGGGCTTTGGACAACCCCCTAGGAGGTAGCCAGCCGCTTCGTGAGCTCCTTCGCCCGGGGATGCGCCTCACCGTTGCCTTTGACGACCTCTCGCTCCCTTTGCCTCCGATGCGCAGGCCCGATAACCGCCAACGAGTGATAGAGGCTGTACTGGAGATCGCGGCCAGTGCCGGGGTCGATGACGTGGTGCTGATAGCCGCCCTCGGCTTGCACCGGCGCATGACAGAACCAGAGCTCCGCCACGCGCTTGGCGACCGGATCTTCGATGCTTTCTCCCCGAGCGGCAAGCTCCTCCAGCACGACGCCGAAGACCCCGCGCAGCTCGTGATGGTCGGCGAGACCGACCACGGTGAGGAAGTGGAGGTCAACCGCCGGGTAGCAGAATCCGACCTCCTGGTCTATGTGAACATAAACCTTGTCACGATGGACGGCGGGCACAAGTCGACCTCGACCGGGCTCATGAGCTACCGGAGCGTCCGTTCTCACCATAACGTCAGGACTTTGCAGCACAGCCGCTCTCTCATGGACCGGCCCAATTCGGAACTGCACACTTCAACCTGGCGTATTGGCCGGCTGCTTGCCAAGCATGTAAAGGTTTTTCAAGTCGAGACGACGCTCAACAACGATGCCTTCCCTTCGGAAATGGCGTTCCTGCAAAAGAGGGAATGGGAATGGGGCCTGCGCGACCGGGCTACCTTCCTCGCTGCCAGCCGAGGCCTTGAGCTATTGCCGCCCGGCGCGAAGCGCTCGGTCCTCCACAGCATCAACGCTCCCCACCAGATGACGAGCGTGCAGGCTGGCGAAGTCGAAGCCGTTCACGAAGCCACGATCGCGCAGCTGCACCGCCAGCAACTCGTCGACGTCGAGGGTCAAAGCGACATAGTGATCTTCGGCCTCCCCCATGTCGGGCCCTACAACGTCAACTCGATCATGAACCCGCTACTGGTTATGTGCATGGGCCTCGGGTACTTTTTCAACTTCTACATTGGCAAGCCCTTGGTGCGCCCGGGAGGTGCTGTCATCATCTCCCACCCGACACCATGGGCGTTCCACCCGGTGCACCACCCGTCGTACATCGACTTTTTCGAAGAGGTCCTTTCTGTCACGACAGATCCCCTCCAAATCGAAAAGGGTTACGAGGAACGCTTCGCCACTGACGAGTGGTACCGCCACCTTTACCGCACGAGCTATGCGTACCACGGTGTGCACCCGTTGTACATGTGGTACTGGGGGGCACATGCGCTCGAGTACGCGGGGAGCACGATCATCGTGGGGGGCAACCGAAAAGCCGTGCGCAGGATGGGGTTCCGCCCTGCGACGACGCTCGCCGACGCCCTCGAGATAGCAGAGGACCAAGTAGGCCGGGACCCGACGATCACCTACTTCCGCTGCCCACCGATAATGCTCGCAAATGTCCATTAACTTTTCGGCCCTTAAACGCCCCCTCAAGTTCCCGCTCGGCGCGCCGGACTGGCCGGCAACTGTCCCCCGGCCCCCGAGACGTTCTGACCTTGGGGTGGGCTACGACACGGGCTGGGCGCGGCGCTACCCGGTTCGTTTGGCCCGCGCCGCCTATACCGAGCTGGTAACAAGGCCATTTATCGCTGCCGTGGCGCAGCCGAGCGTAGAAGGCCTTGACCGGTTCGAGCACGTTGAGGGGCCGGTCATTTTCGCCGCAAACCACGCCAGCCACCTTGACACACCCCTTGTCCTGTCGGTGCTGCCGGACCGCTGGCGCCACCACACCGTCACGATGGCAGCGGCCGACTACTTCTTTGATTCACACGTCAAAGCGGTCTATTTTGCTTTCGCCCTCAACGCAGTCCCGATCGAACGGACCAAGGTCAACCGCATGTCTGCAGATCGCGCGAGCGCTCTTGTCGAGGACGGCTGGAACCTGCTCATTTTCCCCGAGGGTGGCCGCAGCCCAGACGGCTGGGGCCAGGAGCACCGTGGAGGAGCGGCATGGCTCTCGGCTCGGACAGGCCGGCCGCTCGTCCCCGTCCATATCAAGGGCACCGGACGGCTCTGGCCGCGCGGGGCACGGCGCCTGTACACGGGCCGCACAACAGTCACTTTCGGCGCTCCCATCAAGCCGGAGAGATCGGCGCGAGAGCTGGTTGCGCAACTACAAGGCGCTATTGCTTGCCTTGCTGACGAAGCGAGCACGGACTGGTGGTCAGCCCGGCGGAGATCCGCCGCCAGTGGCACGCCTGCACTGACAGGCCCTCGGGCCGCACCATGGCGGCGGGCCTGGGCCCTGGGGCCCTCCCCAAAAGACAGTGCACGCCGGAGCTCGCCGGCGGCCGACAGGCGCTGGCCGCCACGAGACGGCCGGCGAGCCAATTGACGTTCTGACGGGCTTTACCCGAGCTGGCTTTCGTAGACAACAGGCCCTCTCGTCGTCGCCTCTCCGCTGACCGTCGGGACAGCCGCCATCGTCACAGGCGCAGCCGTGGCGGCAGGGCTCACCGCCGGGACCCGGCTCGCCGGCGCCACCTCGGCACGCTGAAGGTCGACGTACGGCAGGTCGACGCGACGCTTGACGCCCCCACCGGCCATGCCGCCAAAGAGTGAAACGCCAAGCCCGATGACGAGGCTCCAAAACGAAGTCCAGTAGGTCAGGTAGTTCACGTGGTACGGGCGGCCACCAGCTGTGACTGCGTCAGGTATATGGCCAATGCCAAATGTCGGCAGCACGACCACGCCGACGCCTATCACTATCAGGCCCCAAGTGGTGGCTCCTCCCATAGCCCCCGCGCTCACGCCACGAGCCCCCGAACTTACACCGGAAATGAGGCCGGCAAGGAACATACAGAAGATAGCCGTACCGGCGAACCACCACGAAAGGTTGTTATAAACAAACGAAACCTGTGACGCAAAGGAAAGCGCCAGCCAAAGCGCGTCCAGGAGCGCAAATACCGCGAGCGCAATTATGGCCCCCGAGAACACGCTGCCCCAGCGCACTAGTTGCGGGCCCTGGGCAGTGCTGAACGCTCGGCTTTCCCGTACTACGTAGCCGTTCCTCATCGGACCTCCCTTCGGGCCTCGCCGGTGGCGGCCGTCCGCAGCCCCTTCCCTGTACGCGACGTTTCCTACTTGGGACTTACCCCGCGCTCGCACTGGGCAACCATGGCGGCCCCCAAGAGCCCCAGCATCCTCGGGACCATGCCTGTGCACGGGGCCGGTAGGGCTGGGCCGGTGCCCAAGAGCAGGGTGCGCCAACAAGTGGGGGACGACCATACTGGCCGTGTGGACCTGCGCCAGTTAGCCGCCCTCGTTGCGATCGCGGACACCGGCAGCTTTTCCGGCGCCGCCGCCTCGCTCCACACGGTGCAGTCCAACGTCTCCGGGCACATCAAACGCCTCGAGCGCGAGCTTGACACCATCCTCGTTGACCGCCAAACCGGCCAACTAACCGAGGAGGGCCGCGCAGTCGAGGAGCGGGCACGGGCGGTCCAGGCCGAACTCGAAGCGATCGCGACAGATCTCGCCGCGCTCCACCAACAAGTCGTGGGGCACGTGCGCCTCGGTATGATCTCCACAACAGCTCGCTGGCTGGTGCCCTTGCTCCTCGACAGGCTCGCCGTGGACCACCCCGGTGTCCGGCTTGTCACCACGGAGGCAACTTCTTCCGCATTAGGAGCCCTCTTGAGCAGTGGAGGGCTCGACTGCGCAGTAGTCAACCTCCCTTTGAACAACCCTGAACTGAAGTTGAGCCCTCTCTTTGACGAAGACATCGTGCTCCTGGTGCCTGTCGACCACCCCTTGGCGGACCACAGGCAGCTCAATATGCGGGACCTCGAGGGTGTCGAGCTCATCCTCCCAGCTCCTCACAGCGGTTTCAGGGAGGAGCTCGAGCACGCCGCCCGCGACTCGGGCGTCACGCTGCGCTCGAAGGCAGACATAGACGGGCTGCGCCTGCTTTCTTTTCTCGCGCTGCGCGGCTACGGCCCCGCGCTTATACCTGCCACAACGATGACCGACCTCCCCGAGGATTACAGGATCCTCGCCGTTTCCGGCGTCCCGCTGCGCCACGTCGGCATCGCCCTGCGAAAACGGGGAAGGCCGAGCGCGCCCACCCGCGCCCTAATTGACGTGCTCCAACAGGTCATTTCGGCTCACGTGAAGGCTCAGGGCCACCTCCACGCTGCCACTGTGTGAGCCCCTCCCGACGTTATCCGCGCGACCCGTAGTAGTGTTGCAGCAGCCCCAGGCACCGTTCGCTGCGTGTAGCCGAGCTCAGCGGCGAAATCGGTTGGCCGGGTACGAGTAACTGGGAGAGCCGACGCCACAGGCGGCGGCCCGGCAAACTGCCCCGGGGTGGCTGGCCCCGGGGCAGCGCCGGAGCAGCCTTCAGCGGAGGCACCTAAAAACGGTTAGAACGGGTGCCGGGTCAAGGCTGCGCGGCGGCCGGGCGACCCCGCAGCCGGCGCAGCACATATGGCAGGATCCCACCGTGGCGGTAGTACTCCGCCTCGACCGGTGTGTCGACCCGGAGCGCGACCTGGAAGACCTTATCCCCCGCGCGCACCTCCAGGTGGGTGGGGAGAGCCCCGTCCCCGGCGGCTTCCAGGCCCGTAATGTCAAAGACTTCATCGCCCTTCAACCCCAGCGACGCCGAGGACTGACCGGGCAGGTACTGCAACGGCAGGATGCCCATGCCGACCAGGTTGGAGCGGTGGATCCTCTCGAAGCTCTCAGCGATCACTGCCCGCACCCCGAGGAGAGCCGCCCCCTTGGCCGCCCAGTCCCGCGAGGACCCCGAGCCGTACTCCTTACCGGCCAAGACAACCAGGGGGACGCCGGCTTCGGCATAGCGAACCGCCGCAAGATAAATCGTCGTCTCCTCACCTGTGGGGAAAAAAGTGGTGACCCCCCCTTCGGTCCCGGGCGCGAGCTGGTTGCGCAGCCTGATGTTCGCGAAAGTTCCCCGGGCCATCACCTCATGGTTCCCCCGCCGTGACCCGTACGAGTTGAAATCTGCGGGCGCCACGCCGTGCTCGATCAACCAAGTGCCGGCCGGGCCGTCCTTGCGGATGCTCCCCGCCGGGGAAATGTGGTCGGTAGTCACCGAATCGCCCAGCTTGGCAAGAACCCGCGCCCCGTGGACGTCGCAGAGAGGCGCAGGCTCTTCCGGCATGTCGTCGAAATAGGGCGGCTTCCTCACATAGGTCGAAGTGGTTCCCCAGACGTAGAGGTCCCCTTCGGGCACTGGCAAAGATACCCAGCGGTCGTCGCCGTGGAAGACCTCTGCGTAGCTCTTCTCGAACATTTCCGCGGCGATCGTGTCGTTGATGACCGCCGAGATTTCCTCAGTGGCAGGCCAGATGTCCTTCAAGTAAACGGGCTCCCCGTCGCTGCCCGCGCCGAGCGGCTCGCTGGTTATGTCGAAGTTCATCGAGCCTGCCAAGGCGTACGCGACCACCAGGGGCGGCGAGGCGAGGTAGTTCATGCGGACATCGGGGTTTATGCGCCCTTCAAAGTTCCGGTTGCCTGAAAGCACTGCGACAACAGCGAGGTTGCCCTGCGCGACAGCCTCCGAGATGCCCGGCAAAAGAGGGCCACTGTTGCCGATGCACGTCGTGCAGCCAAAACCCACGAGGCCGAAACCAAGCTTGTCGAGGTAGGGTGTTAGCCCTGCGCGGTCGTAGTAGTCCATGACCACCTTGGAGCCTGGGGCGAGAGATGTCTTCACCCACGGCTTCACGGAAAGGCCCTTTTCAACAGCGTGTTTCGCGAGCAGCCCCGCCGCCACCATCACTTCGGGGTTGGAGGTGTTGGTACAGCTCGTTATGGCAGCGATCACGACGTCGCCGTGCCCAACCTGGTAACCCGCACCGCTGCCGGACCTGACCTGGGCCCGCCTTTCAGCGAGCTCGCTCCTGTCGACGATCTTCGCGAGGGACTCGCCAAAGGCCGCCTTCGCCCTCCTCAAGGGGACTCGGTCCTGGGGCCGCGCAGGGCCGGCGAGGCAGGGCTCGACCGTGCCCAAGTCGAGCTCAACTCGCTCCGAATATACCGGCTCTACGGAGGAATCGTGCCAGAGGCCCTGCGACTTGGCGTACGTCTCGACGAGCCTCACGTGTTCTTCCGAACGGCCCGTGAAACGCATGTAGCGCAAGGTTTCGTCGTCGATGGGGAAAATCGCACAGGTCGAGCCGTACTCGGGCGACATGTTACCGATCGTCGCCCTGTTGTAAAGCGCGACTTTGCGAACTCCCTCCCCGTAAAACTCGACGAACTTGCCCACGACGCCGTGCTTGCGGAGGAGCTCGGTGACAGTGAGGACAAGGTCAGTAGCCGTCGAGCCCTCGGGCAGCTCCCCCGTCAACTTGAACCCGACGACCTCTGGGATGAGCATCGTCACGGGCTCGCCGAGCATCGCGGCCTCAGCTTCGATCCCGCCGACACCCCAGCCGAGGACCGAGAGCCCGTTGACCATCGTCGTATGGGAATCCGTGCCGAGGAGCGTGTCCGGGTAAGCTTCTCCCCCTTCGGCGAAGACGACGCGGGCGAGGTGCTCCAGGTTTACCTGGTGGCATATCCCGGTGTTGGGCGGGACGACCCTGAGCGTGCGGAACGTTTGTTGGCCCCAGCGGAGGAACCTGTAGCGCTCCTCGTTGCGGGCAAACTCGAGCTCGGAGTTGCGAGCGAGGGCGTCGGCGCGACCAGTCACGTCGGCGATGATCGAGTGGTCGATCACCAGCTCGGCCGGGACTTGTGGCTGCACCGCGGCCGGGTCGCCGCCGAGGGCCGCCATCGCGTCACGCATCGCCCCAAGGTCGGCCACGACGGGCACCCCAGTGAAATCCTGCATCAAGATCCGCGCAGGGGAAAAGGCGATCTGGACCTGCCGCGCTGCTTGCCGCGCCTCGCCCCCTTCAGCTGTCGAGCTCGCCCACGAGGCGAGGGCCCCGATGGCCTCGGCGGTGACACCCACCCCGTCCTCATGCCGCAAGAGGTTCTCCAGCAGCACTTTAAGCGAGAAGGGCAGGCGCTCTACGTCGTAGCCGCCGAGGTCGGCAAGTGCGCCGAGACGGTACGTCCCGAAGCTCCGCGGCCCTACCGCCAGCTCCCCCCAGGTGCCGAAACTGTTCGCCGAGGCAGTCATGTCATTGCCCTCCATCTCCGTCGGGTTTGCCCTCCACCTCCGTCAGAGCCGCACAGCATCCCACCTCACCAGCCTACGCGACACCCCGGGGATGGAGCGTTTGGCGGTCTTCAGGCAGCGCACTAGTAACCTCGACCGCGAAATGGCCGCGAGCGAGCACCCCGACACCCTCGTCCCCAACCGTTACCGCGACGTGCGCTGCGGTTCTTTGCGCGCCGACGACATCGGTCGGCCGGTCCGCTTGGCCGGTTGGGTGGGCGCCAAGAGGGACCACGGCGGCCTGCTGTTCGTGGACCTGCGGGGCCCTTCGGGAACCGACGCCGACCAGCCGGCTGAGGGGGGCGCCTATTCCTGTGGCGACCATGAGGCACGGCTTGTGCAGCTTGTTTGCCACCCTGGCAGGGCGGCGTTCGAGACGCTCTCCCGCCTTCGTCTCGAAAGCGTCGTGGCGGTCTCGGGGCAAGTCGTCGCGCGGCCACCCGAGACCGTGAACCCCAAGCTCGTGACAGGGGCAGTCGAAGTCGAGGTCGAGGAAGTTGAAGTGCTCTCTTCCGCAGAGCTCTTACCGTTCCCCGTCGAGCGCGACACAGAGGTCGGTGAGGAAGCTCGCCTCACTTACCGCTACTTGGACATCCGCCGGGGCCCGCTGGCGGGCCGCCTTGCCAAGAGGGCGCGGTTCATGCAGGCGGTGCGGGGCCACCTTTCGAACCGCGGTTTTCTCGAAGTGCAGACGCCAGTGCTGACGGTCTCGTCGCCCGAGGGAGCCCGAGACTACCTTGTACCAAGCCGGCTTTACCCTGGGGAGTTTTACGCCCTCCCCCAGGCGCCACAGCAGTTCAAGCAGCTGTTGATGGTTGCCGGCGTCGAGAGATATTTCCAATTGGCGCCGTGTTTCCGGGACGAGGCATCAAGGGCCGACCGCAGCCCCGGCGAGTTTTACCAGATCGACCTCGAGATGGCCTTTGCGACCCAAGAGGACGTTTTCCGGGAAGTGGAGCTGCTGTTCGAGCACCTGGTGGCGACGTTCACGGACAAGCGCGCGCCCGCTCCGTTCCCGCGCTTGCGCTACTCAGAAGCGCTCTCACGCTACGGTACCGACAAGCCGGACCTGCGGTTTGGGCTCGAGATCGCCGACTTCACGACGGTTCTCGGCGGCAAGACCGAGCTCCCCATGTTCGCCGAGGCGCCCGGCCGGGGCCACGCTCTCCGGGCATTGCTAGTACCCCAAGGCGCGGGGCGCCCCCGGAGCTGGTTCGACGCTTTCGCCGAAAGCGCGCGCTCGGTTGCCACAACCGGCAGCTGGTTGCAGCTACCGCCTGACGGGAGCGAGAACAAAGGGCCACTTGCGCGCAAGCTAACGAGCGAAGAAATGCGCAAGATCATTGATGCCGTAAGCGCTTCGCACGGCGATGCCGTGCTCACGTGCGTAGGCCCGCCCGGCTCGGCGAGCCTGGCCCTCGGGCAAGTGCGCTCGGGTATTGGACGCGACCTCGGCCTAGCTGACCCGAAGCTGCTTGCTTTTTGCTGGATCGTCGATTTTCCCATGTTCGAGCCGGACCCCGAGACGGGCGGCTGGACGTTCTCGCACAACCCCTTCTCCATGCCCCAAGGGGGCCTCAAAGCCCTCGAGACGAAGGGCCCTGGGGAGGTACTTGCTTTCCAGTACGACGTCGTGTGCAACGGGCTGGAGCTGAGTTCTGGGGCCGTGCGCAACCACCTGCCTGAGGTGATGGAAAAGGTCTTTGCAATTGCGGGATATTCCAGGGACCGTGTCGAGCGGTCGTTCCCGGCACTATGGCATGCTTTCCGCTACGGGCCGCCCCCCCACGCCGGCATAGCCCCGGGCCTTGACCGCTTGTTCATGCTCCTCGAGGACCAACCGAACATCCGGGAAGTAATTGCCTTCCCGCTCAACCAGACTGCGCGGGACTTGATGATGGGCGCCCCCGCGCCGGTGACGCCGCAACAGCTCGCCGAGCTGCACCTACAGGTTGTGCCACCAAAGTAGTGCCGCCTCCAGGGACCGTCGTGGCATTGGCAACAAGGCTCAGCCCAGCAGGGGAACACCGCTCAGGGACCGGCAGGCCTCGATCAGGTCGTCTTGGAGCGCCGGGTCATAGGCCGCCGGGTTCGCCGGGAGATCACGCCGTCTGCGGAAAAAGCGCCCGGTGACAAGGGCTTCCGGTGCACCGCTCGTTGCCAGCCAAGCCGGCGTGTCGGCCCCCAGCTCGACCGGGTCAGGTGCGCCTGGGCCGCCCATCTTCGTTTTTATCCAGCCAGGGTCGACCGCGTTTGACAAGGTCCCCCGCCACCGGCGCGCAATAGCGAAGGCAAGCATAACGTCCCAAAGCTTCGAATCCGAATAAGCCTGCATGCCTTCCCAGTGGCGCTTGTCGTGCTGCAGGTCCGACAGGTCACCTCGCGCTGACAAATGCAGGCCAGATGTCAGGTAGACGAGGCGCTTAGGACGTGCCATGAGCGCTGTCAGCACATAAGGCGCCAGCACGTTGACTTGGAATATCTCTTCCAAGTCGTCCACAGTGACTTCGCGTCGCGACCTGCCACCAACCCCCGCATTGTGCACCACAGCGTCAAAGGGCCCATGTTCGTTGGCATCTTCTGCGAGGGCTCGCGTCTCTTCGATCGAGGCCAGGTCGCCAACGAGCACCGCCTCAACGCCCGGCAACGCCTCACCTGTCTCGGCAGCCCTCGCCTTGTCCCGCGCATGGGCTACCACCCGGTGGCCCTGCTTGACCAGGGCGTCTGCCGTCCCAAGCCCAATACCTGCCGACGACCCCGTGACGAATACAGTGGCCATCTCCGGTCTCCTTCTCGGCCCTAGTACATCTAGGCTAGCCACGCCGGCGCTCAACCTGTCGTGAGCCGTGGGGGCCTTGGCAAAGTCCCACATGAGCGCCAACGGGACCAGGAGCGCAAGAGCGGGGCCGAGAAGGCCTCCCGTGACCACGCCCACCCCGTGCCGAAAACCAAAGACGTTCCAACTGCGATGGCCCCTCCGCTCGCTGCTGCCACCACATCGCGGAGCGGGTGCCTGAGCGTGAGCAAGCTCCCGGAAAGGGGCGGCCTGAGCGTCTCGCCATGCCATCGCCGAGCCCGAACGCCTGGTCGCCGACATCCCCAATGTCCTACAAGCTCAGCGGCTTTTTGGCGACCCAGCTCCTTGTTGCGCATCGTCCGCGCCGACGTTGCCGACTATCAGCGCCCCGCTGTCATGGCTGCATGGCGGGGAAAATTGCGTGCCGCAGCTGGCCGGCAACCTGGCGGCAGGAAAGTGAGCCCGCCGGCCCGAGGCGTCTCGGCGAGGGGTAGTCCGAAGGGGCCAGCGCGGGCACTTGCCACGCCGTAGCCGCGTAGCTGATCGCCTTGTCTGCGAGCGTCAAGAGGCCCCCGGTGTTGAGGGGCTTGTCCTCGAGGATCTCGCGGACCAGCTTCTCACCTTCGGGGGTCCCGAGAACCCCTCCATGGAAGTCGGGCACAACGACGGTCGGGAAAGGAAGTTGCTCGGAGGCAGGGGTGACTGTGGCGTCGGCTAGTGGCAGGAGCGCCACCTGGTGCACCCCGGCGATCGGGCAAGAGATCGCGTTCTCGAGCACGGGGGCCTGGCTGTCCAGCGAGCTCAGGAATGGGTTGTCGGGCGAGAGGTCGATCGGGGCCACCCCTTGGAAGGCGTCGCTCAACAGGCGCATGGCTTCGTCGCTGGCGACTCCCCAGCCCTGCTTGTCGCTGGTCGGGTACCAGACACGCCCCGGGCTCTCAATTGGGCTGGCCATGACGAGGACCGTGACGGCGGGCGTAGGTTCTGCCAGGAGCGCTGTTTTTGCGACGAGGGCGCCTTCACTTTCGGCCACAACCGCGACCGGCCGCTCAGACTGTGCGCGCAGGGCAACTATCTGGGCGAGCAGCATCTTGTCGAGTTGTGCAACAGGTTTTGCAGTGTCCGCGCTCGTGTAGGGAAGCGGTTCGCCCTGCGCATTAAGGCCTCGGTAAGAGAAGCGCTCTTCGACAAAATCGCCCGGTAGAGGGTCGAGGCCGTTCCCGTCCCAGGCCGAGCCATACCCGGAAACGAACAGGACGTCCATCCGCGCCCCGGCGCTCACTTGCGGCTTGTAGTTTTTGGTCGCCTGGTGGGCGGCTGCGGTGCGCGAAGCATTAAACCCGAGAACAGCGCCGCCGAGCACGCACGCTACAACCACCAGGACTGCGATCGCCCCAACAGGCACTGCCCTGCGAGGAGCCTCTTGGACGACGACAGCGCGCACGAGCCCGAGCCACGCTCGCGCATTGAACACGCCGCTCAGCACGGCGATCAGCGGCCAAAATGCCGCAGGGAGGGCCGCCATGGCGGCGCTGGCGATGCTCAGCACGACAAAGGAGAGGGCAACCCAGCCGGCGGCCCGCGGAGTTACCACCCGGCGCCACCAGTCGCCCCTTACAGCAGCGCGGTGGACGAGGAGGGCTACTAGCAGCGCCGCCGGGACGGCAGCCAGGAAGAGCCAAGAGACCGGGACGACCGCCGTGCTGAAGAGCAACGTGACACTCGGCACGAGCAGGACCGCTGCCAACAACGTGGCACCGATCCCTCTTCCGTACGTCGCCAACAGGCCAGGTGCCGGCACGTCTCCTTGCGGCCAGGCAAGCGAAATGGACAGGCCTGTCAGGGTGCCCCTGACAACCATGACCCCAATGAGCTCCCCGACCACCGCGGCCCAAGAGTCGTGGTAGACGCTGACCCACCTGAGGTCGCCGAAGACGCCAAATGGCGCCACGGCGCTCGCTTGGGGGGCGATGCTCGGGTGCATCCCGCGCGCGAAGGCGGCGACGAGGCTCGCTTCCAGCAAGTTGAGCCCAACGCAGAGGGCAAGGAGCCACCAAGTGCGCGTCCTTACGTCCCGCCCGTGGTCGCGCACCTGCGCCCAAAATTTGCCTGCCGCCCCGGAAGCGGCCATGTCCCCAGGATAGGTCTCTTCGCGTGCGCACTGCTGTGTGAGTTTGCCGCCGCGACAGCATGGGCAACCTTTGCTGGCTTTAGGCGACAGCTACTTCAGTCATGATCGGCGATCCCGCTCACCTGGTGGTTGGCGTGGAAGAGCGCCTCACCGATCAGCCTCCGGACGTGAGAGTCACGGGCCCGGTACAGGACGTGGCGGCCCGACTTTCGGGTATCGACAAGCCCGGCCAGGCGCAGCTTGGCCAGATGGGCAGAAACGATCGCCACGTTGGAGCCGAGCCGGGATGCGAGGCTTGAGACGTCGAGCTCTTCGGCCGATACGAGCCACAGGAGCTGCAAACGGGTCGGCTCGGCCAGCATCGAGAACGCAGTGACCGCAGCCCGGACCTGAGGGTTGCTTGGGAGCTCGACCGTGTGGCAGAGGAGCTCGATAGCAGGTGCGGGCTCTGGCACAAGGTCACTATACTCAAACGATCATGCGAATGACGGGCAGGTCTGGCACGCGGTACCTGGCCCTCGCTCTGGGGCTGATCGCAGCGTTAATGCTCGGCGAGGTCGTTGCCGCCGCTCTGTCGGGCTCGCTCGCGCTTTTCGCAGACGCGGGGCACATGCTGAGCGACGTAGGAGCCCTCGCGGCGGCGGTTTGGGCCGCGCGGCTCGCTGCTCGCCCCGCGAGCGGTACCTGGACTTACGGGCTCAAGCGGGCCGAGATCCTCTCCGCCGCCGGCAATGGCATCGCCCTTGTTGCGGTAGGCGCCGTCATCGCCGTCGAAGCCGTGCGGCGGCTGGTGTCCCCACCTGAGGTGCGCGGCTCTATCGTGCTCGCGGTGGCACTGGCCGGCATGGTGGTCAATTTGGCCGCCACTTTCGTGCTCGCCCGGGCGGACCGCTCCAGCCTGAACGTCAGAGGCGCCTTCGCCCATGTCGTCACCGACCTGTACGCCTTCGGCGCCACGGCCGCAGCAGGCCTTGTGATCGTCTTGACCCGCTGGTCCCGGGCAGACGCGGTCGCCTCTTTGGTTGTGGCCGCCCTCATGGCCTGCGCTTCTTGGGGGCTACTGCGCGGTTCGGGACGGGTGCTGCTCCAAGGCACCCCTGAGGACGTCTCTCTCGGCCTGGTCCGTGACCACATCACCAGCGTGGAGCATGTGCTCGGCGTGCACGACCTGCACGCCTGGGCCCTCACTCCCAACCTGCCCACCATCTCCGCCCACGTCGTCATCGAAGACCACTGCTTCGCCTCTGGCCACGCACCGCAAATCCTCGACGCACTGCAGAGCTGTTTGGGCGAGCATTTCGACGTCGAGCATTCCTCCTTCCAGCTCGAACCTGCGAGCCACGCCGCCCACGAGCGTGGTAACCACGACTGAGCGGCTCAGCGTCAGCGCGCCACCAACGCTTGGGCCCACCTCGGTCCGTCCTTTCCGCCTGGCGAGGGCGGCGCTCCTGGGTACGACGAGCAGTTAAACCGCAGCGACCGCCCTGCAGATCTCACCTGCCCAGGTGAGAGCCCCGAGGTAGCACGCTTCCACCTGCTCCGGCCCAAGCCCCGAGACGGCCTGGAAGCCTTCTGCCCCCACTTCCCACGCCAGGACGTCAGAGAGGATCCCGCCGAGCAGCCCCTTGCGCTCGAGGAGAGCATCTTCAAGCTCAGGAGCTAACGAAAGCTCAGCCACGACACCCTCCAACGGGGCCTGAAGCAACAGGTCGAGCGCGCTGACCAGGCCGACGGTGAAGGCGGGACCGGCACGGGCAGGGTCAAGCTCGTGGGCCATTCGCTCAGCCATCGCCGCTCGCACAAGTGTGATCGCCAACTGCTCGTCCGACCCCTCGTGGGCGCCCGCGAGCAACATCAACATAACCCAGCTGCGCAATAGCCTTTCCCCGAGCATGACCACTGCGTCCTGCACAGAGCGCAGCCTGCGGTACAGCCCGCTTGCCGCGCCGGCCCCGGCGGCTCGCAGGAACCGGTAACTGAGCGCCGCATCGGATTGTACGATCTCTTCGATCTGCTTGGCCGAGGTCCGCTCGTCACAGAGCCTGTCGAGGACGCGCAAACAAGTCACCCGGCTCGGTGTGAGCGATTGGCCCTCGACAGTCTCCGGACGGGCCAACAGATAGCCCTGGAAGAGATGAAAACCGAGGTCAGTGCACACCTCGAGCTGCTCGCGCGTCTCCACCTTCTCTGCGACGAGGCGTACACCGTGCTGTCGGCAGTGCCTGACGCCTTCGGCCAACTGAAGGGACGAAAGCGCGAGCGCGTCTAACTTCACGATCGAGGCCAACCCCAAGAGGGGGTCGCCGTCGCCCTGCCAGACGTAGTCGTCGAGCGCCAGCTGATAGCCCTTTTCCACAAGGCGCCGGCACCCAAGGACAACTTCGTCGTCCCGCGGCACGTCCTCGAGCACTTCTATGACGACCTCACCCGAGCCGAAGGGCACCTCTTGGTCGCCCACTAGGAACGTGCGAGTCGCGTTGATGAAGGCCGGCTTCGCCCCAACCAAGCTGCCGAGGCCTATGTCAAGGCCCGAGCGGACCAGTACATCGGCGGTCATCGCGTCGCCCCCAGGGCGAGGGAAAGCTGGGTCGCGGAAGAGCAGCTCGTAACCGTGCACCCTCAGCGCCGAGTCAAATATCGGCTGCCGCCCGACGATGAACCTGCCCATGACTGTTGCCGGCACGGCACGCGCGGCACCTCCCATGAAGTCATCGGCAAACGCCGCCCGGACATTTACTAGTACGCGTTCGCCTACGGCTCACCTGGTCCAGGCGTGCACCAAACGGGCTTGACCGCCAAGACGGTTACGGCATCTGCCAAGCGAACGGAAGGCTGCGTGAGCCGCACCTACCCGGCTTCGCCCCGCACTCCCTTAGGCTTAGGATCTGGCAATGCACGATCGTGCGCGCCTGGGCGGTTGAAAACTACTGGCGTCGCAGGGTGGCCCACCATGAGGTCGCTGACGGCCCGTGTTTTGTCGGCGGTGGCTGCATCGTGCTTCGGCCTCGCCGCCTGCGGCGGCGGCGCTGCCACCGAGGGGACAACGAGGATCCGAGCGTTCAGCCTGATCGAGGTCGGGAAGACCCGCGTGCACTTGGCAGCCGACGGCAGGTCGGCAACCGTGCAGCTCGAGACCAAACCACCGACGGTCTGTGCCATCGCCTACGGCAAGACGGCATCGCTCGGGTCGATCGCTGACGACCCCAACATGGGTGGCACTGCCATCTCCGAGCACACCGTCGTCCTCAGCGACCTGACGCCTGCCACGACCTACCACTTCCGCCTCACCGCCACAGACGCGCAGGGGCTCGTCTTCCAGACCCCACAGCTCGCCACCTTCACAACGCCCCGTGAAGCGGCCACTCACGAGCAAGACGTCGCCATCGGTGCCAAGGTGGTAGCTGTCAGTTCGCAGTACAGCGACACCTACAGGGCATCAAACGCTTTCGACGGCAACCTCTCTACCCAGTGGGCGTCAGACGGCGACGGTAACCGAGCCTTCATAACGATCGACCTCGGACGAGAGCGCAAGGTCAACGGCGTTGCCTTTATTACGCGCGAGATGTCGGACGGCTCGGCGATCACGCAGACTTTTGCCGTAGTAGTCGACGGTCAGAGAAAGTTCGGGCCGTTCCCGGCCGGCAACCCCCTCGACCCCCGCATAGCGCGCGTTTCCTTCACGGCCCGTCTCCTTCGCTTCGAGGTCGTCACGTCGACCGGGGGGAACACCGGAGCAGCAGAGATCCAGGTCTTCTCCCCCGATTAATCGCCTCGTTGCGGAGTGGACGGTCGCTCCCTTGGACCACCCTCGCTCGTTCAACCCGGCGGTAACTAACATTTGCCGGAGATGCCTGTGGGCAAGGCGACAATGCTGCTGCTTGGCGAGGTCGGTCTCCGCCTTAGCAGTTCGCTGTGCCTTCTTCTCGGAACACTGCAGGACCAACGCCCCCGCTGCAGCCCTTGGGGATGGCGGCCAGAACGGATAAATCGGCGGCGGGGCCAACTTGTCCTGCCGACTGTCGAGCCAACGACAGTGCCTTCCAACAGGCCGAGCTGCGCCAGGTCCAATGTGGCCTCTTCCTCGTCGGCTCCCACAACGCGCACGAGGTGGTCGAGGACCTCAGCCACGCCGACGGAAGTCAACTGTGCGTCTGTCTGAAGCAGCGCCCGCACCTCTCCTGCGGATGGTTAACGCCGGGCTTGGTCGCTGCTCGGGCCACGCGTGCGGTACTTGCCTTCCAGCTCCTCGACAGGCTCGTCAGGTGCAGGGCGCATGACCACCCGGTCACCAAGGTCGACCCCCACCGTTGACGTTTGGAGCGCCAGTGACATGTCCCTATCGCCTGCTGCCTGGGACAAGGGGGTGCAAGCCGGTGCGGGACCGGCGAAGGTTGTCCCTGTGCCAATGCACCCCGACCAGTTGGCAGTGGAGGCCGAGACCGTTCGTCTACTGGTCGCGGACCAGTTCCCCGCAGGGGCAGGGCTGCACGTCCGCCCAGTCCCGTCAAAGGGGAGGGTGAACGCCCCCAGTTTGCCCACTCCCCGTCAACGCTCTTGGGGAGCCGCCCGAGCCGGCGTAAAGTGAGCCTCCCGGGACAATCTTCACAGGGAGGCCCCCATGCCAAGAGTCGTCCATTTCGAGATAACCGCCGACGATGTCGAGCGCGCCCGTAAGTTCTACGAGATCTTCGGTTGGGAGATAACGAGCTCAGGCATGCCCGGGGTGGACTACTGGCTGGCCCACACCGGTGAAGAAGGCATGGGGATAGACGGCGCGATCATGCCTCGGGCGTACAACCCTCAACCCGTGATCAACTGGGTCGGTGTCCGCGACCTTGACGAAATGATCCGCCAGGTCAAGGCGGCGGGTGGAGAGATCGTCGGCGAGAAACAGGCCGTGCCTGGGATTGGCGACACCATCTACGCCAAGGACACCGAGGGCAACACCTTCGGCATGATCCAGCCTGTGCCCGGTTCCGCGATGCAGCCGTAGTCGCGAAGCGAGGGGACTCACCTGGTTCTCAGGGGCAAGGAGTTGCCCGTCTCGGTCGATCGGTGGCTCGGCGTCATGGAGCAAGTCAGGACCAAGTCTTCGACGCGCATATACACTCACCGTTAGAGACCGTTAGGGACCCTTTTGCCACTCCGTTCGCGCACGGATCGCGCACGCAGCTCGACATAACAAAGGTCGTTCCTCGCGCTCGCTAGCGGCGCCTGAGGCCACCGCGGGCGCGACGTTCGGTTCTCGTGCTCTGGCGTACCTCAGAGGCCGCCCGAGAGCAGTTGCAGCACACTAATCATCGATCGGTCGCGAAAGACCTGATCACGAGGGTGCCGACAGGGCTACACGAGATTGGTTGTTCTGTCAGCGCCCCAGCACCGCCACTGCGGGTACTTAGGCATGCCCCTCCCGCCTCCCGGTCCGTGCAGTCCCAGCCCGCGTATATACGTGACAGGGGTCGTATATACTTGAGCGGGTGGCAAAGCACTTGATCGACCTGGACGAAGAGGCGCTGAGCAAAGCTCAAGCAGAGCTCGGCACGGCAACGATCAGAGACACCGTCAATTTAGCCCTTGAGCGGGCTACCTCGAACAGGCACATGCGGGTAGTCGCCGCCCTGGACGTCCTAGCCGGCACTGACCTGGAGGACCGGTCCGATGCATGGCGCTGAGGTTCGTGGTTGACACCAGCGTCCTAAAACGACTCAGCCACGACGAGGTCCGAGGGGTTATCGAGCCGCTGGCGGAGCGAGGAGAGCTCGGCCGGCCGAGCATCTGCGACCTCGAAGTCGGCTACTCCGCTCGCAACGCCGCCGAGTGGGACGAGCTGCTAACAGCCCTGGACGCGTTCGCTCGGGTCGAAACCTCTGCGGCCCACGTGGCCAGGGCTCTCCAGGTCCAGCGCCTCCTGGCCGAGCGCAGCAAGCGGGGCCGCAAGATACCCGACCTTCTCGTGGCCGCGGCTGCCGAAGAACTCTCCATCTCCGTGCTCCATTACGACGCAGACTTCGACCTCATCGCCGAAGTCACCGGGCAAGCCAGCCGATGGGTGGTACCGGCCGGCACCATTGACTGACACCAGGGAGGATACTGTTCGCACGTGACGACTCGTTCGGCGTGCGCAATCTGGTGCCCGCTGAGCTTCTAGCACTGCGGTCGTAGCGGGCTTCACTGTGCCAGCGAGCAGTGCGGGCTCTCAGCGTTCAACGGTTTTTGACCCCAGGACCTCCAAGGAGCGCCCCGTCCCGTCACTTTTGGGCTACCGCCATCACGAGCCGCGAAAATGATCGCTGGCTGGGGCTACTCGTCGTAAGTGTGCTTTGCGGGTTCGGGCTAGCCGTCGCTCCTCACCCCGTAAGCTAAAGCCTGGGTACGGAACATCTGTGAGTAGGTACCGCCCAGGGCCATCAAGGCCTCATGAACGCCTTTCTCAGTCACCACGCCATTTTCGAGCACCACGATCAGGTCGGCCATGCGGACAGACGAGAAGCGATGTGAGACGACAAGGGTTATGCCGCCTATTTCTCTTGTTCGAAGGGACGCAGCCACGTACTCCTCATAGAGGTGGTGTTCGGCTGCGGGGTCGAGAGCGGCCGTCGGCTCGTCCAAGAGCAGGAGGCGCAACGCGCCCATCGACTGGCGTACGGAGGTCATCGTTAGTGCAACATTGCTGCGGATCTGCAGCGCCAGCGTTGCCACCAACAGGACCTCGCCACCGCATCAGCCCTCGTCGCGCCCCTAAGCTTGGTCCGGCCCACTTCGTCCCATAGCTCATCGGCACGGCGGTCGAGGAAGTCGGCGCAACCGAAAATTCTCATCTCCATGGCCGCCGCGGGGCGGAAGAAAAGCTGATGGAGGCTGTCCGACGCCCTCGTGGGCGCTGCTGCCTCCGACCTCGCCCTTTCCACGTAACGCTGAGAGCGAGGGACGAGGACCACCGACGGGACCACGAAAAGCGGAAGAGCGACCAAGACAGGCTGGACGGTGACAAGGATCGACATGGCTATGAGCAGCCGGACGAGCAACGAAGCGAGGTCCAAGAGAGAAAACGCCGAGCGGACCAGTTCCACGCCGGTCCGGTTGACTACCGAAGCTTGGTCCAGGTAATCAGGCCTTTCCAGGTGCTCGATACCGGGCATGGTCGCCGCTTGCATGAGGGTCGAGCGGTTGAGCTCGACACCCACCAGGTTCGCCATCCAGTCGGCGAGGTTGCCGATTCTCCTCCCCGCGACGATGAGGACTGCCGAAGCAAGACCTCCGACCACGGCGGCAGCGATCGTGAAGTCCCAGCGGTGCCGCTCGGCGCCATCGACGATCCACTTGAGCGCGAGGCTCTGAGCCGCGCCAGCCAAGCTGTTGAAGACCGTAAGCAGGAGCGTCGCCCGCCTGCAAATGGAAGAGCCTTGCGTAGAGGCCTTCCTCCGCCATGAGGAGCTTGTGGCTTCCGTCCTCGACAACCCTTCCACCACTCAGCACGATGATCCGCTCGGCTCTGCACACCGTCGAGAAACGGTGCGACACCACTATGGCAGTGGCACTCCGCGCGTGCTCGAGGAGCCCAACCGAGCGGGAGTGCCTCGATGACGTCGGTGGCCCCTGCTGCGCCGGCCGCTTCCTTGGCGTCTTCCAACGCTCCGGGACCAAGCGGGCCGGCGATGGCGACGTTGTCCCCGTGGGCGTACGGTGAGTCGAACACCGGACCTCATGCGCGTCATGCATGCGCTCTAACCAACTGAGCTATACGCCCGAGCAGCGCACCACCTTACCAACGCCGACCTCACCGTGCCCGCCGGGCCAAGAACAAGGCCGCTCCGAGGAGAGCAATCGGTTCAGCCGGCGACGACCGCAACCGCGCGTGGGCCGAGCTTGACCCGACCGCCTTCGAAGCTGGCGTCTTCGCCGGAACTGAGGAGCACCTCGGATTTGGTCGTAGCGCCCTCGAGGGGGAGCGCTTGGCCCTGGTCCGCGAGGTTGGCCGCGATGAAGCAACGGCCGCGTCGGACAACGAGCCAGCGCCGTTCCTCATCGAAGGCGGTCCCGACGAGCCGGTGGTTGTGGCCCGCCAGGTCAGGTTCCTGGCGGCGCAGGGCGATGAGGCGACGGTGCCACTCGAGGAGGGAACGGTGAGGCTCGCGGTCGGCCTCCGACCAGTCGAGCTTGGAGCGCAAGAACGTCTCAAGATCCTGTGGGTCGGGCACCTCGTCTCCCCCTTCGGTCGGGTGCTCGCGGCGGCGCCCGTCGCTAACGGCCCGTGCCAACTCGGGGGCCTTGTGGTCCGTGAAGTACAGGAACGGGGTCGAGGCACCCCACTCTTCGCCCTGGAAGACCATCGGGACAAATGGAGAGAGCAACAAGAGAGCCGCTCCCACCTTGAGCAGGTCTGTGCCGACCAACTGCGACATTCGCTCCCCTCGAGCTCGATTGCCGACTTGGTCGTGGTTTTGCAAGAAGCAGACAAAGGCAGACCCAGGCAAGCCTGTCGCCGAGCGCCCCTGGTCCCGCTGGCGGAACTCCGAAAAGCTGCCGTCGTACACGAAGCCGTCCGTGAATGCCTTCGCTAGTTGGGCGACCCTGCCGAAATCAGCGTAATAACTGTGGCTCTCCCCAGTGAGGAGAGCGTGGAGGGCGTGGTGAAAATCGTCGTCCCAACAAGCAGAAAGACCATAGCCGTGCTCGCCTCGCGCCCGAGCGACCCGTGGGTCGTTGCGGTCGTTTTCAGCGATCAACCACAACGGCCTGCCTAAGTCGGTAGAGAGGAGATCGACAGCACTTGCGAGCTGTTCGAGGATGTGCACTGCGCTCTCGTCATAGATCGCGTGCACCGCGTCGAGGCGCAAGCCGTCGATATGGTAGTCGCGCAACCACATCAGCGCGTTCCCGATCACGAACTCCCGGACGCCGTAGCTCCCTGCGCCGTCCATGTTGACGGCCGAGCCCCAGGGCGTCTTGTACGCGTCTGTAAAATAAGGGCCAAATTGCCCGAGGTAATTGCCCACCGGTCCCAGGTGGTTGTACACGACGTCGACAATGACAGCGAGCCCACGGACGTGGCACTGCTCCACGAAGTACTTAAGCCCGGCCGGGCCCCCGTAGGCGTGATGAGGCGCCCAGAGGTCCACGCCATCGTAACCCCACCCGCGCTCGCCGCTCGCCTCAGCGACGGGCATCACCTCGACGGCGTCCACCCCAAGGTGCACGAGGTGGTCCAAATGCTTTACCGCTCCCTCAAACGTACCTTCGGAGCTGAAAGTCCCAATGTGCAGCTCGTAAATCGCGTGTGGCGGCCATTTCGCGCCCAGCCTACCGACGCTCTGCCACGCAAAACCCTTGTGGTCAACGACGCCAGAGGGCCCCTCTATCCCCTGGGGCTGCCAGGCTGAGCGCGGGTCCGGGTGCGGGTCGCCACCGTCGACCGCGTACCGGTAAGTGGTGGTCTCCGCGCCCGAGAGGTGCCACCATCCGCGCTCCGCCCGCCGCATCGGGAGCCGCCGGCCATCCTCGAGGACGAGCTCGACCAGCCGGTGGCCGGGGGCCCAAACAGAAAACTCCATATTAGAGGCGCTCCTTTTCGAGCAGGGCCACGGGGAGCGCGCCCAGGAGGTCGCGCATGGCAACCTCACCTTCGAAGGCCCCCCCGCAAAGTACGTCCTGCCAGCGCCCTGGCGGCAGCGCGAGCGCGGTCTCCTTCCAGCCCCCGGCTTTCTCGAGCACGAGAGGTAAGCGCGTAACCACCGTCATGACCTCACCACCCCGGCCGAACACGACTGCGTGCTCAGCTGCGGGGCCGTTCACCTCGAATGGCACATAGGCTCCTCGCTTGCCAGCACCGAACGCGGCCCGTCTGCGGCTGCGAAGCCAGAGCGCCCGCTGCACAACGGCGAGCTTGGTGAGCCCGATTTGGTCCCCCTCGTACCAATGTTGGGCAAGGTCGGCAACCTCTGCCGCCTGAAGAAGCTTGCGGCGCCGCTCGTAGTCGACGGGGCGGCGGTTGTCAGGGTCCACCAAGGAAAGATCCCACAGCTCGCTCCCCTGGTAAAGGTCGGGGACACCCGGAGCCGTTAGAGTGAGGAGCTTTAGCGCCAGCGAATTGGACCGCCCCGGGCGGCGCACTTGGTCCACGAGCGCCTCGACCTCGGCCACAAACCTCCGGCTATGCATGGTAGCACTGGCGAAATGTGAAATTGCCCCTTCGTAAATAGGGTTTGGTTCGTCCCAGCTAGTGTACAACTTGGCTTCACGTGTGGCCTTTTCCAAAAATGCTAAGACCCTCCGGTTGCTTATGGGCCACGTCCCGACCAGCGTCTGGTAGTACATCCATTCCGTCTCTGGGTCGGGGAGCTCGGCGGTGCGATGGCGGCGGTTCATAGAACGCCACCGAGCAACTGTCTCAGCCCACTCGTCGGCCATCTCCGACAGCACGGCAATGCGGGCGCGGACGTCCTCGGAACGCTTGGTGTCGTGCGTAGAAGTTGCCAAGAGCGCGTCGGGGTGGCGAGCCTGGGCAAGGTGGCACCAGTTGTGGAAATCTCCCACCTCTGTGCCTGTCGAGCTCGGGCCCCCGCCCACCTCATTGAGCGACAACAGCGGCAAGTAGCGGTAAAACGCCGTGTCCTCGACTGCTTTCGCCATCACGGGCCCAGTCAATTGCTGGAACCGCATCGCCATTTCCGTCTCGACAGGGCCAGCACCGGGGAGCTGGAGGACAAGGAGCTCACGGAGGAACTGGAGGAGCTCGCCATCGAGCTGAGGGCAGCGGAGCCCCGCCTCGAGGACCGCTCGCCTAACGACAGCGACATCTGCCTCAGATGCCGGCTCGCCAGGGACGACATAAGTCCGGTAAACACTGAAAGAAGCGACGATCTCAGAAAGGCACTCACGCAGCTCGCGGCGCGTGTGGTCGGAGTGGCGCCGGTGGAGCTCGCAGACGCGAGCGAGGCGCTCAACCACCCTTGTCACGTCCGTCGCAAGCGGCCCGTCGAGCACCTGCATTTTGCAATCATGGACGAGGTCATCCCAGGACTGCTCGAAACCTGTGAACGACCTGAAGGAAGCTTGGAGCGAAAGGGCCCCCTCTTTCTTCACGAACAACCCGCCGGCGAGGTTCAGCCAGTCGTAACCGGTCGTGCCCGCTACGGGCCAGTCCTTCGGCAGCTCCTCACCCGGGGCGAGAACCTTCTCAACGAGCGCCCACACGCCCGAGCCGGCTTCCTCCAGCCGCCGCAAGTAGGCGAGCGGGTCGAGCAACCCGTCGATGTGGTCGACACGCAAGCCGTCGATCACCCCCTCTCGCAGCCACCGCAGGACGAGCCGGTGCGAGTCGGCAAAAACTGCCGGGTCCTCAACCCTTATCCCGACGAGGTCGTTTATATCGAAAAAGCGCCTGTACTGGCCCTCTTCCGAGGCGGTGCGCCAAAAAGCGAGACGGTAGCTCTGTCTTTGCAGCAAGGTGTCGAGGGCGTCCGCCGAGCCGCTCGTTGCTGCCGTCTCGGCGTCGAGTGCCGCCTCAACTTCATGGTGCTCCGAGCAGAGGGCGGCGAGCCGAGCACGCAAGACTTCTTTGTCACGGTGGCGTTCCCGGACGCTCGCCCGGTCTGTCGCCCACGAAGGCGGGAGGCGCCCGAGGGCGGTCCCGATGCTTTCCAGCTCGGCGCGCACCGCAGGGTCAAACCCGCGTGACAACCGTCTCGCAGCCTTCGAAACGAGCTGGTCGAGGCTTCTTGGTGCTACCGGCACGCGGTGGTCGAAGTAGCGAAGGGTGAAGGTGCCCCTGCAATGCTCGAGGGAGAAGTTCCCGGCGTCGAGCTCGCGCCCATAGTGGTCGCCGAGGACGGGGAGGAGCACGACGGGGTCCTGCTCGCCCGGGTCGCCCCAGTCAACGTCGAAATAGCCCGCGTAGACGCTCGACGGGCCGTTTTCCAAGACGTCCCACCACCAGCGGTTGTCTGGCGTCGACACCGCCATATGGTTAGGCACGATGTCGAGGATCTGGCCGAGCCGAGCTTCGCCAAGCGCCTTTTGAAGCTCGAGGTGGCCCGCTTCGCCCCCGAGCTCCTCGTTGACCGTCGAGGGGTCGACCACGTCGTAGCCGTGAGTGCTGCCTTTGGCCGCTTGGAGCACAGGCGAAAGGTACACGTGGCTCACGCCCAGCTCCGCTAGGTACCCAGCAATCGCGGCAGCGTCGGAGAAGCCGAAGCCCGCGTGCAATTGGAGCCTGTAGGTAGCACGCTTTTGCGCCCTCCTGGGCCGGCGGGCGCTTTGGTGCTCTTGGTCTGTCATTTGTGGCCTATCTTTGTGCCTCCTCCTGACCTACCCAAACCCGACGCCCTGGCATAACCTGTCGCGAGACGTGATCGGCTACATCCCAAGCCCTCCAGCTAACGGCATCCATCTGGGGGCTTTTGAGCTGCACTTCTACGGGCTCCTGATAGCGATCGCGGTGTTGGTGGCAGCCTGGCTCGCCCAGCGCCGCTGGGCGCGCCTCGGAGGACTGCCGGCAGCGATGGTGCCGATCACTTTCTGGGCGGTAGTGGGAGGCCTGATCGGGGCGCGCCTGTATTCGGTGGCGACGAGCTGGCAGCAGGACACCGGGGGCAACTGGCTGGAGATCTTTCAAGTTTGGAACGGTGGCCTCGGGATCTGGGGGGGGGTCGCCGGAGGGGTCCTGAGCGGCTGGCTCAAGGCGCGCCTCATGAAGGTCCCCTTGCCCCCCCTGCTCGACGTCGTGGCACCTGCGTTGCCCTTGGCGCAAGCGATCGGGCGCTGGGGCAACTACTTCAACCAGGAGCTTTTCGGGCTGCCGTCGAAGTTGCCCTGGGCCGTGCGGATCACTGACCAGGCCCAGCTGGCGAACATATTCCCAGCCAAGTACCGGCCTCCTTTGACAGCGGCCGGGACGTACATGCCGGGGACCTTCCAGCCAACGTTCCTCTACGAGTGCGTCTGGGACTTGGCAACCTTCGGCCTCCTGGTCCTCATCGAGCGCAAGGTCAAGCTGCGTCGCGGGTACCTTTTCGCTGCGTACGCCTCGATTTACACTTTCGGCCGCTTTTTCACGGAGTACTTGCGGATCGACCCGGCACACCGCTACCTCGGCCTGCGGCTGAACGACTGGACGAGCATCGGGGTCTTCGCTGTCGCGAGCGCGGTGCTGCTCTTGAGAGGAAGGCCTCGGGGCGACGCCGGTGCCGGTGCCGGTGCCGAGCCCCAGGAGCTGGTAGGGGACCCGCTGCCGGCTTCTGTTAGGGCTGCAGGAGGAGCGGGGCTGGGGCCAGGCGCCGTGGAGGGCCCAAGGCGGGCGGGTGAGGGCCCCGGGCCCTAAGACCGCTTTTGCGCGAACCCGGCTCTCGAACAAGACCAAGCCATTTTGGCCGAGAAAGGTCCTTGGGCTGGGCTCGCTGAAGACCAGCTCTTATGAGCTTTGGTGAGGTCGCCCCGTGCCGGGGCGGTCAAAACGGGGCCAGGCGACCAAGATGGTGCGGTCGTCGTGCGCCCCGCGGCGGCTGAAGTCGGCCGCCGCGGCGAGAGCGAGCGGTGACAGCTGCGCGTCGGCGGCGCGGAGGAGCACCTCCGCAAGACGGGGTGCAACACTGCTCGGGCCGTCCCGCAAGGGGTCGGCGACACCATCGGTGAGGAGCACGAGACCGGTACCTCTCGGCAACTCGACCGTCGCCACTTGTACGCCTAGGAGGGCCCCCTCCCGGTCGCTGAACGAGGTCGAAGGCAGAGGCAGCACGCTCGGCAGCGCGGGCTTCAGCCCTTCGAGCGCGGCCAGCTCTGCATCGTTGGAGGGCGAACCCGCCAAGAGCTCTGACCACGTTCCGTCTTGGTCGAGGGTAAAGGCGGAGCTATCGCCGGCACTAGCGACCACGGCGTTCGCCTGGCCTCGCTCGAGGTCCAAGGCGACCAGCGCGACCACAATTGTCGTAGAAAGTTGCCCCGCCGCGGCCCCACCCGCTTCGGTGATCTCCTCACTGGCTGACACGACAGCTCCCGAGCACTCCACCTGTCCCCATCGGCTGCCGAGGCGCAGGAGGTGACCGCAGGCCGCTCCTACGGCGATCTCTGCGCCTTCCCCGCCTCGGCCGGCTGTGCTGACGCCATCTGCGACAACCAAGCCCAGTTTCCCGGGCGCAGGTTGTGCCCAGCCGAAGGCGTCTTCACAGCGCTTGCGGTTGAGCCGGTGCGCGACCCCGGCCACCGACGCCCCAAGGACGACAAAGTCCTCCCCGGCGGCGCCTTCGGCACGGTAACCGGCGTCGCTCGCGCGGACGGGGCTCCGCAAGGGCACTGCAGCTTGGCTGGCGTTCGAAGCCTCGCCCCATGCCGGGCTCGCGCAGTGCGGGTTCATTCCAGTTCGTCAACAGGGATCGCTTGCATGTTGGGCAGTTGTGGCGGCACAAGCTGCGGAGCGCCCGAAACTGCGCTCGCCGAAGAGCTCACGATCGAGGAGACCAAGCCCGCCATCAGTTCGGGCACGACCGCGGAGGGGGCGGCCCCTTCGGCGGCCACAAATGCCCGGTTGGGCTTGTTCTCGGCGACGTAGGCCAGTATCTCAGGCACCGCTTCCCCGAAGCCAAATGCCAAGATGTTTGGACGGCGCCGCCAGGCCGGGTCCACGAGCCGGCGGTGCGATCCCCGCCAGAGGTCCTCGGGGTCCGTGGGCCGGCCATCGGAGACGAACAGCACTGCGGGCCTGTACCAGCGCTCCCCCGCTGCGCGGCCAGAGTGGTAGTCGCCCTCTATCGAGCGCCTCAAGTGGTCAAAGGCCGCCGCGTACGACGTCCGCCCTTCGACGTCGACCACCGGGATCGCCTCGACGAGAGCGAGGTCCGACAGGGGCAGGACTGTGCGTGCGGTGTCGCTGAAGGTGATGATCCCGAAGCGCACCACCTCGGCCACCGTCGGGTCCTGTCCAACCGCAACCCGGAGCTGGGGCAGCTCGGCGTTGACCTCCGCTATCGGGGCTCCAGCCATCGATTGGGAGACATCCAGGCAGAGGTAGAACGGGAACACCGCATAACGTTCTTCGCTCCCGACGTACTCTCCGTCCATGGCTCAACGACGCTACCGTGCCCCCGCCCCGATCTAAGGCGAAATCAACCCATAATTGGCGCTAGCTGCCGGGGGAGCGACGGGTGAGCGATCTCATGGTCAGGCGGCGGGTAAGACGACTGTGGTCGTCCCGTCGTCGAGGATGGAGTGGCCGACCGCTTTGCGGGCGCGCAGTTTGCCGCGCCGTGGGCTGAGCCGGCGGTACTGGGACCGCAGGTAGGTGTCCTTGGAGCTGACCGCGGCCATCGCGGCCACTGCGAGATGGCGCTGGAGCCAGCTGTCACCGTGGCGGGCCGTCCCGTGTTTTTGCTTTCCCGCCGGCAACGTCGGCAGCTTGGCCCGCAGCTTGCCCTTGGCGAGGTCGGCCAGGGCGGCGGGGACCCGGCCGCCTTGGACCAGCGCGGCGAGCATCGCCCTGCTCGAGGCGCCGAGCACGTCGGAGGCGGCCGAGGAGAGCTTCACCCCGGCGTCTTGGAGGACCTTGTCGAGGCGCTGGGCCTCGCGCGTGCGCTCCTCGGCAAGCGTGCGCCGGTAGCGGGTGAACTCGCGCAGGTCGCGGGCGTTCAACAACCAGCACTCCACTGCTTTCCAGTAGACGCCGGTCGCCTCCATCGCCACTCGGGTCACCCCGTAGCCCAAGAGCCAGTCCCGCAGGGCGAGCAGGTCCGCTGGGAAGGCCGAAAAGCTCGCTATCTCGGTCTTTCTCACGCCAGCAGTCCCGGGGTAGCGGACGCAAGCAACCACGAGGTCCTTGTGCACATCCAGCCCGGCACGCGCTCGACGACCAGTTCCATACGACATCCTCCTTCAGGCGGTTACCGGTGTGCACCACGCCAGGAGGCCCAAGGTCAGAAACCTAAGGCACGCGCTCAAAGCGGCAGTCATCGGTGCTCAGGACCTCTACGTCACGCTAAAGCACGGGCGCAACGCACCAAGAACGCCCGACGTCGATGGCGTGCTGCCCTACCAGATTTCCCTACCCATCAGGTGGGCCGCCAGGTCCCCGGGCGCTAAAGCCCGATCCAGGGGCTGACGATCATCCCGACGAGGAAAAGGACCAAGCACGCGGCGGCGAGATCGAAGGCGAGGACGCCGCTGAGGCGCCTCAGGCCGCTCCACCGGCGTCCCCGTAAGCGGGCAAGCCGCCAAGCCAAGCGGTGCGCCGCACCCCAGGCTGCGGAGGCCCGGCGCAGCAGCTCCATTGGGCTCGGCGGCCTCACGCCAGACGGCCCGACGCCAGGCGGCCCGACGCCAGGGCCGGCAAAGGCAGCCCCAGGCGCCCCGGCTTCGACGGCACCGGCAACGAGGGGTTTGACGACTTGCCAGGTGGGTGCCGAGCGGCGGCGCAGTACAGGGCGCACAGCGACGTCAGGGGCTGAAGGCGCCCGACGTACGGCACTAGCGAGCCCGCCAATAGCAGGCAGGGAAGCCCTCGGGTCGCCCTGCGACGCTCGTACCTTCGCCGCCAGGTCGGAGGCTCCGAGCGCGTCCAGGAGCGCTTCCAGGTGGACGCACCATTGGGACGGCGGCGGGCGCTCGGCGGCTCGCTGGACACTGAGCGCCGCCTCGCAGGTCTGCCAGAGCTCGGGAGCGTCAGGCATGTGCCGCCACGAGCGGGGGAGCTCGAGGTCCACGTTCACCTTTTCGAGCGAGCGCTGACGGCTTTGAAGAGGGAAGTTGGCCGCCCCGACGACCCGGAGGAAGGCAAGCCCGAGCGCGTAGCGGTCCGTGGGCTCCTCCGGTGCGGCGCCGGGCGAAAGGGCCGGGTCGTCCCAGTTGGGCGTCGTCGCGCGGGGCTTGGCAACGCCCTGGTCCAGGGGACCGGGAGGAGCAAGAGGCGTTGGGGTCAGGGCTGCGCCGTCGCAGTCGAGGACGTAGACGGCGGGAGCGGGCTCGAGAGACCAGAGGACGTTCTTCGCCGATAGGTCCCCGTGAACAGCGTGCAGCGGCGCGCCATCAGCTTCCCAGCTCTCCAGTAAGCGGGAAAGCGCATAAACGAGCGCGACCCGTCCAGGGTCGCCGGCCGAAGGTACTTGGACGCCGTAAGCGAAGGCGATGCGGTCCGGGTCACAGGCGAGGTAACTGAGGGTAGCGAGCCTCGCTTTGCCGTCTTTGTGACGGATCCAGAATGGCTCCGGAGCGCGGGGCATGAGCGTGCCGGCGGCCATTTGGGTGCTGGCGGGGGCCACGGCCACGGCCGCAGAGGGCCAGGCGCTCGAGGAGACCGTCCGAGCCCCCATCCCGGCGTCGCTTTCGTTGAGCAGCAGCGGGAATTGGGCGAGACCAACGAGGCCGGAGAGCGGGACCGGTTGGCGCAGCTGCTTGAAGACCAAGTCCCGCCCTGGTTGGGCCGCCGCCGCGGGCGGGGCCAGGACTTCGTACACCTTGCCCTCCCCACCCTCGGCAAGCAGCGGGCCGAGCCGGAGGGCAGCCTGGTCGACGACCATGTCCTGACGCACCGGATGCTGGCTCATACGCCCTTCGTCTGCTTAATAGCCTGCCACTGGGTCCACGGTCCCAACTAGGGGTAGACCTGCTGCGAAGAGCTCGACATTTTCCCGGACACGCAGGGCGAGGAGAGGCCGGGTCATTTCCTCGGTGTCGGCGGTATGAGGAGTGATGAGGCAGTTCGGGAAAGCCCAGAGCGGGTGGCCTGAGGGCAGGGGCTCGGGGTCGGTGACGTCCAGGGCGGCGCCTCCGATCGTCCTCGCACTGAGAGCTTCGACGAGGTCGGCAGTGCGGACATGCCTGCCCCGCGCGACATTGACGAGCCAAGACTCTGAGCCCATGAGCGCGAGCTCCGTCTTGCCGATGATGCCGGTTGTCTCGGGAGTGAGAGCCAAAGCCACGAAAACTACGAGCGCGGCGGGGAGCGCCGAGTGAAGTTCCCCCATGCCAACGGTCCTGGCAGCGCCCATGACAGGGATCGAGTTGCGCCGAAGGACCGTGGCACGGACCTGAAAAGGCGCAAGAAGCGACAGCAGCTCGCGAGCAATCCCACCGCCTCCGAGCACAACGACGTCTGCCCCGTAAAGAGAAGTCCCGGCCGGCGGCCCCCAGTGGCTCGCCCGGGCGCGTTCGACGAAGTTCCGCAGGCCGGCGAGGCCGAGCGCGAGAGCGTGCTCGGCGACCGGTTTGGCATAGCTGCCCTTCGCACAAGTCCAGGTGACCCCGGCCCAGCGCGGGTCCGCCATGACACCGCTTTCGACGACGCTCTCAACGCCCGCCATGGGCAGCTGCACCCACTTCGCCCCGGGGTGAGCGGCGAGCATCTCGGCCACGTCCTTCATGTGGAACGAATGCCAAACGAGGGCGTCCACGTCTCCGCCATCGACGATTACCCCCCCGCCGGCCCGCACAGCACCGGCGAGGACCTCGTCGGGCGTCGGGCCAACAAGTATTCTCGGCCGCCTTCCCATGGCGCTCAAGGACGTCGGGGTGCGGGTCGTTGGGAAGGCGACCAGATGCCGTCCACGATGCCGTAGGCCACCGCCGCCTCCGGGCCGAGCCAGCGCCCGACCGAAAGGTCAGCTTCCACATGCTCACCCGCGCGGCCCGTAGCTTCTGCCAGCCGCTTCACGTACCGCTCGAGCTGGCTTCGGTGGTGCTCGGCCCACACGGCAACCTGGCTGGCGTTCCCGCTCACAGCCACGTCCGGCTCGCTCAAATGGAACTGCGAGTGCGGAGCGGCCAACCTCTTGGCGCCGGCGGCCACTATGCCGACGGCCGCCCCCTCGGCTCTCCCGAGGCATGTGACGTTCACCGGCACCCCCAACAAGTCGATCGTGTCGATAAGAGACAGCGCCGCGTGCAAGGGCCCGTCACACGAGCCGACATACAGCTGCACTGCGCTGTCGCCAGTCGCGTCGAGGGCCATAAGCTCGGCGCACGCGCGGTTCACGGCGTTGTCGTCGAGCTGTCCCCAGAGCCTGACGACCCTCTGGTCGAGGAGCTGGGCCTCGAGGAAACCGGGCACCTCCCACGGGGAGCCGGGGCTCATAGCAGGCGCTCGTCCTTGGCGACGATCGAGAGCTTCCAGTCCAGGCGCTGGCCGATCGCGGCGGCATAGCGCTCGAGAGTCGATAGCCGTAGGTCAGAGCCACCGGACTCGAGGCGTGCGACCGCTGACTGCGAGGTGCCCATGCGGGCGGCGACCTCGGTTTGCGACAACCCGAGCTCGACTCGTTTGGCACAAAGGGCGGCAGCCAACGAGCGTCGTTGCCCCGCCATTTCCCTGAAGCCAGGGAAAACCGGGTCATGCCTGCGTTCGTTCATCGTGGCATCGCCATAACTGTTTTACCAAAGCCCCAGTATTGCCGAGCCCTACCGGCCCAGCTCGGTCGCTGTCGGTCCTACCTGTGACCGCTAACTATTGGGACGATGATATCTTATATTTGAGATATCACGCCAGGTATACGACTACCGGAGGAGGGACTATGTCCGTCATACCCACCGTCCTTGACCAATCGGCAAGAGGCGAGAGAGCGTTCGACATCTATTCGCTCCTCTTGCGAGAGCGGATCGTTTTCCTCGGCCAGGAGGTGGACGACCAGATCGCGAACCTCCTCGTCGCCGAGATCCTCTACCTCGACAGCGTCGAGCCCGGCAAGGACATCGCTCTCTACATCAATTCCCCTGGTGGCCTGTCCTATGCGGGCATGGCGATCTATGACGTGATGCAGCACGTGACCTCTGAGGTCTCGACCGTCTGCGTGGGCATGGGCATGTCGGCGGCAGCGATGATCCTTTGCGGCGGCGCAAAGGGCAAGCGGATGGCGACACCCAACTCGAAGATCATGATCCATCAAGGCACTGCCGGCACTCGAGGAGCCCCTCGGGACATGGAGATCCACCTGCGCGAAGTGATGGCCACCACAAAGAGGATGGCTCAGATCATTTCCTACCATTCAGCGCGCCCGCTCGAGCAAGTTGAGCGTGACATCGACAGAGACTATTTCATGACGGCCGAAGAAGCCAAAGAGTACGGCCTCATTGATGAGGTCATCGTCCCCCGCCGAGGCGTTTCGGCCGAAATGCTCGCAGAAGCTGACAAGGCCGCCGCCGAGCTCGCAGCCGCGATGTAGGCGGCGGCACGCCCCCAGGGCACCCCGCCTCTTGACACCCTGCTGGTCAGCCACCCTCTGCCACCAGCGGCGTGACCAGTGCTTGCCAAACGCGCACGGGCGGCCTAGAGTTCGCACTGCAACCTACTGGACCAGCGAAGTCCGGTGAGATCCCGGCGCTGTCCCGCAACTGTCGTCCTCCCCGCTAAAAGGCCGGGTGGCAAGCCAGGTCGCCTGGCCAGTGGGGAGCGACCAGGGACGTCGAGGTAGCGAGCTGGTCGCAGGGGTTCACCCCTGTTCCCGGCATAAGCCCTCGGCCGCGAGAGAGGACAGTGCCGTGAAACGACCAGGAACCAAAACGGTTTTTCGTTTGGGAGCCCTTTTTCTGTGGCCGGCGCTGTGCTCGGCGGTCGTGTGCACCGCGCTGGTCGCGGTGGGCACGGCCCCAGCGTCAGCCTCATCCACGCCTATGGCTGCTAGTGCCAGGTCGCACCTACCAGCGCGGGTCCTCTCGCTTTCGGCGAGCGCGACGCAGATGCTTTACGGGATCGGGGCCGGGCACCAAGTCGTGGGGGTCGACAAGTACTCGACTTACCCACCTGGGACGCCCCTGACAAAGTTCACCGGCTACGAGACAAATGCCGAGGACTACCTCTACCTGAGGCCAGACCTGGTGATCTTCCCTTTCAAGACCGACCTGGTCGAGCAACTCGACGACCTCGGGATCCCGTCGCTCGTGCTCCCGCCTCCGAGCAATTTTGCCGGTGCTTACGCTCAAATTTCTCAGCTCGGCACCGTGACCGGCCACGAGGCCGGCGCGAGGGCGCTCAACGCCTCTTTGCGCGCCTACCTGTCTGCCTCGGAGCGGGAAGCGGGAACTGCGGGCCGCGGCGCCACTTATTACATAGAACTAGACCCGGTCTACTACTACACAGCGACCTCGAAGACCTTCATCGGCGCCGAGTTCTCCTTGTTCGGCATGAAGGACATCGCTGACCCCGCCGGCCACGGCTCTGGCTACCCCGCCATATCTGCCGAGTACATCTTGAAGGCTAACCCCGACTACGTCTTCCTGGCCGACACCGTCTGTTGCCACCAGACCGCGGCCACCTTTGCCAAGAGACCAGGCTTCAGCTCCCTCAAGGCGGTAAAGCTCCACCACGTCATCGGCGTCAACGACTCGGTCGCATCACAGTGGGGGCCCCACACGATAGAGGTCTTTGTGAAGCAGATAGCGAGCACCCTGCGGTGAGCGTTCTCGTAGACAAGGAGCTCCCGGCGCGGCCAAGAACGGTGTGCCTGCCGCCGCAACGCCCTCTCGAGCGAGCTGGCGTCGTGGAGCCGACGCGCCTACGGGCCTCCCACTTGGCGCTCGGGAGCGCCTTTCTTGCTTGCGCTGCGGCAGCGAGCCTGATGGTTGGGCCTTACCAACTGCCTCCGCTGCAAGTACTCGAGGCGGTCGTCGCCAAGTTACCTTTCGTCCACCTTCACTCGGGCCTCAGCCACCTCGGCTACGAGGTGCTCTGGCAGCTGCGAGCTCCTCAAATGGTGCTGGGCGCCCTCGTCGGCGCGATGCTCGCGGTCGCAGGAGCCTCGTACCAAGGCGTATTTTCGAACCCTCTTGCCGATCCGTACCTGCTCGGGGTCGCGTCCGGAGCGGGCCTCGGCGCCACCGTGGCGATTGTCTATGGCCCCACCTTTGCCGTGGGAGCGCTCAACCCGCTGCCCATCGCTGCTTTTGCGGGAGCGCTCGTCGCTGTTGCCGCCACCTTCGCCCTTGCTCGGCCAGCGAGCGGAGGGCGCTCGGCCGCCACGCTCGTACTGGCAGGTGTGGCGGTCGCCGCCTTTTTCACCTCCGTGCAGACGTTCATACAGCAGGAACAGGGCTCTTCTAGCCTGGCCGTTGTCTACAGTTGGATCCTTGGCGGAATTTCCACTGCCGGTTGGGGACAAGTCGAGCTCCTGCTGCCCTACGTTGTCGTCGCCGGTGGCGTCCTTGTGGCTTGCCGCCGGCTGCTCGACGTGCTGAGCGTCGGTGACGAAGAAGCGACCAGCCTCGGCGTAAGGGCTGCCCGGGTGCGAGCTGTCGTCGTCGTGGCAGCAACTCTCGGCACGGCGGCTGCAGTTTCAGTTAGCGGCCTCATCGGCTTCGTGGGGATCATCGTGCCGCACACGATCAGGCTCCTGACGGGGCCGAGCTACCGCCGCATCATCCCTCTCTCGCTCATGTTCGGGGGCGGCTTCCTTGTCCTGGCCAACCTCATGGCCAACACGGTCCTCTCGCCCCAGGAGGTCCCGCTCGGCGTGATAACCGCCTTTCTCGGCGCTCCTTTTTTCCTCGTCGTGCTCCGCCAAGCAAAGAGGATGGGCTGAAATGCTCCAAGTCGAGCGCCTCTCCGTGACGCTCGGGGGGACGCGTGCCCTCCATGACATGACTACCTCCGTGAACCCCGGCGGGTGGCTTGGCGTCGTTGGGCCGAACGGAGCCGGTAAGTCCACGCTGATAAAGGCAATTTGCGGTTTGGTGCCATACGGGGGTTGCGTGCGCATCGCCGGGCGCGACCTCGGGTCAAAAGACCGCCGCCGGCGCGCCCGCGCGGTGGCGTACGTGCCCCAACGGCCCGTCCTGCCGCGAGAAATGAACGTCACCGATTACGTCCTGCTGGGCCGGTCCGCCCATCACGGCTACCTCGGCGCCGAGACCGCCCGCGACCGGCGCACGGCCGCAGCCGTCATTGAGAGGTTGGAGCTGGCTCATTTTGCGTCACGCCCATTGGGCGCCCTCTCGGGCGGCGAGTCGCAAAGGGCCGTGCTGGCGAGAGCGCTCGTCCAAGAAGCCCCGGTCCTCGTCATGGACGAGCCCACTACTTCACTAGACCTCGGCCACAGCCAGCTCGTACTCGAGCTCGCCGACGAGTTGCGACGCGAGAGGGGCATCTGTGTGCTCTGCGCGCTCCACGACCTCACCCTTGCTGCGCAGTACTCCGAGACCGTCCTCGTCCTCTTCGAGGGCAGGGCCGTCGTCGATGGCGCACCCGCCGACGTCCTGACAGAGGAGAACATCAGCCGCTATTTCGCCGCAAGTGTCCAGGTGCTCGAGGGTGCTTCGGGACCGGTCGTAGCACCTTCGCGCTCTGCAGAGCCCTCAGCGTTGACGGCTCCCAATGAACATCCCGACGAAGAAATGAGAGCTTCCTGATGACTGGTCCTGGCCCTTCCCGCCCCTCCCGCCCTTCCCCAGGGGCCTCCCCAACTAGTTCCCCAATTGGTTCCCCGACCACTTCCCCACCCACGGTTGCACCGCCTCTTAGTGGCCGGCGAGCGAGCTCGCTGGTGTTGGTCGCCACAGGCGCAGGGAAGGGGAAAACAACCGCCGCGATGGGCACTGCGTTACGCGCGCTCGGGCGCGGCTGGAAGGTCTGCGTCGTGCAGTTCGTGAAGTCAGGCAAATGGAAATCCGGCGAGGCGCGGGTGCTCAGCGAGCTCGGTGCCGACTGGCACTCAATGGGCGACGGTTTCACATGGGACTCCGAAGACCTGAGCCGTTCGGCGGAGATAGCGCGAGGCGCTTGGGCGCTCGCCAAGGATGCCATCGGTTCGGGCAACTACCGCTTCGTGCTGCTCGACGAGGTCACCTACCCGGTCAACTGGGGCTGGGTCCCAAGCGACGACGTCGTCGGGACAATTACCTCCCGCCCCCCGGATGTCAACATCTTCCTCACGGGCCGGGACGCCCCACCAGCCCTCATCGCCATAGCCGACACAGTTACCGAGATGCGCAACATAAAACACGCGTACGACGCAGGCATAACAGCCGCCAAAGGCATCGACTTCTGATGCTTGCCCTCCTGGTCGGAGGCGCTCGCAGCGGCAAGTCCGATTTAGCGGTGCGCTTGGCAATGGCGCGCGGCGGCCCCGTCACATTTATCGCCACTGCCCAGGCTTTGGACGAGGAGATGTCCGCCCGCATCGCCGCCCATCGAGCCGCCAGGCCGGTCCAATGGCTCACGGTCGAAGAGCCCCTCCAATTGCAAGCGGCTCTATCGAGTGGAGGGCGAGCTCGGACGGTGATCCTAGATTGCCTTACGCTTTGGGTCGCGAACCTGCTCGGCAGCGGTGCCAGCGATGCTGACGTGCTCTCCCGCGCGAGCGACCTGGCCGCCTCGGCAGCAGACGGCGACGGGCTCGTGCTCGTGGTCTCAAACGAGGTCGGCGCGGGCATCGTCCCCGCAGATCCCCTCACCCGCCGCTACCGCGACCTCTTGGGAGAGGTCAACGTGCTGTTCGCGGGAGCGGCGGAGGAGGCTTTCTTGGTCGTTGCCGGGCGGTTGTTGAGCCTGGAGCGCCCGGCCCTGGCATCGGGCAGACTGCTGAGGTGAGCACGGGTAACACACGGAACGCCGTCAGCGAGCTGCGGGCAGCCATCGGCTTCCTCACGCCTCTTGGGAGGTCATCCCCCGCTCCTTCCCCGAAGACCATGGCGTACTTTCCCGTCGTCGGCGCCGTTATGGGGTGCGCACTGGGGAACGTGTGGCGTTCTTTAGGGCACCGGTACAAGCCGCTGCCGGCGGCTGCTTTAGCGGTCGCTGCCGACTGCGCCCTTACGGGAGCTCTTCACTTGGACGGGCTCGCGGATGCAGCTGACGGCCTCCTCGCCCACGCGCCCACCAAAGACCGCTTGGAGATAATGGCAGAGCCAGGCACGGGGGCCTTCGCGGCAGCTGCCGTCGCCCTCGCTGTGACTTGCCGCGCCGCCGCCATGTCTGCGATCGAACCCTCAGCGCTGCTCCTCGCAGCCGTCTACTGTTCGTCCCGGTCAGTGATGGGTTTGGGTGCGCGATCCCTCCCCTACGCGCGGAGCACGGGCTTGGCGACGGCCTTTTTGCCTGACGGCGAGCAGGCCGCAGCCGCAGCGGCGCTCGGCACCCCGCCACCCCAACCAGGGTCACCCGCATTTACCGACCCGGTGCTGGCAGCCTGTCTAGGAGGGCTCGGTGCGGCTTGCGCTTTTGCTTACCTCTCCGCCCGAAGGCGAGGGGCCGTCGCGCTCGCCGTTGGTTGGGCGGCGAGCGCCTGCGTGCTGGGAACCGCTCGGCGTAGGATCGGCGGCTTCACCGGGGACGTCCTCGGGGCGGCCGGCGTCGTCTGCGAGGTGACCACGCTACTCGCGCTCGCAAAACAGCACGCTCAAAAGGGGGACGGGCACTGGCAAGCCCTGTGAGTGGTGCCTGCCAAGTGCCCGGCCCTTGAGGGCGTCGCTCAGCCGAGGGTCAAGACGAGCCTGTCCTTGATGGAGGTGCCACCTTTCACAGTCACCTCCGCCCAACCCTTGATCGTGTGCTTCTTGGCGCCCTTCAAGTAGCGCATGCCGGTCTTGTTGACCCCGAGGTGGACCGTGAAGGTCTTCCCCGCATCGGCGTGGTAATCGGCGCCCGCGATCTTTGTCACGACATCCAGGAGGGTGACCGTGCCCTTACAGGCGAGGGTGCTGCAGCGGAACTTCAGGTACACGACGCCCTTGGTAACCTTCGCCGAGGACGTGAGGTCGGTCACGGCCGGCTTGGGCTTCGGCTTTGGCCTTGTGGTTGTCGTCGTCGGGATGGTCGTGGTGGTCGTCGGCGCCGTGGGCGTCGGGCCGGTCACGTTGCCAACGAGGGTTATCGTGTCTGTGCTGCTCGATGACGGCGGGTTGATGACATTGGCGATCGTCAAAGAGATGACGTCCCCAGAATTGACCGTATTGGGTACGGTCAGGGTGACTGTACTGGTCCCGCCCCCGGTGAGCCCCGTGGTCACGGTGCCCGACCCGCTCGAGGTAGTCGAGTCAGCAATGCTGTAAGAACTCGGGCTGTTTGGGAAAACTGTCCCATCTGGGCCCTCGAGCTCGACGGTACCCGCGCCACCTGCCAACGTAGCCGTCGCATGCACGTTTGAGATCGTGTACGTGGCGATCGCGCCCGTAGATGCCGGGTTCACGGTAACAATGACCCCCGGGCTGGCGTTGGCACCGATCGTGTACGTCGCGGCGTCGGTAGGGACGGGGTCGCTCGAAGTGGAAACAGCGAAATCACTTACTGGTCCGGTGTTTGGGGGATTGGTGACCCCAACCAAGATGACAGTGATCGAATCGTGAGCGTTGATCGTGTCCAGGAGAGTGATCGTGGCAGAGCCACTGGCCAACACCGGCCCACTCGCCACGAAATGCCAGTTTTGCGTGTTGTCGATCACCTCGATCCCAGACACAGTTGTGAAGTTCGTCGGGCCGGAGCTCTCGGTCAGCGATATCGTGCCCCCCGCACTCACGCCATCGCTCGCCTCGAAGCTGACCGTGTAGGTCGTCGAGGCACCCGCAATGGACGACGAGGGCGATGCCGCCAGCCCGGTTACCGAGCCACCGAAGGCAACCGATTCGGTGGCCTCGGCGGGCGGCGTGACGGTTATCTCGTTTGAGGCGCTGGCTGCCGGGTTGGTGCCTGTCGCGGTGATCGTGAGGGTGTCGCCGCTCGCCAAGCTGCTCGCCAAATTGAGCGTGACAGTTGCGCCTGAGGCCGACGCGCTCGTGACCGTATCGGACGCCGTTGAGCCGCCGGACGGCGTGTAGTTCACGCTGTAGCCAGAACCATTGAGGGAACTGAGGAACGTGATCGTGTCGCTCCCTGCCGTGGCGACAGCGTCGAGGACGAGCGAGCTGGTAGAACCCGCGAGCGTTACTCCGCCGATCGTGTAGGTCGTGTTGGCGCCCAGGCCGTAAGTCCCCGCTGCCAACGAGATCCCAGAACTGTTGACCGTGATGGTGTTGGAGGTCGCGGCTGTCGTGTTCCTCGAGGTCGAGAGGCCGAAGGTGAACGAGCCGACCGAGGTCGGTGCGGCCGCGCTGAAGTCCAGGTCGACATTGCTGCCGGCGGCGATGGAGCAGGAGCTCTGCAGCTCGACCGTTACCAGGCTCGTGGTGTCGCTGCCCCCGTTCGTCCCGCTTTGGATGCACGAGCTACCGACGAGGTCGACGTTCGCCGGCACCGACCCAAGCGCCAACCCGTTGACCGCCAGGCTTACCCAGTCGTCCGAGCTACCTGCCAGCGCGTTGCCGACAGTGAAGCTGACCTGGAAATTGGTGGACTGGCCCTTTGTTACGCTGCCCGGCGACGCGACCAGGTCGCTCACGGCACCTGAGGGGGTCCCGATCGTGTAATAGCTGCTCGTGACGTCGGCGTAGGCCGGGCCGGCGGTGAGAGTAAGGGCTGAGACAAGGGCGCCCGCCGTCAACGCCGCAACGCCGGCGAGCAATTTGGGCCGGCGGCCTCCCCGCCCGCGCTGGCCTGCCTGATGACTGAGTGTTTGCATACAGGTGACGTTAATACCCCAATTCACGCTCGCCCTGACATTGGCGCGCGGTGACTGGTCCTAATGGGCCTCGATGCGACCGAGCTTCTAAGCCTGACCGAAGGTGCGCCTACCAGCGGGGGTACCCTCGGGCTGTGCCCGCTATGAAAAGGGGTTTGCGCCGCCCAGCAGCTTTGTTGAGCGTCCTTGCCCTGGCCACGAGCGTAGGCCCGGTGCGAGCGCTCGCCTCGCCGCGCGACAGCAGCGTCCCTCAGGCTCGGCAAGAGGCGCTATCGCATTCGGGCATTTCGCTCAGCATCGCCGACGCGTACGGCATAAGCGTGCCCGCCGGCAGCTGGGCCCCCGTCGATGTCAGCGTAACGAACAACACGGCGTCGGTCGTCGTCGGCGAGCTCGCTCTGAAAGCCCCCGTGGCGCAATTGGTGCAGCCAGGGACCCAGGTCTGCTACTCGAGCACCTACGGCGCCACGGTGTGCTCGGTGGCGGTCGGTTCTGGGCCCTGGTACGCGTACGCGCCCCTGACTGAGGGTTATGCTGCCGCTCCGTCGACCTCGGTGGTCACGTACCGCTCCCAGCTCGCGATCGCACCGGGAGTCACCAAAGACTTTGTCATAGACGTCCTCGCGGCCCAGCCAGCTGGCACTGTCGAAGCCCAAGTTCTCGCTACCGGTGGCAGGCAACTCGCAGTCGCGAGGACGAGGGCCCCCGCTGCCAGCGTCACGGCCTCGCCAGCGTTGCTCGTCGTCACCGATGACCCCACCTCCGCCTCGGCCCTTTCACTGCCGATGCCCGACGGAGGGCAACCTCAAGTACAGCTCCTGCCGCCGGCGGGCCTGCCAGCGTCTTCGTCGGTGCTTGACGCCTTTGCGGCTGTGGTGGTCGACGACGCTGACACGAGCACTTTGAGCCAGGAACAGGGCCAAGCGCTCCGGGGCTATGTCCAAGCCGGTGGGACCTTGCTCGTCGCGGGGGGCGCCGGGTGGAGCGCCGAGATCGCCGGGCTCCCCCGGTCGCTATTGCCTGCCACAGTCGTCGGCACGGGCGCCTTGGCCCTTGGCGGCCTCGCTCACCTCCTCGGATCCCCCCCACCCTCTGGCCAGGTCCCGGTTGACTACCTCGCACAGCGCGCAGGAGCAGCCGCAGTATTGACCGAAGGGCACGTACCACTGGCTTTCAAGGCCGCAGTAGGCAACGGCTGCGCGGAGTTCTTGGCCGTGGACCCGGCGAGGGCGCCTCTCGCCCTCTGGCCAGGACAGGGCGCTCTGCTCGGACGGCTCCTCGCACCCGCTTTCCAATACGAGTACTACAACCAAGGCGCGTCGATAGCACCCGGCGGGAGGGTCATTTCGACGATCCCCGTCACGGCCGGGCTGGTGGGCCAGCGCACCGAGCTTTCGTCGCTCATGACCCCGGCCATGGCGGCGAGCGCCCTTGGGCCCTACCTAGAGCAGATGCCGGGCGCTTCGCTGCCACCGTCTTGGTTGCTCGGCCTGTTGTTGCTCGCCTATGTGCTCATCGCCGGGCCGAGCTGTTACATAGCGCTCCGGCGCTGGAGGCGCCGCGAGGCCACCTGGGCGGTGCTGCCGGTTTTCGCAATAGTGGCGGGCCTCGTTGCATACGCGACGGGTGCGGGCATGGACCGGGGAGCGCTGTCGGACCAGCTGCAGGTCGCCGTCATGTCATCTGGGAGCCACCTCGCGGAAGTGAGCTCCCTAGGGGCCGTTTATTTGCCCCAGGGAGGATCCAGCGCTGTCTGGTTGGCTGGTAGTGGCCCGGTGACTGACCTTGGCGCAGCAGCAGGCGGCCACTTGACCGTGGCGCCGGGCGGCCAATTGACGGGCGCAGCGCTGAGCATCGCCGGCCCGGGCGACTCGCTGGGCGGCTGGGCGTCGAGTGACGACGTCGATCTCCGGGGCACGCTGGGCGGCGCGGTTTGGGACTCCGGGGGCTCTGTGGTCGGAACCGTTACAAACCACCTCGGAGTCGCCCTAAAGGACGCCTTTGTCGTGGAAGCTTACGTAGAGTCGAGCAACATCGGCACAATACCTGCCGGCGGTTCGGCCAACTTCAAGATGCCGGTGCCTTCGCGCCAACCGGGCGCAAGTTGGGTTGTCCCATTTGTCGGGAGCCCGTTCCTCCCAAGCAGCACTCACGGTTTTGCCGCCGCGCGCCAGCAAGCAGCTTTGCAAGGGCTCAGCGAGCTGGCAGCAGAGTACTCGGGAGCGAGCAACGGCCCTGTCCTGGTCGCTTTGGCAGCGAAGCCCTTCGTGGCGAGCGAACGGAGTGGCTCCCGTTCTGCAGCCGTCGACGCAATAGTCCTGCCCCTCCAACCAGAGGAACGCTCGCAGTGGAAGATCTCTGACATGGCGCCAGAACTGGTCGGCTCCCGGGGTGTCACCGCCGGCGCGGGGTCGCTCTACGGTTCCCTTGTCCTTGGCAAGGGCGGTTCCCTGGATTACGAGTTCATACTGCCAGGTGCTGATTGGCACCGGTTACGCCTCAATTTCGGCTCTGCCGACGGGTCGACGACACTGGGGTCGGGATCGACTCCCGGGCTTGGCGTGTCGACCGGCGCACTAGGTTCGGTGAACGGTGCAGTCGTGGGCGTAGACGCCGACGACTTTTCAGTGAGCGCGTTCAATTTCGCCAACGCTGCCTGGGAGCGGCTCCCGGTTTCCCTGGGCGGAGGCGACATCACCGCAAACCTGGCCAATGCAGCGCGTTTGGTAGGCCCCGGGGGGGCCGTTGAGGTCCAGCTGCGCTCTGCGGTCGCGAACTTGGAGGTCATAGGCCAGGTCCCTGCGCTCTCGGCCGCGCCCGGCCGGTCCCCAGTCAGCGGGACGAGAGCGCGATGAGCGAGCTCATGGTGAGGGTTGAGGGCCTCACGAAGCGTTATGGCGAGGTGGAAGCCCTCTCGGGGTTGAGCCTCGCGGTAAAGAAGGGTGAGATCTTTGGGTTTATCGGCCCGAACGGCGCGGGCAAGACGACGGCGCTGCGAGTCCTTGCGGGGCTCTGCTGGCCGACCGACGGTTTGGTCGAAGTGAACGGGGTCGACGTCCTCCAGCAGCCGGCGCTGCTGCGTTCTCTCACCGGTTACATGCCAGATTTCTTCGGGGTTTACGGGTCGATGACGGCCGAGGAGTACCTGACTTTTTATGCCTCGTGCTACAAGGTGCCGCGCAGGGTGACCGGCCGGGTGGTAGACGACTTGCTCGCTTTGGTCGAGCTCGGCGCCAAGCGCGAAGCACAGGTCGAAAGCCTCTCAAGAGGCATGAAACAGCGCCTCTGCTTGGCCCGTGCCCTCGTCCACGACCCTGAGCTGCTCCTCCTGGACGAGCCTGCATCAGGCCTTGACCCGAAGGCTCGTGCAGACATGCGCGACCTCGTAAGGGCGCTGGGAGAGATGGGCAAGACTGTTGTGCTATCGAGCCACATCCTGCCTGAGCTCGCTGAGATGTGCACCAGCTTCGGGATAATCCACAAGGGCAAAATGGTCACGGTCGGGCCTGCCCAATCGCTCTTCGCAAGTGCCGGCGAACGCCGCGCGAGGGCGCGCGTACAAGGAGATTTCGAGGGCGCTGCTGGAAGGGCGCGGGCTGTGGCTGGGGTCACTGCCGTCAACGTAGTCGGGCCTGGGGTGCTCGAGCTCGTTTATTCGGCGGCTGCGCCTGGGCCCGACGAAGAAGGGCCCGCCGGCCTGCTGCGGGCGCTCGTGCTCGCCGGCGTGCCGGTAGCCGATTTCCGCCCGGAAGAGGATGACCTTGAACGGGTTTTCCTCGAGCTCACGAGCGCACAACTAAGCGTGCGCGAAGACCAACAAGAGCAACCAGCCGTCCCTGCCGGCGCGGCGGCGGAGGCCTTGAGGTGACAACCGCTCTCGCAGCCGTGAGCAAGTGGCTTTGGAACCCGATCATCGCCAAGGAGCTTCGCTCCCGGATGAGGAGCTGGCACGCCATGGCCGTCCTCACCGGCTACCTCTGCGTGATCGGAGGTTTCGGCTTTCTCACCTACGAATCCGACGTGAGCGGCTCAGTGAGCGTCGTCCAAGTAGGTGCCGTCGGCAGCGACCTCTTCACAGTGCTCTCAGCGGCAGTGATGGTGACGGTCGCCCTCGTCGTCCCCGGGCTCGTCAGCCCGGCGATCAGTGGCGAACGGGAGCGCAAGACCCTCGAACTACTTTTGGTGACACCACTCCGCCCGGCACGGATCGTGATCGGCAAACTGGTAGCTTCCCTGGCTTTCATGGTCCTCTTGATCGTCGCGTGCCTCCCGCTGTTCTCGGTGGCGTTCCTTCTCGGGGGTGTCGCGGCCTCCCAAGTGCTCGGGCTCTTGGGTTTCACGCTCATGGGCGTCTTCTGCCTCGGGGCGCTCGCGATGTTCACATCTACCACGTTCCGAAGGATTTCGACCTCCAGCGTGCTCTCTTACCTGGCAATGCTCGCGCTCCTAGCAGGCCCGCTGGTCCTCGGGTTCGGCACTGAACGAGCTTTCTACAACAGCTCCGCCACACGGCCCCCCGTCCAGCTCGGGCTGCAGCCGCTCGCCGGCGCTCCTGGCGTGATCTATTCCCTAAGCCCTGTTGTCGGGGTCGTCGGCATTCTCGAGAACGGCAATTGCAGCGGGACCGGGCTATTTTCGGCAATTACCTTCTCGAACGCGGCGGTGAGCTGCGGCCCGTCCTCACTTTTCACCACAGACATGGGGCCTTTCGGGACTTGGCGAACGTGGCAGGTAACGGTCGTCGCGGAAGTATTGCTCACCGCCGCAGCGCTTGGCGGCAGCATCGCTGTGCTCAGGCGGAGAGAAGTTTCGTGAACTGCGACCTGGAGAAGGCGCTCGCGCCCGTACGTAACCGAGCTCGGCGCGATTGGGCTCTTCGTGCTGCGCTTTGGGGGCTTTCGGCTTGGGCATCAGGGACCGCGTTAGTTATGGCCTGGTCAAAGGCCGAGCCCCTAACAGGCCCGTGGGCAATTGTTGGCGTCATGGCCGCGGCCGCGGCCTTCGGGACGGCCGGCGTGTGGGCCAGGCGTCGGCCGTCGCTGGCAAATGTCGCCCGCGTCGCCGACCAGAGGATGGCGCTCGACGAGCGGCTGGGCAGTGCGCTCAGCCTTGCGCATGCCTACGACGGTACAAACAAGGGACGGGCCTCTGTGGCGCCGGTGCGACGCTCCGGCAGCACCACGACGCTCTTGGGCCGCCTGCATGCGGACGCTCTTGCGCGGGCCGAAGCATTGGTACCCGCACGCGTTTTTCCGCTCGCGCGCCACCGTGCCCTGGGAGCCATTGCTGTCGGCACGACAGCAATGGCGACGGCCCTAGCGTTCACACCGACACCTCAGGCGGGCGCCCTTGCACGCCAGGGCGCGGAGCAAGCTGCCATGGCGAGCGCGCGGCGCGCTATCAGGGGTGCCGAGCACGCCCTCGGCGCCCGATCGTCGGAAGCTGTCGCCGCCCGTGCGGCCCTCCAACAGGCCCTCGCCCGCCTGGCGCGGGCGCGGGCGCCTCTCGCCGGGCTCGTCGACTTGTCACCGTTGGCGAGCGAGCTCCAAGCTCTCAGCACTTCGGCAACCCAGGCGGCTCAAGACCAAGATGCGGCCGCGGCGGCCGCAGGACAGGCCCTTGCCGGCGCACCGGGGGCGGCGCCGCTCGCCTCGGCCTTGCAGGCCAGCAACCTGAAGGCGGCGGGCGTAGACCTGCGCGCTCTCGCCAGCAAGGTCGGCGCAATGTCGCCGGCCGAGGAGGAGGCCCTCGGGGCGGCGCTTCAGCGCGCGGCGGCGGCCGGAGGGCTCTCCTCCTCAAGCTCAGGCGACGGAGCAAGCGCCGGAGGAGGGGCCGCAGAGCCGGGGAGTGGCCAGCTGGGGGCGGCTTTGGGTGAGGCTGGGGCGGCTTTGGCCGCGGGCCAGCCGGCAACGGCTTCCCGGTACCTGGGAACGGCAGCCGCGGGAGCAAATGCCGTCGCCGGCGCCACCTCTACGAGCCAAGAACTCGCTGCCGTCCAGGCCGCCATCAGCAACGCCGAAAACCGGCTGGCAGCGCAGGCTCAGGTCGCGTCGGGGGCCGGCTCGGGGCAAGGTACCAGCTCAAGGAGCGCAGCGGGGGCTGGCGGCCCTGGGAGCGCCCGAGGTCTTGGCGCGGGAGGAGGGGTGCAACCTGGCGCCGGCGCTGCGCGTGGTGAGGGCGGGCGCAGCGGGACAGGTAAGGGAGGAAATGGTGGTGAAGGCAATGCCGCTAGGGGCGCTGGCGGCAGCGGGGGGAACGGCGGGGCAGGCAGCGGTGCGGGCAGCAGGGTCGGAGCGGGTGAGCCCGCTGGCGGGACAGGCGGGGCCGGTCAAGTGTTCATAGGAGGCCAGCCGGGCCGGGGAGAAGAAGGGACCGGGAGCAAGCTTGCCACGGGGCTCCTCGGCCGCACGACGGACTACCGAGCTGTGCTCCCTGCCTTCGAAAAGACGGCCCTTGAAGGGCTCGGTACCGAGGTGGTCGCTGCGGCGGACGAAAGCTTGGTGCGCTCCTACTTCATTTCCCTCGGGCAAGCGCATTGACGCCCGAGGCTTTCGGCGAGGCCGCGGCCAAGATCGAGGCCGAGCTCCGCAAGCTCATAGTCGGCCAGGACGAGCTTCTGCGCGACACTCTGGTCGCTCTTGTGGCGGGCGGGAACGTCCTCCTCGAGGGGGTCCCGGGCCTGGGCAAGACCTCGCTCGTGCGCGCGCTCGGGCAGGTGCTCGACCTCGGCTTCAGCCGCGTACAGTTCACGCCGGACCTGATGCCCGCCGACATCACCGGGACCACCGTTATCCACGAAGACGAGAAGGGGCGCCGCTTCGACTTCCAGCCCGGCCCCATCTTCGCGAACCTCGTCCTCGCGGACGAGGTCAACCGCGCGACCCCGAAGGTCCAAAGCGCGCTGCTCGAGGCCATGCAGGAAAAGACCGTGACCGTGAGCGGAGCTACGCGACCTCTTCCCGAACCGTTCTTCGTGCTTGCCACTCAAAACCCGATCGAGCTCGAGGGCACCTACCCCCTCCCCGAGGCTCAGCTTGACCGCTTCCTCTTCAAGCTCTCCGTCCCCTACCCGACCGAAGACGAACTGGCCGAGATCGCCAGGCGCACAACCGGCGAAACGACGCCCGTGCTTACGCCCGTGGCGGGAGCGCACGAGGTGCTCGCCATGGGTGCGCTCGCCCGCGCGGTGCCAATCGCAGACCACGTCCTTGGCTACGCCGTCCGCCTGGTGAGCGCTACCCACCCAGAGCGTTCAGCGCTCCGAGAGATGGCGAGCTATGTCCGCTACGGCGCGAGCCCCCGGGCCGTACAGGCACTCGTGCTCACAGCGAAAGTGCGAGCCCTCCTGGAGGGCCGCTACAACGTCGCGTTCGCCGACATACGCCAAAGCGCTCTCCCGGTGATGCGCCACAGGCTCCTGCTCAAGTTCGAGGCTGAGGCCGACGGTGTGAGCAGCGACGAACTAGTACGCCGTCTCCTCGATGCCATAGTCGCCGACCCCGTAGCGACCAGATGACGGCAAGAGAACCTCGCCCAGCTGGGGGGCCAGACTGCAACCAGGGCGATGAGCACTGAAACGGCAAGCGCGGCCGGCGCGGCCGGCGCGGCTCTCGGCCTCACCGCTGACATCCTCCGCTCTCTCGAGCGCCTGAGCATCCCCTCACGCCGCACTGTTCCCGGTGCCTCGGAGGGGCGGCGCAGATCTCGCCGTTACGGGAGCTCGCTCGAACTTGCGGACTACCGCGCTTATGTCCCCGGTGACGACATAAGGCGGCTCGACTGGGGTGCCTATGCGCGCCTTGGCAAGCTCTTTACGAGGCTCTACGCCGGCGAGGACGACGCCTGCGTAACTTTCTGGCTCGATGCGAGCGCTTCCATGAGCTGGGACCACGACCGCAAGCGGCGCCCGGCATTGTCTGTCGCCGGCGCCCTAGGTTTTGTGTCGCTCATCGCCGAGGACCGCGTCGCCTGCTGCGGCTTCGCCGAAACTGTTCATGCAAGGGCAGGGCCGTTCCGGGGAAAGCGCTCCGCCCCGAGGCTCTGGGCCACGCTGGCATCGATGCCAGGCGGGGTGCTCACAGAGTGGGCGTGCATCGCAAGAGCGGCCCGCTCGGTGCCCCGAGGCCTCGCGGTCGTGATCTCGGACTTCCTGGCAGCCCCGGGCGGGATAAAGCCAGCGCTGAGCGCCCTACGCATGTCGGGCAGCGAGGTGCTCATGTTGCAAGTGCTCTCGCCCGAGGAAATACACCCCTCTTTGCAAGGCGAACTGCGCCTCGTCGACTCAGAGACGGCAGGTGGGGTCGAAATCACAATGAGCCAGGCGGCGATGCGCGCATACCACGAGGCGCGCGCGGAGCACGAGGTCGCCCTGCGCGCTCTTGCAACGGCCCATGACGCGCGGCTGGTCACCCTCGATGGCGGGGCCCCGCTCCGGCAGCTGCTTTTGGGCGACCTGGTCCGCGCTCGGGTGCTCGGGTAAGCGCTCGCGTGCAGATCTTGCAACCTTGGGCGGGGATTGCCGGTGTCGCGCTTGGGGCCATCGCGGCGTTGTACTTCCTGAAAGCACGCAGGAAGCCGCACATGGTTGGCAGCACGCTGTGGTGGCGGCCGATCAACCTCGACCGCCAGGCAGCGGTCCCTTGGCAAAAGCTACGGCCCTCCTGGTTGCTCGCTCTCCAATTGCTCGCCGCCGCCCTTGTCGTTGGAGCGTTGCTTCAACCGGCGTTCGCGACTGCGCAAGCTCTCAGCGGCCAGACGATCGTGATCATCGACACCTCCGAGACGATGCAAGCGACAGATGTCGCCCCAAGCCGTTTTGGCAAGGCGGTAGCAGAAGCTCGCTCGCTCGTGGCCGAACTTGGGCAACACGCTCGCATGACGCTTATCACAATGGGCCCGACAGCGGCCGTCATTGCGTCGAGCGATGGCCAGCGCCAGCCGCTGCTGGACGCTCTGGACCACCTCGAGCCGAGCGCCGGCGCCGCCGACCTCCAGGACGCCCTGCAACTGGCCGTGGCGGCTGCGGGCCCTAAGACTACGGGCACTGAACTCTTTGTGCTTTCCGACGGCATTACCGAGCCGCTCCCCGAACCTGTCACCTTGCCGTTCCCCGTCCAGTACAAAGAGATAGGAGCAAGTGGGGAAAACGTCGGCGTCACTGCTCTCAACGTGCTGCCCGGGCTCGATGGGCTCAGTGCCGACGCTCGCCTCCAGAACTACGGCCAAATCGCCGCCAACGTAACAGTCGAAATGGCTGCAAATGGCCGCCTGTTGGGTGCCAGGGCATTAGAGCTCCCTGGCGGAGGCGGTCAAGACGTCACTTTTGACGTTCCCCCAGGCACACTTTACGTGCAGGTCACGCTGCTCCCCCACGACGACCTAGCGGTCGACCAGACCGCAGTCGCGGTAGCGAGCGCTCCCAGCAAGCTCAAGGTTCTTTTGGTCACTACCGGGGACGTATTCCTCCAAGATGCCCTTTCCCTGCGCCCGGACGTGCAAGTTGTCACGGAAGCGCCTTCTGCTTGGCGACCGGCTCAGGCTCTCAGCCCTTCTATCGACCTATTTGTCTTCGATGGTTTTGTCCCCGCGCCGCTCCCTGCCAGTGCCCCGTACTTGATAGTTGGACCTCCCCCGGACCGAGCGCTCGGGTCAGGCCCCCCCGTCTCCCCCGGCCCGCTCCTGCCAGCCGAGGCGGACGACCCGCTCCTCTACGACGTCGACCTCGCCGACGTGAGCGTTGCCCTTTCGGCAGACCTGAGCACCTCCAACTTCGGGCAGGTCGTCATCACAAGCGCTCTTGGCCCAGTGCTCATGGTGCGCGAAGCGACCGCGAGCTCCCCAGCCGCCGCCGTGCTCGGCGTTTACCCCCATTCCTCGGACCTAGTCCTCCGCGACGCTTGGCCGGTCCTGCTCGCGCACCTCTCCGAGCTCCTCGCCCCAGGCACCGTCCTCCAGCCGAGCGAGCCCCCCGGGGCAACGGTGAACCTGCAGCCCGGGCCATCGGCGCTAGCGGTGCTCGTAACACGCCCGGACGGTCACGTCGACCGCTTGGCCTTGAGCGCAGCCGGGGCCCTCTTCAGCGACACCTCCGAAACCGGCTTGTACCGGGTCTCGGTGCTCGGCGCCGGAGGGACGACAGGGACCAGCTACTTCGCAGTCAACCCAGTAGGAACGCCGATCCAACCTCAGCAATCTCTTGATGTAGCCGGAGCGCCCACTCATTCTGTCGTAAAAGCGCCGCTGTACCATGACCTTTGGCCCGCCCTTGCGCTCGCCGCGCTATTGGCGCTCATGGTGGAATGGGCTGTCTACTTCCGTGCCCATTGAATTCTCCAGCCCCACCTGGCTTTGGGCGCTCGTGCTGCTCGTACCGGTCGCGCTGGTTTGGCGCGCTGCCCCCGGGCTGTGGGGCCCGGCACAACGCCGCGCTTGCCTCGGGACAAGGATGGTGCTGGTCTCCGGGCTGGTGCTCGCACTAGCCGGGCCGAAGCTCGAGCACACGGCGTCGAGCCAAACCCTCGTCGTCGCCGCCGACTTGAGCGCGAGCACGGCAAGTGCACAGCAACAAGAACTTGCCGATGTCGAAGAGCTCAGTTCGGGGCTCCCTTCCAAGGACGAGCTAGGTGTCGTGAGCTTCGGCGAAAACGCCTTAGTCGAGGCGCCACCCCAGCACGACCTGGCGTTCCAGGGCTTTGCTACCTCGCCCGGCGCAAACTTCACCAATATCGAGGCGGCTCTTCGCCTTGCAGGTTCGATGACGCTACCCGGGACGCGTCGCCATGTCCTGCTCATCAGCGACGGCCGCCAAAACGTAGGCGACGCTGTCGGCGAGGCTCGCGCCCTCAGGGCAGATGGCGTACGGGTCGACGTGCTCCCCCTCGAGATCGCAGAGGGACCGGACGTGAGAGTGGACTCGGTCTCCGTGCCCGCCACTGTGCCGCCCTCCACAAGGGCCCTCGCCACGGCAATTCTCGTGAGCAACGAGACTACGCGGACGCGCGTTGTCTGGGCGCTCGACCAGAGCCAGGTGGTCTCGGACACCGTCGTCGAGGTCAAGCCGGGGGTCACGCAACTTCATGCCCTCCTGCCCCCTGCAGGCCCGGGTTTCCACGAAGTGACCGTGCAAATTGCACCGGCCGTGGACACGGTCCCCGGGAACGACCTTGGAGAAGCTCTCTTTCAGGTCCTCGGCCGCCAGCAAGTGCTCGTGGTTGAGGGCCAGCCGGGGGCGGGACGAAATGTCGCCGGCGCACTGCGCTCGGCGGGGACCTCAGTACAGGTAGTCGCGCCCTCCCAGGTCCCGCTGACAGTGGCCGGTGTGGCACGCTGGCAAGCGGTCGCGCTCGTGAACGTGAGCGCCGCAGAGCTCGGTGCCCCGCGGATGACAGCGATCGCCGATGCGACCAGAGACCTCGGCACCGGGCTCGCGGCCTTCGGTGGCGCAGCAACCTTCGGCCCGGGCGGATGGGCGGGCACCCCGCTCGAGAGGGCGCTGCCGATCGAGATGAAGATCCCCAACCTGCAAGAAAAACCGCCGGTAGCCGTGATGCTGGTTTTGGAGACAGTGGAGAGCCCGGCCGGTGACGCCGTTGTCCGCTCCGCCGTTAGCCAGCTGATTGCGAACCTCTCGCCGCAGGATCTCGTCGGGGCCACCAACGGTTCGACAGGGGTCGCGGTACCACTTCAGCCTGTGGGCAATGGCAAAAGGGTGGAAAACGAGATCGCCAACATTTCTCTCGGCGACCCGCCGAGCTATGTGCCATACCTTCAAGAGGCCGCCAGTGCACTGGACCATTACCCCGAAGCCACCAAGTACATCTTGCTCATGGGCGACGGCGATGCCCTCTTCCCCCTCCCTTCAGCTTCTTTCATCAGCAACCTCGTACACGAGGGGATCACAGTCTCGACGATCGGGACCGACGTCCACGGCTCGCCGCTCTACATGTCCTATATGGCCGCCATCGCCGCCGAGGGCAACGGGCGCTTTTACGACTCCGAGTCTGCGTACCAGCTCCCATCGATCTTCCTCGACGAAACGCAGACCCAGCTCGAGCCTTGGGTCGTCCAAGAGCGCTTCCGCGCAGTGGCCGGCGCCGCAACTGCCGCCCTCGGTGGCGTAGACCCGTCCCAGATCCCGCCCCTGGACGGCTATGTCGCGGCAACGGCGAAACCAACTTCGTCAGTTGTGCTCTCAGGGCCCAACGGCGACCCGCTCCTTGCGCAGTGGCAGTACGGCCTTGGGACCGCTGTCGCGTGGACGAGCGACACTGAGGGCCGCTGGACCACGGCGCTGCTGCGCTCCCCTATTGCCGGCAAGCTCCTCGCAGGCATTGTGAGCGCGACTCTCCCGCTTGAGGCATCGCCTGGCTTCTCACTTTCGGTGCAAGTAGAAGGCGACCAAGCGCACCTCGTTGCGCAGGCCTCCGGCATCCCGCCCGACGCCACAGCTATCGCCCACGTTGTCGGGCCCGATGACAGCGCTTCGGAGATACCCCTGAGCGAGACTGCCCCCGGCCGGTTCGAAGGAGATTTCCCGACTTCGGATATCGGGGATTACCTGATCAGGGCTGCGGTAAGTGCCAAAGGCCAAGCCTTGCGTGCGGGCACAGTAGGTACAGCGATTGCCTACTCCCCCGAACTGCGCTTCACGGGCACGGATATGGCAACGCTCAGTCAGGTCGCGAGCGCCGGGGGCGGGGCCGTCGTGTCTTCTCCTCGCGAAGCCATTTCTGAGCCCGTCCCACCCGTGAAGGGTTCGGAGGAGCTGGCGATGTGGTTGCTGGTGGGCGTAATCGTGCTTCTCCCCTTGGATGTCGCCCTCAGGCGCCTCGACTTGAGCACCGTTCGAGGCAAGTGGGCCGCGGCTCTCCATGTACCACACCCGGCGCGGCGAGGGGCGGCCACATCGTCCACAGCCGCCGTGCCCGCAGGCGCACACTCTTCGGCGCGGCAGCCCGCCAGCCAGGACGCCCAACGCTCAGGGGACGTGAGCTCTTCCGCGGCGCCAGCGGCACCGGCTGCGCAGGACCAGCCCTTAGCCAGCCGGCTCCTCGAGCGGCTGCGAAAGTGATCGGCAGGCACTCGGGCACTTCGTCACCTGGCCTGCCGCTTCAGGATTGCCAACTCGTCGTCTACGGCGAGAGCTCATGTAGCCTGGACGATGCTTGCGCTTGCACCACACGCCCCGACCGGCAAGGCCGCGAACATGATCACTGTTGGGCTCGTCGGCGCTGGGGCAATATCGCGGAGCCACATAGAGGCGTACCTACAGTTCCCAGAGCGCTGCCGGGTTATCGCCATCTCGGACATCTACCCCGACAAAGCAACAGAAAAGATCAACGGCTACAGCCTCGACGCGCAAGCTTTCGACAGCCACGTGGCACTTCTCCAGGCGCGGCACCCAGACCTCGTCTCGGTCTGCACCCCCCCGAGCAAGCATGCCGAAGTGGCGTGCGATGTACTTCGCTCAGGGGCGAGCGCCCTGGTCGAAAAGCCAATGTCTGCGTCGCTCTCCGAATGTGACGAGATACTGGCCGCGGCCGAGCATGGAGGAGGTCGGCTCTCGGTCGTCGCGCAAAACCGCTTCAGTAACCCAATGTCCAAACTGAAGCGACTATTGGCCAGCAAGGCGGCCGGCGACATCCTGCACGTCCAGGTCGACTCCCACTGGTGGAGAGGGGCCAGCTACTACGACCTTTGGTGGCGAGGCACGTGGGAACAAGAAGGTGGCGGTTGCACGCTGAACCATGCCGTGCACCACATCGATGCCCTTGTATGGATGATGGGTATGCCCGGACAGCTGCAGGCAACGATGACCAACATCGCTCATGACAATTCCGAGGTGGAGGACTTGTGCATGGTGCATATGCGTTTCCCGAACGGCGCAGCCGGCCAATTGACGGCATCTCTCGTGCACCATGGGGAAGAGCAACAAATCGTCTTCCAATGCCGCCGCGCACGGATCTCCATGCCGTGGCACGTGCGCGCTTCGCGCTCGATGACCAACGGCTTCCCAGAACGAGACGAGCAGACGGAGGCTGAGATCCAGGGCCTTTACGAGAGCTTGGCGACGCTCGAGCACGAAGGTCATGCGGGACAGGTAGATGACATGCTCTCCGCGCTCGAGCAAGGCCGCCCCCCATCGGTGAGCGGGGTGGACGGCCGCCGGGCCCTTGAACTGATCACCGCAATTTACAAGTCGGCGATCACAGGGGCTGTGGTCGACTTGCCCCTCGACCCCTCCGACCGGTATTACAACCGGGGAGAGCTGATGGCGAGCGCGCCGAGATTTCATGAGAAGGTTCGCTCCGTAGAACGTGCTGCTGACGAAACAATCACTCTCGGGAGCGGTTCTCCGGTCGGCCCTCCCCACTGAGCCGATAAGAAAAGCAACGTGGACTACGCACCAATTGGCCCGCCCTCGCCGGTCTGTGGGCCCGGGGATTTTCCCTTCGCGGTTGTGGGGCTGGACCATGACCACATTTATGGCATGTGCAACGGCCTCACCGAAGCCGGCGGCGAGCTGCGATGGGCCTACGACCCAGATCCAGCCAAGCTGGAGCGCTTTCGGCGAACCTTCCCTCAGGCGGAGGCTGCGCGCTCCGAGGAAGAAGTCTTGGACGACCCTGCCATCGTGCTCGTCGCCGGGGCGAAAGTGCCCTCTGAGCGGGCGGCGCTCGGCTTGCGCGCCATGGACCATGGCAAGGACTATTTTACGGACAAGCCACCGCTGACAAGCGAGGACCAGTTGGCGGCCGTACGCGCCAAGGTCGAGCAAACGGGACGGAAGTACGCCGTCTACTACAGCGAGCGGCTTCATGTTGAAAGCGCCGTGTTCGCCGGCCAGCTCATCGAGCGGGGGGCGATCGGGCGAGTCGTCCAGGTCATGGGTACCGGGCCGCACCGTCTCAACGCGCCAGCACGGCCGTCGTGGTTTTTTGAAAAGGAGCGGTACGGCGGCATCCTTTGCGATATCGGGAGCCACCAGATAGAGCAGTTCCTCTTCTTCACCGGGTCCACCACGGGCAGGGTCGTTGCCAGCCGCGTGGCCAACTACGCCCACAAAGACCACCCCGGCCTGGAGGACTTCGGCGACTGCCTCCTCGTCGGTGACACGGGGGCGGCTGGCTATTTCCGCGTCGATTGGTTTACGCCTGATGGGCTGAGCATTTGGGGCGACGGGCGAGCTTTGCTCCTCGGCACTGAAGGCTACATCGAGCTTCGCAAGTACGTCGACGTCGCCCGGGACACGAGCGGCGACCATGTCTATTTGGTTGACGGGCGAGGAGAGCACCATCTGGAAGTCAAGGGCAAAGTTGGCTTTCCCTATTTCGGCCAATTGGTCCTTGACTGCCTGAACCGCACCGAGGTGGCCATGAGCCAGCGGCATGCTTTGACCGCCGCCGAGCTTTGTATCGCCGCCGAACGACAAGCTGAAGTTATCGAGAGCTGAGGCGCGGCGACCCGACCGAGGCGGGCGCCTCAAAGCGTATGCGGAGGGACCGTGTGCGGAGGGACCGTGTGCGGCGAGCTCGGGCCAGCGGGTGGCGCTGGCGGGTAGTGCCCCGCGGTCAGCCCGAGGTGCTCGCTGATCGCAGTGACGTGCGAGTGCAGCTCTGCGAGCAAGTCGGTGTGGGTTTTCACTGCTCGCGTGAGGTCGGTGTTCTCCACCAGTAGTTGCCGGTCGGCTTCGGTGTTTTGCAGCGTGTGCACGGCAATCTCGGAAGCGATGGCGTCGGACCTTTTCGCGGCGATCAGCAGCGCCGCCGCCTGCAGCCCGGCCATGGTCGACAGGATGAGGTTCAAGAGGATGTAGGGGTAGGGGTCGAAGCCCGCCGTCCCGCTGGACAAGGGGTGGCCGACCTTGAACACACTGTTCACAACTATCCAAAGGGCCATAACCAGTAAGAACGCGAACACGAAGGTCCACGACCCCATGCCGTTGCGCATGTGGTCGGCGGCACGCTCGCCCGTGCTGAGCTGGTCACCGCTCCTGACACCCGGGTGAAGGTGCCACCTCGAACGCCTAAGTCTTGTCAGCCTTGCTTTAGTCTCCCGCCCGGGTACCTGCTGGTCCAGAACGGACATTGTTGATCTCCTTTGCGCGCGCCGGGCCAGGCCCGGTAGGTGTTGCCGTTGGCTCTTCAGAGATATTCAAGACCCGGGAAAGCCGGAAAGCATGGATCTCGTGAAGCGCTCTTCTCACTGGCCCAGGACGGCGAGGGGGGCCGGCGCCCGTCGAGCAGGGCGTCCGGACGTGGCGGAAGCTCCCATCCAACTCAAAGGTCGCCCCCAGCCCTGCGGCCGGCGCCCGCCCGGGACAGCACGGTGCCACAGCGCGAACAATAAACGAGCACCACCCGCACTGGCAGCGCGGGTTTTGCGTCTGAGGGGACGTCGATGGCCTGGTAACGGGCAGACTCCGCCAGTGAAGAGCGGCACCAGCTACAAAGCGGCCCGTTGGGCATCGACGAGGCTGTCGCCTCACCGGCAGGTCCCCCTTTCGGTTGGTCCTCAGGTACCAATTGGGCAACTTGTTGACGGACGCGCGACAGGTCGGCTCCCAAACCCACAAGTACTTGCGCCGCCACCCCTTGGCCCTCGCGCACGAGGCCGAGAAGGATGTGCTCGCTCCCTATCCCCTTATGCCCGAGCGCAAGCGCCTCGCGCAGGGACAATTCGAGAACTCTCTTGGCTCGAGGCGTGAACGGCGGAGACCCCTCGGCGGGGCTGCGGCCATGCCCTCGACCGACGGTTTGCTCTACCTTCTCCCGGACCTCCTGGAGCGTTATGCCGAGGGACCCGAGCGCCCTCGCCGCAACCCCCTGTCCTTGGTGGACAAGCCCGAGCAAGATGTGCTCCGTACCGATGAAATTGTGGTCGAGGAGACGGGCCTCTTCCTGAGCTAGGACCAGGACGCGACGGGCGTCGTCGTTGAAGCGCTCGAACACCGGGTCCAGCATCGCGCCATAACAAGGCCTCCGTGCGCGAAGCCGTGCGCCACCAGCTTCCAGAGCGCAACCCGGAGGCCCTTACAACTCCAACTTGTCGACCTAGGCTCGAAGCTTGCTGACCATGCGGCTCAGGTCGGCGATCGCGGCTTGTGACTTGGACATTTCGCTTTCCCGAGCACCGCAGCGGCGCCTCAGGTGACGCGCTTCTTGGGCCATGGCGTGCGCACGGCCCGGTCACCGAAAACGGACGCGATCCGCTCCACCGCGTCCCACGTCTCGAGGTAGCTCGTGTAGATGGCTACGGGCGCGAGCCGGATCACGTCTGGCTCTCGGAAATCGGCGACAACGAGACCTCTGTCAATTAGCAACTGCGAAGCCGTCCAGGCATCGCGGTGGGACAAAGCCAAGTGCCCGCCTCGCTGCTCCGCCCGGCGCGGGCTCGCCAGCTGCACGCCGAGCGGGGCGAGGAGTTCTTGCGCCCGCGCGGCCAAGATGGCAACGAGCCGTTGTGTCTTGGCCCACAAGGCGGGCACGCCGGCCGCTACCAGAGGCGCGATACCCTCAGCGAGCGCCGTCAACCCGAGCACGTCTGGCGTACCCGTGAGGAAGCGGCGCACGCCTGGCGCGGGTTCATAGTCGGCGCCCATTTCGAACTGGTCTCGTTGGCCCCACCAGCCCCAGACTGGCTGGCAGAGGCTCTGTTGGAGATCAGCCCGCACGTAGAGCCACGCTGGCGCCCCAGGGCCGCCGTTGAGGTACTTGTAACCGCAGCCGACAGCCAGGTCGGCACCGGTTGCGTCGAGCTCTACAGGCAGCACGCCGGCGGCATGGCTCAGGTCCCAAAGGGTAAGAGCGCCGGCCCGGTGGGCAAGTTGGGTCATCATTTTCATGTCCGCTACCGCTCCGGAGCGGTAATTGACCCCCGATAGACAAACGAGCGCTGTAGCGCCCGTCAGCGCGCCGGCAAGATCGGCGGCTCCGAAACCATCCACCGGGTCGCTCGCTACCGGTACCAGGTGGAGGCCGTGCTCTGCCGTCACGGCTTGGAGGACGTAACGAACGGTCGGGAAGTCGTTGACGTCCCCGACCACCTCGTTACGGCCTGACTTGGCGCCAACTGCGGCGGCAGCCAGCTTGTACAAGTTGAGGGTGGTCGAGTCGCAAGCGACGACTTCCCCGCGGGCGGCTCCCACCAGCTCGCCGACCTGGTCACCGACGTCTGTTGGCAGATCCGCCCAACTGTCCCACCCGCGCACCAGGTTGCTCGCCCACTCGTCCAGCAGGCGGCCGAGCGAACGGCGGGTGGCCCGAGGCTGGCGCCCGAGAGAGTTACCATCCAAGTAAATTGGGCCTCCCGCACCCGAAATGAACTCCTCCCGGTAGCGAGACAAAGGGTCCGCGCTGTCTAGCTCGGCAGCTTCTTGCCGCGTGGACGGCAGTTGGCTAGTCACCACGGACATCCTCGCGCCGGGGCTGTGAGCGGGTAGCCGGGGACCGGCGAGCAAGGACGGCGCCGCCCGTAGTCTCTCTTGGGCGCCCAAGACCACCATCGGTTCACACCGGAAGTGCCGCGTAACTTCGAGCGCCGGTACCCGGCGGCTCCAACCAGACCGACACGGCCTCCACATCGGTCTCTACCCAGCAGGCGACGCCCGTGGAGAGGTCCGGCACCTCGAGGGCCCGCGCGCGGAGCTCAACGCCGGGGGCAAGTTCCACCACCACCTCGACGGTGCGGCCCAGGTCGACGATGTCGGTTACCCGACCTTGACCGAGGTCGACGACCGACCCCTTGGCGCGCGACGGCGGCGGCACCGGACAGACCCGGAGTGCTTCGGGCGGGACCTGCCACAGCAGCCGAGCGCCGGCCGGAAAACCGGTAACGAGCCCGACCGAAAAGCCTCCGCCTGAGGAGCTCGTGGGACAGTCCTCGCCGACAAGCAACACTCCAGCGGGAAAGGCCACGCCCTCGAAAAGGTTGTCGATGCCGAGCAGGCGACCGATCTCGGCCGAAGCGGGCCGCTGGTACACGTCGCGGCAGGTCCCCGACTGGAGCACCTGCCCCTCGCGTACGACCACGATCTCGTCGGACAGCATCGCCGCTTCCTCGGGGTCGTGGGTGACGAGGACCGTGGAGAGGTTCGCGTCGCGCTGGAGCCGACGCAGCTCTCGCCGTAGCTCGGCGCGCACGGGGGCGTCCAGTGCGGAGAAGGGTTCGTCGAGCAGCACCACCCGGGGATCCGCGGCGAGGGCCCGGGCCAGGCTGACCCGTTGACGCTGCCCACCGGAGAGCTGCTCGGGCAGACGGTCGAGGAGGCCGCCGAGGTGGAGCGTTTCCAGCCACCAAGCGGCGCGGGCGGGGTCTGCGTGGACGCCGAAGACCGTCTGTTGCCAGACCGTACGTCCCGGGACCAGGCCGTAACCCTGGGGGACATAGCCGAGCCGGCGACGCTCGGGCGCGGTGCGGCTCACGTCAACACCGCCGTAGGTCACGGTCCCGGCGTCCGGACCAAGCAGCCCGGCGAGGGCCCGCAGGGTGACCGTTTTGCCCGAGCCTGAGGGCCCGACGACGGCCAGGCGGTGCCCGCTCTCCGGGTGTGCCGCCCGCAGGTGGAAGGTCCCGACCGTGACAGCGATGTCGAAGCCCACAGGGGTGGGCGCCATTGGCACTGGAGCGACCGGCACTGGGACCGGTCGGCGCACCAGGCGCGCCGGGCGCCTGAGGCGGCTAGCGGCAATTGCCAGCACGGCGACGCCAAAGGCGAGGACCGTCGGTGCCTCGGCTTGAGAAAGTGGCACGGAAGAGAACAGGTTGTCGACGTAGACCGGGAGGCTGTAGGGGTGGTAGGCAAGGACCACGGTCGTGCCGTACTCCCCGAAGGCCCGCAGCCACATGAGGACCATCCCAGCGCGGAGGCCGTCCGCCGCGGCCGGCACCTCGACCCTTAGGAACCGGGCCAGTGGGCCGTGGCCAAGGGTGGCGGCGACATCGCCCAGTGACGGGTCGACGGCACGGAAGGCGCTGCGGGCTACAA
>Ga0335074_10000390_pt1 | contig 64660 bp, 50 predicted proteins | sample Lox_Sample_23_FD_206715 | JGI IMG/M metagenome (GOLD analysis project Ga0335074, IMG submission 206715) | Soil microbial communities from Loxahatchee National Wildlife Refuge, Florida, United States - Lox_Sample_2.3 | ecosystem: Environmental > Terrestrial > Soil > Wetlands | place: USA...
GGACCAACTCGGCGAAGCGGCTGGTGCTGGCCCGCGATCGCGTGGGCATCAAGCCGCTGTACATCGCGCGCGATGGCGAGGAGCTTTACTTCGGCTCCGAGCTGAAGGCGATTCTGGTTCACCCAGAGATTGAGCGCAACCTCAGCTTGCCCGCTCTGGACTGCTATCTCGCACTCAATTACATTCCGGCGCCCTGGACGATGATCGAGGGTATCTTCAAGGTTATGCCGGGAACCTGGGTCGAGTGGCGCAACGGCGAAACCCGTTCGGAGTCGTATTGGACCCTACCTGCGCCGCACGCAGAGAATTACACGCTTGGTTCAGCCTGCGAAGAGCTCGACGAGCTGTTACAGCAGTCGGTGAAAGAGCACCTGATCTCGGACGTTCCGCTCAGCGTCTGGCTTAGCGGCGGCCTGGATTCATCGACCATCCTGCATTATGCCTCGCGCGCAACGTCCTCGCGGGTGAAGACCTTCTCGATTTCCTTCCGCGGACGCAGCTTTGACGAGAGCAGCTATATCCGGAACATGGTTGCGGAGTACGGCACCGAGCACGAAGAACTCGATCTGAATCCGGAACAGGACCTGGAAGGCGCGATTCAGGAATTCGCGTACTACTCGGATGAGCCCAGCGCCGATGCGGGAGCGTTGCCCCTGTGGTTTCTGGCGAAGCTCAGTCGCACGCAGACGGAAGTTGCTCTCAGCGGCGAAGGCGCCGACGAATTGTTTGGCGGATACCTGACTTATCGCGCCAGCCGCATTGCAGCCAATCTGCGGCGGCTGCCGGCGAGTGCGCTTCGGCTTGGCCAGTGGCTGATGCAGGCGTGGCCGGTGTCCGACGAGAAGATTGGCCTGGATTACAAGGTCAATCGCCTGCTTGCCGGCAGCCTGATGCCGCCAGAGCGCGGCCATGTTTATTGGAACGGAACGTTCTCCGATGGTGAAAAACAACGTTTGGCCTCGGAGCAGCTTCCGCTGGCGCTGGACCGCGTTTTGGCGGATCTGCGCGGGCAACTCGGGCGCAATGGCAGCGATCTGAACGCCTACTTGTGGTTCGACCAAAAGTACTACTTGCCGGATGATATTCTGGTTAAGTCGGACCGCATCAGTATGGCCCATTCTTTGGAGGTGCGGCCGCCCTTTCTCGACCATCGCATCGTCGAGTTTGCGAACCGGCTCCCGGCATCGCTGAAGGTTTCAGGCTCGCGGCAAAAGGTGGTTCTCCAGCAGTTGATGATGAACAAGCTGCCGCACTCGGTGCTGCACCGGCCGAAGCTGGGCTTCGATATTCCGGCGCATGACTGGTTGCGCGGCCCGCTGCGCAAGCTGTTGCTGGAAACGCTTCGCCGGGGCGCGGACGAATATCCTGAGGTCTTTCGTCCGGATGTGCTCGAATCCCATCTGCAAGATCATTTGGAAAGGCGCGTCAATATTGGCTATCATTTATGGGGATTGATGATTCTGTTGTTGTGGATGAAAAAGTGGAGCATCAGGCCGCCCAGGCCCGCCACAGCAACCCAACAGGCTTCCGTTACCGGAGTTGGAGTTTATACCTAATCCTGCTGCTCGTGGCGGGATCGGTCTACCTGACCGGGATCATCTCTCCTCCTTCGCTGCAAGACGACGTAGACGCGGTCCAGGCGCAGATTGCCCGCAACATGCTGGTCTCCGGCGATTGGGTGACGGCCCGCCTCGACGGCGTTGCCTACCTTGAGAAGCCGCCGCTGGTTTACTGGCTGATGGCCGGCTCCTACAAGATTTTTGGCGTGCATGCCTGGGCGGCGCGGCTTCCCATCGCGCTGTTCTGCATTGGACTTTGCCTGCTGACCGCGGCTTTTGGCGTGTGGGCGTTTGACAGGAAGGCCGGCTTCTATGCCGGTTTGTGCATCGGGACCTGTGTCGGACTGTATTTGTTCACCCGCATCCTGATTCCGGACGTCATTCTGACGTTCACCATCACGCTGGCGATGTGGGCGCTGTTGCGCGTCACCGATGAAGCGGAGACGCGACCCGGACTGTGGGCCTTTCTACTGGCAGCGAGTCTGGGAACCGGGCTGCTGTTGAAGAGTCTGATCGGCGTGTTGTTCCCGATTGCGGCCGGTCTGCTCTACTTATTCTTAACTAACCAGTTAGTTAAAAAGAAAACTTGGAAGCGGCTGCATCCCTTCAGCAGCCTGCTGCTGATCCTGCTGATCGCCGCTCCCTGGCACGTGCTGGCCACGCTGCGCAACCCTCCGTACTTCTCCCTCTCCATGCACAGCGGGCCGGGTGAGTATCACGGTTTCCTCTGGTTCTTCTTCATCAACGAGCAGTTGTTGCGCTTCCTGAACCTGCGCTATCCGCGCGACTACAACACTGTTCCCCGACTATGGTTCTGGCTGTTTCATCTGGTGTGGCTTTTTCCCTGGAGCGTATATTTCCCGGCCATTGCGAAGCTGTCCTTCAAGCCGATCGATCGCGCCGGTCGCACCCGACTGCTGGCGCTGTGCTGGGTTGGTTTCATTCTGGTCTTCTTCACCTTCTCCACCACACAGGAGTATTACTCCATGCCCTGCTATCCAGCGCTGGCGTTGTTGCTGGGCTCGGCAATGGCGACGGAAAACGCCTGGATTCGCCGTGGAACTACGGTCTTGACCGTACTTGCATCGTGCGCTGCTGCCGCTGCGATAGCCATCTTGGTGTTGGTCCGAAACCTGCCCACCCCGGGGGACATCTTCAGCGCTCTGACCTCGCATCCCTCTGCTTACACTTTGTCGCTTGGGCATATGGAGGACCTAACGCTGCCTTCGTTCGCTTATTTGCGGGCGCCGCTTTTGCTGGTAGTCGTAGCGTTCTTAATCGGCGCGATCGGAACATTCCGCGCCCCGGCGAAGCGAGCCTTGGTCTGCATCACGCTGATGATGCTGTTGTTCTTCCAGGCCGCGCGCGTGGCATTGACTAAATTCGATCCGGATTTGTCTTCGAAGTCGCTGGCCACAGCGATCCTGCGCTCGCCGGACGGCAAGTTGATCGTCGACCGTCATTATTACGCCTTTTCGTCGATCTTCTTTTACACGCAACGTTCCGCGTTGCTGCTCAACGGCCGCGTGCTCAACCTCTCGTACGGTTCTTACGCGCCAGGCGCCCCAGATCCTTTCATCAATGACGCGCAGTTTAAGGAACTTTGGTCCACACCGCAGCGATATTACTTGGTGGCCAATGATTTTGCGCTGCGACGGCTGGAGCCGCTGGTTGGGCGCGACAAGCTGAATATTGTCGCTGCCGCCGGAGGAAAATTTGTGGCGACGAACCTGCCTCTTCGCAACACTTCCTTGCCGCCTGACGTGAGCCGCCAAACTGGGCGAAAGGACGGTCGGTTGATCGCCTCTTGTGGTTGGTCATCGTACCAGCCGGCAGATGGATGTGACGCAGATTCACAGATTCTGAGCATCATTCGAGGTACCCATTTTGCACCGCTGTCACGCGCGCTGCGGTGGAGAAATCCTGCAATTGCGCCGCAAACCCGGTATATTCTTCTAGGAAGGAACTTATTGGCATTTCATAGCACTTGCTTTCCAAATGACCGGGTGGACCACGCCGTGCGGGAACCTCGGAGCGATGGCAGTAGCAGTTCGGACGCCGCGCTACAGATGAGCCCTGAGGAGGATGCATGAGAATAGCAGTGCTGGGTGGAGATGGTTACTGCGGGTGGGCAACCGCACTGTACTTGTCCGGGAAGGGACACCAGGTCGCCATCGTCGACAACTTCATCCGCCGCAAATGGGATTTTGATCTTGGCGTCGAGACGCTGACTCCGATCCGCTCTCTCCGCGACCGGCTACAGGCCTGGAAAGATCTAACCGGCAATCACATTGACGTGTTCGTCGGCGACATGACGGACTACGCCTTCTTGTCCGCGCACGTTCGCGATTTCGAGCCTGACACGGTGATTCACTTCGCCGAGCAGCGGTCGGCTCCGTACTCCATGATCGACCGCGAGCACGCGACCTTCACCCAGGTGAACAACCTCGTCGGCACGCTGAATCTGCTGTTCGCGCTGCGCGAGTTTAAGTCCGATTGCCACCTGGTGAAGCTGGGCACGATGGGCGAGTACGGCACGCCCAACATCGACATCGAAGAAGGCTACATCCGCATTGAGCACAATGGCCGCGCCGACTTGCTGCCGTTTCCCAAGCAGCCGGGCTCGTTCTATCACCTTTCTAAGGTGCATGACACCCACAATATCCATTTCTGCTGCAAGGCCTGGGGACTGCGGGCCACAGACCTGAACCAGGGCGTCGTCTACGGCACCATGACCGACGACTGCGCGCTGGATGAGGCGCTGATCAATCGCTTCGACTACGACGAGATCTTTGGCACCGCGCTGAATCGCTTCTGCATCGAGGCCGCGGCAGGCCATCCCATCACCGTGTATGGCAAGGGCGGACAGACGCGCGGCTTCCTCGACATTCGCGATACCATCCGCTGCGTCGAGATCGCCTGCCTCAATCCGGCTGAGCCCGGCGAGTTCCGCGTCTTCAATCAGTTCACCGAGCAGTTCTCGGTGCTGGAACTGGCGCAGATGGTGAAAGCTGCGGCGCAAAAATTAGGCCTGAAGGCCGAAATCCAGCACTTGCCCGATCCGCGCGTGGAGGCCGAGACGCATTACTACAATGCCAAGCACTCGAAGCTGATCGACCTCGGATTGCACCCGCACCTGCTGTCGGACTCGCTGCTGGATTCCATGATCGGCATTGCGCTGAAGTACAGTGACCGCATTGACCAGACGGTCTTCTTGCCGCACGTGAATTGGAGAAATGCGAGCAATAATCGCAACGGCAACGGTCGCCTGCGCACCCCGACCCCAGCGTCGCTGATTGAGTCGGGCGTATAGGCGGAAGTGCGGCGCCTCAGCGGGCGCATTTTGCACGTCGTTTTTGATTTGTCATCCTGAGCGGTGCGAGGCGGGAGCCGCGCACAGTCGAAGGATCTGCGGTTCGTCCGACGTTGTAAAATCTGTCGTCGGCTGAAGCCGACTCACTGAGAATCACGTGGCGTTGCCGCGGGCCTAAAGGCCCGCTCTACCGAACTCGTTTTCCACCCCTGGAGTTAACTTCCTCATCCCATGATTGCCCACATCATCGAAGTCGTCGGAGCCTGGATTGTCAGCGTCATTGCCGCTGCGGGATACCCCGGCGTGATGTTCCTGATGGCCATCGAGTCGGCCTGCATTCCCCTGCCGTCGGAAATCATCATGCCATTTTCCGGCTACCTGGTGTACAGCGGGCGGTTCTCGCTGATCGCGGTTGCGACCTTCGGCGCACTGGGCTGTAATCTGGGATCAATTGTGGCTTACGAGATCGGCTACTTCGGTGGACGTCCGCTGGTCGAGCGTTACGGCCGGTACATCTTTCTCAGCCATCGCGAGCTCGCGATGGCTGACCGCTTCTTTGAGCGCCGCGGAGCGATTGCCGTCCTCATCGCGCGTCTGCTGCCGGTAATTCGCACCTTCATCGCGCTGCCCGCCGGCATTGCGCGCATGAATCGCGCCAAATTTCACATCTACACCTTCGTCGGCTCGTGGCCGTGGTGCTTCCTGCTGGCTTATATCGGCATGCGGCTTGGCCAGCAATGGGAAACCGATCCGCGCCTGAAGATGTGGTTTCATCGGCTGGATGCGGTGATCCTGCTGGTGATCGTCATCGCCGTCGGCTACTTCGTCTGGTCGCACATCTCGCATCGCGTCGGCGGCGAGAGCGCCGCGGAAGAAGCCGCCGATTAGAAGCCATCCCATCGATCGCTTTCATATCAAGGGCGCGGCTTTTCCCCACCGCAAAATTTTAAATCGAGTGCTCACGCAGACACTTGGGTCGTGCCAAACGTTGTTCTTACGATCCCGAGCGGGCTGCAGCCCGGGCAAACCATTACTGCCCCTTATCTCGCCATTCCTCTTTTGATCTCATCCCCAACGCCATCACCGGCGCAAAATTGGCAGATCAGGTTAGAATGATTCATCGATACGAGGCTGTCATCTCTGCTGGCTTTTCCAGCCGAAGCGGAAATTTATGAGTCATCGCAGGGCGCAAGGAAACTCGCGCGCCAATTCGCTGAAATTCGCGTCACTCATCGCGTGTGAGCTGATAGTAGCGTTCGGTCTAGCCGCCTGCAGCCGCACCAGTGCCGAACCGCCTCAAGGCCCGCCGGCGATGCCCGTCAAGGTCGAGACGGTCAAGGACCAACCGATCGGCGATGCCTCGGAGTACGTCGCCACCATCAAGTCACGCCACTCCGCCACCATCATGTCCGATGTCGAGGGCTGGATCTTCGACATCCGCGTGCACTCCGGACAATTGGTTAAGAAAGGCGACACCCTGATGGAGATCGATCCGCGGATGCAGCAGGCCGCGGTCACCAACTACGATTCCCAGAAACACTCCAAGGAAGCGAATCTGGCCTGGGCCAAGTCGCAGTATGAGCGGGTGAAAGCACTGGCCGCCAGCGGCGTGATGAGCCAGCAGGATCTGCAACAGGCGCAGTCGAACTATGACGCTGCTGTGGCCGACGTCAAGGCAATGGACGCGCAGATCGACTCATCGAGGGTGCAGCTGAAGTACTACAGCGTCTTCGCGCCGACCGATGGCATCGTCGGTGATGTGCCGGTCCACGTCGGCGATCGCGTCACCAACACCACGCCGCTGACCACAATCGATGAGCGCAGCGGCCTGGAGGTTTACATCCCAGTGCCGGCCGAGCATGCGCATGACGTAAGAATCGGCACGCCGGTAGAAGTGGTCGACCAGGCCGGCAAGGTGCTGTTGCACACCAACGTCTATTTCATCTCGCCGCAAATCGACACCGGAACGCAGTCGGTGCTGGTGAAGGCGCCGGCCGATCAGGCCGCCGATGTGCTGCGCGCGATGCAACTGGTTCGCGCGCGCATCGTGTGGAGCACGCATTCCGGCATCACCATTCCGGTGATTGCGGTGACGCGCGTCAGCGGCCAGTTCTTCGCCTTTGTAGCGCGGCAGGACAACGGCAAGGTGGTCGCGCGCCAGGTGCCGGTGGAGCTGGGCGAGATCACGGGCAACGATTACGCTGTGCTGAGCGGATTGAAGCCGGGCGATCAGGTGGTCGTGGCCGGCGGCCAGAACCTCGCTGACGGCATGCCGGTTCGGATTGAACAGTAGCAGTTGCTCGATACTGGTGGGGCACGAACTACGGCGATTCGCAGATGGCTGCCCTTCGCTTAGATGGCTGGATTTCGCTTTGAAGGGGCACGGCTTCAGCCGTGTCGTCAGACGCGCGAAGACATCGGCCTTTAGGCCCTGAGGTCGAGCTTCCGCAGCGGCTAAAGCCGGATTCTGAGTTGGCCTTGGCGGCACGCCTGAAGGCGTGCCCCTTCAAAACGGGGATACGGCGAGGTCGAAGCCGCTCTTAAACTGCGCCCTTCAAAGGACACTATCGTTGTTTTCCGACTTCTTCATCAAGCGTCCGGTCTTCTCCACCGTCACCTCGCTGTTCATCGTGATCGCGGGCGCGGTTTGCATTCCACTCCTTCCGGTCGCGCAATTTCCCGATCTGGCGCCGCCGCAGATTTCGGTCAACGCCGTGTACATCGGAGCCAACGCCACCGCGGTCGAATCGTCGGTGACGACCATCCTGGAGCAAGCGATCAACGGCGTGGAAGGCATGCGCTACATGACTTCCACCAGCGGCAACGACGGCAGTTCTTCCATCAACATAACCTTCGAGTTGACGCGTCCACTCGATCTGGCCGCGGTCGACGTGCAGAACCGCGTGCAGGGCGTGATGGGCCGCCTGCCCGATGCCGTCAAGAACACCGGCGTCACCATCAACAAAGTGGCGACCTCGTTCGTATTGGCCGCCGGCTTCTACAGCGACAACAATCGCTACAGCGAAGAATTTGTCAGCAACTACATCGACATTTACGTCAAAGACGCGCTTAAGCGCATTCCCGGTGTGGCCGACGTGCAGATCTTCGGCGAGCGCAAGTACTCGATGCGGCTGTGGCTGGATCCGGCGCGGCTGGCGGCGCGCGGCCTGACAGCATCCGATGTCGTCGACGCGCTGCAGCAGCAGAACGTGCAGATCGCCTCCGGCCAGGTCGGCGCCGAGCCCACTTCGACCAATCAGATGTACCAGATCAGCGTCCGCGCGGTGGGACGCCTGACCGAAGCCGAGCAGTTCAACAACATCATCCTCAAGCCGGGCAATAACGGTGCGCTGGTGCGGCTGATCGATGTCGGCCATGCCGAGCTCGGCGCCGAGGACTACAGCGGCAAGCTCCGTTATAACGGCTACAATGGCATCGGCATCGGCGTCAGCCAGTTGCCCACCGCGAACGCGCTGGATGTGGACCAGGCCGTGCGCGCGGAACTGGCCCGGCTGTCCAAACGCTTCCCACCTGGCCTGCGCTACGCCGTCGCATTTGACACCACGACCTTTGTCGGCGAGTCGATTCGCGAAGTTCTGAAGACGCTGGTCGAAGCCATCGTCTTCGTCATGCTGGTCATGCTGGTCTTTCTCCAGGATTGGCGCAGCACTTTGATTCCGGCGGTCGCGATTCCCGTCTCGCTGGTCGGAGCCTTCGCTTTCATCCGGTTGCTGAACTTCTCGATCAACACGCTGACGCTGTTTGGCATCGTGCTGGCCACCGGACTGGTGGTCGACGACGCCATTGTAGTAATTGAGAATATCAAGCGCCACATGGGGGAGGAACGCAGCGACTCGCATGCCGCCGCTTCCCGAGCCATGGGCGAAGTAACGGGCGCGGTCGTGGCAACCTCCCTGGTGCTGGTCGCGGTGTTTGTCCCGGTCGCATTCTTTCCGGGAACCACGGGATTGCTCTACAAGCAGTTCTCGCTGACCATCGCGTTCTCCATCGCGATTTCAGCATTCAACTCGCTGACTTTTACGCCCTCGCTTTCCGCGTTGCTGCTGAAACCCGAGAAGGGCAAGAAAAATGTTTTCTTCCGCGCGGTCGAGCACGTCATCCATCGCACGACCGCGTATTACGTTTACAGCGCAAAGAAGGCGCTGAATTTCCGCTATGGCATCCTGGCAATCTTCTTTGCCGGCCTGGCCGCAACCTACCTCGTTTACAAGATAGTGCCTACTGGATTCGTACCCGACGAAGATCAGGGCTGGTTCATGATCACGGTGCAGGCTCCGCAAGGTGCCTCGGTCGAATACACCTCGCAGGCCATGCGACAGGTGGAGGCAGTGTGTGCGCAGGAGAAGGACATCACCGGCGCCTTCAGTGTCGTGGGCTTCAGCTTCACCGGCAGCGGCGCTAATAAAGGCATGGTGTTCCTCAATCTGGCGAATGCCGCCAAGCGCAAGGGCGACCAGGACTCGGCTGCGGCAATCGTGAATCGCCTCCGTGGTCCGCTGAGCCAACTGACCGAGGTTCAAGCTTTTCCGTTCCTGCCGCCCGCCATCTCCGGCATCAGCGCCTTTGGCGGCTTCACCTTCCAGGTGCAGGACGAAGGCGGCAACACGGTGGAGGAACTCTACAAAGTCACGCAGGACTTGGTGCGCGCAGGAAACTCACGCAAGGATCTTAGCGGCCTGTTTAGTGGCTTCACGGCCAACGATCCGCAGTTTGTGGTCAACATCGACCGCGCCAAGGCCCGCAGCCTGCAAGTGCCCATCCAGCAGATCACCGATGCGCTGCAGGTTTACATGGGCTCAGCCTATGTGAACGATTTTGACTTCAACAACCGCGCCTACCGCGTGTACGTGCAGGCCGATGCCCCTTACCGCCGTCGGCCGCGCGACATTCGCGAGTTCTACGTTCGCGCCGATAACAACCAGATGATCCCGCTCGACAATGTAGTGAACATCACCGAGTCGACCTCGCCGCAGGTGATCAATCACTACAACCTGTTCCGCTCGGCGGAGATCGATGGTTCGGCAGCCCCGGGTTACAGTTCGGGGCAGGCGATTCAGGCGATGGACGAGGTGGCGAAAAAGCTGCCGCTGGGCTTTAACTACTCCTGGTCGGGGCTATCGCTGGAAGAAATCAAATCCGGCAAGCAGTCGGTACTGCTGTTCAGTCTGGGCTTGTTGCTCGTGTATCTGACGCTCTCGGCACAATACGAGAGTTTCGTGCTGCCTTTCATCATCATGCTGAGCGTGCCAATGGCGATACTGGGCGCGCTCGTCGCGCAGGCCGCGCGCGGGCAATTGAACGACGTGTATTGCCAGATCGGATTGGTAATGCTGATTGGCCTGGCTTCGAAGAATGGCATTCTGATCGTCGAGTTCGCCGAGCAGCTTCGTCACAAAGGGCTTTCCATTCGCGAGGCTGCAGTCGAGGCCGCCCGCATACGCCTGCGTCCCATCCTGATGACCTCATTCGCCTTCATCTTGGGCGTACTGCCTTTGGTCTTCGCTACCGGCGCAGGTTCGCAAAGCCGACACTCGGTCGGCACCACGGTATTCGGCGGAATGATCGTTTCCACCGTGCTCAACCTGTTCTTCATTCCGGTGTTGTACGTGATTGTGAAGTCGATGCTGGAGCGCGAGAGAGCGCCCGCCCCAAGTGCATAAACCGTTTCCCAGGCGTTCACCTGACACTTTCCCCGAAAGGTACTGCATCACCCCTGCGCTTGACCGGCGTCACAGAGTTTCTGTGCAAATCGCGTTAGAAAAGTAACAGCAAGCCAAGAAAGCTCCGCGGCCGCGAAACTGCGGCTGGCGCGGCTTTCGCTGACGTCCCCACCGCGTGGGGAGAATGGTCGCTGTATGGTCACAGCACAGCTCACACCGGTCGGGGTGGGCATTCAGAATGTGCTCATCGCGACAGACTTTTCCACCTATTCCAACGCGGCACTCAACTATGGCTTACAGCTGGCTCGGAGCTATGAAGCGACCACTTACGTCGTTTTCGTCGTTCCCGCCGACGAATTTCTGATCGCGGGGCCTGATGCTTACGTGGCCGCAAAAGAAGCTGCCGCCCGCGATCTGCAGGAGCTGAAGGCCGAACTCAATCGCAAGCATTCCTACGTGGAGGGCCGCGACTATCACCTTTGTCTGCTGGAGGGGGCTGTAGCGCAGACAATTCTCGACTTCGCGCATCGCAAGCGTATCGATCTCATCGTGCTCGGAACCCATGGACGCGGAGGGTTGGGCAAAGCGCTTATGGGCTCCGTGGCCGAGCGAGTTTTCCGGCAATCTCCGGTTCCGGTGCTGACTTTGGGGCCGCATCTGCACCGCCACGTGCGTGATCATAGCCCGCACAATATTCTGGTGGCCGCTGATCTGACTTCCGCTTCGGCACGAGCCGCACGTTTTGCCGCCACGCTAGCCCGGGAAAGCCATGCCAGGTTAACGCTTTTGCACGTAGTGGATCCGAAGAATTTCGAACATGTTCCCGACAAAGCTGACGCCCAACGCGCCGTTGAATTGCGCCTGCAAGAGCTCGCCGGCCAGCCGTGCGACGGGCTCGGAGTGGCGGCGCGCGTTGACGTCGGAAGAGTGGTTCCCACCATCCTGCATGCACTGGATGAAATGGATGCGGACCTGCTGGTGATCGGCGTCCATCCCTCGCGCGGGCTGCTGGATCGAGTGATGTTTCCCCATGCATACGAACTCGTTTGCGAGTCGCCGTGCCCGGTGCTGACGCTGCGGGAGAGTCCGCGGCACGCAAACGTAAATTGAAGCAATTTGGGAGGGGATAATGCGGAAGAATAATGTCGTACTTGATGATGCGCCGGCTCCGGCGATAACTCCAGAGATGATCTCGAAGATCAAAAAGGAGGACATGCAACAGGCGGTGGCCGAGCGGTTCAGCGGCGAAGCGGCTGCGAAGCGCACGCCCACCAAAATTCGCAAGCGGTGACCCCACTGGCTGCCCGCCGACGAGCCGTGCTGATCGGCTGAGCAGGAAGCGAGAAGGACGCTTGTTCTCGCGGGCAAGAATTCGAACGAACGTTATTTCTAAATGCGACTGACTGGACCTGCTCTGCCGCTTGAGCCGCTGGCCCACAAATCTCCCGCGAAGCGCTACCCGGCCGAGCTATGCCGCTGAATCCCTCCCCCGGCAAAGCCATCCAATCTCCAGTACCCCCAAACCTGTGGGATACAGCGTTCCGCTCCCGGACAAACAACCATGCGAATTGGCATAACGTGTTACCCCACCTACGGCGGCAGTGGCGTAGTCGCCACCGAGCTCGGCCTGGAGCTGGCGCGACGCAGCCACGAGATTCACTTCATCTCCTACTCACAGCCGATTCGGCTGACCGAGCCGCAGCCCAACATTCACTACCACGAGGTTGAGGTGTCGCGTTACCCGCTGTTTGAATATCCTCCATACGATTTGGCCCTGGCCACTCGCATGGCCGAAGTGGCGGAGATTTACCAGCTCGATCTGCTGCACGTGCATTACGCCATCCCGCATTCGGTCAGCGCCATGCTGGCGCGGCAGATGCTCTGCTGCGATCACGCCCGCGACAGCCGCCGGCTGCCGTACGTCACCACCTTGCATGGCACCGATATCACGCTGGTCGGAGCCGACCCGTCGTACTTGCCGATTACTCGCTTCTCCATCGACCAGAGCGATGGGGTCACGTCAATTTCCAACTACCTGAAGAAACGAACTCTGGAAGTCTTCGACGTAAAGACACCGATCGAGGTGATACCCAACTTCGTGAATTGCGATCTTTACGAGCGCACGCCTGAGGTGGTTCAGCGCCGCGCGGAGTACGCCAGCGCCAACGAAAAGATTCTGGTTCATCTTTCCAATTTTCGTCCGGTAAAGCGGATTCCGGATGTCATCGAGATCTTCGATCGCGTGCAGAAAAAAGTCCCCGCGCGACTGCTGATGATCGGTGACGGCCCGGAGCGCTCCGGCGCGGAGTGGCTGGCTGTGCGCAAGGGGATTCACAGCAAGGTTGATTTTCTTGGCAAGCAGGACCGTATCCACGAAAAGCTTGGCGTCGCTGACCTGATGCTGCTGCCCAGTCAGCTGGAATCGTTTGGACTCGCGGCGCTGGAAGCCATGGCATGCGAGGTTGTGCCGATCGCCACCGACGCCGGCGGATTGCCCGAGGTTATCGATCATGGCAAAACAGGATTCCTGGCCCAGGTCGGCGATATAGACACGATGGCGAATTACGCGATCGAGATTCTCAGCGACAATCGGAAGCTGCAGCAGATGGGAGAACAGGCGCGCGCCAGCGCGCAGGCCAGGTTCTGCGCCAGCAAAATCATTCCGCAATATGAAAGGTATTATCGCGCGGTGTTGGATCGCTCGCAGGCCTCGGTGGGATAGCTAGATAGAGCGCTACCTCAAACTGTCCGGCTGCGCTCTTCGTAAATCGCGCCGACAACCGAGCCGCCCATCTCCTCCGCAGTCAGCACTGGCAGCACCAGCCGCACCAGCGTGCCCCGATTGGGCTCGCTCTCCACCGTCATTTCGGCGGCATCTCCGTACAACACTTGCAACCGCTCCGTGACGTTCTGCATGCCGATACCCGTTCCTGACGACGCTCTGCGCGGCAACGGCATGCCCGCGCCGTCATCTTCCACTTCAATCACCAGCCGCTGATCGACGCGCCGGCTTCGCAAGTAAATGCTGCCGCTCTCTACCTTGTTGGAGAAGCCGTGCTTGACGGCGTTCTCCACCAGCGGCTGCAGAATCATGCTCGGCACCAAGTCATCAAGCGACCCTGTCTCCAGTTCCTTCACCACGCGCAGCTTGTCGTGGCCAAAGCGCGCCACTTCGATGTCGAGATAGTCGTCGAGGAATTCCAGCTCCTCACGCAGCGGAACAAACGAGTCGCCCTTGCGCAACAACCGTCGCAGAATGTTGCCCAGCTTCACAATCATGGTGCGCGCGGAATCGGGATCGGCCCGCACCAGCGACGAAATCGAATTCAGCGTATTGAACAGGAAGTGGGGATTGATCTGGCTTTGCAGCGCTTCCATGCGCGCCTGCAACAGCAGCCGCTCCTGCTGCTCCAGCTTCATCTCGATGCGAACGTTGTTCAGCACCTTGAGGGCGATGGCGACGGCCATCACCGTGCCCGCATAGATCGCGAGCTTTACCCATAGGCTGGGCGAGTACAGCGCGAACACGCGGCGCGGCCACTCCAGATGGAGCTGGATGTGAATGAACTCCAGTGCGAGAATGAGGAAAAAGAACGAAGTCTGCCAGTCGATGAACGACTTGCGAATACTGCGGCGGATCCAGTGGTAGATGCTGAGGTCGAAGAGCGGGGAGAACGACCAGATAGCTTCGCGCTCCGGCGCGATGTGCCGCAGGAAGCCGGCAGCGAAGCCGGCGAGAACGTACATGGGCAGCGCCAGCCATTCGCCCAGCAACAACGACGGAAGCGCCACCAGGATTCCACCCGCGGTGCCGACGAAGCGCCCGCCGATGACGCCCATCAGGATCGCGCCTTCGAAGGCGATATCGGCTGCCTGGAAGTTGCGCACCGCGTGGCGAACCAGCACGCCCAGCGCGATGGGCGTTCCGAGGATTAAGACGATCTCCAGCTTCTCGCTGAGGGTGCGCTCTTCGCGGAAGAGCAGCACGCGAAAACGCCGCGCGCGCACCAACACGCTACTGATCGCCGCAGCCACGCCGAGGCGGATCAGGACAGTAACGAGAATGAGACGCGAGTCCAAAGTCAGTTGTCAGTTGCTAGTTCTGCCTTGTAACAGGGCACGACTTCAGTCGTGCCGAAAGCGTGAAGAAAAGAATCTGGGCTTTAGCCCCTGGACAGTGAATCACCGGGGCTGAAGCCCCGATTCTAATGTGGTCCTTGTCGGCACGACTGAAGTCGTACCCTGTTACAAAACCCATTGAATGAGATAGCGTCTAGCCACCGACTACTAGCCACTATCCTAACGTCTTCGCCGCTTCGGCGATTGCCGACTCCGCCCGGTCGCCGTCGGGTGCGCCGCCCTGTGCCATATCGCGATTGCCGCCGCCGCGCGTTCCCAGCGCCTCGACCGTCTGCTTCATCAGCGCGCCCATGTCGTGCGGCATATCCGGCTTCTGCGCAAAGACCAGCGACGGCTGTGCCCCTCCACAGGCAAGCAACGCGGCGACTTGGTTTTTCTTCGTCAGCTTCTGCGCCAGCATCTTGATGAAGCCGAGATCGCGATCGGCGAAATATTGCACGACGAGCTTCTGGCCGTTTCGTTCCGCTGCGGACTGGACGAGACGCTCGGCTTGTAACTCGGTGACTTCCTCCAGCAGTTTATGCTGCGCCTTCTGCGCCGACTTGATCTCGTCCTGCGACTTGCGAATCTGCTGCGGGAGCTCCCAGATGTGCGTGGAAAAGAGCGCCGCGGCTTCCGTGAGTGACTCGAAGTCGTGCCGCGCGGTCGAGACCGCGCGCAGTCCGCAGACAAACTCGACGCGCACCCCCTGCTTCACCTTTTCGGTTTTGCGCACCAAAATGCCGCCGATCTGGCCGGTGCTGCCGACGTGCGTCCCGCCGCAAGCGTTCAGATCGAAGTCGTGAATGTCGATAAGGCGCAGCTTGTCGCGCTCGGCCGGAGGAATCTTGCGCACGCCCATGGTGCGCGCTTCGTCCGCGGTAGCGAAGCGAATCTCGACCGGACGATCTTCGGCGATGACTTCATTGGCCAGCCGTTCGGCTGACTGCAATTGCTTCGCGGCGATGGAGTCGGTGGCGAGATCGATGGTGCAGCTGTCGTCGCCCATGTGAAACGAGACGGTGGCAAAGCTGTAGAGCTTTTCGAAGGCGGCCGACAGGACGTGCTGGCCGGAATGCTGCTGCATGTGATCACGCCGGCGAACGGCGTCGATCGCGCCGTGAACGGTTGCGCCGGGCTGAAACGGGGAGCCGTCGCCTTCGAGAAAGTGCAGGATTTCGTTGGTCTGTTCGTCCTCGGCAACTTCGGATATGGGCTGGCGCGCGCCCGCGATCTCCAGCCAGCCAGTGTCGAAGATCTGGCCGCCGCTGGTGGGATAGAACGCCGAGCGGTCGAGCGTGACCTTGGCGCGACCAGACGGATCGGTCGCAACGGCGACGACGCGCGCGTCGAACTCGTGGAGGAAAGAATCGGTGTAGTAGAGGCGTTCGGTCACTCCGCAATTATCCCAGAGTTCGGGATGGAGTGAGCGTTCAGAGTCGCTGAATCGTGAGAGGATCGAATTCACCCGCAAAGTACTTGTTCAGGGCGTCCAAAAAGATCTGAGTGTCGTCGGCGGCCTTCGCGAATAAGGTCATCGAGGAGCGGAACTTCATACTGTCGATACCGCCGAAAATTTCCTCGATTGTTCGCCCTTCCACCAAGTTCACTAACCGCGTGCACTCTCTCAGCCTTGGTCCGAGAATCGAATGTTGGAGGTACGCTTGGGCCTCGGCCAAAGACGAAATCGCGTACTGCTGCGACATCCAGCTCTGTCCCAGTCCCTTGATCTGTGGAAAGATGAACCATATCCAGTGGCCAATCTTCCGCCCGGCTGCTAACTCTGAGCGAGCGGCCTCGAACTGACCGTGTTGGGCGTCAACAAAGCGCTCGAGGTTGAACGGATCGGGCGTCATGCTTCCTCCGCGGAATTCCTGGCTGCCATTGCGAGGGTGCGACGGATGGCTTCGTCTAACGGGACGCGTGGCTGCCAGCCAGTGGCTTCGCGAATGCGATGTGTGTCGTAGCGGCGATTCTGGAGCGAGCGTTCTAGCTGATGTTTAGACAGGCGAAGGTCGCCCATGGGCACGATGAGCCGCAGCCCTTCCATGATAGGAGAGGCGAAGTACAGCGGCCAGGCGGATGAGAACCGCGTCTTGGTGTGGTCACGGGAACTTTTCAAGGCGTGATACGCCGCGAGTGTCAGGTCGTCATCGTCGAGAACGTTGAACTGGCGGAAGCCGCTTCCAGACGACGCGGCGGCTTGCATGGCGTCGATGAGGTTTTCAACGTAGTTCAGTGGAAAACGATTCTGCGGACTGCCGAAGACGACATTGGTATTGCCTATGCGCAAGGCAAAGATGCCGAGTGGCAGAGGACGGCCGGGACCGAAAATGATTCCCTCGCGCAGGATTACCGTCGGCAGGCCGGTGCGTTGGGCGAACGCGCTCACCAGGCGATCGGCGGCAATCTTCGATTGCGCGTAAGCGTCGCGGAGCTCCGGGTGGTCGTCGAAGGGAGTGTCTTCGTCGATGCGCTCGCCTTCTTTGACCGGACCATACACGGCGAGCGAGCTGGCGTAGACGAACTGTCCGACGCGCTGTTGCGCGCAGGCGTTGAGGACGCGCTCGGTGCCTGCGACGTTGGTTGTGAAGTAATCGCTCATTGCCGCGGAGCCGACCTTGGCGGCGAGATGGTAGACAATGTCGGCGCCCGCGACGGCGCGGGAGATGGGGTCGGCATCGGCCAAATCACCGTGGACGATTTCGACGCCGGTGGATGCGAGACCTTCGGCGCGCGGCGAAGGACGGGCGAGGACGCGGACAGCCGTGCCCTTCGCGAGCAGGTCGCGCACCAGGAATCCGCCAAGAAAGCCGGTGCCGCCGGTGACGCAAACGCGCATAGGAAGATTCTTCTCTCCGCAGCGAACCGCAGATCCCTCGGTCGGACTGAAGTCCTCGGTCGGGATGACAAATTACATAAGGTAGCCCTGGACGCTGACCCTTCGACTTCGCTCAGGGCAGGCTCTAAAGGTCAGCTCTACCCAATCGCTAATTGCTAATTGCTAATCGCTTCCTTCTCCTCGACCGCTGTTTCGACCGTATGTTAGATTACACTTTCGATTTTCAATCCAGCGCTGGACAGTCCCACGGCGTACGCTCCGGCCAATCCGTGGTTCTCGTGAAGCACGTTAGCCTTATTCTTCGAGAGAAAGCACATTGACGACCGCCGGCTACATCGTTCTGATGCTCGCCGCTATCCCCGGCATTTATTACCTGCTGGCGATCTTCAGCTCGCTACGCTATTTTCACGTCTCGTGGCGCGAGAACCCGCCCAACACCGATTTCATGCCGCCGATCAGTTGCCTGAAGCCGATTCGCGGGCTCGACGATGACGCGTACGAAAACTATGCCAGCTTCTGCCGCCAGGATTATCCCGAGTACGAAATTGTTTTTTGTGTCGATCGCGACGATCCCGCGCTGCCGGTGCTGGAGAAGCTGATCGCGGATTTTCCCCAGCGTAAGATTCGGCTGGTGCTGGGCTCGGGGCGCGACGCCATCAACGACAAAGTCGGTCGGCTGACGCGGCTGGTGAGCGAGGCGCAATACGATCTGCTGGTCATCACCGACGGCGACATTCGCGTCGGGCCGGATTATCTGCGCGCGGCGGCGCATCCATTTCGCAATCCCAAAGTCGGCGGCGCGACCGCGATTTATGTTTCGACCGAAGAGACGTCGTTTGTGCAGGAGCTGCAGTCGGTCGGCATGATCTCGGATTTTTTCGCCGGGATTCTTGTGGACTGGCAGCTCGAGGGTATCAAGTTCATGTTCGGGCAATCGATCGTGACGACGAAGGAGCGCATCGCGGGCTTCGGCGGCTATGAAGCGATTGAGAACCGGCCGGCGGACGATCTCAATGTCGGGCGGCTGGTGGCGGCGCAGGGTTACGAAGTCAAGCTGCTGCCCTATGTGGTGAAGACGGTAGCGGATTTTCAGTCGCTAAAGGATTTGTTCTACAAGCGCGTGCGCTGGATGACGGTGATGCGCCTGATGCGGCGGCGCGGGCATGGCGGGCTGATTTTCACTTGGGGGTTGATCTGGGCACTGGTCGCGGTGGCGACGGTCCCGACGCGCATGGTGGCGATTGCGTACCTCGGTAGCTACGCGGTGCTGCGCGTCGTGCTGACGTGGATCATCGGCGTGCACGGTATGAAGCAAAAAGATGTGTGGAAGAAGATGCCGCTGATTCCGCTGTGGGACCTGGTGGCGTTTATGATCTGGGTCGCGAGCTTCGGGCGCAAGACGATTCGCTGGCGCGGCTACGATTACTACATTCGCGACGGGATCCTGGTGCCGGTGAATCCGGGGAGTACGCCGCATGGGAAGTAGGAGAGCAGTTTCAGGTTTCGAGTTTCGGGTTTCGAGTAGGGACGCCGTTGCGCCCCATGAATTGTCATCCCGAGCGGAGGCGGCCTGATTTTAGCCGCCGCAGCCGAGGGATCTGCGGTTTGCCGGCGCAACATACGATGAGCGAGGAACCGCAAGATCCCTCCGCTCGGACTAAAGTCCTCGGTCGGGATGACAGGTAACAAGGTGACCTCACAGCAATGACAAAAAAGTCCAAGATCGCGATTGCCGGTGCGGGAGTTTACGGTGCGACGACCGCCATCCGGCTGGCCGGGCAGGGACATGAGGTTCACCTGTTCGATCCGCTGGGCGTGCTGAATGCGGCCTCAGGCATCAACCAGTTCCGCATTCATTCGGGATATCACTATCCACGCAGCCCGGAGACGATTGAAGAGACGATGGGCGCGCGCGCGGAATTCTTGGAGACATTTGCGCCGGCGATCGTGCGCAACAGCCGGCATTATTACGCGATCCCGCATGAAGGCTCGCAGACGCCGCCGGAGCTGTTCGAGCACGTGATGGCCGAGCACAACATCCCGCTGTGGCCTTGCCGCCCGGAGTGGATGAACTTCGACTTCATCGACAAGTGCTACGAGGTCGAGGAGCAGATCTACGATCCGGAGATTCTGCGCGAAGAACTCACCCGACAGATTGAAGCGCTGCGCATCCGCCGGCACAACCACGAATTCCGGCAGGACATGCGCGGCGATTACGACTTCATCGTGTGGGCAACGTATGGGCTGGGGCCGTCGCGCGGGCTGTTCAAGTCGGTGAAGTATCAGGTGGCGGAGAAGATTTTGATTGAGTTGCCGCCGCAGCTGCGGGGGATTTCGCTGGTGGTGGTCGATGGGCCGTTCACCGCGTTCGATCCCTACGGCAGCTCGGAGCGCTCGATGTGGGGCTCGGCGAAGCATTCCAATCACTGGACGACAACCGATCCCGACGAGCCGATTCCGGAGCAGTTTCGCGGCCTGCTGAATGGGCCGCGGTTTGAGCCGATCTCCTGGTCGCGGCATGAAGCGATGCGGAAGGATGCGATGCTGACCGTGCCAGCATCGGCGGAGGCGAAGTATCTGGGGTCGCGATTTACGATCCGCGTGGTGGAGAACAATCCTAAGGAAGATCGCCGGACGCTATATGTGCAGGAGACGGCGCCGGGCGAGATTCATATCTTCTCAGGGAAAGTCGTCAGTGCGGTGAAGGCGGCGCGGCTGGTGTGTGAGAAAGTGGCCAAGGGGTGAAAAAAGTTGCCAGTTGTCGGTTGTCGTTACGAGCGCCCGCACTTGGCGCCAGGAATCTGCTGTTGTCCCAGCGAGAAGAACAAAAGCAGATCCCTCGTCGGACTAGAGTCCTCCTCGGGATGACAATTAGGGAGCAATGCCGGACGCGGACCTGAAGGTCCGCTCTACTGTTCCTTACGATTAACCTTTTCTTTTTCCGCGGCTGGACGCTGGCGTGAAGGCCACTTTTACCAGGCTACTCCCTTTCGAAGCTAGTTGCTAGCTGCTAATCCCCAGCCACTCGCCGAGCTTGACGATGGGGCAGCGGACGCCGACGAAGAACTGCCCGAAGGCGGCGTATTCGGCGCTGACCTGGTCGAAGCGCATCTCGTAGATCAGCTTCTTGAAGACCAGCGGATCGGGGGCGAAGAGGTCGACGCCCCACTCCCAATCGTCGAAACCGATGGAGCCGGTGATAATCTGCTGCACCTTGCCGGCGTAGCGGCGGCCAACCGTGCCGTGTTCTTCCATCTGGCGCTGGCGCTCCTCGATGGGCAGCGTGTACCAGTTGAGCTGCTCGCCGCGCTTGCGATCCATAGGGTAGAAGCAGAGATACTTGCTGTCGGGGATTTTGGGATAGAGGCGCGGGCGCATGGCCTGGCGCTGGCGCTCCATGGTCTCTTCAACTTCCTTGTTCCATTCCTCCGAGTGCGGCGCCACGCCGCGTTCCGTGAGCTGGCGATAGAGCTTTACGCTGGAGTCGTAGAGGCCGAGCTCGATGATCGAGAGATACGAATGCATCGGCTCGAGATATTCCTGGAGCACGGTGCGGTTCAGCTGGAGTTCGGCGGCGTTGAGCTCTTCGAACGAATCGCGATAGTGCAGCAGCAGCAGGTCGCCCTTATGGCCAAGCAGCGAGTAGACCGAGCTCTGACCGGCTTCTTCCGGCTTGGACAAAACCGCCGCCGCCTCGCGCGCAATCTCCTGCTGGCGCGATGGACTGAGCTTGCGCCACTCCGGCCAACGGAAGCGGAACATCTGATGTAGCACACTCAGGCCCTCGATGGTGAGAGGGACGGCATGGAGGTCGGTGGAGACGGTTTGTACCGTCGAATTCGTCGCAGCCATGATGAAACCCCATTTTTTGAGGTGATGAAAGCGCTTGTCTGATTGTAAATGGCCATCGGAGTCCTTCAACTCCCATACCCCATTGCCGGGGCCTGCGCTCAGGATGACGAATTGGGCAGGCCATCAGCGACTATAATCTCCTCGTCATCAGGAGATAACATGCCACGCGGCATCATGCCTCGCCGGCCATCGCGCAGCGGACGTCAGGACAAGGTTTCGAGTGTCTCCCGCCCAAGCACACGAAGCTTGGGTGGGGCACCCGCGTCCAAAGCACTTTCGAAGATCAAATCCGCAGCGAAACCGATCCGGTCCAATACCAAATCCGCCGGCAAGGCAGCTAAGGGCTACAATCCCGTCGCGCCGGGGCGGGTGAACGAAATTTTGCAGCGGCTGGACGACCGCTATCCCAACGCGACTTGCGCACTGCATCACAGCAGCGCGTGGGAGCTGCTGGTGGCGACGATTCTCTCTGCGCAGTGCACCGACGTGCGCGTCAACATGGTCACGCCAGTCCTGTTTCAGAAGTATCCGACGCCCGATGCCTTTGCCGCACTGCAGCCGGAAGACCTGGAAGACGACATCCGCTCGACTGGATTTTTCCGCAACAAGGCGAAGTCGCTGGTGGGAGCAGCGCGCAAGCTGATCAGCGAATTCGGCGGCGAAGTTCCGCGCACTATGGACGAGTTGCTGCAACTGCCCGGTGTGGCGCGCAAGACGGCCAACGTCGTTCTCGGCACGTGGTACAAGATCGCCGACGGCGTGGTGGTCGACACGCACGTGCAGCGCATCTCGCGGCGTCTGGAGCTGACGAAGAACACGGAGCCAGGGAAGATCGAACAGGACCTGATGAAAGTGATTCCGCGCGACAAGTGGATCATCTTCGCGCATCAAATTATCCTGCACGGCCGAGCCCTGTGTCTGGCGCGCAGTCCCAAGTGCGCCGATTGCCCGCTGGAGAATATTTGTCACGCCGGCGACAAGACGTGGAGCACGGTCGACACGCACCAGTCGGCTCGGTTGTAAGTCCGGCTCGCAGATCCCGTCGCTATTGTTCTTTGAAGGTGGCGAAGTGGCCGTACTTGTCCAGATCGAGCCGCAGGTTGCATTGCCCGGGGCCGACGTGCTCAAGGGCCACGCTCAAATCGGCCTCGGGAGTGGGCAGCTCGCCTGAGTCCATGGGCACGCGCACCAGGTCGTCCTTCTCATCGTAGGCGCCGGTCATGTGCGTGCTCTTGGAAACAATCAACGTCCACTGCTTGGAGCTCGGAATGACGAAAAGCGTGTAGGCACCCACGCCGAGGTTCCTGGAGCCGATCTGGACAGGGGTGTTGGCGAAGAGCGTCATCGGCTTGCCGCCCGGCGCCCAGACCTTGCCACTCGGAATTTGCGCCGCTGATTTCTTGAGGTTGATAGAAACATGCTGGTACTCGACGACCAGTTGCTTCTCTTCGTCAAAGTTACACGTGGTCGTCCCACCGGACGGATTGTCCTGCGCAAATGCGGCACCAGCCACAAAGAGGGACGCTAACAGAATGGCGTATGAAGTGACGCGGTACATAGCCGAGCCTCCAACGGCGACAGTTTAGTAGTTCGCAGGGTTCCGGTCTGTGATATTAAACCGGCAAAATACGAAATGGCCATGTTTTGTTACCCCTACCCGCTAAGGGGCATTCTTGAAGATTGCTGAAATTGCTACCATTTAGGTGGGCCAATGAAACTGTCGCGGCTTTTTCCGCATCTTTCCAACCGTATCTTCGGCCAGAAGAGCAATCCACATCGTTGGTAAGACGGAACTCTCGCCCGCGCGGCCACGGTTACTGCGTAAGCTCATGACGGACAACCAGAAAACCCAGGCCAGTGCCTGGCAGGAGCGGCTGTCGGCGATGCGCAACATGCCGCCGGTTCTCAAGATCGTCTGGGACTCCGGACGGCTGGTGGTGACGCTGGGCTTTGTCTTCCGGCTGTTTGCGGCGTTGCAGCCGGTCGGCATTCTGTACGTCGGCAAGCTAATTTTCGACACGGTTGCCCATACTCCCAAGCATTCAGCGTTTCCGCATCGGCTGTGGTGGCTGGTGACCATCGAGTTCGTCATCGCGGTGCTGGGCAACATTCTGACGCGGATCATCGATTACCTGGACTCCGTTCTCGCCGACAAATACATGCGGCACGTCAGCATCCGGGTGATGAAGCACGCGGCCGAGCTGGACGTGATCACATACGAAGATCCGGTGTTTTATGACCGGCTGGAGCGCGCCCGAGTGCAGGCGACCGACCGGCTGGCAATGATCCAGATGATCGGCCGGCTGGTGCAGCAGGTGATCACGACCATCACCTTGTCGGCGACGATCATCTACTACTCGCCGTGGCTAATGGTGCTGCTGATTGCCGGCGTGGTGCCGGCGTTCGTCGCCGAAAGCCACTTCGCCTTTCTGGGATATGCCAAGAATTTCAGGCAAACCCCAATTCGCCGCAAGCTGGATTATCTGCGCTTGGTGGGCGGCAGCAAGGAAGCCGCGAAGGAGTTGAAGCTCTTTGGGCTTAGCAAGTTCCTGACCGATCGCTTCACGCGATTCTCCGACCTGGTTTACGACGAAAATGTCGCGCTCTCGAAACGCAAACTGATCTGGGGCGCGCTCCTGTCGATCATCGGCTCGCTTGGCTACTACTCAGCATATGTTTACGTGATCTGGCTGACAGTGATGGGCGCGCTCAGCATCGGCACGCTGTACCTGCTGGCGGGCGCCATCCTGCAGGCCAGCACCAACATTCAGATGATCTTTTCGACGCTTTCGGGCGTGGCCGACCAAGCGCTGTTCCTCACCGACCTGCTGGCGTTCTTTGAGATGCAGCCGACGATCCGCTCGAAGCCCAACGCCCTGCCGGCGCCGCGGCCTATCCGGCACGGCTTCGTGTTTCGCAACGTAAGCTTCGCCTATCCCGGCAGCGACCGGCTGATCCTGAAGAACCTGGACTTTACACTGCATGTGGGTGAGCGTGTAGCGCTGATCGGCGAGAACGGCCAGGGCAAGACCACGATTGTGAAGCTGATCACGCGGCTGTACGATCCGACCGAGGGGCAAATCCTACTGGATGGCGTCGACTTGCGCGAGTATAGCCTAGAGGATCTTTACAAAGAGATCGGCGTGATTTTTCAGGACTTTATGCGATATGAGATGTCCGCTCGCGAAAATATAGCGGTTGGGCGCATCGAAGAGATTGGGAACACTGAGCAGATCGTGTCGGCAGCACATAAAAGCCTTGCCGATGAGGTGATTGCCAAGCTGGGCGACGGATACGAGCAGATGCTGGGGCGGCGCTTCGAGAGTGGCGTGGATCTATCGGGTGGCGAGTGGCAGAAGCTGGCGCTGGCGCGGGCGTATCTGCGCGACGCGCAGCTGCTGGTTCTGGACGAACCGACCGCAGCGCTGGATGCGCGCAGCGAATATGAAGTCTTCGAGCGCTTTGCCGAGTTGACCGGCGGCAAGATGGCGCTGTTTATCTCGCATCGCTTTTCCACGGTTCGCATGGCGGACCGCATTGTTGTGCTGGCCGACGGATGCATCTCAGAAGATGGCAGCCACGAGCAGTTGATGGCGCTGGGCGGGCAGTACGCCGAGATGTTCGAGCTGCAGGCGGCGAGTTACCGGTAGGACGTAGAGCAGGGTTGGTAGAGCGGACCTTCAGGTCCGCGTCCAGCTACAGAGACCTGTTGGGCTTTAGCCCCGGGTCGAATGTGTCAGAAGTGATTTGGGTGGAGCACCGCTTCAGCGGTGCATATAGGCCCAAAGTAGAACATCGGCTTTAGCCGCTGGGGTAAGAGACCTTACCTCTGGCGCTAAAGCGCGAGAAGCTTGCGGAGTGAGAATGCACGCCTGAAGGCGTGCTCCACCCGATGGCAGTCGAAGCATCTGCGGCTTACGCGCAGTTTCCAGCCACTGCCGGCGAACCGCAGACCCCTCGGCCGAAGCGGGCTCCGCTCGGGATGACAAATTTGGATAACACCGGCAGGACACCGGGCTAAAGCCCGGCGCTTCCACCAGGGCGAGCAACCGAAACAGAAACCATGGCCGTAGCCAATCACAGAGACGTGGTGGAGATCGCCGACCGGGCAGAGCCCGCGCCGAAGAATGCGCCGCAGCGCGAGGCCAGCCTCGGCCAGGCGGCGCGTCATTGGGCGAACGGGCTCGCGTGGCTCCCGGCGGTCAAGCAATCCAGTCACTACGCGGATCGCGTGGCCGCGCTCAATCGCCGGCTGGAGCCGATGCTCGCTCAGCTGGATTTCACGCTCGATCCCGACGAGCAGCTTCCTGAAGACCTGCAGTGGATGTTCGACAACGTGCGTCTGGTGCGCATGACACAGGGCGATGTGAAATCGGCGTCGTTACGCCGCGTCCCACATTGTCGGACCCCAGATAAGACGATCATGCCGCGCGTCGTGGCCATCGCGCAGGATTTCCTGCGCGCCGCCGAGTATCAATATTCCGATGGCGACTTCGCGACGTACGTCGAGGCCTTCCAGTCGCTGATCGTGCTCAACATGGACGAACTGTCGCTGCTCGGCCCGGCGCTGAAGCTGGTGGTGCTGGAGGAGTACGTCACGCGCGGCGAGGAGGTCCTGCAAGCGCCGGAGGGCGAGCAGAACATCAGCTTGCTGATCGGCTCGATGCGCGATCTTTCTGAAGCTCCATGGAAGGAATTGCTGGAGCCGCTGATCGTCTTCGAGCAGGTGCTGGCGCAGGATCCGGCGAAAGCGTACGCGCGCATGGATTATGCCAGCCGCGAGCTCTATCGCCACACGGTGACGCATTACGCCGAACACTCCGACTGCTCCGAGATGGAGATTGCTAGCACGGCGCTGGAGCTGGCGGAGGAGTCGACGAAACATCCGGCGAGCGATCCGCGGCTGGCGTGGCGACGCTCGCATGTGGGCTATTACCTGATCGGCGAAGGCGCGCGCCAGTTGAGGGCTCGCGCGGGAGTGCGGTTGCCGTTCAGTGAAAGCGTGCAGGAGTTTCTGCGGCGGCATCCTGACGAGTTCTATCTCGGCGGCATCGAGATTCTCACGCTGCTGATCGTGCTGGCGATCATGACGCCGGTGTTCAGCATCTTCAACACATTCCTCGGGCGCATCTTCGCGATTGTGATATTGCTGCTGCCGGCAAGCCAGAGCGCGGTCGAGGTGATGAACTACCTGACCACCGCTCTGTTGCGGCCGCGCATCCTGCCCAAACTCGATTTCTCCGAAGGCATTCCCGACGACTGCGTGACCATGGTCGTGGTGCCGACGCTGCTGCTCAGCGAGAAGCAGGTGCGGCGGCTGGTGGACGATCTCGAAGTCCGCTATCTCGGCAACTCCAGCGCGAACCTACACTACGCGTTGCTGAGCGATATGCCCGACTCGGCCGAGGCGCCGAACGAGGACGATCCGCTGGTGGAACTGGCGGCGCGGCTGATTCGCGATCTCAACCAGAAATACGAGGGCAACGGCTTCGGCACATTCTGCCTGTTCCATCGCCATCGGATCTATAACCCGCGCGAAGGCGTGTGGATGGGCTGGGAGCGCAAGCGCGGCAAGCTGCTCGACTTCAACCGGCTGATCAAGGACAGGTACGACAGCTTCCCGGTGAAGATCGGCGATCTGTCGCTGCTGCCGAGGGTGCGCTTCGTGCTGACGCTTGACAGCGATACCGAGCTGCCGCGTGGTACGGCGCATCGATTGGTCGGGGCGATGACGCATCCGCTGAACCAGGCGATCATCGACCCGCGCGAAAACATCGTCGTCGCGGGTTATGGCATTTTGCAGCCCCGCGTCGGTATCAGTGTGCAGAGCGCGTCGCAGTCGCGGCTGGCCAGCATTTACTCCGGGCAAACGGGATTCGACATTTACACGCGCGCGACCTCGGACGTCTATCAAGACCTGAAGGGTGAAGGCATTTTTGCCGGCAAGGGAATTTACGAAGTTGAGACGCTGAGTCAGGTGCTGGAGCATCGTTTCCCGCGCAATGCGCTGCTCAGTCACGACCTGATCGAGGGCGCATACGCACGCGCCGGGCTGGTGAGCGACATCGAGGTGATCGACGACTATCCGTCGCACTACAGCGCCTTCAATCGGCGCAAGCATCGCTGGGTGCGCGGCGACTGGCAGATCGTGAGCTGGCTCTTCGGATCGGTGCCCGACGAGACTGGCCGTCGCGTGCCCAATCCGATTTCGTTTCTCTCGCGCTGGAAGATTCTGGACAATCTGCGGCGCAGCCTGGTTGAGCCGGGAATTTTTCTGCTGTTTGTGCTGGGCTGGACCGCGTTGCCCGGCAGTCCGCTGTATTGGACGCTGGTGACGATCGCGATCCTGTTTGTGCCACCCTGGTTCCAGTTTGCGTTTTCGGTGGCGCGAGCGTTGATCGCGGGGCAGCTCAGTCCGATTCGCGATGCCATCGGCGGACTGGGCAAGGCGATGGTCAGCGTCTTCCTTACGCTCACCTTCCTCGCGCATCAGGCGCTGATCTCGATCGACGCGGTGTTTCGCACCTTTTATCGCCGGATGATTTCGCGGCAGCGTTTGCTGCAGTGGGAGACTGCGGCCGAAGCCGAGCTGGTTACCAGCAAGCGCACGTTTGTCGACGTGCTGCTGAACTGGACGCCGGCGGTCGCCCTGGTTGTCGGCGTGATCGTTTACTACGCGCATCGGCACGCGCTGCCCGAGGCGTTGCCGATCTTGTTCTTGTGGGCGATCAGCAAGCCGGTGTCGCTGTGGCTGAATCGTCCGCCGCGACCGCTGCACCGGAACGTTACGGTGCAGGATCAGCGCTTCTTGCGCCGCGCCGCGATACATATCTGGCGCTACTACGCCGAGTACAGCACTGCGGAACACAACTGCCTGATCCCCGACAACGTGCAGCAAGAGCCCGCGCGCATTGCGGCGCGTCTTTCGCCGACGAATCTCGGATTCCTATTTAATGCGCGGCAGGTGGCATGCGAGTTCGGGTATCTCACCGTGCTGGCGTTTGTGCAGCTGACGCTTCGCACGCTGGACACGGTCGCGCGCCTGCCGAAAGATCACGGGCATCTCTACAACTGGTATGACACGCGAACGCTCGTCCCTGACCGGCCACGATTCATCTCGACCGTCGACAGCGGAAATTTGCTGGCATCGCTCATCACGCTGAAGGGCGGCTGTCTGGATCTGCTCTCGCGACCGCTGCTCAATCCCGCGCTGCTGGATGGTTACGCGGATTTCCTGTGTGCGCTGGCCGAACACAAGGTCATCTCGAAGAAAGTCGCGCAGAGCTTTGAGAAGCAGAGCGAGGAGCACTGGCTGGACCGGCTGCTATCGTCGGTCGAAATTCCGCCGATCAGCGACGCACAGGCCGATGCCCAGTGGTTCGCCGAGCAGGCTACGGGCCTGGTTAAACAAGTGCGGCGCAGCATCAGCGAATATCTGCCATGGCTGCAGGATGAATTCATTCCTTTGCGCGCGGACAACACGCTGGCTGCGCTGATGGATTGCGACAAGCTTCCGCTGGAACGGCTACCGCATTGCATCTCGCAGTTGCAGGCCAAGCTGGAGATGAGCCTGACGCTGGGTATGGATCGGCCCGATCTGCGCGAGAATTTGCTGGAGCTGCTGCCGGCGGCGCGGCTGAACGCGCTACGGCTGATCGAACAGCTGCGCGGTATCGCGATGCAATGCGAGCGGATGGCGAGGGAGATGGACTTTGCCTTCCTGCTCGACCGCCGGCGGAAATTGTTGTCGATCGGTTGCGATTCCGAAACCGGCAAGGTGCACGCCGCCTGCTACGACCTGCTGGCGTCGGAGGCGCGCATCGCCGCGTTCCTCGCGGTCGCCAAGGACGACATTCCGCAGGAGAGCTGGTTCCTGCTCAGCAGGTCCCACGTTGTGGTATATGGGCGTCCAGTCTTGATGTCGTGGACGGGGACCATGTTCGAGTACCTGATGCCGGCGCTGTGGATGCGATCGTATCCGCAAACTATGCTCGAGGATAGCAAGGAAGCTGCGGTCTTCGCGCAGCAGAACTACGCGCATGACAAGGGCATTCCGTGGGGCATCTCGGAGTGCGCGTACGCCAAAGTGGAAGAGAACGGAGCGTACGGTTATCGCGCGTTCGGCGTGCCACAGATTGCGCTGCAGCAGGATGAGGACAGGATGGTCGTGGCGCCCTACGCCACCCTGCTGGCGCTGGCGGTTGATCCCGCCGAAGCCGTTCGCAATCTGCGCTGGATGACCAAGAAGGGATGGTTCGGCAAATATGGATATTACGAATCGGCCGATTTCACCCGCGATGTACGGCCTTCGCGGCGGCAGCGTTATGCGCTGGTCCGCTCGTGGATGGTGCACCATCAGGGCATGAGTCTGCTGTCGATTGCGAATTTCCTGAAGGGCGGCGTGGTACAGGAGTGGTTCAGCCGGGACGCGCGGGTGCAGGCAACCGAGTTGTTGCTGCAGGAGCGTCCCGCAGGGCAGGTGGCAGGCAAGCCGGAGAAGAAGTGGCGCGGCAAAGCAGCGAAGAGAAAGCCGCGGCCGGTTGCGGTGAGCAAGACCGGGTAGAGCGAGCTTTCAGGCCCGCGTCTGGCCTCGCACTTAATTGCGTAAAGGCGGGCTCCATCGCCATAGCCTTGCAACATTTTTCGCGTTGCCGGATTCTCAATAAGGAAGCACCCAAGCGGAGTCATACTTAACCTAGGATTAGGAGGAGCTATGAAGGAAAACGAGATCGAATACACCAGCCAGGGGGATTACCGCTCCTCGGAGAAAAACATCGGTTTCGGGCTTACCATGTTGTTCATCGGGCTGGCGGCGGGCGCGCTTACCGCGCTGTTGCTGGCTCCCAAGACCGGCAAACAGATGCGCCGCACCTTGCGCCGAAAGTACAACGACGCCCGCGATGCCGTGGAGGATCTCAGCGATCAGGCCAGCGATTGGGTCGATCGCGGGTCGGAGTGGGCGGAGAAGGCAAAGCAGCGCGTCGCCCCCTTTAGCAAGCCATTCCGCAGATAAGGCTGGCCTTGAAATCGAGATATTCGGTGCAAGATTCGCGGTCTAAGAGTGGGCTTTAGCCCTTGCGATGTATGGTGCAGGGACTAAAGCCCGGTTTCTTTTAGCACTTTTCGCCACGACTGAAGTCATGCCCTGACATAAAACGCCAGAGCGGAGCTCTGCGCCGCTGCGAGCCCCCTTCGCACACATCAATCACAGACGGGTTCTTGATATACAATCCTGGCGGCGTTCAAATCAAGCGAAAGTTCGCTTCAGATCTTGTCCCGGGGAAGCGTGGGCCTGCTCTTTCAACTCGCCGTGTTCGTGACTGGCATGCAGGCCCGGCAACCTGCGGTGGCCCACTGGCCGTGGTGGCTGCGGATCCTGGCGGTTGTGGGAGTGATCGTCTTCATTCGCATCGCGGTTACGTTCGCGCGCAATAGCGGGCGCCCGCAATAGCAAGTACTAAGCTTTCTCTTAAGCCTTCTTTGCGATTGGTCACATAGGGCAAAATATCGTGGTTAGGGCAGACGAAAGTGGGGTTATAATTCTTCTCACGAAAGCCTGCTCCCGCTTTCCGGGCTGATCTGTCGGGGTAGGTTGGCGCCGAGTCTTCATTCATCGCCTCGAATTACTTGCTCTCAAGCTGATGGACGCTTCGTCTAGCCTCCGGTCAGTGCTCCTGGCTTCAAGGGTAGGTAATGGAACCGATCGACAAGCGCGACGAACCAAGTGCCGTCCTGATGTCCGATAGTCGCGATCGTCTGACTCCCCACGATCCCAGCGAAAAGCCAATCTTCTCGTCCGGCGACGTCATCTGCGACCGCTACCGTGTGATTCGTTTTATCGCCCGCGGCGGCATGGGTGAAGTCTATGAGGTCGAAGATTGGGAGTTGCAATCGCGCATCGCGCTGAAGACCATCGCTCCCGAGCGCGCGTCTTCCACCCGTCAGGTCGGGCGATTCCGGCAGGAGATTCAGCTCGCACGCAAGGTCAGTCATCCCAACGTTTGCCGCGTGTTCGATCTCGGCCGCCACAAAATGTCGGCCACCCCACTTCCCGCAAATGCGGCGCGAAGCGGAGACCCCGGTGCAGATCGTGATGTGCTATTCCTGACCATGGAATTGCTGCAGGGCCAGACGCTCTCAGCTTACCTGGAAGAACGTGGTCCGATGACCCCCGAGCAGGCGCTGCCGATTGTGCGACAGCTGGTGAGCGCGCTGGCCGCAGCGCATCACATGGGCATCGTGCATCGCGACTTCAAGCCCGGCAACGTGATGCTGGAGGAAACGCCGGAGGGACTGGTCGCCAAGGTTACGGACTTCGGGCTAGCTACTAATCCCCAGTCAGATGAAACCGTCTCCCGCTCGCTGACCCAGGTTCTGGGCACGCCCGAATATATGGCGCCGGAACAGCTGCGCGGGCAGTGCAGCAATCGCACCGACATCTACGCGCTGGGACTGACCGTTTTTCAGATGCTGACGGGCGCGCTGCCCATCTCGCCCGACACGGCGTCGAAAGGTCTGAAGACCAGCGAAACCGGCAAGCGCACGGGACATCGCTGGCGCGCGGCGATCAGCAAATGTCTGGCGTCGAATCCTGCCGAACGTTTCGCCAGCGTCGAGGAGTTTTGGTATGCGGTGTCGGGCGAACGCGTGGCCGGGCAATTCGGCTGGAAGGCGATCGCAGCAAGCACGAAACGCTACTGGGTGATTTATGCTGGCGCGGCGTGCCTGCTGATCGCTGCTATCGCGGCGGTCCTGACCGGCGCGGTGCCAAATCCTTTCCGCCGCCTGCCAGAACAGAAGCACATCGCCGTGCTGCCCTTCGAGAACATCGGCAACGATACTTCCAATCGGGCTTTCGCTGAAGGCGTGGCCGAGAGCCTCACCAGCAAGCTGTCCCAACTGGAGCGCTATCAGAAGTCGTTCTGGGTGGTACCGTCGAGCGACACTCGAAACATCAAGAGCCTCGACGAAGCCTATCGCAACCTGGGCGTCACCCTGGCGGTAACGGGAAGCATTGAGCACACTGCCGACGGCGTCAATCTCACCGCCGATCTTGTCGACCCGAAGGACCATCGACAGCTGGCGTCGCGCTCCATCCGCGTTAGTTCGGCGAATCTGGACGAGATGCAGCAACGCGTGTGGGAGTCGGTGGCCGACATGCTGGACTTGCAGGTGAGCCGGAAGATCAAAGACGAACTGGCCGCCGGTGGAACCAATCAGCCTCATGCATTTGAGCTGTATGAGCGCGGGGTCGGTTATCTAAAGTCGAGGGACCTGGAGGGTACGAATCGTGCCATTGGCCTGTTCAACCAGGCGATCGTCGACGATCCCAATTATGCCCAGGCGTACGCCGGGCTGGGAGATGCGTACTCAACCAAATATTCCCTGACCAAGGATCCGCAATGGATCGCAGCGGCGACCCAGAATGCAGCTCGAGCGGTACAGCTGAACGATCAGTTGATTCCGGTGCGCATTACCCTAGCGCGGGTCTACCAGGAAACCGGACAGCTGGATAAGGCACTCGCCGAGAACCAAAAGGTCCTGGAGCAGGATCCGTCCGTGATCGAGGTGGAGTACCGTATCGGCCAAATCTACCAGATGCAAGGAAAATATCCTCAGGCCGAGGGCGTCTTCAAGGATGCTATTGCCAGAAGACCCACCTACTGGCAAGGCTACGATACTCTTGGGGCCCTTTATTACCAGCAAGGACAGTTCGCCAAAGCTGTTGAGCAGTTTCGGTCGGTGATTGATTTAGCTCCAGACGAAGCTGTCGGCTATTACAACCTGGGAGGCTCCTATATCGCGCTCGGTCGCTACCAGGATGCAATTGAGGTCTTGAAGAAGGGACTCAGTATCCAAGCCGATCCCTCTGCCTGGACAAACCTGGGCGCGGTTTACATGTACGTCGGCAAATGGGAAGACGCAGCCGAGGCGATGAAGAAAGCTACCGAGATGGTCCCCAATGATCACGCTTTGTGGCGCAATTTGGGTGACAGTTACGATCAGATTCCCGCGCGTCGTGCCGAGGCGCGTCAGGCCTACGCGAAAGCCTTGCAGACGGCGACTGCTGCGTTGAAGGTGAATCCGAGGGATCCCGTCGTGCTCAGCGGAATCGCGCTCTATGAGGCGCATTTGGGCAACAGCCAGCAGGCGGAGGAGTTCATCAACCGGGCGCTGGAGGTCGCGCCCCAAGACAGCGATACGTTATTCACCTCAGCTTTGGTCTATGAGCTCACCGGCCACCGTGAACAGGCACTGAAGGCGGTTCAGGCAGCCGTCAAAGCCGGGTTTTCTCTGGATGAGGTCGATAAGGAGCCCGAACTTCGCGGCCTGCAATCCGATCCTCGTTATCGGCAATGGGTCCAGGAAGAAAAGAAGGCAGAAGTAAACACCGTGGTCACCAAAACTTCGTAGGAGGAGAAAGATGACTTGCAAGTACGTGATGCGTCACGTTGTCTTGCTGACGCTGGTAGTTTCGCTTTGTTCCTTGGGATTGTGGGCTGACAGCACGTCCGATCCTTGTCCTTCCACCACACAATGTACGGCGACCTGTAACAGCTCGCCTTGCCAGGTCCAGGTGACGCAAAATGGAAACAGCTTGAGCTTGTCGTACAACGGAACGGATGCATCCGTATTATGTGCGGGCGATGAAAGCACGGTGTCCTGGGCGAGTGCGACGGCGACCCCTTCCATGATTGGAGCTTTCTTCAGCGCGAGCCACTACCCCGGCAACACGAACGTCGTCGTCGGCAGCAATGCCGTTGCCGCCTCGACTACGGTAACCGCTAGCAGTGAGTCCGAGGCCTGCTATGTCTACCAAATCATAGTCTGTAACTCCAGCGGCACTTGCGGCGTCCTCGATCCCAGAGTTGTCGTAACCGGATTGCATGCGGAGGGCAAGCACAAGAAGAAACAGCATGAGTGATTCGATGGTTCTCCGCGGCTTCAAACGTGCGATTTCATACCTTGCTTCGCAAGGTCACGATTAGAGCGGAGAGAGAGAGATTCCTGTTAGCGAATGTGAACGGGCAGAGAAGTTCCCGCGGTGTCCCGCTAGGGAATTCCCTTTACTTTAAGAGCGCCGATTAGTACAACCGGAAGTTTACTTCGACGTTGATCTGCACCGGAACGGGGTGGCCGTCCTTCTTGGAAGGTTCGAAGCGCCACTGCCTTACGGCTTCGATTGCCTTCTCATCCAGACCCATACCCAGCGCGCGCTGCACGCGGATGTCTTGCGGCTTGCCGTCGGCGCCTACAATCAGCCAGAGCACGACGGTACCCTGAAACTTGGCTTTGCGCGCCTCCTCCGAGTATTCCGGATCAGGATCGTACAAAACCTTGGGCGCGCTGACGCCCCCACCCACGCGATAGGCTCCGCCGCCATAGCCGCCGCCATGTCCCGGCCCAACGCCCGGACCGGTTCCCGATCCCACGCCGCCACCACTACCGCTGCCGATACCACCACCTGCGCCGGTGCCGTTCGAAGGCGGTCCCAATACCTTGGAAAGCGGATCGCCAAGTGCACCCACCGTCGGCAGCTTGATCTCGGGCGGAACAACCACCGTCGGCGGCACGGCGAGCTTGGGATTGTCGTTGCGGATCACGATGGCTGGAGGCACGATCTGGTCTTTGGCAAGCTTGGGCAGCGCGCCCTTGGGAGCGTTCAGCTTATCGCGATCGCCACCCCCGCCACCCCCGCCGGCGCGCGTCTTGGAGACGTTCATCGGCAGGTAGGGGCTAATGTCGGTGACCAGGCCGGTCACCTGCTGCTTGATCTGTTCCTGGTGCGTGGATACCCAATAGCTCGACCAGATGAGCAGCCCCACAGCGATCATGTGCAGAATCAAGGAATAGACAAAGGTATCCTTGCGCTGAGGATACAGGCCTTGACCCTCGCCAAAAAGTGCAGGGATCACCTGATCCTGTAGCGCTACTTCTGGAACCGTTTCACTTACCGGTTTGGGAGCTGCGGGAGTTGCCATCTGGATTTACTACAGTATAGACCCGAATGCTTGCCAAAGGTTCCACAAAAATGTGGCTGAAGAATGTAGGATCGTCCCTCTGAAGTCGCGTCTCGGCACGGGAAAAGGGCAGTTGCAAGTTCCTGCCACTAATTTTGCCCGAGCTGGCCAGGAGCTTGAGTAGATCCGGCGTCAGCGCTGCAAGCGAGCGCAGCTATACTGGAATCCGCATGGACGCCTCAACCAAGCCTGAAATTGCAGCGCTGGCGAAGGAGCCTTCCGCGACGATGTTGTCCTACGAAGTTTCCGTAGATCCCGAGCAGCACGAATTGAAAATCGAAGTTCGTCTGAACGGTCGGTGGGCCGTCGGCAATGTCATTGTCGAGACACCAACCTGGGTTCCGGGTGCCTATGCGTTCCTGCCGTTCGCGCGCGATCTGTTCAATCTGAAAGCTGTTGACGTTGCTTCCGGAACGTCCTTGCCCGTCACGCGCAAAGGTTGGCAGGGATTTGAAATCTGTAGCGGCACAGGAAACATAGCCCTGACCTACTGCGTATACGCCTACGCTCTTGAGTACGCAGAACTATGCGGGCTGCTCGAATCCGACTATGGAATCCTGATGGGCACGCGCTACCTTCGGCCGCCCGACTGGAACGGCGGCTGCTCGGTTACCTACAACCTTCCCGCAGGCTGGGCGATTCATCATCCTTCGGGTGCAACCTGTGTAGAAGGCACAACGATCTGGAACTATCGCAGCTACCTTACCCTGCTGGATTCGCCCGTGGTCGTCGGGCGCTTTGACCGCATCGTCCGCGAGGTCAGAGGCACTCCGTTTTATCTCGTCTTCATCGACTGCGCGCTGGGTTACGAACGCGAGGTAGAACGTTTCGCCGACGAGGTTGCGAAGATCGCGGAAGAGTTCGCTGAAGTCTTCGGCAAGTTTCCTTTTGAGGACTACACCTTCATCCTATCGTGCAGTCCCAACGCGCGCTGGGGACTGGAGCATGCCACCAGCAGCGTCTGTGGCCTTGGACCAGATGTCTTCGTCGATCCCGGCAAGACCAGCTTCGCTCTGCGTCTCTGCGCGCACGAGCTTTTCCACGCCTGGAACGTCTGCGGACTAAAGCCGGCGCCGCTTGGTAACCCTGATCTGCAAAGTGGAAGTTACACAGAAGGTCTGTGGGTGGGCGAAGGCGTCACGCGCTACTACGAGTTTCTTGCACTGACCCGCAGCGGCGTCTATACCGCCGAGCAGTTCTTCAGCTCGATGGTGAATTTCTATCGCCAGGCTTCGGCCGTTCCTGCATTTTCTCGCGTCACGGCGATCGATTCCTCGCTGGCCACCTTCGTCAACCATCGCCGGTATTCCGGCCGCTGCAATAATTCCATCGACTACTACGACAAAGGCATGGTCATCGCCTTCGACATCGATGCCGAGCTACGGTTGCACAATGATTCGCTGGATCGTGCTTTCGCCGAATTCTACGATCATTTCATCGACAAGCCAGGTGGCTACTCGACAGACGACATCGTTACCTTCCTCGACCAGCGCAAGCCCGGCTTGGGCGAACTTGTCCGCCGCGAGATTGCCACAACTTCCGATCTCAGTATCAAAGACCAGCTAACGCGACTGGGATTTGGCGTCGATATGGAAACGATTCCTTACCTGGGATTGCTCTTCCGCGAATCGATCAGTCAGACCATCGCCGATGTTCCGGACGACAGTCCCGCCGGCGCATCGGGCATCGCGCCCGGCGATGTCATCAACACGGTGAACGGATATGCTTTCAGCGTTGCAGGGCTGAAGTGGGCAGTGAAGCACGGGCCCGTTCAACTGGACGTGACGCGTGGCCATCGTACCTTGTCGTTTGAGATTACGCCCGGCAGCCGCACGCGAATTGCGTCGTTGACGTGGAATGGTAGCGATAGTCAGGCCGAGCGGATTCGGCAGTGGCTCAAGCGGCCGGAATTTTGTCCGATGCCAAGCCAGGACATCTCGCTCGACTTCTACGAGAATTTCCACGGGGTTGAAATTCTTGTGTGATGGATGTGCGCCCCGGAAGGGGCTCGATTGCCATTTCGCATCGTGCCCACCCACCGCGGTGGGCTAATCGCTTTCGCCCCGCCTGTTGCGAAGCTCGCGCGACTAAGGAATAGCCGCCTGATAGGCAAGTGTCTCTGGTCAGGTTGGAGCGTTGTAAACTTGTTGGCAACAACCCCGCGCGCGCCGCTGCGGTTCGACCCTCGTTCAAGCTGGTATTCTGTACTTCTCGGAGAAACCTGTGCCCGACCAAGACTCCGCCGTGAAGCGGCTTGCCGATTATCGTCCCTGCAGTTTTGCTACTGACCTTGAGCTTTCTTTCCATCTCGACCCGCGCGAAACCCGCGTCCGGACTCGCTACAACGTGCGTCGGCTGATCGATGACGGCCAGCCCCTCATTCTCGATGGCGTCGGTCTGAAGCTGGAGCGCATCGCCCTCAATGGTGAGCCGCTCGCAGCAGACCTTTATCAGCAGGAGCCCGAGCGCCTCCTCATCGAGACGCCTGGTGCGGCCACCTTCAAGCTTGAAATTGACACGGTTATTTGTCCGGAAGACAACACCGCGCTCGAAGGGCTCTACCTTTCCGGTGGCCGCTTTTGCACGCAATGCGAGTCGGAAGGCTTTCGCCACATCGCGTTCTCGCTCGACCGCCCCGACGTGCTCTCGCGCTTTGAGGTTTACATAGAGGCGGACAAGCAGCGCTATCCTACGTTGCTATCGAATGGCGATCGGCTCGACTCCGGAGATGCTGCCGGCGGGCGGCACTACGCGATCTGGAAGGATCCGCATCTCAAGCCGTCGTATCTGTTCGCGCTGGTGGCCGGTTCGTTTGACACCATCACCGACGAGCACACAACGCCGTCGGGCCGCCGCGTCAAACTGTCTATCCACACGGATCAGGGCGACGCGTCACGCGCCCGCTACGCCATAGAGTCACTGAAGCGAGCGATGGTTTGGGATGAGCGCGTCTTCGGGCGCGAATACGATCTCGGCGAGTTTCACATCGTTGCCGTGCGCGACTTCAACTTCGGCGCGATGGAGAACAAAGGCCTCAACATCTTCAACTCCTCGCGCCTGCTGGCCGATCCCGACACGGCAACCGACGACGACTATGAGGACATCGAGCGCGTCGTCGGGCACGAGTACTTTCACAACTGGACGGGCAATCGCATCACGCTGCGCAACTGGTTTCAGCTGTGCCTGAAAGAAGGCCTCACCGTCTATCGCGATTCGGAATTTTCCGCCGATCAGCGATCGCGCTCCGTCAAGCGAATCAAAGATGTGCAGGCGCTGCGCGAGCGGCAGTTTGCCGAAGACGCCGGGCCTCTGGCTCACGCCGTCCGCCCCGACACCTACACCGAGATCACGAACTTCTACACCGCAACGGTCTACAACAAGGGCGCGGAACTGGTGCGTACGCTGCGGGCAATTATCGGTAACGAAAACTTCTTTCGTGGCATGGGGCTGTATTTCAGAATCTGGGATGGCCAGGCTGTGACCGTCGAGCAGTTCGTGCAGTGCTTCGCTGAGGTCAGCGGGCGCAAGCTCAACGATTTCTTCCGGTGGTACACGCAGGCGGGAACCCCGCACATGGTCGTACGCGGCGAGTACGATGCAGCCGCGCACGCTTATCGGCTGAAGGTGTCGCAGTCCACGCCGCCCACGCCGAATCAGCCGCAAAAACAGCCGCTGCCCATACCGCTGAAGGTCGGCTTCATCGCGCAGGACGGTTCGCAGCTCACGGCTCAGCTACGAGAAACGCCGGCATCGCAATCGGAATTTGATCTGGTGCTGGAGAACGATTCGACGACGTTTATCTTCGACAACGTGCCCAGTGAGCCGATTCCGGCGGTGCTGCGCGGATTCCGCGCGCCGGTGGCGCTCGACGATGGACTTGGCGCTCGCGAGCGCTTGGTGCAGATGACGCATGATCCCGATCCCTTCACCCGCTGGGATGCCGGTCAGAACTTGATGATGGCGGCGATTCTCGCCGAGGCTGCAGGCACGGCGGATGACGGTCCGCCGGCTGATCAAATCGCCTCTGCTTTAGCGCGCGAGTTGGAGCAGGCTGATAAAGACCGCGCATTCACCGCGGTTGCGTTACGTCTTCCTACGCTCGTCCGGCTCATTCAGTTTGGCGACAAACCCGATCCGGAAAAGCTTTTTCAGGCGAGAAGCTCTCTTCGTCGCAAAATCGCGAAGGCCGGCAAGCAGCATCTCGAAGAATTGGCGGCGGCAGCGGATACCGATCCGAACTCTACTGAGCAGGATGATGTCGCAAAGCGCGCGCTGCGAAATACAGCGCTCGACCTGCTGGCTTCGCTGGGAACGGAGCAGGGGGCGCTAACCATGAAGGCCTTCGAAGGCGCTCGTAACCTGACAGAGCGAATGGGCGCGCTGGTGGCGCTCGCCCAGATGGAAGGCGATCTGTTCGATCAGGCGCTCGAGCAGTTCATCAAGCAGTGGCAACATATTCCCATTGCCGTCGACAAATGGTTTGCCGTGCAGGCAGTAGCAGCGCGCGACGATGCTGCCGCGCGGGTGCGCAAGCTTACCCAGCACAAACTCTTCGAGCTGAAGAATCCCAATCGCGCCCGTTCCGTTTACGACGCCTTTGGCGCGCGCAACGTTCGCGCTTTTCATGCCGCCGATGGGTCGGGGTATGAGTTCCTTGGTGATGGCATCAAGAAACTCGATGCCATCAACCCTATGGTCGCGGCGCGTCTGGCCAAGCTCTTCGAACCGTGGCGGCGATTCGATAGCGACCGGCAATCCAAGGCGCATGAGATATTGCGGCGGTTATCGAAGGCCAGCCTGTCGAAGAACGTCCAAGACATCTTGGAGCGAACACTGAAACAGTAGGCCGCACGTTATACTGCAACCTACCCCAAAGGAGCTTCTACGGAATGATCGAACGACTCAAGGAGAGTTCGGGCGGAGTACTGGGATTTCAGGTCATCGGCAAAATGACCGACGAGGACATCCAGGCTTTGGAGCCGCAGGTCGAGTTCCTGATTCGCGAACGCAAGCACAAACCTATCGGCATCCTCGCCGACCTTTCGCAGATGCGCGGTGCCAACTGGAAGGCGCGCTGGGACGAGCTGCGCTTCCTACAAAAGCACTCCGAACACATTGCGCGCATGGCCGTGGTGGGTGCTGACAAATGGGAAGAGGTTATGGCCATCGTCACCGCAGGCGCGGCAATTCTGGAAGCCGAGACACGTTACTACGACAAGTCCGAAATGCTGCGCGCTTGGGAGTGGGTACGTACCGCGCGCCACGCCGAGGATATGCCTGTCCGTCAGATCGCTGCGGCTACGGGAATCTGGAAGGACTATCATCCGGAGTACATGGACTTATAGGAATTGCAGTTAGAGCTGTACCGGTTGTCGTCGATCACGGCGGAGCAGCGAAATGTTCAAGGCTTTAACTCGATGGCAAGCGTGGTCCGTACTTTTGGCGTTGCTGCTGGTCTCATCCGGCTGCGCTGTCAAATGGACTCCGTATTACGACGCGACTTTGGACAACAAAGCTACCAGCTTTCAGCAGGATCTCGAAGCCTACCTGACGAAGCTGGAGAATCTGCAAGCACCGGCGTGCACCTATCAACAGAATCTCGCTTTCTACGAGAAGGCCAGTGGACAACTCGCGGTCCTGCAGACGCGAGTGCAGGCCTCGCCGCACAACACGCAGCTTCTGGAAATCATTGGATCGCTGAACAAGAACTTTGCCGATCTCAAGATCCTGCAACAGAACGCCGGCAATGGTTGTTTGAACAGTACCGTCATTGAGGCTGCCAGGTCCGGTTTCGAGCCGATCTTTGAATCGCTGCTCGCCTACGAATTGGCACTGAAGGCCAATGAAGCACCTGCCATGGCACCCACAGTGAAGCACTAGCGATGGAGGCAACGACGATGGCTGATTTTGACGTAGCAGCTGTACTGAAGAGCATGGCTGGGGCCGCAGCCGGAGTGTTACAAAATAAGTGGCCGAAGGTCAGGACGTTTGCCGAAACCGAATTTGAGAAAATTGCACAGACCGTCGTCTCCATCGGTGAAGGCATGGCGGCCGGTACAATCACCAAGGAGCAGGCGCCCATTCTTCTGGACATGCAGGAGAATGCTTCGCGCGCTGTGCTGGCTGCCGTTGAAGGCATGACCCTGGTGGCCGCGGAAGAGGCCATCAATGCTGCTATCGGCGCAGTCAAAACCGCGATCAATACCTTTGTCGGTTTTCCCCTGGCGGCGTGAGGGGCCTGCAGGCAACCTTGTAGCTCCACCGATGGGAACCAGTAACCGCTGTTAAGCCGCTGTCCACAAGGAGCCTTATGGATCTTGTTACTGCAAGCGCATGGATTGAACACTGGGAAGGCCGCCGCAACCAAGCCTACACCGACACCATGGGACACCCGACCGTTGGTGTCGGCTTCAATCTTGACGCCGCAGGCGCGCAGGCCGCCATTGCAGCCCTGGGACTGAACTACAACCAGGTTGTTGCCGGCACGCAACTCTTGACCGACGACCAGATCGATACGCTACTCGGGCAGACCGTGAATCAGGCGGTGAGCGACTCGCAAACGGCAGTCTCCACCTTCAATTCCGTTCCCGGCGACAGGCAGATCGTCATCGTTGACATGCTCTTCAATCTCGGCCTGACGAAATTCTCGAAATTTGTGCAGACCATCGAGGCCATCAACGCTCAGGATTGGCAGACAGCCTCGCAGCAGATGCAGCAATCCGCGTGGTTCAACCAGGTAGGCAATCGAGCGAAGGCCGATGTTGACATGATGGCTGGACGCGTTACGCCAGCCGACATTCTGGGAGACTCGTTTGCAAGCCCGGCTAACGCGGGTTGACAACAAGTGTGGTCCGTTGGGTGCGGGGCTGAGTGCCTTAGGCTGATGTTCTTTCCAGTTGGAGCGGGTAGCACCGCTGTCGGCTGAAGGTGACTGTAGCTGCAAGTTGCCCGGACGCCCGCCTGAAGGCCTATGCGCCAATCACGGCGATAAATCAAGCGGTTCTAGTCGGCACCTTTCGCGGACATCTGCAGCGCAGCTTGCTGGGCGCGCTGTTGCGAGACCTTCGTGTATCGCGACGTGAAGACGGACGCTGCACCCATGACGAGAAGCGGAGCCGCGACGGAGAGCCAGAGCGAGTTGTAGCGCCGCGAAAGGGCGATGGTCACCAGTCCGAGATTGATCAAGAATCCGGTGCCCCACACGAGGCTGATGACGTAGTTGGCGCGAAGAAATTGCGGAGCCTGCCAGTGCTCCGGCGGCGCCGACTCGCGCGCATATTGCAGGCTGAACGGCGCGCCCGAGAATATCGAAACCCAGGTCACGACTGCGTACAGTGTCCAGATGACGACGGAGCTGTAGATAGGAAACGCGGCTGAGCGAACCAGGAAGGTCGCGATGGCGGCGATGCCGAAGTACGCCACGATTGCCCAATCCATAAGCTTAATGGTGATATGGCGGCCTGCCTCCAGAAGCACCAGTCCGATGCCTGCCGCAAGGCCAAACGCGACCGCGCTTGGCCAGTGCCGCATGCCGGCAAGAAATCCATAAACCACCCATATCCCGAAGCCCGCCACCAACAGGATCCGCGAAAATCGTTCCGCACTCATGCCAGCATTATCGAACTTTGAAGACTCGCCGACGCGTGCCGCGAAAGAATATTGCCGCTGGTGCATCCATTTCGAAACAGATAGTAGTCGCGTGCCAATTGTGAACACTTGATTACAGACTGGTGTCGGCGATGCAGGCTGGGGCCGGTTCGTGATAAAACTCCCAAGCTATGAAGCGCTCACAGCTGATTCGCATCCTGTCCGTTGCCGCGATCCTCACTGGTTGCCTGACCTCCGCCTTCGCGCGATCCAAAGCAGTCAAGATGAAGATTGTGGAGTTGAGAGATGCCACAGGCGTCGACGTCGGCACCGCGACCATTTACGCAAAAGGCGCCGGTGTCGAAGTGAAGTTGGATCTCAAGAATTTGCCGCCGGGCGAGCACGCCGTGCACTTCCATCAGATGGCCAAGTGCGATCCGCCCGATTTCAAGTCGGCCGGGCCGCACTTCAATCCCACCGGCAAGCAGCACGGCTTCGACAATCCGCAGGGTCACCACGCCGGCGACATGCGAAACTTCACCGTCAAGGCAAATGGAACGGCGAAAGCTACGGTGAGGGATGACGATGTGGTGCTAGGCACCGGCAGCGAGCCGAACTCGTTGTTGGCCAACGGGGGCACATCGATCATGATTCACGCCAAAGCCGACGACTATAAGACCGATCCCTCCGGCAATTCGGGCGATCGCATTGCGTGCGGGGTGGTAAACAGCAACTAGCGATCAGCGATTAGCAACTAGCGCGAATTCCGGGATGAACGCCGGCACTCGCTTAGCCTTCAATAGCTCATAGCTAATCGCTAACTGCTAATCGCTTCTTCCTCGCAAAATGCCAATAAATTGGCACTCCCGCCGCGATCACCGTGATCCCCCATACTGAATTACGTATGTTTTCAGCAAACGTGTAATACAAGAGCACCGCTGCCGCGACGATGAACACCGCCGGCACCACCGGGTATCCCCACGTGCGATACGGCCGCAGTGTGTCCGGTTCCTTCTTGCGCAGCACAAAGACAGTGCTGGCCGCGATCATATAGAACAGCCACTCGGCGAAGATGGCCAGCGAGAACAATTGACGGAAACTTCCGGCGAACAGCAGCAGAACGATCGACAGCACGAGCTGCACGATGAGCGCGACTGACGGCGTATGAAAGCGCGGATGCACCTCGGCCATCGACTGGAAGAAATAGCCGTCGCGCGACATCGCGAACGGTACGCGTGCGCCGCTCATGATGGTTCCGTTCAGCGTGACCAGGATGGACACAGCCATGCCAGCCGAAACAATTGCGGCGCCCCACGCTCCGATGGCGACGGCGGTCGCTTCCGACACCGGTCGCGGAGAAGCGGCAATGCTCGCCGCCGGCAGCACGTATTGCACGGCTGCATTCGTCACCATATAAAGTGCGGCGACTACGCCCACGCCGACGATCAGTGCGATCGGAATGGCGCGGCCGGGATCACGAATCTCGCCGCTCACCATGTTGAGATCGTTCCATCCATCATAAGCCCAGAGCGCCGCGACCAACGCTGCCATGAATCCGGCGAAGCCGCCCGTCGCGCCCGTAAACGAGGTTGCGAAGCTGCGCCATGTGCCGCTCGCTGCAGTAAATGCCAGCAGCGAAACAGCAATGATAATCACGATCTTCAGCAGCGTGAAGACCAGCTGGAAGTCGCCCGCGCGCTTGATGCCGATGTAATTCAAGCCGGTGATGAGAGCGGCGGCGACAATGGCAACTACTTGCCCGTAGGTAATGACGAACGGCTTGCTGATTGCGGCGTGGTTGAAGAACGCCAGCGCCGGAAACGTACCCAAGATGCGCACTAAGCCGACGGTGAGTGTCGCGATCGATGCCGGCTTGGCGATCGCAAACCATGTCCACGCATAGAGGAAGCTGGGCAACGGACCGTAGGCGTCGCGGATGTAGATGTACTCGCCGCCGGCCTGAGGCTTCATCGCGCCGAGCTCGGCGTAGGTGATCGCGCCCGCGAGCGAGAGCACGCCGCCGACAATCCACGCAACATAGACCAGCCAGGCCGAGCCGACCGCTTGCATCATCTCGGCAGGAACAAGAAAGATTCCGCTGCCGATGATCGTCCCGACCACGATGGCGCTGGCATGGCTGATGCCGAGATCGCGGGAAAGGGCGGGGGGCTGGGATGTGCTCGGAACGGGGTGAGACATCATGAAGTTCGAGTTCAGCTCCTGAGGGTCTTGGGTGCAGCGGCTAAAGCCCCGAGCTTATTTAATGCTCTTTCGGCACGACTGAAGTTACGCCCCGATACAAGGCGGTACGAGATTAACTACACCACACTGTACTGCTCGCAAGAACTGGCAACCGACGACTGCTTCAATCGATCTTTGTTGCCTTGGCCACGATGCGCTCGTACTTTCGCCAAGGGATGAGCGCGCGAAAGCGCAGATGCATCTTCGCGTCCGGGCCGATCACGTATCGCAGCTTGGGGTTGGGCTCCTTTGCCACGCGCACGATGAGTTGCGCGACCTCGCGTGGATCGCGGCGCTTGGGCGCGCGTGACTTGATGAACTCGACGAAGCGCTGGCTGCGCTCCCGGTTGGGCGAGCTGGGATGCTGCGCCTGCTTGCCGATTACGACGTTGCGCGTCCAGATATCGGTGTCGTAGTCGCCCGGCTCGATCAACACCACACGAATGCCGAGCGAGTGTACTTCAACGCGCAGCGCCTCGCTCCATCCCTCCAGCGCAAACTTCGAAGCGCTGTAGCTACTAAGCAGTGGGGCCGACAGACGGCCGGCGACCGAACTTACTTGAATGATGTGGCCGGAGCGCTGCCGGCGCATGATCGGCAGCACGGCTTTGGTCATCGCAACGTTGCCGAAGAAGTTGGTCTCCATTTGCGCGCGAATTTCGGCGAGCAGCATGTCTTCGGCGAATCCGCCGGTGCTGAATCCGGCGTTGTTCACCAGCACATCGATGCGGTGATGATCGCGGACGATGGCTTCGACGGCGCCGGCCAGAGAATCCGTCTCGGTGATGTCGAGGCGCCGCAAATCCATCCGATCACGAACACCGGCCTTCTGCGCAGCTTCCTCCAGACGGCCGCTCCGTTGCAAATCGCGCATGGTGGCAACCACGCGATAGGCATTCCGCGCTAACTCGACGCAGGTCACCAGCCCGATTCCGCTGGAGCTGCCCGTCACAACCGCGATTTTTTCCTGAGCCATGACATCCACCAAATCCCGCAAATCGCCGCACAGGGCGTAAACCAGCCCATTCGCAGCCCAACGATTGCCGCGTCGCAGAGCAATGCGAGAAGATAATAAGTTTACATACTCCTCATACGAACGGACTGATACACATGCCAATCGATAAAGCAAAACCGGGGCCCAGCGACATCGCGCCCGCCGCAGGGAAGCTGGGAATCATGATTCCCGGCATGGGTGCGGTCGCCACCACATTCGTCGCCGGCGTTGAAGCGGTACGCAAAGGGATCTCCGCTCCCATCGGGTCACTCACGCAGATGGGCACCATCCGCCTGGGCAAACGCACCGAAGGCCGCTTCCCCAAGATCAAAGACTTCGTGCCGCTCGCCGGGCTCAACGACCTGGTCTTCACCGGCTGGGACATCTTTGAAGACGACATGTACGCCGCCGCCGGCAAAGCGGGCGTGCTCGATCGCTCGCTGCTGGAGCAGGTGAAGCCATTCCTCTCGTCGATCAAGCCGCGCCAGGCGGTCTTCGACCACAACTACGTCAAGAACCTGAACGGCCCTAATGTGAAGAAGGGCAAGAACCGGATGGAGCTGGCCGAACAAGTGCGCGACGACATCCGCGACTTCAAGCAGTCCAGCGGTGCCGACCGGCTGGTGATGATCTGGTGCGGCTCGACCGAGACCTTCATCGAAGCCGGACCCGTACACAAGTCGATCGCCGATTTCGAAAAGGGCTTGGTCGCCAATGACGAGAACATCGCGCCGTCGATGGTCTACGCCTACGCGGCGCTGAAGGAAGGCGTCCCGTTCGCCAACGGCGCGCCCAACCTCACCGTCGACATCCCCGCCATGCACGCGCTCTCCAAGCAAATGCACGCGCCTATCTGCGGCAAGGATTACAAGACCGGGCAGACGCTGATCAAGACCATCCTCGCGCCCGGCTTCAAAGCACGCATGATCGGCCTGAACGGCTGGTTCTCGACCAACATCCTTGGCAATCGCGATGGCGAAGTGCTCGACGATCCCGGGTCGTTCAAGACGAAGGAAGAATCCAAGCTCTCGGTGCTGGAGCACATCCTACAGCCGGAGCTCTATCCCGACCTCTACGGCAACATCTGCCACAAAGTGCGGATCAACTACTACCCACCGCGCGGCGACAACAAAGAAGGCTGGGACAACATCGACATCTTCGGCTGGCTCGGCTACCCGATGCAGATCAAAGTCGATTTCCTCTGCCGCGATTCGATCCTCGCCGCGCCCATCGTGCTCGATCTCGTGCTCTTTCTCGATCTGGCAAAGCGCTCGTCGGCGCTGCGCGGCATCGGCATCCAGGAGTGGCTAAGCTTCTACTTCAAGTCGCCGATGACCGCCGAGGGCCTCTATCCCGAGCACGACCTGTTCATCCAGTCAATGAAGCTGAAGAACACCCTGCGCCACCTGAAGGGCGAGGAGATGATTACGCACCTGGGGCTGGAGTATTACGACTAGAAGCGAGATCGGGATCAGGGAGTGGGCTTGGAGCGTAGACTGGACGCCAGAGATTCTTTCTAAGTAGTTAAAAACGCCGTTGACGACAGCAATCGTTGTGATTAGGGGCTATTGTGGAAATCGAGGCTGAGCACGCTGCTGGTCTAATAGGCGAGAGAAGCCACGCTATAACCGCAGTGCTCTGCACCCTGCTTGTTTTCGCATCGCACGTGCGCGCTGTGGTCCGGCATGCGCCGCATCGTGAAAGGTGGCTGCTTATCGAGCCTCTCCCTCAGTGGCATCAGCTTCGTCCCCTATTCATCGGACTCACTATCTGGGTCTGGGCGTTTATGTTTTGGATCCTATTTTGGTTTTATAAGGCCGCTCGCGGGAAGTACGAGAGATTCATGGTGGCAGCGTTTGCCGTCGGCTTTGTCCTGAGTACGGTCGAGCCTTTCGTCTCGCGACAGGCGGCGGCTAACTTGCAATTCATTGGCACCGGAGCATCTCTGCTCTCTTTAGCTGCTGCACTGATGCTGTTCGTCCAGTTCGGAAGGAGCGAGCACGACATGGGGACAGAAGATCACTTGCGATAATTCATAGCGCAGGTGGTGAGCCATCCATGGCTCGAACCAAGGGGTGGAGCACCGCTTCAGCGGTGCATTACACCACTCTCTCTACGGTCTCCGGCTTTAGCCGCTGAGATAATTCGTCCAACTTGAAATCCGGGTTCATCGAAGAGTAACGGAACTCTTCAGCTACCTGGACCAGTCCCGCTCGCACTGGGTTCTGATGGATGTAGTCGACGATCCTGCCGCGCTCGGTTACATCGCGCACCCTCCGGTCGACAAAGCTCTTCTGCCAGATTGGGCCATGAATGCCAAAGAGCTTTCCTGCCTCGAAGGAGAATCCACCTTTAATTAGCTGCATGACCCGCTCCAGTGTCATACCTGGCGGAACCGTCAGCAGCAGATGGATGTGATTTGGCATGGCCACGAAGGAGTGGACTTCTAGTTTTCCGGCGTTGCGATAGCGGAAGAGCGTGCGACAGAAGAGCTCTGCCATTCGGTCAGACTGAAGGAAGAAGAGGTAGCGCCTCGACAGGGAATCGCCATGATTACCTCAGCGGTTAAAGCCGCGATCTATCGATGGCCTTCTAATGCACCGCTGAAGCGGTGCTCCACCCAGCAGTGCTCTCCGCCCATTCCGCCCACGCGGTGCTCCACCCAGCCCGCCTCAGCAGTGCTCTCCGCCCATTCCGCCCACGCGGTGCTCCACCCAGCCCGCCTCAGCAGTGCTCCAACCCATTCCGCTCCAGCGATGCACCAGCAACCACTACGCCTTGGCGTCGCGGCGGATCAGCGTCGAATCCAGGAAGAATCCAATTCCCACTGCCAGAGGAATGACGCCGAACGCTGCTGCGACCCAGGCATCGGGCTCAGCGCGGGCAATGAGTGCGAACGCGAGCGTATAACCAATTGCTCCGCTGGTTAGCAGAATGCCGGCACGGCGCGAGCGTGCAGCTTCCGAGAGCTCCGGCTGCATGGGCACGCTGATGCCGCGAGCAATCGCGGCCAGTCGCTCTTCAGTGCGCAAGCGCCGCACCCGGTAAAAGGCATAGATCGCCGCCAACGGTACTGCGAAGACCATCACAACTGCTACCATCCCGACAAAATTGCTGTCCATTGTCTTCTCCTTTCGGCCGCGCCGACACCTTCACCCCGATCGGCGCAAAAGCGGCTTGGGACCCCGGCAGCGCATTGCCGTCTGAAACCCTTGACATGGAAGGGTACGCAGGCCTGGTGGGGAAAGTTCCGAAATTGTGCCCGGAGAATCGGAGGGCGAGCAGCGCTTCAGCGGCGCGGGAGAATCGGCCCTGCTTCAGCGCTCAAGGGGAAGGGGGTTGCTGAAGCGCCTCGTAAGGTCGATGGGGCCCTCTCGGTTGAAGCGTGCTCGCCCTCGAACTTCTGCCTTAGGCCTGGGCTTTTTCTCGGGCCAGCGACTCTGCCTTGCGGATTGCCGCCTCGTGCAGATCGTAGGCCTCGAGAGCTCTGCGCGCGCCGTCACGCGCCAGAGCGGTGCTCATCTTGCGCTCGGCGTCAGCGAAGATGTCTTCCGCATCCTCGTGTGCGTTGTAGGCATCGTCGTCGGCTTCGGCAATGCGCTTGACCGCTGCCACGACCTTCGGGTCGGTGATCTTCGCCGCCCCGCCATTGGCTTTCGACTGCTTGCGCTGGCGCTTGCCATCGCCGTTGCCATTTTCTGTCACCAGCTGGTTGTAAGCAATCTTGAAGTCGTCATCCCAGCCGAGTTTTACCTTCATCTCACAATCATCCAGCGCGGCTCTGGCTTCGTCGGCAATGGCGCGCACGCGTTTCTTTTCCATGAGCCACTTCCATACGCCCCACTCAATGCCTTCCGTCATAATGGCCCGGGCTTCCTCGACAGCAGAAATCTTTTTCATTGCAGGACCTCGGGAATAAGAATTTTATGATTTCGTTATGGCCAAAAAGCACGATGCAGCGCTGGTCTTGCAGTTCCGTTTTGGTTAACTTCTATCGTAAAGCGACCGGGATGAATTGAAGCTCTGGCGGCTGTGCCATTTACCGCCATTTTCCCAAACTGGGAAAGCCGTCGCCTGACCGCGATTCCGCGATTTACTTGTCAGCAACATCGGAGCAGCCTATCAATGGACTCGGTGGAGGATTCATGCGCGCACTTTCGGTTGGCTCCGCACTCATACTGTTCGCCGCAGCATCGGCGATCGCGCAGCAGGCAGCGCCGGCTGCGACCTACACGCTTACCGTTGTCGTCGAAGGCGTAAACCAGCAGGACGGCAACGTCGGCATGCTGGTCTTCAACTCTCCTAAGGGCTGGGCAGAAGACCGCAGTATCGCGCTCAAGGACATCACTGTGCCGGCGCATTCCGGCACGGTTACGATTCCGGTTCCCGGATTGCCGGCAGGTGAGTACGCCGTGGCGGTGGTGCATGACGTGAATAAGAATCACAAGCTCGATCGCAACTGGATTGGCGAACCCAAAGAACAGTGGGGGCTCTCCAACAATCCGCATGCCGTTATTAAGACTCCTGCCTACAAAGCTTGCACCTTCGAGCTGAACAGCGATAAGGAGATCCACGTCAAGATGCAGCAGTAGAGTGCGGGCGCTTGCTGCACCGCGTTGGGCTGGAGTTTTCCCGCAGCCAATTTCTGTCCATCTGCGGTAAACTCGCCGTCGTCCTGCCGCTTTTGCGCATCTCTTGATAGAGTAGAGAGAACGCCGCTCTTCATGCCTCCTGTCCTCGACAGATCGCCCGCGACAATCCGTTGTAACAACTGTGGGGCCGAGTTTTCCCAGGACGTCGATCGCTGTCCCGGCTGCGGCCACGAGGTGAGTACGCCTTCCTCTCGCCTTGTGCTGGCGCTCACACTGCTGCTTATCGTCGCCGGATTTGCCCTGACGCAATACTTCGTCAATCTCCATCGCGATACCGAATCCTCGCTTGCCGGGCGATGGTTCACTCGTGGCGAAGAGGCCATGCAAGCCCATCTGCCGGCGGCCGCAGCCGACTGCTATCGCACCGCGCTCTCCTATGATCCGGAGAATTGGGATTATCGTCTCCATCTCGCGCAGGCGCTGATGGCAGACCATCGCTTTGCCGAAGCTCGCGCGCATCTCACCAGTCTTTGGGAAGAAGAGCCGGCTGATGGCGAGGTGAATCTCACCCTGGCGCGGTTGTTCGTGCAGCGTGGCGACTACTCTCGGGCGGTGCGCTACTACAGCAATGCGATTAACGGAGTGTGGAACGAAGCACCGCGAGCGCACCGCATTGCTACGCGATTCGAGCTGGCGAATTATCTGCTGCGGCAGCATAAACTGGCGCAGGCTCAGGCCGAGCTGGTGGCAATCCAGGCCGATGGCCCAGCCAATCCTGCCGACCAGTTGCTGCTGGGAAATCTACTGCTTCAAGTCAACGAGCCGCAGCGTGCGATCCAAGCCTTTGACGCGGTTTTGCAGAGGCAGCCGGACAGTACACAGGCTTGGCTGGGTAAAGCGCAAGCCTCGCTGGTGCTGGCCGATTACAAGGAAGCGGAACATTCCATTTCCCTCGCGGTGGAGCGCGATCCCAAACTGAATGGCGCGCGCCAGCAACTCGAGGTGGTACGTGAGCTACTGCGTCTCGATCCCGGGCTCCGCGGATTGTCGCTGGCGGATCGCAGCAAGCGCACCGCTGAAGCTTTCCAGATTGCCCTGCGCCGAGTCAGCACGTGCGCCGTTCAGCAGGGCGTTGCGCTGGCCAGCCAGAATTCGCCCCCGGGCTCGGGCGCGACTGCTGCCGCCATGAGCTCGCCAACCGCGGATGAGCTGCAACATCTCTTCACCATCGGTATGCAGAAACAGTCATCGGCAACCGAGAAAGCGCTGCGCAAGAATCCGGACGCGCTCGAGCCCACGATGCAATTCGTTCTCGACGCGGAGCGGGCAACGGCTGCGATCTGTGTTGCCACCGACAAAAGCGATCGCGCGCTGCTGCTTCTGGCGCAGCATGAAGGCGAGGCGGCGAAATGAGTCCGCAAGATCCCGTCATTGCCAAACCGAAAGAGGCCAGTGGAGCTAAGCACGCGGTCTCGACTCCGACCCGTCGACAGTACTGGACGACGCTGCGCACCATGCTCTCGCCGCAGCGCTTCAGCCTGCGCGAAGAGCAATTCTTCCTGCTGCTGGCGGTGATCATCGGCATCTTGTCCGGGCTGGCGGTCGTCTGCTTCCGTCTGTTGATTGACTTCCTGCATCTCAAGCTGCTCGGCAGCGGATTGCAACCGTCGGTGCCGCGGGTCTTTCTGGCGCCCATGCTCACGGGACTGGTGATCGCAGTTCTGGTGATTCGATTTTTCCCGCGCGCGCGTGGTAGCGGCGTCAATCAAACCAAAGCCGCGCTGTACATCTACGACGGCTACATCCCGATGTCGACCGTGGTCGGCAAATTCATCACCAGCGCGCTGGCCATCGGCAGCGGACAGTCGCTGGGACCCGAGGATCCTGCGCTGCAGATCGGCGCAGGATTGGCGTCGGCGCTCGGCCGTCGACTGAAACTTTCGCGCGAGAAGCTGCGACTCATCGCGCCGGTGGGCGCCGCTGCGGGATTGACGGCCGCCTTCAACGCCCCGATTACTGCCGTGCTGTTTGTCATCGAGGAGGTCATCGGACGCTGGACCGCGGGCATTCTCGGTGCGGTCGTGCTCTCGGCGATTTCTAGCGCGGTAGTCGAGCGCTGGTTCCTTGGCGACGAGCCGCTCTTCCGCGTGCCCGCTTACCATCTGGAGCACTGGGGCGAGTTGGGCGCGTACGCCAGCCTCGGCGTGATTGGCGGTTTCGCCTCGCTGATCTTCGTCAAGTACATCGCGTATCTGCGGCCCAAGCTTCGCCAATATCCAAGCTGGACACAGTATTTCCAGCCGGCAGCCGCGGGTCTGCTGATCGGCTTCATCGGCATCCGATTTCCGCAGGTGATGGGCGCGGGCTACAGCTACATGGACCAGGCCATGCATGAGCAGTACACCTGGCAGATTCTCGCGATCCTGGGCGCGCTGAAGATCCTGAGCACCGGCCTGTCGTTCAGCAGCGGAACGCCGGGCGGACTCTTTGCGCCAACGCTTTTCATGGGCGCGATGATCGGCGGCGCCGTCGGCATGGCCGAGCGCCAGATCGTTCCCTATCTCGCCATCCCCGTCGGCGCCTACGCGCTGGTCGGCATGGGAACGCTCTTCGCCGGAATTCTGCGCGCACCGATGACGTCGGTCTTCATGATTCTGGAGGTCAGCGGCAACTACAGCATCATCGTTCCCGTGATCCTCTCCAATGCCATCGCTTATTTCATCTCGCGCACCTTCCAGCCGACACCCGTCTTCGATCTGCTCTCGCGTCAGGATGGTCTTGATCTGCCCTCGCTCGAAGAAGAACGCGAGGTACCGTTGCTGCGGGTGGAGGACGCGATGCGTCCGCCGTTAGGACAGACGCTGACCGGCGACATGACTCTGCTGGAGGCGCAGCAACGTGTTCAGGGATCGGCGCAGGAGTTCTTTGTGGTCGGCATGGGCGGCGACGAATGGTCCGCCATCAGCCGGGCCAGTCTGCTCGCCATGGTAGCCGATTCCGAACTGGATATCCCGCTGGCAAGCGTCCTCACGACGCGCATTCCCTATCTCCATCCCGATCATCCCCTCGACACGGCTCTGCGCATGATGAACGACTGGCCGTCGCTGCCGGTAGTCCATCGCGCCAACGTGCAGCACTTGCTGGGTGTCGTCTCTCTTGACGACATCATGCGAGCCTACCGCGGAGTAGGACTGCACGAAAACCATGCCGAGCCCGCTCCTGTCATTCCGTAATGGCCCACTTATTGGCATTCAAATTTGGGCAATTATTTACTTGACTCGACCACGATTCTAGGCTATAGTTTTGTTCATGGAGAGTAAGACCATGAGCGAACCAAAGAGCCTTCAAGAAGCAATCGTTTACTTCTCCAATCCCGATAACTGCATTGATTATCTGGCTGTTCGCCGCTGGCCGAACGGTGTGATCTGTCCCACTTGCGGATGCGAAAAGGTCAGCTTCAGCGCAAAGCGCCGCACTTGGACCTGTGCCAAGCATCACGCGAAGCGCGAATTCTCTATCAAGGTCGGTAGTCTTTGCGAGGATTCGGCAATCACTCTTGACAAGTGGATGACCGCTCTTTGGCTGCTCTCCAACTGCAAGAACGGTATTAGTAGTTGCGAACTCGCCCGCGATTTGGGGGTAACCCAAAAGACCGCATGGTTCATGCTGCATCGCATTCGCTTGGCCTTGCAGGATGAAAACTTCGGGAAGTTGGGCGGAGATGTCGAGATAGACGAAACCTTCATAGGCGGCAAGGCTCGCAACATGCATCTCGACAAACGGGAGCGCCGCATCACTGGTACTGGCGGAAAAGACAAGACCATTGTATTCGGCGCACTGGAGCGTGGCGGAAGAGTTCGCACTGTAGTAGTCGCAGACCGCAAGCGTGCCGCCCTTCAGACTTGCGTTAAAGAGCATGTCGAAACTGGCGCGGCCCTCTACTCCGATGCCCTGCAATCCTATGACGGGTTGGCTCAAGAGTACGCTCACAAAGTTATCGACCATGCCGAGAAGTACGTTGACGGACAGGTTCATACTAATGGACTCGAAAACTTCTGGAGCCTGCTGAAGCGCGGCATCGCTGGAAGCTACGTTAGCGTCGAACCGTTCCATCTATTTCGCTACCTCGACGAGCAAGTATTCCGCTATAACAACCGCGCCACCAAAGAGCGCAAAGTAACCGATGCTGACCGCTTCGATATGGCCGTTCGCAGGCTCTTTGGCAAGCGGTTGACCTTTGCTTCGCTAACTGGAAAGCTGTGCGAAACGAGCGCATTCTAATCCTTACCGTTTGAAGCGCGGGAAGCGGGCGAAATCTTAGCCCGCTTTTGTTTTGCTCGCTTGCGCTTTCGTTGATACCCCTTCTCGCGCCTCGCTATCTCATCGTGTGATACGGAGAAGACCTTGCGCACAACTGCGTCGAATTTCTCAAATTCTGACATTATTTACTCCGAATTTTTCTTCTGAGTTCGGGTGTCAACTTTGGATTCTTGTGTGACAAAGCGATTTGCCGCAGCATTTCGCTGACATCCTCTTTACTTTTGTTGGCTGAGATAACCTTGGATGCAAGTATCGGGGATGTCAGTTCTGCTTTTTGTGACTTAGAATTAAGGCGCGATTGCTGCAATGCGTAGCACAGATAATCTGAGGCTTCGGTTTTGGTGCCCTTAGGAACAGACCCCCAACTAGCCAATACTGACCATCCCGAAGGTGTTTTATGTAACTTGTGCCATAGAATCATTGCTCGCTCTCTGAGGGCAGCATGAATCTCTTGCGCTTCAAAATACACGGCCATTCTTTCGTTGCGATGGATGTGTTTCGCGAGTTCGTCCAAGAGGGCGAGAATAGATTGAACGTAGCCTTCTTCCATCAGAACCGCGAGGGCCGTTCCCGAAACCTTGTCAGCATAATCCTTTCGGCAGATTGAACCAGAGAATGCGCGCAGTTTGCATTTCGTTGGAATGCTTCCAAGGTTGGCCAATAAGTCGCCATATCTGCGGGGCGCTTGCCTTGTTCCTAGCCGTAAGTCGGAAACGTGTATGGATGTTTTCGGCGCTAGTGCGTCCAGCCACGCCGTCGTGTAATCTGCCCATTGTTTCTTGGTTCCAAGATAGCCAGCAACGATACACACCCCCGAATTGTTATCAATTGATTCATCAAGATACAGTTTCAACATACACAGGAATTTAGGCGGATTGCCCTCGTGAGAATCGAAGAATCCTTCGAGCCCGGCCTTAATATATTCTTTTTGTGCCGCCGTCCTTTCTGGGGTCACCGCGCACCCCCGCTAAAGCCATCATCTACTCGACTAGTGGTCGAGTCAAGTAAATAATTGCCCAAATTTGACCCGGCCGCTCCGCCATTGTCCGCTTCTAGGCGTTCCGATTTGGTCTGTCACGCCGGCGGAATTGGAGCCTCCGGCGAGCGCCGGGTTTGCGCCGTTGGGTTGGCTTGGCGGGTGGCCGGACGCGGGGTGGAAGGCGTATCCCACCGTATCAGCACCGCCCTCACCGCCCTGGCCCAGACATTAAGGATCATCGTGATAAACTAATCACAGCCCGTCGCGGAGAGGTGGCCGAGTGGCTGAAGGCGGCGGTTTGCTAAACCGTTATACGGTCAAAAGCTGTATCGGGGGTTCGAATCCCCCCCTCTCCGCCAGATGTTTTAAGTTTCTTCCGCATAAGCACTTACCGTTCGGGTCGGTAATAGGTTTACAACCTCCGAGACGACCTGAGGCTCTCAAGGTGCATATTAGGTGCATTTTCGAGAGAACGCATGGCCGGGACCACATCTGCATCTACAGTCTTGATGGAGCACTTCTGCGTCACACCTACGTTTGAGTGACGCAGAATTCGCTGAATGATTTCGTCTGACACACCCAGCCGATGCAGGTTCGTCGCCAAGCCTCGGCGAAAGGCGTGCCATCCGTGTCATTGCAATCCTTGACCTTTGAGAGCAGGGCGGATCACATCGGCGGTTAGCGCGTCCAGGTTGAAAGGCTTTGAATGAACGGAAGATAGGCGCTTTCGACGAAGTGCGTCAGCGTCATCGTGCTTTGAGGAGTTGCTCTGGCGTCGTTCAGAGGGGCAAGAAACTCGTCTGCGAGCACTCGCGCTGCTTTCTTCGTTCGATAGTCACCTACTGCTTCCACCACTTTGTGCGCCTTTTGGATTCGGTGAATCGTGCCTTCGGGTAGGACCTCATAGTCGTAATACCTGAGCAGCCACAGACTTCCCTTTCTGTACAAGTAGCCCTTTTGGTGACGGTTTCTCTTCATTGAATCTCCTTTCCGAGAATCCGCCCCGCTTTCCTGTTGCTGCCGTAGCAACTCCCGGTAAGCTTGGTCACAAGGCAAGGAAAAGGGCACGGATGGGAATCCGTGCCCTTGAAAAAGCCGCTGCTCGGGAGCGGCGGTGCCAAACCGTTTCAGGCCCTTACGGAGCTGACGTATAGGTGTACTGGTTTCGCAGCCACTGGCCGTTAATCAGCGAGTACATCGTTACGTAGACCGGACTGCTATTGGTAGGCAGGCCGGTTACCTTGGCCGAGAAGGTCGAGGTGGACAGCGTCCGCGACTGGTAATACTGGTTGCCGCCCGGCGTTGAACCCACATCAATCCAGTAGGCTGACGCCTGATCGCAGGCATCCCACTGGAAGGTCACCGAACCGCCGCTCAAGGTGGTCTTCGGCTGCGGGCTTTCGACATTGGCCGGCGCCAGGAACGGAGTGTTATTCAGCACTATTGATAGGTCGGCGTCCGTGAAATTCGCGACCGCCAGGTCGGGCTTGCCGTCGCCGTTGAAGTCCCCCGTCGCCACCGAAACGGGGCCTGCGCCCACGGCGTAGTTCACCGGCGCCTGGAAGGTACCGTCGCCATTGCCCAGCATGACGCTCACGTAGCCGTTGCTGTTGGTCAACGCCAGGTCGAGGTTGCCGTCGCCGTTGAAGTCCCCCACCGTCACCGACTGGGGATCGCTCGCGCTGTAATTCACCGGCGCCTGGAATGTGCCGTCGCCATTGCCCAGCATCACACTTACTCTGCCGGAGTTGTTGGCGACCGCCAGATCGAGCTTGCCGTCGCCGTTGAAGTCCCCTACTGCCACCCCGACGAGGCCGCCGTTCAAGGCGTAGTTCACCGCCGGTTGGAAGGTGCCGTCGCCATTGCCCAGCAATACACTGACGCTGCCGGAGTTGTTGGCGACCGCCAGATCAAGCTTGCCGTCGCCGTTGAAGTCAGCAACGGACACCCAGACGGGACCTGAACCAGTACCGTAGTCCACCGCGGTTTGGAGCGTGCCGTCGCCGTTGCCCAGGAGCACGCTCACGTTGTTGCCATGGTAGTTTGCGGTCACCACGTCGAGCTTGCCGTCGCCATTGAAATCGCCCACTGCGGCCGAGTAGATACCTGGGCCCGCGGCGTAGCTCACGACCGGTTGGAAAGTGCCGTCGCCCCTGCCCAGCATCACGCCGACGCTATTGGTGTTGTAGTCTGCCAGAACCAGGTCGAGTTTGCCGTCGCCGTTGAGATCCCCCACCGCTACGGTTTCGGGACTGGAGCCCGCGCCGTAGTACACCGCCGGCTGGAAGGTACCGTTGCCGTCGCCCAGAAGGATGCTTACTTCGTTGCCTAGATCTGAGATCGCCAGGTCGGACTTGCCGTCGCCGTTGAAATCGCCCACTGCCACGGAGATGGATTCATAACCCGAGGAGTAACTCACCGCCGGAAGAAATGACAGGGGCGATGGGGCGTACAAATTGTAGGCAGTGTAGGTGTAGCCGGTGCCCAGCCACTGTCCCCCAGCAAAAGTGTACAGCGTGACGTACACGGGACTGCCGTTGGTCGGCAGATTATTGACCGTCACGGTGAGGACGTTGCCCAGGGGCTGTGACTGGTAATACTGATTGCCGCCAACCGTGCTTCCAACATCCAGCCAATAGTTTGAAGCGCCTTGGCCGGCCGTCCAGTCGAAGGTGACGGTGCTGCCGCTGAAAGTGGATCCGGGAGTCGGCGTGGTGAGTACACCCTGCGCCAAGGCTGCGTTGAAGGCCGTGTATTGATATTCGGTGTAAGACCACGACCCACCAACTTCGTACCACCAGGTCACATAGACCGTGCTGCCATCGCTGGGCAGAGTGGTGACCGGCAGCGAAACCTGCGTATTTGGAAGCGGCCCGGATTGCAGATAGTTGTTGCCGACATAAGTGGAGCCGATGTCCAGCCAATAGTTGCTTGCGCCGGGGCAGCCGGCCCACCAGAACGTCACGGAATTGCCGGGCAGACTGGATTGATTGACCGGGCTGTAGATTCCCGGGGTGGTGGTCGGGGGATACATGAGCACCCGATTGGTTCCGCTGTCGGCGATATAGAGATTGCCGCTGCTGTCGAGAGTGACGGCTTCCGGATAGTACAAGCTGTTGGCGCTGACCCCGCCGTCGACCGGGATGTTGGTGGTGAAACTGCCTAGTTGTCCGTAGACCTGCGTGGCGGTGGTGCTGCCGGCGGGATAGAAAAGCGCCCGATGGTTCCGGTTGTCGACGATGTAGAGATTGCCGCTGCTGTCCAGGGCTTCTGCATAGGGGTCCCATAAGCTGTTGGCACTGACCCCGCCGTTATTCGGCGTGTTGGTTGTGAATCTGCCGAACTGCCCGTAGACCCGCGTGGCGGTGGTGCTGCCGGCGGGATAAAACAGCACCCGACTGTTACCGTAGTCGGCCACATAGAGGTTGCCGCTGCTGTCCATGGCGAATCCCTGGGGCTGGTATAGGCTGTTGGCGCTGATCCCGCCTTTGTTTGCGGTGTTGGTGGTGAAGCTGCCGCCCTGCCCGTAAACCCGCGTGGCGGTGGTGCTGCCGGCGGGATAAAACAGCACCCGATTGTTACCGAAGTCGCCCACGTAGAGATTGCCGCTGCTGTCCAGCGCGACTCCTTGCGGTAGATTCAGGCTGCTAGCGCTGACCCCGCCGTTATTCGGCGTGTTGGTTGTGAAACTGCCGAACTGCCCGTAGACCCGCGTGGCGGTGGTGCTGCCGGCGGGATAAAACAGCACACGATTGTTATACGAGTCGGCCACGTAGAGATTGCCGTTGCTGTCCAGGGCCACTGCATACGGTGCAACTAAGCTGTTGGCGCTTATCCCGCCGTCGTTCTGGATGTTGGTAGTGAAGTTACCCAACTGCCCATAGACCCGCGTGGCGGTGGTGCTGCCGGAGGGATAGAGGAGGAGTCGGCTGTTCCCGGTGTCGGCTGCGTAGAGATTGCCGCTGCCATCCAGCATGATCCCCTGTGGACTATTGACGCTGTTGGCGCTTATCCCGCCGTCGTTGCTGCCGCTGGCAGTGAAGCTGCCCATCTGCCCCCACACGACATCTGCGGTAGTGGAAGCCTGAGCGAATGCCAATTGCGTCCAGACCATAGTGAATCCGGCGATGAGGAGAGCAACGGCAAGGTGGATAGAACGAGCAATTTTCTGCCTTTTCATGCCGTTCTCCTTTTGCAAGTTAATTTGGGGTTGGACTACGACTGCGCTGCTATGCTGTTTGCTAATCTGCGTTTTCATAGTGACCTCCCTTTTTGAAAACCTTGGCGATGTTGCCTGCCCGATCCGATGAAAGTGTTGCCACGCCTCAGGGTGCCTTCGTTCAACGAACGACCGATTCGAGCTGCTGTCCGATCTGTTGCAGCGGTGGCAAGATCACGATCGTGTAGACCGCGAAGACCAACGTGCCGGCGATTGCTGAGAGTGATACCTTCATGGCGTCTTCTTCTGTGAGCTCCTAGAGGCGGGATGTTTCGCCCACCTCTGGAAGCTTTCCTTGAAAACAGGTCGATCGAGCTCGGCTCAATTTCCCGCTTTCGTGAGGCACAATGCGCCCTATCGCACCGGCCATCAATACTTGGGAGGTCAATTGGAGATCAATTCCGTGTCAGTTCCAGGTAATCGTCTAAGCAGTTGATAAGTCGCTGGTTAGTTGCAGATATCAGCAAAGAAAAGCAGGTTTTTAGGCAGCACCGATATATAATTCGGCCCAACTTTGCAAGCAGTCGTGCTTGGGCGCGGGTCTAGGGGAGTGGTGTCTTCGACTCAGTGGCCGGTGATGGCTGACGTTTAATTGGTGGCGTTTGCAGCAAGCTTCTCGAGAGCACATCCGCAACCACCGCATTGCCCACTGAGTTGTAGTGCGTGTCGCCAAAGACAAAATAGTTGAGATACCAGCAACCCGGTTGGGTGCGAGGACAGCCGCTTTTTATCGCGAAAAATGCTGGGAACAAAGTCACAAAGCGTTTGCACTTGCCCGCACACCAAGCGCGCCAGATGCGCACTTCACGAGAGTCCACGGTGTCGTGCGCGAGTTGCGCCGGCCAGGGAAAAACAACCACGCTGATGGGAATGTTCCGCTCACTTAATTCACGGTACAGAACATCCATCTTAGCCTTCTCCTTGGCAATACCCCTTGCCAATCCTAATGGCGCATAACCGGTCTCATACGGATCGTTGTCGGAGACGGTTCGGTAGGTCCAGGCTGAGCGCTCCAGGTCAAACTCATTGCCGCCGTGCCCCAAGTCAAGGTGATACCAGCCCAAACCAATGAGCGCCTTCTCGAAAAACTGAAAGACATCGCTGGTGAGAAGCAGGTTTTTGCTGATCCACAGCCGCGCATCGGAATACAGGCTGCTTCGGGATAGTTTCCTGCTGGGCAGGCCTACGGCCCCGGAAGAATCCTTATCGTGGAAGAACGCGGCCTCATCCTGGGCGTCGGAAATGTCAATAAAGACAATTACTTCGTCGAAATCGATGCCCTCGTGGACTACCATCCGCTCGGTGTTCAGATAGTTGGAGGGTGAATAGCCCTCGACGCTGCCATTCAGGAACTCATACTGCGGAAACTTGGTGGCGACGCGACCGATAAAGCTATCGTGCCAATCAGTCATTCCCTCCGGAGCGGAGTCGCCAAGAATAAGAATGCGAGGCCGGGAATCGGTCGCCGGCACCTCGCGAGTGCTTTCATCGCGAAATCCGAGGCTGTTCGTCTTGAACTCGTAACTATTTCCCAGCCACTGGCGAATGCAGGAGCAATATGGCTGGAAGCCGAACGCACGCACCGGATCGCGACTAAAGCATAATCCGTGTGCATTATGAACCGCAGTCAAGCCAAGGCTCGCTTTCGTGTAGCAATAATCGACACCTAGAAAAGCCGCGACACTGACAATCAGCGACACAAGAAAAAGCATGAGCTTGATGACGATGTGTCCTTTGGAATTCGGCGCGCCGGCCGTGACTGGTGAAGGGTTGGTACGGATTGCACTCAAGGTCGTTGTCGATGACTGGCCCAAGGATAACACCTGCTGAGGTTTAGTGATTCATCTTGATCTTCACTGCGTCGGCGGCTTCAATCGTGATAGCTTCAGGCTGTACCGAAACCCAATCAAACGGCGTTGTAATCAATCGCAGCTGCGTAATCGCTGATCGCGGTGCCGTGCGCCAGCGGCTCTCATCATTGGCAAAGTACGCCGCCAGCTCACTCTCATCCCACGGATAAAACCAGACATCCGATGCGAGGTTAGGCTCGATAACAAAGGGCCGCATGTCATAGCTGCCATCGGCACGTAGAATTTCAAGTTGTAGCCGCGCTGGTTTGCGAAGTTTCCAGAAGATGCCGTAGCTCATTTTCAAGCGCAATCTCAGAAAATCTGCGCCGTCAGGCCATAAAGGCGCGCCCAGGTTCACAGCTTCGCTTGATTGGGTGATGGAGTAGGTCTGAGGCACAAGGCCGATGGGTGTAGCTTCCATCACAATTCTGGCTTTACGACTATCCGCGCGTTGCAGAGCTACTACTCCAGGAAAGAGCTGTGGTCCCGCCTCATAGTGGCCAAGTATCCAGAACCAGATGTCGGGAGTACGTGTAAAATTACTTACACCATCGATGCGCTGGCTCAGATCGCCATCGGGAAAATATAGTCCGGCTGACGCTTCATGCTTTGTCATACCTGCAATATCTAATCGCGACAAATATGGTCCAGCGGCAAGAAATGATTGCAACACTCCACCTGCGACCATGTGACCTGATGCCATTCCGTACAGATATTGATAGGGAAAGATCAGGATAGAGTCATTCCTATTGCTACGCTGGTTGAAATAGCTATTAGCAATGTCCAGCATGGAGACAAACTGCTTTGGATAACAGACTTGTTGGAATTCCTGAAAGGCGGCCGGGCATTCCGTGGTGGGATGTCGAAGCTGCGACAGCCGATATCGGATGCTATATGGACGAAATGTTGTTGTAGCCAGGCCGAATAGAAATGAACATGCAATAAAGACGGCAGCGGACGCAATGGACGCTAATCGCGATCGGAATGAAAACAATACCACTGCGCCAAAAAGAACCATGCCGAAAACGGCAAAGACAATGTGCATGGGATCCGATCGAATCAATCCGCTCTGCATGACCAGCGCCGCAAAGGCGAACGAGCTCAGCAGAAACCCGGGCCGGGCGACAATAACTTCCGTGCGATTGGCAGGCACAAAGCGTCGCACTATGAAAATAACGGCAGCGGCAAGCAGTGCTCCCAGGAATCGCTGAGTCTCGCTTGCTCCCATAGCCGATGGTTCATTCCAACGATGGGCACTTACCAACTCCAGTGAGCTCCGCCAAAACTGGAAATCCAGCGGGTTTGCCATGAGCGTGTTGATTGCGAACACCAGTACAGCAAAAACGCCGATGAAGCTGATCAGGGCGACAAAATACCGTCGTGCATGTGCTTCGCGCCGGCTCTCCCACACCACTCCGGCAAATGAAAGCAATAAGGCCGCAATGCCATAAACCCCAGTATCCGCGGAATACAAAAACGCAACCGCACACAGGAGAGCTACAGCGCTGCCGAACCATGCTGCCTTAATGCGTCCTTGCTGGATTGCATACCACCCGCGCAGAAACAGCGCGAACAGGAAAATTGCAAAGCTAGTTCGTCCATCCCAAGGCGCCCAGAATGCAGATAGCAGCAAGAGCAACAGAACACGCTTCCAGTTTGGCTGCTCGGGGAGAAGCAAGCGGAGCGTGAAATATCCAAAGATGAATGTGCACCACAACAGAAGCGTGTTGTAGCTGGCGTAAACCGCCGACAGCGAGAGACTATCCCAGCGTGAGGGAGCGCTAAATAACCACTCGAAGATTGGCCCGTAGACGAAAGCCACATCGCGACCGAACCAATTGCCATGCGCCGCCCGGAAAACTGTATCGATATCCCAATGCTCATCAAACATCCCAGGATGGGGGATGACCATAACGGTTTTGGGCGAGATCCATATAACCGGCAGCGTTATCAGTACCAGAAGAATAACTGCCAGAAAATCCCAATGCCTTATGAAGAAGTTGGCCGGCGATGGCGAAGTTCCTATCTTCATCTTCGAGGCGTTCTGGTCCAATAAAGCAGCCGGGGTTTCAAGCGGTTTGCTAGACATGGGCTACAGATACTCCTCGCTGGCTCTTGGCCACTTGTCAGTAGCCGGCATACATAAAGGGTCCTGGCCCGTTTTGCGGAAGATGATGAATAAGCAAGAATGCGGCAAGCGATACGGCTAAATAAATCGGGGCCATCCACACCCATCGATCTTGCGCCAATACAGTGATGACCTCAAAGCGCGAGACCGTCCGTCCAGAAGAATATTTGTCCAGCATATTTGCCACTACAAGTATGAAAGCATATCCAATTATCAGTAAACTCACTAGCACATATAGGCTGGAAGAAAGCAAGTGCTCTGTGTAGGTGGCAGGAGCCAGAATAGCCTGGAACATATGAAGCGCCTGGGAGACGGAAGTGGCGCGAAAAAAAATCCACCCCAGCGCAATAAGACCAATACTTA